>Ga0316225_1000317_pt1 | contig 63693 bp, 67 predicted proteins | sample TBH18015metaG_FD_206010 | JGI IMG/M metagenome (GOLD analysis project Ga0316225, IMG submission 206010) | Freshwater microbial communities from Trout Bog Lake, Wisconsin, USA - TBH18015 | ecosystem: Environmental > Aquatic > Freshwater > Lake > Hypolimnion/Profundal zone | place: USA: Wisconsin... | reverse complement strand
ATAACGGAGGGAGTACGCGACTTTCTTCTTCGCGGGAATTTCTACACCGAGGAGACGTGGCATGTGTTATTCGTGAGTTATGAGTTAGTTGAAAAGTGGACTGACAAAAAATTTAAAGTGAACGAGGGATCGTTAAGATCTCTGGTCCATGAAGCGTGGTGAGCACGGTATGTTCAAAATGGGCAGAGGGTAAACCGTCACCAGTGACGATTGTCCAACCATCTGAGAGGCATTTAGTTTTATAGGTTCCTAAATTAACCATAGGTTCTATCGCAAAGGTCATTCCGGGTTTGATTTTTGGACCACTACCGGGACGACCAAAGTTTGGAACTTCAGGCTCCTCATGCATTTTGACGCCTACCCCATGGCCGACTAAATCGCGTACTACACCAAAACCATGTTTCTCAACATGACGTTGAATTGCAGAAGCAATATCTCCGATATGATTTCCAACAACTGCTTGTTGGATACCTAAATCAAGAGCCTCGCGACTGACCGTAAGTAATTTTTGTACTTGTGGTTTTACCGGAGGAATAGCGACGGTGAACGCATTGTCTCCTACATAGCCGTTGTATTCTACAACAACATCTAGAGAAACAACATCGCCTTCTTTAAGCACACGCTTAAGCGAAGGAATTCCATGAACGACTTCTTCGTTCACTGAAATACAGGTATGAGCGGGATATCTTCGCGAACCTAATTGATAACCATAACAAGCGCTTTTAGCGCCTAGGCGACGTATTGTGTCGCGGCCTACTTCCTCCAAATCTTGCGTAGTGATTCCGGGCTTAACCAGTGGCTTGAGTGTTTCAAGTACGGTTGCAGCAACGGCACATGCTTCTCGCATGCGTTGAATTCCTTGGTTATCTTTAATTGGAATCATACGAGATGAGGATCTAAGATCCCCTGCATGTGATAATGGTTGATTAGCGTCTGAGAAGCTCCCGGTAAAACAACCACCCCATCTAGGGTTTCGTTTCGGGTCTCTAGCCATTCATCCATCACTTGAGCTTGGAGCAGCGTAGCCGGGAATTCTGTTAAAAGAAAACCCGCATCAGGTTTGCGCGCGAAGTACCACCGACGCATAGCTGCGAGGGCGATCATTTCATGAGTCTCATCTTTACGATGAGATTGGCGCGAAATCTCTCGACTTAAAATATGTGTGAGAGAGACGTGCTCGATGTGCAAAGAACTGGCTCGATCCTGTAGAAGACTAGCATCTAAAGTACCGAGTACTATGATCTTGGTTCTGGCGGAGGCACAGAACCGAGAAAAGAGATCTAAGATGGCATTTGGGGCCATCGGAGTAAAGAACTTATTTAACAAACGCACGGTAGGCTGCGATAGCCAAACCGAGGGTTAACATGCCCAAAAGTGGCCAGACTAGCTTCATTACGGAATCTAGTGCCATTGCGTCACCTAGCATAGCTTGCTGAGGGTTATCGCTACGGGACCGTAAACGGCCTTTGCGTAGGAATCCATCATAGTGACGTTGGAGCAAGAAGGTTTCGATTTGGCGCATGGTGTCCAAAATAACACCAACGGTGATTAACATACCTGTACCACCGAAGAAGTAAGCGATTTGATAGCTTACTTGGAAGTGCCAATAAAGAATGTCAGGGATGACAGCGATGATTGTTAAGAAGATCGCACCGGCTAGTGTTAACCGTGTCATGATAAAGTCTAAGAACTTTGCGGTTGGTTCACCTGGACGTACGCCTGGAACATAACCACCGTACTTCTTTAAATCATCAGCGATTTGAACTGGTTTAAACATTACTGAAACCCAGAAATAGCTGAAGAAGAGAATAAGTATCGAATAGAAGGTGTAATATGTCCAATGACCGCGCATTAAGTTCTGCGAGAAATCGAGCATGAACTTTAAGTTTAGGTAAGCACCTAGCTGAGAAAGAATCTGAGCTGGGAACATCAAAATAGCGGAAGCAAAAATAACAGGCATAACACCTGAATAATTTACTTTGAGCGGTAAGAATGAACTTTGGCCGCCCATAACTTTGTTACCTACAACACGCTTTGCGTATTGAACTGGAATCTTACGTTGGCCTTGTACGACCATAATAATTCCCATCGTTACGATAACGAATAAGAGAACCATTAAAACTAACATGGGTAGTCCTAAGTTTGGACCTGTACCAACGGGACGGAAGAACATAGACCATGCAGCGCGAATAGCGCCTGGGAACTGAGCTACGATACCAACCGTAATTAAGAGTGATACTCCGTTACCAATACCGCGCTGAGTGATTTGCTCACCAAGCCACATAAGTAACATGGTACCAGCAGTCATATAAACAACACTGGTGAGTAAGAAGCTAATCTTACTTACTACAACGATCGGACCGTATGTATTAACATCATACCCTGGAATTAAACTACCAGGATGTGTTTCAAGGGCTAAAATTAATAGAGCACCTTGGATAATACAGATAAATACAGTGGCGTAACGTGTGTACTGCGTGAGTTTTTGACGACCTACATCACCCTCTTGTGCTAAACGACTTAAGGATGGAATAACTGCCGACATTAACTGGAAGATAATCGATGCACTAATGTAAGGCATGATACCTAACGCGCAGACAGCACCACGAGTAAGTGCTCCACCAGTGAACATATTGTAGAGACCTAAGAGCTGGCCTCCAACACCACTACCGTTTTGCTTCGCGAAGAAGTTTTGAACGGGGGTCATATCTAGACCTGGAAGTGGAATATGCGCACCAACACGAGCAACAAACAGAAGTGCGAGTGTATAAAAAATACGTGAGCGTAGCTCAGGTATTTTCAAGCTGTTTGTGAATGCAGAGAACACGGTTTATATAGGGGTTAAGCAACAACGGCTGTGCCGCCTGCTTTTTCGATTTTAGCTTTTGCTGATTCTGAGAAACGAGCTGCTTTAACATTTAAAGCACGCGTAATTTCACCATTACCAAGAATCTTTACTGCAGTTTCACCTGCACGTACAAATCCTGCTTTTACCAATACTTCGAGATCTACGTCTTTGATTGATTTATCGAGCGCTTCGAGATCGACCAAATTCACGACTGAAATTTCAGTACGGAAATTGAATTGGTTAAAACCACGATGTGGAAGTTTACGATAGAGAGGCATCTGACCACCTTCAAATCCAGGACGGATACTACCGCCTGAACGAGCTGTTTGGCCTTTGCCACCGCGTCCGGATGTTTTTCCGTGGCCGCTGCCTTCGCCGCAACCTACGCGCTTTTTACGGTGCACTGCACCTTCAACGTTCTTTAATTCGTGGAGTTTCATATGTTTTCCTTTAGTTTGGTCGCCTTAGTTTCAAGGTAGAAACTAAGACTCGGATTTAAATGTTATAAAATGAAGAAGCATCCTTAAGTTAAGGATGCTTTAAAATTAGCTATGTAATGAGGTGTAATCTGATGCAAGGCGCAGCTGCGTTAGTGCATCAACCGTTGCGTGAACAACAGCGATGTGATTACTCGAGCCCATTGATTTAGTGAGGACGTTCTTAACACCTGCTGCTTCAAGAACAGCACGTACGCCACCACCTGCAATAAGACCTGTACCAGTTGAAGCTGGCTTTAAGAGTACCTTACCGCCGTCATATTGACCAAGTACGTCATGGGGAATTGTATCACCCTTGAGCTTTACGTTGACCATATTCTTCTTGGCGTTTTCGGTGCTCTTCTTGATTGCGTCAGGAACTTCGTTCGCTTTTCCGTAGCCGATTCCGATGTTGCCCTTCATATCGCCAATAACCACGAGGGCTGCGAAGCTGAAGCGACGACCACCTTTAACGACCTTAGCACAGCGGTTAACGAAAACAACCTTCTCAAGCATCGCTGGACCGTCTTCAGCATTTGCTTCAGGACGGCGATCACGACGTGGTTCACGACGTGAAGAATCACGACGTTCGCGGCGATTTTCACCACCATTTGGATTTGCTGGCGTAGTTGCGTCAGCTGTAGAAACTGTATCAGTGCTCATGCGTAGGAGTCAGTTAGAATAAGAGGCCACCTTCGCGAGCTGCGTCGGCGAATGCTTTGACCTTGCCGTGATAAAGAGCGCCACTGCGATCGAATACGACCGAGGCGATACCAGCTGCTTTTGCTTTGGCTGCAAAAGCACCTGCGAGTTTGCGAGCTCCATCCAAGTTCGCTTTGAGCTTCGACTTGCGTAGCTCTGGATCGAGACTTGAGAGGAACAAGAGTGTTGTACCAGCGTCGTCGTTGATCGCTTGGGCATAGATGTGCTTCGTGCTGAACTTGACGCTCAAACGAGGACGAGCAGCTGTGCCATTGACTTTCTTGCGAATTCTCCAACGGCGTTTCTGTAGAAGTGTAGCTTTGCGGACAGTGTTCATAGTAGTATGCGTTAAGCGACGGTCTTGCCTTCCTTGCGACGAACACGCTCGCCAACAATACGTACACCCTTGCCCTTGTAAGGCTCTGGTGGGTAGTAGCTGCGTATTTCTGCTGTGACGGCGCCTACTAACTGCTTATCGCAGCCTTCAACTTTAACCTTAGTTCCGTCTGTAACTGTGATTTTGATACCCTCTGGGATATCCATCAAAATTGGATGAGAATAACCAAGAGCTAAATCAAGTTGCTTGCCCTTCAAGTTGGCTTTGAAACCAACGCCTTGAATTTCGAGCTCTTTTAAATAGCCATCTGTTACGCCCTTAACCATGCCAGCGATAACCGAACGAGCGGTTCCGAACATAGCTCTTGAGAAGCGTGTTTCTTCGGTAGGAGTAACGAGAACTTTTTTGTCCTCGATTACGATCTTAACGACCGGTGCAAAAGTTTTTTCAACTTTGCCCTTTGGACCTTCAACGCGGACTAAAGTATCTTTGATGTCTACTTTAACCTTGTCAGGAATTTGAACGGGTTGTTTTCCGATACGGCTCATAGTAGGTACGTATTACCAAACATTACAAATGATCTCTCCACCGGCCTTGTGGCGACGGCAGTCCGCATCTTTCAACAGACCTTTTGAGGTCGATAGAATTGCGATACCGAGTCCGTTAAGGACGCGGGGAATTTCGGTGTAGCTATAATACAGACGGCGACCTGGAGTCGATACGCGGTCAATACCGGTAATCGATGGAGCATCACCAACGTATTTCATCTTTGTGATGAGAGTTTTGTGACCGTTAGCATCAACACCACTCGTTACGTCGCTGACATAACCTTCAGCTTTGAGAATGAGAGCGATGCTCTCTTTCATTTTTGAGTGTGGAGCAACGCACACATCTTGCTTTGCTTTACTAGCATTGCGAAGACGTGTGAGGAAGTCGGAAATAGGATCTGTCATGGATGTAGTAGTAGTTTAAGTGCCGCGCGGGTCATATCCGACCCCCGTGTAGCTAAATTTTTACCAAGATGATTTTGTTACGCCTGGGATTTTTCCATGAAGTGCGAGTTCACGGAATTGAATACGAGAAATACCGTATTTACCGATAAATGCGCGTGGACGACCGCTCATGGAGCAACGATTACGGATACGCACTGGAAGTGCGTTACGTGGAATCTTTTGTAGCTTCTTTTGAGCTAAAAAGAATTCTTCGTCAGTTGTCGCTGGATTCTTGATGATAGCTTTAAGCTCAGCACGAGCTTTAGCATGTTTTTCAACAAGTTTTACGCGCTTTTTGTTACGTTCAATAGCTGATGTCTTCGGCATGTTAGTATCGCATTAAGCTGCGTTTGGTTTTGGGCTTGAAGCGGATTCAGGACGACGGAATGGCATACCGAGTAAGCGTAAGAGCTCACGGCCTTCTTCATCAGTCTCTGCTGAAGTCACGATTGTTACGTCTAGACCCATAGTCTTCTTAACGTTTTCAACGGTGATTTCTGGGAAGATTGTAAAATCGGTAACACCTAAGTTGTAGTTACCTTGACCATCGAACTTTGGTGAAACACCACGGAAGTCACGAATGGTTGGAAGTGCTACAGCGATTAAGCGATATAAGAATTCCCACATTTGAGTGCCGCGTAATGTTACGTGACAGCCAACGACTTGGTTTTCTTTTAATTTGAAGTTCGAAATCGCCTTTTTTGTACGAGAAAGAACAGCCTTTTGGCCAGCGATTGCTGAAAGATCACGCTGAATGTCAGCGATCTGGTTCTTGTCAGCTTCTGCACCGATTCCTGTGTTTAGATTGATTTTAACAATCTTAGGAACCTGGTGTGGGTTTTTATAGCCACGAGTTTTTACAAGCTCTTTGATAACTAGCTCGTGATAGGCTTTTTTTAGTACGGGTGTATAGCTCATGTTATTACAGGCTCAGCGCATCAGGCTTTGGCGGAAGCAGCTTGCTTTGCAGCAGCGCTAGCGTCGTGACGCGTTTTGAGCTTGAGATTGGAAGAATGAATTGTGCCTTCGCGCTCAACGATTGAGCCCTGAGGTGTTTCTTGAGTTTTCTTTGTGTGACGTTTAACCATCGCAACGCCTTCAACACGTGCGCGACTTGTTGATGCGATTACTTCGAGGACTTTACCCTCTTTGCCCTTGTGAGAGCCTGCGATTACAGTGACTAAATCACCACGTTTGATGTGAGACTTTTGCATGTTAGAGAACCTCCGGAGCAAGGGAAATGATCTTCATGAAGTTCTTTGCACGTAATTCACGAGCAACAGGTCCGAAGATACGGGTACCTTTAGGATTACCATCTGCACCGATGATAACAATAGCGTTACTGTCGAAGCGTAAGTAGCTACCGTCTGCACGGCGTACTGCTTGCTTTGTGCGAACAACAACAGCTTTTGCTACTTCACCTTTTTTAACGGTAGCATCGGTAGTGCTTTCTTTGATATGCACTGTTACGATATCACCAACAAAAGCGGTAAAAGTATTTTGGCCTTTACGGCTAATCATGGCAGCCTTGCGAGCGCCGGTGTTATCGGCGACGTCAAGTATAGAGCGCAGTTGAATCATGGTTGGCCTCCTAAGAGTTTAAAGTTTTGTTATAAATTAGGCCTTTGTGGCCGATGAGTTAGCGGAAGTTTTCTTGGTAGGAACAAGTGCTGCAACATCTGCTTCAGATATTGCTTCTACATTTGAACCCTTAGCGCGTTCAATAATGGATACTACACGCCAGCGCTTTAAGCGGCTGAGTGGACGTGTTTCCATGATCTCAACACGATCACCAATCTTAGTTTCGTTCTTCTCGTCGTGAACGTGCACAACGGTTTTACGATTGATCACCTTGTGATACTGAGGATGTGGGATCTTATAAGGAATGGTAACCTTGATAGATTTATCACCAGAGCGGCTGGTTACGAAACCTACAATAGTCTTACGCGAACTGCGTTTTCCAGGAGTTGTGGATGACATGGTAGTAATTATTTAGCGGCGACTTTAGCCACACGTTGCTTTTGCGTAAGCACGGTGTTTAGGCGCGCTATAGTTTTACGAAGATTACGCAGTTCGTGAGTCTTCTCAACTTGACCAGTTTGCTTGCGCAGACGGAGGTTAAGAAGTTGTTCGCTGGTCTCGCGGAGCTTGGTGCCGATTTCATCGGCTGAAAGGTCGCGGATTTCTTTAGCAGTCATGTGAGTGAAGTATATAAATTTTTTAACGATTAAGCGAGCGCGCCTTCACGAGTGATGAAACGGCAGCGGAATGGAAGCTTTGCGTCAGCAAGACGGAATGCTTCTTTAGCAATAGTTGCTGGTACACCTGCGAGTTCGAAAAGAACTGCGCCTGGTTTAATAACAGCTACATAGAATTCAACAGGTCCTTTACCTTGACCCATACGCACTTCAGCGGGCTTTTTGGTAACTGGCTTGTGAGGGAAAACCCTGATCCACAATTTACCTTTACGCTTGAGGTGACGGGAGATGGTAACACGTGCCGCCTCAATTTGTTGACCTGTCATTGGTCCACGAGAGAGCGACTGAAGGCCGAATTCGCCGAAAGCTAATGTGTTGCCACGCTTAGCATTCCCGGCGCGGGAACCCTTCTGTGATTTACGATATTTTGTACGTGCGGGTGAGAGTGCCATGGTCGTATCCCTTATGAAGCAGGTTCAGCGTCTTTTTTACAGATCCAGCATTTTACGCCGATTTTTCCGTAAACAGTTTGCGCTTCTGAAAATCCGTAATCGATATTTTCACGTAGTGTGTGGAGTGGTACACGACCCTTACGTTGCCATTCACGGCGAGCAATATCTGCACCACCAAGACGGCCTGAACATTGGATCCTGATACCATCTGCGCCTAAAGACATAGCCAATTCAACGGCCTTCTTCATAGCACGACGGAAAGCAATACGGCGCTCGAGTTGTAGAGCTACGTTTTCAGCTACTAGCTGAGCTTCGATTTCAGGTTTCTTTACTTCTTGAATATCGAGTAAAATTTCGCGACCAGTTAGCTTTGAGAGCTGGGTCTTGATGTTTTCAACTTCTTGTCCTTTACGTCCAATGACGATACCAGGACGAGCTGTGTAAATTTTTACACGTACGCGGTTAGATGCGCGCTCGATGAAAATACGTGGAACGGATGCTTGTTTAAGCTTATCCATAAGCATCGTGCGGATCAATTGATCCTCAAGAAGAAGCTTAGGGAAATCTTTTTTCGTTGCGAACCAGCGGGATTGCCAGTTGCGGCGAACTGCAAGGCGGAATCCGATGGGATTAGTCTTTTGGCCCATGGTAGTAGATCAGGAGTTAACACCGTCAGTTAAGACGATGCGTAGGTGTGACATTTTCTTTGTGCGAGGCTTTGCAGAGCCTTTAGCTCCGGCTTTAAAGCGCTTTAGCACAGGTCCGTTTTCAACAACTGCGCTCTTCACGGTGAGTGAATCAGCAGAGAGGTTGTTATTATTTTCAGCGTTAGCGATTGCGCTGCGAAGCGTCTTCGCGAGAAGGCGTGCTGACTTACGTGGAACGAGATCCAAATAGTTAGCTGCCTCAGGAGCCGAACGGCCCTGAATTGTGCGTGCTACTTCGCGCACCTTCTTAGGTGACATGCGAACATAACGTGTGAGTGCTTGTATATCCATGTTAGTTAGGATTAGACCTCCTTACGAGTCATACCACCGTGTGCCTTGAAGACGCGCGTTGGGGCGAATTCGCCTAGTTTGTGGCCTACCATATTTTCTGTGACATACACTGCCACGAAAGCTTTACCGTTATGGACGTTGAACGAATGACCGATAAAATCGGGAGTAATCGTTGAACGACGTGACCAAGTTTGGATTGGTTTCTTACCGCCAGACTTCACTTGCTTCTCGATTTTTTCGAGAAGGTGATAATCAACGAAGAAACCTTTCTTGATGGAGCGTGCCATGGTTAAAAAATAGTTCTAAAGGTTTATTTACCACCACGAGGCTTACGGCCGTTGTGATGCATAATGATGAGGTTGTTTGTTGTCTTGGAGCGGCGACGTGTTGGGAAGCCCTTAGCGAGCTGACCCCATGGAGACACGAGTTGTTGACGACCACCACCACCCTTTGACTTACCTTGACCACCACCGTTTGGATGGTCGACTGGGTTCATGGCCATACCACGGGTTTGAGGACGTTTACCGAGCCAACGGTTACGACCTGCTTTACCCAATGATTGTTTGTTATGATCACCGTTACCAACGAAGCCGATAGTTGCACGGCATTGTGGATTTACATAGCGAAGTTCGCCGGAAGGCATCTTCACTTGTGCTTTTCCATTTTCTACACCAACGAGTTCGAGTGAAACACCTGCAGTGCGAGCGATTTGTGCGCCACGTCCTGGAAGTAATTCAACAGCGTGAATACGTGTTGATGGTGGAATAAGCGAAAGAGGGAAATTGTTACCAACTTTAAAGTCATTGGTAGTTGCTGTGTTTGCTGCAACGATTGTATCGCCAACATTTAAGCCTTCAGGAGCTAAGATGTAGCGTTTTTCGCCGCTTGCATAAGCAACTAATGCGATGTTTGAAGTACGATTTGGATCGTATTCAATCGCTTGTACGCGTGCTGGCATATCGATGATATCACGTTTGAAATCAATGATACGATAAAGACGCTTGTGACCACCGCCGCGGTGACGTGAAGTAACACGTCCGTAGACGTTACGACCACCGGACTTTGAATGTGACTCGAGCAGGCTGCGTTCTGGACGCTTTTTTGAAATACCTTCCCTATGATTTAAGGAAGTGAAGCGACCCGCAGGTGTGAGAGGACGGAAAGATTTAATAGCCATGTTGTTTTTCGTTTCGCCCGTTTAAGTTTTTAAGCTTAAGTGGCGAATTTTAGTGTTAGACGAGTTCGATCTTGTCTCCTGCTTTTAGTGTGACGATCGCCTTCTTGTAATCAGAAGTCGTACTTGGAAGTCCATTACGACCACGTTTGTTCTTACCAACGTAATTTTGTGTATTTACGCGGCGGACTTTCACTTTGAAAGTCTGTTCAACTGCTTGAGCAATTGCGTGCTTGTTTGAATCGATCGCAACCTCGAAGGTGTACTGACCTAATTCAGCAGATTGCTTATTAGATTTTTCGGTTAAAAAAACCGACTTGAGTACTTTACCGGCATTCATTAGTTCTTACCTCCGTTTACGCGAGCGAGAATAGCATCAAATGCTTTGCTGCTTACGATGATCATCTTGTACTGAGCGAGATCAACTGTGCTTAAGTTTGCTGCTTCAAGCATAGTGACACGGTCGATGTTACCAGCTGCGCGACGTGTGTCTGCTGCGAAAGGAGCATCAACTAAGAGTACTTTACCTTTGGGAGCGATACGTCCGACTACTTGATCCACAAGCTTTGTCTTAGGAGTCGCTACCTTAAATGCTTCAATAAGCGCGATATCACCAGAAGAAGCGCGGTCAAAGAGAGCACGGCTAAATGCGAGTGCGCGAACCTTTGAGTTAATCTTCTTTGAGTAATCACGTGGCTTTGGTCCGAATACTACACCACCACCACCCCAGAGAGGTGAACGGCTTGAACCAGCACGAGCGCGACCGGAACCTTTTTGATTCCATGGCTTTTTACCACCACCGCGAACTTCGCCACGGGTCTTTGTTGAGTGAGTTCCCTGACGGCGGTTAGCTTGAGTTGCTACGATAACTTCCTTCACAGCTTGAAGACCACGATCGCCTTCAAAGGTTGGAATGTTTTTGAACTCTTGCTCACGGCTAGTTGTACCATCCGGGCTAAAAATCTTGAGTTTCATTGGCTTTATAAAGGGCTAAGGGTTAATCAGGATTAAGCCGTTTTAGGCTGACCCTTGATTGCAGTACGAACGACTACGTCGTCCCCGTTTGCACCTGGGATGGCGCCTTTAATAAGAATCAAATTCTTATCAGCGATGATCTTCACCACTTTAAGATTTTGCATGGTACGGGCATCTCTACCCATGTGACCAGGCATGCGTTGATTCTTCCAAGTACGACCTGGAGTTTGACGCATACCAATAGAACCAATGCGGCGATGGAACATCGAACCGTGGGCTGCTGGACCACCACCTACGCGGAAGCGGCGAACAACACCTTGGAAGTTTTTACCTTTGGTGATACCAGAAACGTCAACTAATTGACCTTCTGCGAAAATAGCTACGGTGATAACATCACCAATTTTAGCTGTAGGCGTACTTGGTAAGCGAACTTCACCAAGAACACGAGGAGCTTGGCTTAAGCCAGCTGCCTTAGCGTGATTTTGCTCAGCTTTAGAGGAATTCTTGTTCTTTTGAACATCGAATCCAAGCTGTACAGCGTTATAGCCGTCTTTTGTCGAAGTCGTTTTTACTTGGACCACAGAGCATGGTCCTGCTTCGATTACGGTGACCGGTACTAAGACGTTTTGAGCGTCATAGACCTGTGTCATTCCGATTTTTTTACCGAGTATTGAATTTATCATGGCTAAGCGGTAGGTGGAAAATTTATTCCGTTTTTGACCTACATTAGAGGCACTTGGTGCTACCCGTTTTAGCGGGCAGTGGGTGCTACTACTAACTTTGGACTATTGGTTTATTTTTCAAACGTTGATAGTGATATCTACGCCAGAAGGAAGGTTTAGTTTTTTGAGCTCATCAACGGTTTGAGCGGTTGGCTCAATGATGTCGATAAGACGTTTGTGCGTGCGAGTTTCAAACTGCTCCATCGATTTCTTGTCCACGTGGGGCGAGCGATTGACGGATAGTTTTTCAACACGCGTTGGAAGAGGAATTGGGCCGGAAACACGAGCACCGGAGCGCTTTGCGGTTTCGACGATGTCCTGAGCTGATTGATCGATTACTCGATAATCGAAGCCTTGGAGTTTGATGCGGATGCGTTGGCCTTTCATACGTAAAAAGAACGATTGTTTTAGCTACGAGCAGGAGCTTTGGATGATGTCTCCACGATTTTCGCGAGGAGTGAGTTTGGTACCTGTTCGAAATGGGAAGGTGTGATAGAAGCACTTGCGCGACCCTTTGAGAGTGAGCGAATGTCTGTCACGTAACCGAAAAGATTTTCTAATGGTACAGCTGCTGTGATGATACAAGCACCTGACTTGTTTTCCATACCGCTAACTGAACCACGGCGACGATTGATATCACCAATTAAGTCACCTTGATATTCTTCTGGAGTTGTTACTTCGACACCCATGATAGGTTCGAGAAGAATTGGGTTAGCAGACTTCATTGCTTCTTTGAAGCCGAAGATACCAGCCATCTTGAACGCGAGTTCTGAAGAGTCTACTTCGTGGAAGGAGCCGTCGACGATACGAATGATAACGTCAACTACAGGGTGACCAGCAACGGTACCGTTGTTGCAACCTTCAAGAATACCTTCGGTAGCTGGCTTAATGAATTCCTTTGGAATAGCACCACCAACGATTTCGTTAACAACTTCAACGCCCTTACCTTTTTCATTTGGTTCGATCTTAACACAGACATGTCCGTATTGACCTTTACCACCTGATTGACGGATGAATTTACCTTCACCATCAGCAGCGCGAGTGACTGTTTCACGATAAGCGATTTGTGGCTTACCAGATGTAGCTTCAACCTTGAATTCGCGCTTCATACGATCGCGAATAATATCCAAGTGAAGTTCACCCATACCTGAAAGAATGGTTTGACCGCTATCTGGATCTGTTGAAACACGAAGAGTTTGATCTTCTGCAACGAGACGTTGTAGAGCTGTGCCCATCTTTTCTTGGTCAGCCTTTGAGTTTGGCTCGATTGACATCGAGATAACTGGCTCAGGGAATGATGGTGGTTCTAAGCGGATATCAAAATCTTCATCACATAGTGTATCACCTGTGATAACTTCCTTAACGCCAACCACTGCACAGATATCACCAGAGTATGCTACATCAATTTCTTCACGTTCGATAGCACGCATAAGCACTAAACGTGAAACACGTTCACTGCGGCGAGTACGAGGATTGTAAAGTGACATACCGCGTTTTAATTGACCGGTATATACGCGGAAGAATACGAGCTTACCTACGAAAGGATCATTCCAAAGCTTGAATGCTAGACCAGCTAACTTTGCTTTGTCATCAACCACTGCTAAGACTGGCTCAGCATCAAGGTTTTGACCTTGCATTGGTGGTACGTCGATTGGACTTGGTAAATAGTTAACAACGCAGTCAAGTAAGCGTTGTACACCTTTTTTCTTAAAGGCAGAACCAGGAACTACGCCGCAGAAGTTAAGAGAAATTGTAGCTTTGCGGATAGCGAGCATGAGCTCGTCTGTTGAAATGGTTTCACCATTCAAGAACTTGTTAGCAATAACGTCATCATAATCAGCAACTGCTTCAATAAGCTTGTCGCGGTATTCCTTGGTGACTTCTAAGTGTTCAGCTGGAATTTCAGTTGTAACTGGTTTTAGACCGAGTGGATCTTCCTTATCTGAAGGGAAGATATAAGCGACCTGCTGTACTAAATCGATCAAGCCTGTGAAGTTTTCTTCAGCTCCGATCGGTAAGAATAATGCATGAGCATTACCTTTTAGTTTTGTACGGATATCATCGATAGCGCGGTGGAAATTAGCACCAACGCGGTCCATCTTATTAATGAAAGCGATACGTGGTACGCGGTACTTGTTAGCTTGGCGCCAAACTGTTTCTGATTGTGGTTGTACACCTGATACAGCGTCAAACACAGCAATCGCACCGTCAAGTACGCGAAGTGAACGTTCTACTTCAGCAGTAAAGTCTACGTGTCCTGGAGTATCAATAATATTGATACGTTGCTGAATGCCCTTCCATGGTCCACAGGAAGCATTCCAAGCACAGGAAATAGCAGCTGCAGTAATTGTAATACCGCGCTCTCTTTCTTGCTCCATCCAGTCGGTAACAGTTGTACCTTCGTGCACTTCACCCATCTTGTGAACAGCACCGGAGTAAAACAAAATACGCTCAGTCGTCGTTGTCTTACCTGCGTCGATGTGAGCAGCAATACCGATATTGCGTGTCCACTCGAGTGGGAAAGGACGTTCAGGTGCGTTTACCTTAGAAACCTTGGATTTGTCTGTAACGACAGTGATCGCGGGAGTTGTAGCAGGAGAAGACATAAAAATGATTACTTACCAGCGGAAATGAGCAAAAGCACGATTTGCTTGAGCCATCTTATGGGTGTCTTCCTTCTTCTTAACAACAGTACCTGTGTTGTTGTAAGCGTCTACGATTTCAGCTGCGAGAGCATCCTTAAGTGGAATACCCTTACGGCTGCTAGCTGCAGCAACAAGCCAGCGAAGAGCTAAGCTCTCTTGGCGTTCGAATGAAATTTCTATTGGTACTTGATAAGTAGCACCACCAACACGGCGGCTCTTAACTTCAAGACGAGGACGTGCATTTTCTAATGCACCTAAAAGTAAGTTAACTGGATCACCCTTTTCGAGTTTCTCGGAAACCTTTTCGAATGCTCCGTATACAATACGCTGAGCTAAATTCTTTTTACCTTTTTGCATGACTACGTTTACCAAGTGCGCAACGAGTGGGCTCTGGTAGCGGATATCAGGAACAACGGTACGTTTAACTGCTCTGTGACGACGAGACATGGATCAGATTCCTTGTAAATTATTTTTTAGCTGCTTTTGGACGTTTAACACCGTACTTGGAGCGGCTACGGCGACGTTTTTCAACACCGGTAGCGTCTAGCGTACCACGAACGATATGGTAACGAACACCAGGTAAATCCTTCACACGACCACCACGAACAAGCACGATTGAGTGCTCTTGAAGGTTGTGACCTTCGTCTGGGATGTAGGAGATGACTTCGTTTCCATTGGTGAGACGTACTTTAGCAACCTTACGGATAGCTGAGTTAGGCTTCTTAGGAGTACGTGTCATTACCTGCACGCACACACCACGACGGAAAGGATTACCATCCAAAGCGGGTGACTTTGATTTGATACGCACCTTACGGCGACCGTGACGTACGAGCTGGCTAATGGTTGGCATGGGCTATGTGTTAAAGAGTGTGAAAATTCGGGAAAAGAGGTAAATCCTACGCTTCGCTCTAAAGCCGGCAAGAACTTTCTAGCGAAAAGTATATCCTCTCGCAAAAGAAGTGGGGTTTAGGCACGATTTGCGAATGAGATAGTGTTGGGCGACCGAAATCGCCAACGCGGAAATATGGTGTGGAATGGTCAGTCAACCCTATTAAATGAGGGTGTTACAAGCATAAACCCTTAAAAATTGTATTTTCATAGGGAAAATCGCTTGTTTTGAAGGGCCTATAATTAGCTTTTTTGTGGTTAATTTGACCCTAAAAACCCTAGTTAACCAAAAACTGCTCTTTTAGAGTATTTAGGCTGATATCCTTAAAAGAGGTAACAACCTTGTCCGTATGAGAAAAATCATGGTGTCCAGTGGATTGGTTAGGTACCGCTACTACCCATAATTTAGCCCTTTTGGCTGCTTTTGAGCCTGTATGAGAGTCTTCAAAGGCAATAGCCTGAAACGGTCTTATTCCTAAGTTGTTGATAACCAATCGATAAAGATCAGGTTCTGGCTTTGGCTGCTTAACATCCTCCCTACAGGCTACAAAGCTGAAGTAAGAGATAAGACCTAAGCGGTTCAAATGCCCCTCAACATGATTATGGCTCGAATTTGAGGCTACTGCCATCACTAACCCCTGTTTTTTACCTTCGTTAAGAAAATCCTCCACCCCTGGCATAATTTTTAAAGTCAGGTCAATTTCCTTGTTTTTTTCACGCCTTCTTTTGTCCAAATCACTACGGCTTAGCGCTGGATCAAACTGACTCCAAGGATCAAAGGAGTAATCTGCATGCCCTACACTGCGATGAAAACGGTCCTTATCAAACGCGACACCATACTCAAGATGCACGGCCTCGTATGCGGAAATCAGTGAAGATTCCGTATCAAGTATCAAACCATCAAAGTCAAAAACGAGCGCTTTAATCATGAATTGGATCAATGCTTAAAATAGACCGTGGGTAATACGCCAATACAAAAAAGAGCCGAAGCAATTACGCTTCGGCTCTTGAGAGTGAATCAAACTTTAGATTAAGCAGGTTTTACTTCTGCAGCTGGTGCTTCAGGAGCAACGACGACTTCCTCTACGCCAAATGGAAGGCTAATCTTTAAGTTCTTGTACTGAGGTAGACCTGTACCTGCTGGGATTAGGTGACCCATGATAACGTTTTCCTTAAAGCCCTTTAACATGTCGACCTTACCTAAGGTTGATGCATCGGTAAGAACACGTGTGGTTTCTTGGAATGAAGCTGCTGAAATAAAGCTTTCCGTTTCAAGGGACGCTTTAGTGATACCCAATAGAATTGGTTCAGCTTCAGCTGGTTTACCACCGGCTGCTTCAATACGTTTGTTATCTAACAAGAATCCAGCGCGATCAACTTGCTCACCCCAGAAGTATTCGCTGTCACCTGGATCGCTGATGCGAACCTTACGTAACATTTGACGAATAATAATTTCGATGTGCTTATCGTTGATGGTTACACCTTGCAGACGGTAAACTTCTTGAACTTGACCGATCAAGAATTCGTACAGTGCAGATGGTCCTAGAATTTCTAAGATTTCATGTGGATCTGCAGCACCTTCAGTTAAGTGCTGACCCTTAGTAACTACGTCACCAGGTTGTACGATGATATGTTTACCTGCTGGAATTAAATGCTCTTCTTCTTGAGAAGTCTCATCGTTTTTCACAACAAGCTTACGTTTACCACGGACTGTACCTTCGAAGGATACGATACCATCGATACGAGCCATTTCAGCTGCATCCTTTGGACGGCGTGCTTCAAACAGTTCAGCAACACGTGGAAGACCACCGGTAATGTCCTTAGTCTTAGAAGCCTGACGAGGTGTCTTAGCGAGCAATGCACCAGGTGAAATTGTATCACCTTCATTTACAGCGATCTGAGCACCAACTGGAATTGTGTAAGCAGCAAGCGGTTTGTTTGTTGCTGGATCACGAATTTCAACTTGTGGATTTAGATCTTCTTTATGCTCGATAACAACGGTAGCGATACGACCCGAACTTTCATCGAGCTCACGCTTTACTGTTACACCAGGGATCATGTCCTTGAATGCAAGAACACCACCCTTTTCAGAAAGAACTGGAATATTGTATGGATCCCACTGAGCAAGTACTTCGCCCTTAGCGATCTTAGCGCCATCAGCGACGTGTAAGAATGAACCTACTACAATGTTGTAGGTTTCTAATTCTTTTCCTTCATCGTCAAGAAGTTGGATAGTACCGGTCTTATTAAGAACGATATTACCACCATCAGCTGTACTTACTAAACGTAAGCCACGGTACTTAATTGTACCTGCTGAACGAACGCGAATTTCAGGAGTCTTGAATCCACCGGAAGCAACACCACCGATGTGGAAGGTACGCATGGTGAGCTGAGTTCCAGGTTCACCAATTGATTGAGCGGCAATAATACCGACTGAATCACCGACCTTAGCCATCTTATTTGTCGCAGGGTTGATACCATAGGACTTCGAATCAATGCCAATAGCACTGTTAGAAGTTAATGGTGACATAACCTTTACGCGCTCGATACCAACATCATCAATGATAGTAGCGATTTCTTCAGTGATTAATTCACCTGAACCAACAATGAGTTCTGTTGGCTTGAGTGGGTTGTATACGTCGTCACTTGAGCAACGACCGATAAGACGTTCACGAAGTGGTACGATTTCATCGTCACCTTCAACGATAGCCTTTTTCCATACACCATCACGAGCACCACAATCGTCTTCGCCAATGATAACGTCCATAGCGACGTCACAAAGCTTACGAGTTAAGTAACCTGCGTCAGCAGTCTTTAGAGCTGTATCAGCAAGACCCTTACGTGCACCGTGGGTTGAAATAAAGTACTCAAGAACGGTCAAACCTTCACGGAATGATGAAAGAATAGGACGTTCAATAATTTCACCGTTTGGTTTAGCCATCAGACCACGAGCACCGCAAAGCTGACGAACCTGTTGCTTGTTACCACGAGCACCTGAATCCATCATGATGTAAACCGGATTGATTTCAGGTTTACCTTCGTTTGTTTCTAATTTTATAAATACTTCTTTAGCGATACGGTCTGTAGCATTTGTCCAGATGTCGACGACCTTATTGTAGCGTTCGCCATCGGTGATAATACCTTTATTAAACTGTGATTCAACTTCTGTGATCTTCTTGCGAGATTCAGAAACGATATCTTTCTTCGCTTCTGGTATGATCATGTCGTCGATACCGATTGAGATACCTGCTTGGAACGCAGTTGCGAAACCGAGTTCTTTTAACTTATCAAGCGTCTCAACAGTCACTGAATTACCAGCAACTTTGTAAGTATTTAAAATCAAATCACCCAATTTTGCTTTAGCGCATGGGAAATTTACGAAACCAACATCAGCTGGCCAGATTTGATTGAAGATAACACGTCCAACGGATGTACGAAGAATCTTCTTATCTTTATTACCGAAGATTGTTTCACGTCCGTAATCTGGATTTGGAATATCAACCCAATCGTGGAACTTGAGGTTACCTTCTGCACGAGCATAAAGCACTTCTTGCAAGTTAGCCATTAAAGGTACGCGGTGACCCTTTGGTACTTTAACACGTGGCTCAATAGTTAAGTAATAAGCACCAAGAACGATGTCTTGGGATGGTGTTAGAATTGGCTTACCTGATGAAGGTGAGAAAATATTCGACGTAGCCATCATGAGAAGTTTGCACTCCATGATTGCTTCGAGAGAAAGCGGTACGTGTACTGCCATTTGGTCACCGTCGAAGTCAGCGTTGTAAGCTGTACATACGAGTGGGTGAATACGAATAGCTTCACCTTCAATTAAGACTGGTTCGAAAGCCTGAATCGAAAGACGGTGAAGTGTAGGCGCACGATTTAAAAGAACAGGATGTCCCTTCGTAACTTCTTCAAGAATATCCCAAACTTCTGGGGATTTCTTTTCGATCATCTTACGAGCACCACGAACGGTGTGTACGAATCCAAGTTCTTTTAGACGACGGATAATGAATGGTTCAAACAATACTAGAGCCATCTTCTTTGGAAGACCGCACTGATTTAGTTTTAATTCAGGTCCGATAACGATAACGGAACGACCGGAATAGTCGACGCGCTTACCGAGTAAGTTTTGACGGAAACGTCCCTGCTTACCTTTAAGCATATCAGATAGGGACTTTAATGGACGATTGCCTGCACCTGTAACAGGGCGGCCATGACGACCATTATCAAAGAGAGCATCAACAGCTTCTTGAAGCATGCGCTTTTCGTTATGAATAATAACGTCAGGCGTCTTCAACTGCATCAAATTACGTAAACGATTATTACGATTGATAACACGACGGTATAAATCGTTTAGGTCGGATGTAGCAAAGCGACCACCTTCGAGTGGAACGAGCGGACGTAAGTCTGGTGGAATTACTGGAAGTACTTCTAAGACCATCCATTCAGGTTTTGATTTTGAATGAATGAAGCCTTGAATAACTTTTAAGCGCTTCGAAAGTTTCTTTTTGATCTGCTTGGACTTCGTTGCACGCATCTGCTCTTGCAGTTCAGCAACGGTAGCAGCGAGATCCATTTTAGCTAATCCATCACGGACAGCTTCAGCACCCATTTTAGCGACGAATGAACCTTCGCCGTATTCGTCAATTGCTTGACGATATTCGGTGTCTGTTAAAAGAGAACGTGGCTCGAGTGGAGTTTTACCAGCATCAACAACCATGTAGTTCTCATAATAAATGACGCGCTCGAGTGAGCGTGCTGTCATATCTAAGAGAAGACCAAGACGACTTGGCATGCTCTTTAAGAACCAAATATGTGCTACAGGAACTGCGAGTTCGATGTGACCCATACGTTCACGACGAACACGTGCAATGGTTACTTCAACACCGCAACGGTCGCAAATAACGTCCTTGTACTTGATACGTTTGTACTTACCGCAAGCACACTCGTAATCGCGAACTGGACCGAAAATCTTTTGGCAGAAAAGACCACCTGGTTCAGGTTTGAATGTACGATAGTTAATCGTTTCAGGATTCTTAACTTCGCCCTTTGACCATTTACGAATGGTTTCAGGTGAAGCGACTGTGATTGATACACAATCAAATGGGTTTTCGTCTAAGCCTAAAGCTGTACGAACTTCTTCGCGTGCTGTGGAAGTGGCTGCTGTTTCGGAAGGTTGAATCATGTGAGGACTCCCTAATATTTTTTAAAGATGATACGTGAGTTACTTGGGTGATTATTAAGCACCCAAGTTTAGTGCGTCGCTTTTTTGTAATTTGATATCCAATCCTAATGATTGAATTTCTTTAATTAACACGTTGAACGACTCAGGCGTTCCGGCCTGGAGTGTATTATCACCCTTAACGAGTGATTCGTAGATCTTCGTACGACCTTGAACGTCGTCGGACTTAACTGTGAGAAGCTCTTGGAGTGTGTGTGCTGCACCGTAAGCTTCAAGTGCCCACACTTCCATTTCTCCGAAGCGCTGACCACCGTACTGAGCTTTACCACCAAGTGGTTGCTGAGTGACAAGTGAGTAAGGTCCAACAGCACGAGCGTGGATCTTATGAGAAACCAAGTGATTTAGTTTCATCATATAGATGTAACCAACCACGACTTCTTGATCGATGCGCTCACCGGTACGACCATCCAAGAGGACGCTCTTACCAGAACTTGGGAGTTTTGCTTCTTTTAAGTATTCACGAACGCGCTTTTCAGGAATTCCGTCGAACACAGGAGTAGCGACCTTCATGCCGAGCTTTTTACAAGCCCAACCTAAATGCGTCTCTAAAACTTGTCCTACGTTCATACGTGAAGGCACACCAAGAGGGTTCAAGCAGATTTCTACTGGTGTACCATCTGGTAAGAACGGCATGTCTTCTTCAGGTACGATCTTAGCGACCACACCCTTATTACCGTGACGTCCTGCCATCTTATCACCGACTTCAAGTTTCTGCTTTGTAGCGATGTAAACTTTAACTTGTTTAATTGCACCGTCAGCTGAACCTTCACCGCTTTCAACGGATCCAATCTTACGCTCACGATCTGATTCAAGCTCATCGAACTTCGATTGATACGAACCGATGATTTCCATGATCTTAATACGAACCGGTGAAGGATCGATTTGAACATGCTTTGATACAGCAGCAAGTTTACGAAGTAATGTCTTCGTGATCTTACGGTTTGCTGGAATAATAATTTCGTTGTTCTCGCCGTTGATAACGTCGAGCGGAATTTTTTCACCAAGAAGGATATTAGAGAGGGCCTCTGTAAGACCTTCACGTAATTTATCCATCTGAGTTTTATAATCTTCCTGAATTTGTTTTGTCTGACGACGACGATCAGATGGCGATAAACGCTCAGCTTGATTATCGATACGTGAAGATACCTTCACATCCATAATAATACCGCCCACACCGGAAGGTACTACTAGAGAGGTGTCTTTAACGTCAGCAGCTTTTTCACCGAAGATTGCGCGGAGCAATTTTTCTTCAGGTGCTAATTCTGTTTCAGACTTAGGAGTAATTTTACCAACTAGGATATCGCCTGGTTTTACCTCAGCACCAACACGGATAACACCGTTATGGTCTAAGTTCTTTAATGCTTCTTCACCTACGTTTGGAATATCACGAGTAATTTCTTCAGGCCCAAGCTTTGTATCACGAGCCGTTACTTCGAATTCTTGGATATGAATTGAAGTGAAGATATCTTCTTTAAGAACCTTCTCGGAAATTAAGATAGCGTCTTCGAAGTTGTAACCATTCCATGGCATGAAGCCGACAAGAACGTTACGACCAAGGGCCATTTCGCCACCGTCTGTTGAAGGACCGTCTGCGATAATTTGACCTGCTTTAATTTTCTGACCGCGTTTTACGATCGGCTTTTGATTAAAACATGTACCAGCGTTTGAACGCATGAACTTACGCAGTTCATAAACGTAAACGTGATTCTTAGTATCGTGCTTAATCGTACGTGGTAATTCACCGTCTTTAGTGATGACAATGCGTACAGCATCAACGGATGCAACTACACCTGCTTCATCAGCAACGACTACGATCTTTGAGTCACGAGCAACACGCTCTTCAATACCAGTTCCTACGAAAGGAGACTCAGCTTGAAGTAGTGGAACACCTTGGCGTTGCATGTTTGAGCCCATGAGTGCGCGGTTAGCGTCGTCATGCTCAAGGAACGGAATCATACCAGCAGCGATAGAAATAACCTGCTTTGGTGAAACGTCCATATAGTGAACTTCAGCAGCACTTACTTCTAAGAATTCACCATCTTGACGAACCGTTACTTTGCCTACGAAGTGGCCCTTTTCATCAATCTCAGCATTAGCTTGAGCGATGATCTTAGCTTCTTCTTGGTCTGCTGTTAAATAGTCGATCTTGTCAGTGACGCGACCGTCTTTAACTAAGCGATAAGGTGTTTCAATAAACCCGAACTCATTAACGCGAGCATAGGTTGAAAGAGAATTGATAAGACCGATGTTCGGACCTTCAGGTGTTTCAATCGGACAAATACGCCCGTAGTGAGAAGGATGAACGTCACGGACTTCGAAACCAGCGCGCTCACGATTAAGACCGCCAGGCCCGAGGGCCGAGAGACGGCGCTTGTGAGTTACTTCAGCTAATGGATTAATTTGATCCATGAACTGTGAAAGCTGACTGCGAGCAAAGAAATCGCGGATAACTGTAGTCAGAGCCTTTGGATTGATCAACTTTTGTGGAGTGATCGAATCAACGCTTTGATCATACATGGTCATACGTTCACGAACTAAACGTTCTGTACGTGAGAGACCAACGCGGCATTGGTTAGCAAGTAATTCACCTACCGTACGAACACGGCGGCTTCCTAAGTGATCGATATCATCAACAACACCTTCGCCACGCTTTAAGCGCACTAAGTATTTAGTTGCTGCTACAATATCTCCACTTTCAAGAATACGTTGTTCGAGTTCGGTCTTTAAACCTAATTTTTGGTTTACTTTATAACGACCTACACGACCTAAATCGTATCTCTTTGGATCAAAGAATAAACGTTTCAGTAATGCCTTAGCATTAGCTGTTGTTGGTGGTTCACCTGGACGTAAGCGTTTATAGATTTCTTTTAGCGCTTCTTCTTCGTTACGTGTTGGATCTTTCTTAAGAGCGCGGATAATTGCACCTTCGTCGATCGCTGTATCAATTACACGAATCGATGAAATGTCATGTTTTTCGAAAGTACGAACGATTTGCTTTGTGAGTGGTTCAAATGCACGTGCTAGAACAACACCTTTTTGTGCATCGATTGCATCTTCAACAAGCACGAGAGAACTTACGTTCTCCATATCAAGAGCCTTAGTTACCTTAAGGTCTTTGATTTCATAGAACAGATTTAAAATATCTACGTCTGCACTGTAGCCGATAGCACGCAGTAAAGTTGTAATTAAGAACTTACGGCGGCGGCGACGACGATCTAGATATACGTAGAGTAAGTCGTTATTATCAAATTGAGTTTCTAGCCATGTACCACGGTCAGGAATAATACGGAATGAATGTAATAATTTTCCGTTTGGATGTGGTGCAACTTCAAATGCAATACCAGGTGAACGGTGTAATTGAGATACGACAACACGTTCTGCACCATTGATAATGAAAGAGCCACGCTCAGTCACCATCGGGATTTCTCCCATATAAATATCTTCGTCCTTAATGAAGTCTTCTTCACGAAGACGTAATTTTACATATAAGGGAACGGAATATGTAACACCATCACGGATACAATCGATTTCAGAAATCTTTGAATCTCCGAGTGTGTATGAAACGTACTCAAGCGTGAGACGTTCGTCATAAGACTGAATAGGAAATACTTCCCTGAAGACCGCTTCTAAGCCTTGCGGTTTACGCTGCTTCTCAGGAATTCCCTTTTGGAGGAATTCAAGATACGACGTGATCTGAATTTCGATCAAATTCGGTGGCTGAATGACTTCGCGGAGTTTGCCGAAGTTAATTCGTTCTGAGTGAGTGCGGTCGGCCATGGTCGTTCGGGAAAAGTTAAATGCTTACGAGAGACGATTAGCTCCTGTTGGAACCAATCTAAGGACTAATTGAGACACTGAAACTAACAGAGTATGAACAGGCAAAAGACAGGCCGTAAAATCTACGGCCTGTCCTGGTAAAAACGAATGCGTTGAACGTGCGTTCGCCAAGTGAATTACTTCAACTCAACTTTAGCACCAACTGCTTCAAGCTTCTTCTTGATGTCTTCAGCATCAGCTTTGGAAGCGCCTTCCTTAACTGGCTTTGGAGCACCTTCGACTAAGTCTTTAGCTTCTTTGAGGCCTAGACCTGTGATAGCGCGCACTTCTTTAATTGCGCCGATCTTGTTTTCGCCACCGCTAACGAGAACTACGGTGTACTCAGTTTTTTCTTCAGCTGGTGCTGCGGCTGCTGCACCTGGTGCGGCTGCTGCTGCTACTGCTACTGGTGCGGCTGCGGAAACGCCCCACTTTGTTTCGAGATCTTTTACAAGACCTGCGATTTCGAGTACTGATTGGCTTGAGAGCCATTCTATGACTTGATCTTTAGTGATATTGCTCATGTTTATTTTCTCCCTACAACAGATAGCGGCCTAAAATTGTAAGGCGCGTTTAAGAGACGTATCCCCTATATGTTGCGATGGATGGTTTGTTTTCCTGATGCTTAGGCTAGGCCTCTGCGTATTGGAAAGGGTTATGGGTTATATTAAGCTCCAGCAGCGCGAACTTTCGCCTGTAGAACATTAACAGTTGCTTGTGGAACAGCGTTGATAACGCGTACAAACGCAGTACCAGGCTGATTGAGAAGTCCGAGCAATTGAGCGCGGAGTGAGTCAAGCGATGGCATATCTGCCAAGCGATCAACATCCTTAGATGAGATAAGCTTGTTAGAGATAACGCCTGCTTTAACAGCAAACTTCTGTTTTTCTTTGAAAAATTGCTTAAGAATTTTCGCAACACCTGGAGAATTCTTACCACCTACAACAACAGCTGTAGGACCAGTAAGTGATGCCTCTAAGTCAGGTAGTCCAAGTGCTTTTGCAGCTACGCGAAGTGAGCTGTTTTTAACAACGTGGAACTGTGCTTTTTCTGCAGCTAATTTCGAACGAAGATCTGCAACGTCAGAAACAGTAGCGCCAGTAAAGTTAGCGAGAATTACGTATTCGGAATCTTTAAGGTAGTTATTTACTTCCGAGATTAAATATTGTTTTTCGGCTCTCATTATATAGGTCTCCCGGCTTAGTATTTACTATATTCAGTTGATGCAATGTGAACACCAGGGCTTTGTGATGCAGAGATCGCAATAGTCTTGATGTAGTGACCTTTGAATGACGCAGGCTTAGCTTTACCTACTGCTTCGATAACAGCTAATGCGTTTTCAAGAATCTGCTGAGGTGTGAATGAGCGTTTGCCCACGCCAACACCGATATTGCAGGTCTTATCCATCTTAAATTCTACACGACCAGCTTTAACTGCTTTGATACCAGCTGGGATATCATCAGTAACAGTGCCGCTCTTAGGATTTGGCATTAAGCCTTTTGGACCAAGAACACGAGCTAGTGTACGAACGCTCTTCATTGCTTCTGTTGTTGCAATAGCGACGTCGAAATCGAGCCAGCCTTCATTGATCTTTGTCATGAGATCTTGCATACCTGCTTGATCTGCACCTGCATCAAGAGCAGCTTTTGCATTATCTGTGAAAACGATAACGCGAACTTTTTTACCGGATCCATTTGGAAGCGGTGTAGTTCCACGAATCATTTGATCACCTGCTGTAGGATCAACTCCTAAGCGGAATGACAATTCGACGGTTTCATCGAATTTAGCCTTCGGAAACTTCTGGAGAACATCCACAGCATCCTTAAGCGAGTAATGTTTAGTTAGGTCAGCGACCTTAACTGCGGCATTATAACGTTTACTGGTTTTTTTCATTTTTTACTCCTTGCGGTGCGAACGCCTCGTATTTCAGAAGCTCCCGCGGGTAGTGTTTCTGTGCAAAATTAATCAATAACTTCGATACCCATATTACGTGCAGTACCTGCAATAATACGAATACCAGCTTCGTCTGTAGAAGAGTTTAAGTCTTTTTGTTTTAGCTTTACGATTTCGAGCAATTGTTTGCGCGTAACCTTGCCAACTTTATCCTGATTAGGACGAGCTGATCCGCTAGCAATATTCGCAGCCTTCTTCAGTAGTACTGAAGCAGGAGGAGACTTTAAGATGAACGTAAAGCTCTTGTCTGAATATACTGTGATCACAACCGGAAGAATCATTCCGTTTTGATCCTTAGTTTTTGCGTTAAACTCCTTACAAAACGCCATAATGTTGACGCCTTGAGCACCTAATGCAGGTCCGACAGGAGGAGCTGGGTTAGCAGCACCTGCGGGAAGTTGTAGACGAATGTAGCCCTGTATTTTCTTAGCCATGGATCGTAAAGGATGAAAGTTTAGGTGTTAGTTGATTAAAATATTATTCTGTCATGCGCATAACTTGCCAGTACTCGAGTTCGACTGGAGTAAAGCGTCCGAAGATGGAAACCGATACGCGAAGTTTACCGCGTTCTGGATCGATTTCATCGATACGGCCTGTGAGGTTAGCAAATGGACCATCATTGATCTTAACTTCTTCGCCAACGGTGTATTGAACTTTTGGAACTTCTTTTCCGTTTGCTGCTTCAATACGTGAACGAATTTCATCGATCTCGGATTGACGTAGTGCTGCAGGACGTTCACCACCAACGAAACCAATTACACCAGCTACTTCCTTCACGAAGTACCAAGGACGATTAATTAGTTTTCCGTCTTCACCGAATAGTCTCATTTGGATGAAAACATATCCTGGATAAAGCTTACGGACTTTAGTGGATTTCTTACCTGCTTTAACTTCTGAAACAACTTCTGTTGGAAGTAGTACCTCAAATATATACTCGTCCAACTCTTCAGCGGCTTTAAAGCGCTCAATGTACACTTTCACTTTATTCTCCTGACCGGAGAGTGTGTGAAGTGCGAACCACTGAGCGTCTGCGGGAATTGATGTTTGGACGGACATGGATAACTATAGAATTAGCTCACCCAAGAGTGAAGGAGTTCTACCACTTGAATCAGTGAGAAATCACTGATGCTGGTAAACACGCCAAGGATGATCGACGCAACGATTACAACGATAGTAGAATCACGCAACTCTGATGGAGTTGGCCATGATGCTTTTTTTAGCTCTTCGCCCATTTGAACGAAGAATACGCGCGTGCTGCTGAATGGGTTTGACATGAACTTTTTGTTGTTAGCTGGCAGGGGCGGAGGGAATCGAACCCCCAACCAACGGTTTTGGAGACCGCTACTCTACCAATTGAGCTACACCCCTAAGTGAAGTGGATTTTAGACGACGTTGCCGAGGCTCCTAAAAGAAGGCCTCGGCAATGGCGGTTAAACTATTGATTTAGTGATTATTCGGTAATCTCTGTGATACGACCAGCACCGATTGTGCGACCACCTTCACGAATAGCGAAGCGCTGTGTCTTCTCCATAGCGATTGGGTTGATCAGTTCGATATCAACATTGATATTATCACCTGGCATAATCATTTCTACGCCCTTTGGTAATGTGATAACTCCCGTTACGTCTGTTGTACGGAAATAGAACTGTGGACGGTATCCGTTAAAGAATGGTGTATGACGGCCACCTTCGTCTTTTGAAAGGACGTAGATTTCTGCCTTAGCTTTTCTATGAGGAGTAATCGACTTTGGAGCTGCGATTACTTGACCACGTTCGATACCTTCTTTGTCAATACCACGAAGAAGAATACCTACGTTATCGCCTGCGCGACCTTCATCAAGAAGCTTACGGAACATTTCGATACCAGTAACAACGGTTGTTGTTGTGTCTCTTAGACCAACGATTTCAACGGTTTCGTTAACTTTAACAACACCACGATCGATACGGCCTGTAGCAACAGTACCACGACCTGTGATTGAGAATACGTCTTCAACTGACATTAGGAATGGCTTGTCAGTTTCACGCTCTGGCATTGGAACTTCTGAATCAACTGCTTCGAGAAGGTTAGCAATTGCTTGTTCACCTTCTGGCTTACCTTCGAGAGCTGCTGTAGCAGAACCACGAATGATCTTAGCGTTCTTACCATCAAATTGATACTTGCTTAGAAGATCACGGATTTCTTCTTCAACGAGATCTAAGAGATCCTTATCATCGATAAGGTCGACCTTATTTAAGAATACAACGATCTTTGGTACGCCGACTTGGCGAGCTAAAAGGATGTGCTCACGAGTCTGTGGCATAGGACCATCAGCTGCGGATACAACAAGGATAGCGCCGTCCATTTGAGCGGCACCTGTGATCATGTTCTTTACGAAATCAGCGTGGCCAGGGCAGTCAACGTGTGCATAGTGGCGGTTTGGTGATTCGTATTCAACGTGTGATACTGCGATTGTAACGGTCTTTGTAGCGTCACGAACCGTACCACCTTTAGCGATATCCTGGTAGGACTTAATTTCAGCAAGTCCTTTACGGGATTGTACTGCAACGAGTGCAGCTGTAAGAGTGGTCTTACCGTGATCGATGTGACCAATTGTTCCGACGTTTACGTGCGGCTTTTTGCGTTCGAATGTACCTTTTGCCATGGCGGATTAGGACTGATTTTGGGTTGTGATTAAAAAGTGATTTTCTCGACGTAATTTGATCTGCTGGAGCCCAGAACCGGATTTGAACCGGCGACCTCGTCATTACCAATGACGTGCTCTGCCGACTGAGCTATCTGGGCAGGCTATGTCTACTTGTCAAAAGCACTTGATAGAGTATCAAATACCTTTGTCATGCAGTAACCGAAGCAGTGGTCAAATAACGCGAAAGAGGTAAGAAAGTGGACGTCCCTATAGGATGCGTCAACAGGAATCTTTAGAAGGTTTTAAAATACGCAAAAACCATTCAATTTAAAGTTCGCGGCTAATCACCATCTTTGATTATTAAAACACTTAATCTATGGATCAACCAGCCAAATCCCTTAACCCATCTATACTTAAAAACTGGGTTTCGGTGCTTCTACAGGCCAGGGGTCTTTTAGCTCAAGATGCTGACCAAACTGCTAGTCAGTTAGTGCAGACAAGTCTTTGGGGGATAGATAGTCACGGAATTGCCCGCCTACCTCATTACCTCAATCGACTAGGTCGAAAATCAATCATTGCGAGGCCCAAAATTGCCTTTGAGGAGACTGGTTCAGCGACAGGAAATGTGGACGGAGGTCACGGTTTAGGCTTTTTGGCTTGCACCTATGCAATGAGTCAAGCTGTCCAGTTAGCTAAAACGAGCGGAGCTGGCGTTGTTGGAATTAGAAATTCGAGTCATTGTGGCGCAGTTGGACTGTACAGTCGTCAAGCAGCCCAAAACGGTATGATTGGTATAGCTTTCACCCATTCCGACTCCTTTGTGGTACCTCATGGTGGCAAAAAAGCATTTTTTGGTACCAACCCTATTTCTATCGCCGTTCCTACCCATGACCCCAAACGCCCCCTTTGCGTGGATATGGCGACAAGCATAACAACCCTGAACCGGGTAATGAACGCCCGAAGAGAAAACCGATTGATACCAGAGGGACTAGGAGTAGATCAATTGGGTAACGATACAACAGATCCCCACAAGGTTGCTGCGCTTAAACCTATGGCCGGTCCTAAAGGATACGCCCTAGCCTTTCTAATAGATATGTTGTGCGGTCCATTAAACGGAATGCCTTTTGGACCACATCTAAACAACATGTATACTGAGCTTGATCAACATAGAGAACTTGGATCGCTCGTTATTGCTATTGATCCGTCCCGTTTCTTTGGAGGTGCTAATCTTGCTGCAACCGTTGTATTGGCCATGGCTGAAGCAAAAAGCCAAGCCGACGGCGTACTTTATCCAGGAGAACCAGAATATATAACAGAAGCACTGCGGCTTAAAACAGGAATACCTATAGAACCAGAACTTTGGAGAGAACTCACAGAGTATTCTGCTAAATTGGCAATCCCTGTTCCTTAAGGTCCAACAGTAATTTTGTAGAAACCAGGAGGCAGTCGATCCCCAATTCGCAGACTATGCGTTAGGTAATCGAGGAAAAACTGATCCGCCTGAGTACCAGAACGCTTTGTTGAAAGTATCGGTCCAATAAAACCAGCAGCATCAACAGCAACAGAAAATTCTATAGGGCTAAATGCATGTATTAAAACATCATTTGGAGCAGTAGACGTATCTTTAGAGAGTATTTGTTTTTCGTATACACTAATGCCAGTTGACATAGTAGTAACCCTAACAGAGGCAACACGTGGATCTAGTAATATCCGTGCTTGGTCGCTACGACCTAATCCATAGGCAGGATTACTTGGATCTCTTGTAGCAAGAGCAAGTGCAGGACTATCTGGAACCGCAACAGGAGAAGCAATATTGACAGCCAAACGCTCTGTTGAAAAAGCAAGTTTAGGACTAAAACCTGAAAAATCACTTCCCGTGAGAATTCTTAAAGGTTTTAACTGTGAACCACTCCATCGTGTCGGTAAAAAAAGTGGAGTAGGATCATTAAGCCAAGCGTCCTCGCTAGACAAAACATCAGATGTACTACCTAAAATTTCAATTCTTGGCACCGAAGGCTTAACAAGATTTATGCTAGCTTCATTTACGCGAAACAAAAAAACAACTGCAGTTAAAAAAATACAGCTTACTGCAAAGTAAGGAACCCACTGTGTAATGATTTTAACTATACCAGATGAAACCATAATTAAGGACTATCCTTAGTCGATGCCTGCTGAGCACCTACAACAATTTGATCAAAGTGAGCCTCAGCAGCCATGCTATACACTTTTGTAACATTTTCTATAGGCACATCTACGCCCGCTAAAATCAGTAATACTGGTTTTTTCGTTTGCTGCGCCTCACTGCTTAACCATGCAGGGAGCTCAGCTAAGTTTTTCATTCCTGCATCGGTAAGAATCTGATCAGAACTTAAAATTTTTAAATGTGAAGTAGTACGAGTTGCTTGCGCACGTGCTGTTGCGAGTTCTGGCAGTTGAATAACAAGTCCCGGAGCTAATACAAAACGAGAACCAAAAATAACAAAGAACAAAGCTAGAAGTCCTACATTAATATAAAATAATAGATCAAAATTACGCGGGGGCGGCGTAAGCTTTGAAACCAGATCAAGTGGACGAGATAGCATATAAAACTATTCTTTTTTACCGCTGTCTGAAGACGAAGAGTACTCAGATAATAAATATCTCATTATTTCATTACCCGACCATTCAATATCGCGTACGAGCGCTCGTACACGACTTGTTAAAAAATGATAAGCTAGATGAGCTGGTATAGCCAACATCAGGCCACCTACTGTGCAAACAAGTGCCTGCCAAAGCCCTAGAGATAAAGCATGTGGAGTTGCATAATCACCACCCTTTTCAAAAGCTATAAAAGTAGTCGCCATTCCCAAAACAGTTCCTAATAGACCAACTAAAGGCGCAACCTGCGCAATCGCTGCAATAGAGCCAATACGCCTCTCTAGCGCTGGTATTTCAACAAGTGCTGCTTCTTGAACATGAAAACGCATCGTCTGAGCATCATCAGAAGCATGCAGTAAGGCTGCTTTAACTACAGATGCAACAGGTCCAGGAGTTTCTTCACACAAGGTTAAAGCTTCAACCAACCTACGTTTAGCCAACGTATTCTTAATACCATTCAGAAAAGCATTTGCTTTAATTTGTCCTCGATGAAGATAGATAACGCGTTCTAAAAAAAACACGAACGCTAGCACTCCCATGAGCAGCAACACGACCATCATCGGACCGCCTCGTGAAAATATACTAAGATGAAGTACAGACATCGGAGTTATATAAAGTTAAGTTGAAATATTTTAGAATTTAGCAGCAGGAGAATTTAAATTAGCAATATTAGATTTAGCTAAAGCCGCCCCAGGTAAGTCAGCTTCAATAACACGCTGCCATGCTTGAATCGCTTGGTCAATTTGACCCTGTTCATGAAGTAACTGACCTAAATCCATTAAGGTTTTTGACATCCAAAAACGACCAGTAGAACCCAGCTGTGAGGCTTTTACCGGATTCATCAAAAATGCAGTAACAACATCACTCCACCAAACTTCTTTGGCCTGACTCAATCTGCCACGATGTCTATATATGCTACCCAAATTATATCCCGCTTCAACACGTACATCGACTGGAGCATCAATACGGTACTCACAAATGTCTTCAAATAAAGCACGGGCGCTTTCTTCATGTGATGGATCATTACCTGCCTGAGCGTTATGACACTCTGCTAAAGCTAATCGTGCTAAAATTGAATTAGGATTACTTGCATATAATGGATTTTTTATAAGCGACTCATATGCACGCTGAGCCTGAGGAAATTGATTTAATTTTCTAAATAAATCACCCTGCTTTAGACGCGCATCAAAAACAAGATCACTTTGTGGATACGAAGTCATAAGCCTCTCTAGTAACCTGTCAGCTTGTTGAAAATTGTCGTCACGCCCTAGCCGATCAGCATAGGTAGCAGCTTGATACAGAGCATATGGAGCCAAGCGATTTACTGGAAAGCGGTCTGCGAGATCGGTCAATAGTCGCTGTGCTTCTACGACCCTATCCTGCTCTGCCTCATGCTCAGCCTGAACGAAATAAGACGAAACCGCAGCATCAAGATTAGGATAATCAGCACGTAATTGTTTTAAAATAACAACCGCATCAAGTTCCCTTTTTTGATCAAAATAAATCTGCGCTTTGAGCAGTAAACTGCTACTTAGCAAATCTTGTTTTAGATCCAAGTTTACTCCATTTAAAATACTTCCTAGTGAGTCTACCAATTTCAACGCTTGAGCTAAATCACGTGCATCTACTGCAAGTCTAGCCTGCAGCCAAGCCATGCGTGCTCTTAGATCAATTGGTAAATCACTTTTAGAATCTGTCTGATTTAATAAAGTAGTAATTCGTGTATATGCATCAAAGGGCTTACCAGATAACTGCAATGCACGTGCTAAATTCCACTCTGCTTGCCAACGATGCATGGCATCAAAAGCAGGAATTTTTGAACTCTGATCTAAAGCGTCTTCTGCCGCTTTAAGAGAGCCTGTTCCTACTTCAACTGCCATAATTTCAGATTCTACTTTCTGAAAAATGAGATCTCCTAGATCAATACCGCTAGGAGGATTGAGTATAACAGAGTTATAGGCATCTGCTGCATTTCTGTAATCTCTTGCTCTAAACCAAGCCTCTGCAATAACTGCACTTAAGCGCTTTCTTACTTCGATATTTCTAGAATCAGACGAAAGGGCTAATTGAGTTTGTTTAGCATAGTCAGCAGCCGTTCTATAGTGCTGCTGCTCCCAAGCTGCATCTGCAAGCAACCCTAAAGCATAAGGCTTAAGTGTAGATGCTGGAAAGTGGTCTAAAAGAATATGAGCCTTATCTTCAGCCGTTATAAAATCGGAGTCTTCAAGCGCTAACGTGGCCCTTAATAACAATAAGTCATCCTGAATAGGATGAGGCACAAGCAAAGTTGTTAATTTATCTATTTCACGACGCAAATTATCACGATCGACTCCTTGAGTCATTCCACGAGCTAGTAATTGTAAAGCTTCGCGCTGGCGATCCGTGTCTGTTCCTACTTCAAGTAATTGATACAGGGCATTTCTACCTGGACCTTCCCCAACCCCTGCAATCATACCAAGTAAGAACCGTAAATCATCAACACGCACCTTTTCTTGAGCCGGTAATGTCATTAAGTTTCGCTGAAGTACTTCCATTGCCTGGTTTCTTTTACCAAGCTGGAACAGCATTACCGCGTATGTACGTGCGAAATCATATCCAACAGAACCTGGATTATTTTCTGCATTAATCCGAACCCTATTTGCTTCTTCTTCCGTTACACGACCTAATCGCAAGAGCGCTTGATCGTGGGCTAATTCAAATCGTGCTTTAGTGATTTGCGTTAAAGCAAGTGACTGAGCTTGGCTATATAAGGCGGTTGCTAATTTATAATCACCTGCAGCATTAGCGAGGGAACCTTGGATAAAAAGAGCCCATGCTTGGTCTTCCCTTCCAAGATCAGCCATCTTAACTTGATTTATCTCCAGTTGCGCTTGATCAATTTGCCTAAGAGCAAGTAATGCCAGAGAATTTCTCAAATGCCAAATTGGTCCATGATTTGAACGCATTGACCCAAGCACCTTACTAGCCTCCAAAGGATTACCTTCATCTAATAGCGCTTCAGCTAAATCTAAGGTCAGGGCTGTATGATCAACACCTGATTCCTTTAATAATTTTCGGTATATACCAGAAGCAATCCCAGGGAAACCCAACTGCTGAGCTAGTCGTGCCGACTCCACCTTAATTGAATTCTGTGCAGGAGAAAATGCAGAAGAAGCCGGCGCAAAAGGAACCGGATTATTAAGCGGCTGCTGTGCGTAAACACCCCCAGCAACTATCAGAGATAAAATTAAGTATATGCGTTTAGACATGCCGTACCTAGACTATCTGTCAGCTTAAAGGATAAATTTGTTTCAATATTCATACTTTAAGTAACTCCAAAACCTTATCCCCCAAAGCGTTGAATCGGCAAGCAAGTACTAAGCTTACTTCCTTATAAAGGGTTAAAGGCTTAAATTCTTAAAAGTGGGCTTTGCGATTCGCCAACTTTAGGTTAACGTAGCTAGAACCATGTCATCCGATCTTACCGAGCTGTATCAACAGGTCATTCTTGATCACAACCGCCGCCCACGTAATCGCGGAAAGCTTCCTCAGGCCAATAGAGTCGCCCAAGGAGAAAATCCATCCTGTGGTGATCAGTGCAAAGTCTACCTTAATGTCGTAGGAGATCGCATTGCAGATATCTCTTTTGAGGGGTCAGGCTGCGCTATATCGCAAGCCAGCGCTTCCTTAATGACAACTCAGCTTAAGGGTAAAACCATAAGTGAAGCTGAAGCACTTTACAAAAACTTCCACGAAATAGTTACTACCGGAAAACAACCTGAAGAAATCAGTGATGTAGCCGCTTTTGCAGGTGTCCATGCCTTCCCAGCTCGCATCAAGTGCGCAACCCTAGGATGGCATGCAGCGATGAATGCACTTAAAAACACAGAAGCAAGTGCAACAACGGAAAGTCATATCGATTAATATGAAAGCTACCTGGAATACTGTTCGAGAAGACTTCCCCATTTTACACCAACAAGTAAATGGCAAGCCGCTTATCTATCTAGATAACGCAGCAACTGCACAAAAGCCGAAAGTTGTCATTGATGCACTTTCATCGTTCTATCTTAAAGATAATGCAAACGTACATCGCGGTTTGCATACCTTATCTATGCGCTCAACCAATGCATATGAAGGTGCGCGCAAACGCATAGCTGAGTTTATATCCGCAGAAAGTCCTGAAGAAATTATTTTTACCAGAGGAACAACTGAATCTATTAATCTCGTAGCAGCAAGTTATGGCGGTTCAAAACTAAAGTCAGGTGATGTTATTTTATTAACCGAGATGGAGCACCATAGTAATATTGTTCCATGGCAGTTAATTGCTCAGAGAACAGGCGCTAAACTTAAGTATGTTCCAGTTACTGGAGATGAAGGTCTTCTCAATTTAGATAGTCTAGAAAAACTTTTAACTCCTGAAGTTAAGATTTTTGCTTTTACGCATATTTCGAATACACTAGGAACGATCAATCCTGTAATTGAACTTTGCAAAAAAGCAAAAGCTCTAGGCGTTACAACACTTATTGACGCTGCCCAATCAATAGGTCACGTACCAATTAGCGTAAAAGAAATCGGCTGCGACTTCCTTTGTTTTTCTGGACACAAAATGGCTGGAGTAACAGGCATTGGAGTACTGTATGGCAGAAAATCGATTTTGAATGCAATGCCACCATGGCAAGGCGGTGGCGGTATGATTACTACAGTCGATTTCGAATCAAGTACTTGGAAGCCAAGTCCTGAACGTTTTGAAGCAGGTACCCCTAATTACGCAGACGCATATGCTCTTGGAGTTAGCTGCGACTATCTTGATGAACTTGGCAGAGATAAGATAGCTAAACACGACGCCCATCTTGCTTCGCTTGCTTACGAAGCACTATCAAAACTTCCAGGTATACGAATTATAGGTCCAAAAAACAACAGAAGCGGACTTGTGAGTTTTGCATTTAAAGATGTTCACGCACATGACGTGGTAACATTCACTGATCAAGATGGTATCGCACTAAGAGGAGGTCACCATTGCAATCAACCACTTATGAAAAAGCTTGGGCTAACAAGTACCACTCGAGCCAGTTTTTATGTCTACAATACTGAGAGCGAAATTGAAGCTTTGATAAAAAGTTTAAGTAAAATTATTACTTTTTTCAGCTAACATTAATCTTCGCTTACAGGAGGAGGCGTAGGTGAAGATGGCGTTGGCTTTCCATCAACAGTAGTATCTTCCATAATTTCAACTCGCGTACCGTCTGGATCAAAACAGTTGATCTGCCTTTTGCGATTAACACCTGCTTTAATTGCAGTTGGCTTTTTACACGATTTAGGCAGTTCGCGAGATTTTAAAGTTTTATCTACTACAAAGATACTAGAAACCTCTAAACACATGTGGTTCATAGTATGAAGTCTATCCAGAGTTGGCTTCTTACCATAAAGCATAAGCTCAATATAGTCGCGGCTTTGAGGAAGACGTTCATTCACCCAGCTAAGAGTGATATTATCAGAACTTCCTCTCCAAAATTCAGTTAGACCTAATATATCACGATAGAATTTTAAAGACTTCTCAAGATTACCAACTGAAACTCCAGCATGACTTATACGAGCTGCAATGCGAGTCAGTGGAAGCGATTTACCTGTATTTTTTACTGTCCATCCGTCTGAGGTGTACTGAACAAATTCAACGATATGATGATCTGGATCCTCAGCAAAAAAATTTAGATTTCCTATTTTACCTTTTGATACTGATTCAGGAAGCGGTTTACCGCCAGGACCAGTGACACCTTTTGACTTTAGATACTTCAACATACCAACAGCATCATCTGTCTCTAAAGCTATGTGATAAAGGCTATCTCCGTTTTTAGGAGTAGCTTTCGAAATAGGGAAAAGTTCTACCGTTTGCCTATCATTAATTTTTATCCAAGTAGCATGGATCGTCCCGTCGTTATTTTTGATGCTATAGGGTTCTTCAAAACCCAAATAATTTTTATAGAACTGTCGCGAAGCATCGAGATCTTTCACCCACAAACCTAGATGAGATAGTCCTATAATGTTAGGCCTATGTACTTCTGTTTGTGCGAAAACTGTGCGACTAACAACTAAGCCAATAACTATGATTACCAATAAACTTAACTTTTTCATACTATTATAGAGCTACGGAAGTGTGTTTCTCAGCAGAATCATAAATTGCGCGAATAAGAGCTACCGCATTGCGTCCAGCTTTACCGTCAATAGCTAGAGCTCGCTTCGATTGAATCGAATCGATCATATCCTGAATTTGTAAGAGATGGCCGTAATGACTAATTTGATTTGGAGCACCAGAACCAGAACGCATTTTTTCGTCAACAGGAGCATTTCGTATCACTTCATCCTCAGGAAGTGCATCGCGGAATTCCCATTTTACAATACGATCATCCTCTAAGCAGATAGAGCCCTTCTCACCACAAATCTCTATTCGCCTAGACCAACCTGGCCATAAAGCCGTACTTGCTTCAATGGAACCTAAAGCCCCGGACGCAAACTTTAATGAAGCACATGCTGTATCTTCTGCTTCTATGCCTTTATGCACACAGCGCGATACATAACCACTAACCTCGGCTGGTAGGCCAACGAACCACTGCAACAAATCAACGGCATGAATACCCTGATTCATTAATGCTCCACCACCATCAATTTTTAAACTGCCCTTCCAGCCTGTATAATAATCAGTTGTCCGGTGCCATTTCACATAAGCACTCGCAAGTACAAGCCTACCCAGACGACCTGCATCTATCGCCTTCTTAACTGTACGTGCTCCGTTCCCAAAACGAGATTGGAAAATTGCCGCAACTTTAACGCCTGCCTTGTCTGCTGCTGCTAATAAAGAGTCCGTTCTTTCCAACGTAATTTCAATTGGTTTCTCAATAATGACATGTTTACCCGCATTTATCGCTAAAAGGGCAGGCTCTAAGTGAGATCCACTTGGAGTTGTAATACAGATAACATCAATATCGGGACGTTTGACAAGTTCCTCAACGCTTGTGGTCGAAAAGCCTACAGAATTCTTCTCAGTAAATGCTTTTACGGATGCAGGCGTTCTAGCAGCAACGCCCACTAAACGTGATCCCTTCGCTTCACGAATCGCAAGACAATGATAGTTTGCAATCATTCCTACTCCAACAATTCCAAAACCTAACTGAGGGGTATTCGACATAAAATATATTAGTTTAAAATAGACTTAAGGAATTTTTAAAACCATTCCGACTCTAAGAGCGGGATGATCGCCTTTTAATTGATCCCGATTAGCTGCAACTATTTGAGGCCATTTAGAACCAGATCCGTAATATTTTTTTGCTAAGCTAAACCAAGTATCACCTTTTACAATTGTATGCGTTCTAGAGGCATGGGTAGAGGTAGAAACAGGTGGTGCAGTAGCCTCAATATTATCATCGGCAGATGATGTTTCTGCAGCAGTAGCTGTAATTTGATTTGGAGCAAGCACTTGAACTGTACCTGAGGTTTGCGGCAGTGGCCTTAAACCAACCTCATCTACTGGATTATCTACTGCATGGTAAGGAACGGGAGGAAGCGCCATTCCTGCCCTTAAAGAAGCGAGTTCTGCATTTAACTCATCATTTTGCCGCTGAAGCCTCTCTATCTGATCCAAGCCATCTAAATGACCTGCAATGTTATCTTGAGGCTGCACGGGCAAGGACCGAGCAAAGTCTCGTTTAGCTGTTTCAATCAGCCCTTTAACACGGTCTCCAAGCTTTGAATTGGGCACCAGTTCCAAGTAGCGTCTAAAATAATAGATAGCAGCAATGGGATCTTTAATCTGCTCTAAGTAAATAATACCCACATTTAAATGTGACTCAGGAGCCTGATCTCCGCGCTTAGCAATCACTTTTAAATAGGCCGCTAATGCCTCCTGGGTTCTACCCTGTTTTGCAAGCGTATTAGCCTCCAAATATTGTCTTTCCTGTGTTTCAATGGTTGTTACAGGAGTATCCACGCTGCAGCCCCCTAGGAAAAATGTCCCTAGTAGTAAACCCAGCCCTAGCGTTAACCTTTTGTGAACCTTTATCACGAAATATAAAATAGATTGAATGAAAATTGTATAATCGTAAATTCGACAGTCTACCTCTGCGACTCAATCCTAAATGGCACTAAATTCGAAAATAGCCCTTTCTCAAGCTAGAGAATGTATCCGCATCGAAACCGAGGCTCTTCGTCTTACCGCCAAGTCACTAGGAGCAGACTTCGTAAAAACGGCTCAAGCGGTCGAACATACCATTTCTCATAGGAAGAAACTCATATTTAGCGGTGTAGGTAAATCGGCTGATATAGCTCGGAAAATCTGTTCTACATTCAATAGTACCGGAGTCACCTCTTGCTACTTAGATGCTACCCAAGCTCTCCATGGAGATCTCGGATTATGCGAAAGAGGCGATCTTGCCATACTTTTAAGTAACAGTGGCCAATCGGAAGAAATTCTTAAGCTAGTTCCCCTGTTAAAACGCTTCCAGGTACAGATCGTAGCATTCACTTCAAATCCAAAATCTGATTTAGCACTAAATGCTAACTATCAGCTTTTATATCATTTTAAGAAAGAGGCTTGTCCATTAAAGTTAGCTCCAACTGCTAGCACAACAGCAGCCCTAGCCCTTGGCGATGCACTAGCAATGGTCATACTTGAGTCTCGTAATCTCTCGCGCGATGACTTCGCTAAGTATCATCCAGCAGGCAACTTAGGCAAAGTTCTACTCCTAAAAGTAAAAGATATTATGCGTACAGGAAAAAGACTTCCTGTAAGACATGATACCATTTCCATACAAGAAGCTATCCTAGCAATGACCCAAGCGAAAAGTGGGTGTATTGCTCTTGTGAACCACAAAACACAGAAACTAAGTGGCATTTTAACAGACGGAGACTTTAGACGTTGTGCTTTATCGGGCTCTGATTTTATGAACAAACGGGTCTCAGAATACATGACTCGCAAACCTAAGTGCATTAGAGAAGAAGCCTTAGTCGTTGACGCCCTGCGTCTTTTTGAAACTTACCGTATAGACGACCTAATAGCTGTTGATTCACATGGCAAACCCACCGGTATAGTAGACGGTCAAGACCTTCCAAAATTTAAAATCGTGTGAACAAACCTCTGCGTATAGGCATTATAGGCATGGGTGGGTTCGCTGGATCTCATCACAATACAGTAGCCAAACTGGAAGAGAAAGGACACTGCCGGCTTATTTGCACCTGCGACCCTATGCAGGCAATGTTTGGATCACTCAAAGACTCTCTTAAGTTTAGTCAGCGCGGCGTATCTGTTTTTGATGACTACAAATCAATGCTAGATGCATGCGCCAGTAATCTCGATTTTGTCATCATACCTACTCCAATTAATCTGCACGCGCAGATGCATGAAACGGTAACCGCTTTAGGTATACCATGCTATATCGAAAAACCTCCTACACTTGATTACTCAGAATTAGAGCGGATGATCAACAATGACAAACGCTCAGCAAAAGCTTCCGTAGTAGGATTTAATTTTATCATCGAAAAACCACGCTTAGCACTTAAGCGCAGAATTTTAGATGGAGACTTTGGTCCAATCATATGGACAGCTCTTAATGCTCAGTGGCCAAGACCTTCTAGCTATTTTCTTCGCAACACATGGGCTGGGAAATTACTTATCGATAACAAGATCCTCTTAGATTCCTGCTTCGGCAATGCAATGTCACACTATGTGCACAACATGCTTTTTTGGGTCGGCTCAAATGATCTTTTCAGCTGGGCAAAAATAGCCTCAGTAAAGGCAGAGCTATATAAAGCACATGACATTCAAGGTGCAGATACCTTTTTTGTTGAGGCATTAACAAGTTCTTCCGTAACCATGCGTTTTGCACTTACGCATGCGTGTGTTGGCCAAAGTACAAATTTAGAAATTATTGTATGCGAAAAAGCTGAACTGCGTTACACTGTAGGAAGCCATATCGAAATCAGATGGAACGACGGCAGAAACGAAAAGATACATTTAGATCATTTTGACGGATTAGCGGAAAATCACTTAGAATATTATAAATATCTACGTGGAGAAACTGATAGACCAGCAACGACACTCAGTGACTGCAGGTCGTTTGTAGCCCTTAACGACTTAACATATATCTCTAGCAAACAGATCACCACTTTCCCCGAGAATCTAATATCTAGAGTTCGTGACGAGAAAGAACAAAAAGATTATCTTACAGTCACTGATATAAATTCTAATATCGATCAGTTTATTTCAAAGCGGATCTGGCCAAGTTCAAGTAGTTGGCCACGCGCTTCTTCGGAGAATATCCCTCTGACAGAGCTAAATAAACTTGAAAATATTGTGCGTGTAATGGCCCAAGAAGCTACGTCAACTGACAGCTAGGATTATAGGCATCGCCTTTACTTAAAGGAGGATTTGATACATAGTGTTAGCGATGGCTACACCGACTTTTGTCTACCAAGATCCATATCCACTCGGTACTGACACAACTGAGTATAGATTGCTTTCTAAAGAAGGCATACGCACTAGCACGGTTGAAGGAAGAAAAATTCTGCATGTTGCACCTGAAGCTCTGGCTTACTTAGCTCAAAATGCATTCCACGATAGCGCTTTCTATCTTAGACCATCACACATAAAACAAGTCGCGGCGATTCTTGATGATCCAGAAGCATCTGAGAACGACAGATATGTTGCATTAACCCTTCTAAAAAATGCTGAAATAGCTTCCGGTGGAATTCTACCCATGTGTCAAGATACTGGCACTGCTTCTATAATTGGGAAAAAAGGTGAATGCGTATGGACAGGTTCTAATGATGCTGAATTCTTAAGCCGTGGCGTATACGAGTGCTTTACTAAGGAAAACTTACGCTACTCTCAGACCGCACCGCTTGATATGTGGAAGGAAACGAACACAGGAACAAATCTTCCTGCGCAAATAGACTTATATGCTACATCTGGAAATTCCTATGAATTTTTATTTGTAGCTAAAGGCGGTGGCTCTGCGAATAAAATGTTTCTCTATCAAGAAACTAAAGCTCTTTTAAATCCAAAATCGTTCGAGGCATTTGTTGAGACCAAACTTCCCTACCTCGGAACTTCAGCATGTCCACCTTATCATTTAGTTTTTGTTATTGGTGGAACAAGTGCAGAGGCATGTCTGAAAGTACTTAAATTGGGTACAACACACTACCTAGATTCACTTCCAACAACAGGCAATGAACATGGCAGGGCTTTCCGCGATTTAGATATGGAAGCTAAAGTTCTTCAAATCGCACAAAAAAGTAAAATAGGTGCACAATTTGGAGGAAAATATTTTGCACTTGATGTACGCGTAATACGTTTACCAAGACACGGTGCTAGCTGTCCAGTGGCTATGGGAGTTTCTTGTAGTGCTGATAGAAACATTAAAGGCAAAATTACAGAAGATGGAATTTTCTTAGAAAAATTAGAGACCAATCCGGGTAAATATATTCCCGAAAAACATAGGACACTAAAAGAGTCTAATATTGTTAAGATAGATCTTAATAAGCCTATGGCTGAAATATTGGCCGAACTATCTAAGCATCCTGTAACTACTCGAGTTTCATTAACTGGACCACTCATTGTCGCACGCGATATTGCTCACGCAAAACTTAAAGAACGCTTAGATCAAGGTCTTGGCTTACCTCAATATTTTAAAGATCACCCTGTGTATTATGCAGGACCTGCTAAAACACCTGTAGGTTATTCAGCTGGTTCATTTGGGCCAACTACAGCTGGCAGAATGGATGGTTACGTAGATCTATTCCAATCACATGGTGGTTCAATGGTGATGCTAGCCAAAGGCAATCGCAGCACACAAGTCACCCAAGCATGTAAAAACCATAAAGGCTTTTACCTGGGATCAATAGGAGGGCCTGCAGCCATACTAGCGAAAGAAAATATCCGCAAAGTAGAATTATTGGAATATCCAGAGCTTGGCATGGAAGCTATCTGGAAAATCGATGTAGAAAACTTCCCCGCTTTTATCTTGGTGGATGACAAGGGTAATGATTTCTTTGTTAACAACTGTGGTATTTGTGTACCACCAGGTTAATCTTAGAAAGCAGTACTGTTAGTATTAAAACTTAACAGTCATTGAGATCTTCTGACCACCAACATCATAGCGGCGAATGGACTGGTAGAGACGATCTTCTGAAAGACTACTTAAGGTGCGCTCAATGCCCGCATTACCCATGCGCTCATCTGAACGCTTTACTGTTGGTAATGAAGCAGCAAGTAAACGAGCACGTCTTTCTTCAGCAGGAGATGTAACATGTTCTAAAGGTTCAGTAGAATATTGTGGTACATCAACTGATACGATACGTGATTGTAAACCCATCAACTGAGAAATCATTTCGGGATGAGATGCTTGTGCCGCAGCAAGACTTACCGCAATAGAGCGAGCAGCAGGTGAATCTATATCACTAAATTCTGTTCTAAAACCTGAAGATTTAAAGCGACTATCTTGCTCCGTAGAAGCAACAGTAGGTTTGTAGGACACCTGTGAAGCACTGGTTGAAACACGAGAAACATCTGTAGCTTGTGATGCAATACGTGTAGCTGATTGTGCTAAAGTACCTAGATTATCAGCTACACCTTGCTGAGTTGAGGTCGAATAATCTGAATTTGAAGAACGATGCAGATACTGATAACTAGTAAATGTTAGCACTAACGCTGCTGCAGAACCTGCAATTGCAGGGTGACGTTTAACGTAAGCAAATGGAGCAATTATTGAAGACCACCAAGGACGTTTACTAACGATGGCTGCGAGCTGCTTTGCTCGTAATTCTGTATCAAAGCTACGCCAAAATTCAGGTGTAGGTTGCTCTAAACGCTTAAAGCGCATGAGTCCCTCAATTGTAACTTTATTTTTATTATCCTGATTCATCAGCTAATATACGCCTTCATTTCGGCCTGCAGAAGTTGTTTAGCATAATGCAAACGAGAACGTACTGTTCCAACGGAACAGTCCATAACGTCTGCTATCTCTTGATGACTTAAGCCATCTATCTCAAATAAAGTAATCACTGTACGATGCTTGATAGACAATTTTTGCATAGCTTCGTTCAATTTTTCCTGAAGCTCTTTAACAAAAGCATCTCTATCTGCGCCCGTTTTATCAGTCAAAGCTGATATAAGTTCTTGAGATACAGGTTCTTCTGAATTTACGGTATCTAGACTTAAAAATGACTTAAATTTATTTTTACGTAGATGACTCAGTGTAGCATTAATCGCGATACGATATAGCCAAGTAAAGAAAGAGGACTGACCCTGAAAGCGATTAATTGCCTGAAATGCCTTAATAAAGGCATCCTGAGTAAGATCAGAAGCATCTTCGCGATTGGAAGTCATATGATAAATGACCCCATATAATCTCTCTCTATACTTTAGAATAAGTCGATCAAACGCAGCTACATCACCCGCCTGCACCTGTTTAACTATAATACTATCCTGATCAGCTTCTTGAAGCCTTTCTGGTGACGCGACAAGCGTCTTACTGGTAACTTTAACTGCATCCAGCACATTACAAACATTAAGGCTGAAATTTTTAAGGGCAAATTAAAAACTTAATTCACTAAGACCTAAGACTATCCACTTGATGCTTAAGTACATCTGTTAATCCAAGGAGTAACGATACAGCACTGATAGAATCCTGATATTTAAGAAGTCCTGAGCGTGCTAATTCAATTTCACTGTCGATCGATTTAACAACGATATCGTAAATTCCATAGTCCTTCATTTGCTTTAGGCGAAGTTCTATTTGATGAGACTTCTGGCCACAAATTTCTTGTTCCAAAACAGTTCTTTCTTCAGGCGGTAAACACTCTTTTAAGGCAAAAAGAGGTAAAGTCATTTTTCCACTAACTAAGTCTGTGCCCAAAGTTTTACCGATTTTCTTCTCGTCGCCAAAGAAGTCCACTAAGTCATCATAAATTTGATAGGCTATTCCGAGATGGTCTCCAAATTGAGCAAAAGCCTTAACAATATCTGGATTTAACCCATTAAGCATTGCTCCAAGCTGACAGGAAACCCTAAACAGTTCTCCTGTTTTAAGCTGAATAACTCTTTCATAGTCTTGTTTTGAAACTAAATTAGATGCCCTTCTTGCTGTTTGTATAATCTCCCCAGCACAAACTTTGCGCATCGAATCAGAAACAACTGCACATACTTCTGTTGTTGAAAATTGCGTCGCTAAATTCAAAGCATGCGCAAAAAGAGCATCTCCAACTAACACAGATGCGGTGGGTCCATGTATCTTAACCGCAGTGGACCTCCCACGCCTCAGGACAGCTCCATCCATGATATCATCATGAACTAGTGTAGCTAAGTGTATTAACTCAACTACCGCAGCAGCCCTTACTAAATCATTAGATATCACACCCACCCCACTCCAACCGCTAAAAAAGACTAAGGCTGGGCGTATACGTTTGCCCGATGTATCTAAGCAAAATTCCACCATATCTCTTATTTCTGGCTCAAAACAAGGAAGCTGAGCTTTGATTAGTACATCAAGTGCACTCATCTGAGGCTTAACCAGGTCAAAAGCATTAACGAAGCCACTAGTAACGTTTGTTACTTTAGACTGAGATAGTTCTGCTTTGGGTATCATCTGCTAGATAGGTTTATTATAAATACTCTTAAAGACCAACGAAAAGACTGCGAAATCAACCCATCTAGCATGTTATAACTAATTCAATAAGAGACTGTATATTTTTTTATTAAAGCATTCTGCCAACTAAGGTAGTGTATGAATATATGTAAGTCATAAAATGCATTCAGCATGCTAATTTTATGAAAAAAGGCATTTAAACTGAAAATCTAATTCAAATTAGTGTTTTTTTACTAAAACAGCACAAAAACACCCCAAAATGACCTAAATTTATAAAAAATAGGTATTTTTAAGTGAATATTAGGCTTAAAATTCATATCTAAATAACGTGCTCTTTTTATAAAGAATCTACCTATATTCTTCTTGTTATGTAGATGTATTATATTGGCATATTAAAATAGTGATATTTTACGGTGTTTTTCTGCTAAATTAAGCAAAATATGCCTATTTTAGCCCATTTTTATGCATATTTTGCTGTTTTTAATATCCATTTATTGCACCTTACAAAAACAAGCCATTGTTTTTCACTAAAATGACATAATATATAGCAAATTTAAGGCTATTTTTACCCTACTACCTACATAACTATATATATCAAAATATGGCTATTTTGCCCCAAATAAAGGTATTTTTACGTATATTTTAGCTAAAAACGCTTATTTTTATTACTTTTAAAATAGAAGGTTTGATTAATTAATAAATAAAAGCAAAGTATTGAACGATATTTGATAATTTTCGACTAACACTGAGCAATACTAGCCATTTAACCCTCAATATCGTGGACCTAAAACAGATCAAACAGATCATAGAGTTGATGAAACGCTCAGATCTCTCCGAATTCGCGTTCGAAGAAGATGGCTTGAAGATTAAAATTTGTAGAGGCGCAAATGGTTTACCTGTAGTTTCCTCAGCTCCGGCAGCAGTTTACGCCCCAGCTCCCGTTGCAATTCCCGTACCCACTGCTTCAGCACCTGCAGCCAGCCCAACCCCAGCACCATTAGCTGACGAAGCCGGTGTTACTTATATTAAGTCTCCAATGGTTGGTACTTTCTACCGTGCAGCTTCGCCAGAAAATAAGCCTTTTGCTGAGCCTGGCACCAAAGTTACTTCTACAAGTGTTACCTGTATTATTGAAGCCATGAAGATCATGAATGAAATTCAGGCAGAAACTCAGGGCACAATCCTCGAAGTACTCGTTGAAAACGGGCAACCAGTAGAGTACGGCCAGAAGCTCTTTAAGGTTAAACAGGGTTAAGTAATTGCTGATACGATAACCCAAACTGATCTGAGACATGTACCTAAGCGGGCATTAGTCTCTTATTACCACCTTTAGCATTTCGATATAAATGATCCAAAAAGTACTCATAGCCAATCGCGGAGAAATCGCATTACGAATCGTTAGAGCATGTCGCGAACTTGGCATTAAGACATTAGCGGTTTACTCAGAAGCAGATGTCCAATCTTTGCATGTACAATTAGCTGACGAAGCTATTTGCATTGGAGGTCCAAAGAGTGCGGATAGCTACCTAAGAGCGGATCGCATAATGAGTGCCGCAGAAATAGCAGATGTTGACGCTATTCATCCTGGGTATGGTTTTCTATCAGAAAATGCTAAATTTGCTGAGCAATGCGAATCATGTAATATTAAGTTTATTGGCCCTAAATCGAAATCGATTAAGATAATGGGCGATAAAGCAGTCGCTAAAGATACAGTAAAAAAAGCCGGTGTTCCTACCGTACCTGGTAGCGATGGCCCTATTGAGAGTGAAGTTCAGGCTGTTAAACTTGCTCGTTCAATTGGATATCCAGTAATTATAAAAGCGGTTGCTGGCGGCGGTGGCAGAGGTATGCGTATTGCGCATAATGACGTATCTCTAGCCAAAGAATTCTTTGTTGCAAAAAACGAAGCAGAAAAGGCATTCGGCAATGGAGCCTTATATTTAGAGAAGTATATTGAACGCCCTCGTCATATTGAATTTCAAATTCTTGGAGATAAGTACGGTAAGATAATACACCTTGGTGAACGTGATTGTTCAGTTCAACGCAGACACCAAAAGCTAATTGAAGAGTCCCCTTCTCCATTTTTAACACCTGATTTACGCAAAAAGATGGGTAAAGCAGCTGTTCGTGCAGCAGAGGCTGCTGAATACGAAAATGCTGGAACGATTGAATTTTTAGTCGATGCAAAGGGTAATTTTTACTTCATTGAGATGAATACTCGCATCCAAGTAGAGCACCCTGTAACCGAAGAAGTTACCGGTATCGACTTAGTTAAACAGCAAATAAAGATAGCCAATGGTGAGAAGCTCGCGTTTGACCAAAGTGACATAACTTTTGATCGCCACGCTATAGAGTGTCGCATCAACGCAGAGGATCCAGCACGCAACTTTGCTCCATCACCAGGAACGATTGGCCTATATTATGCACCAGGTGGACTAGGTGTTCGCGTAGATAGCCATGCTTATAGTGGCTATACTATACCTCCTTACTACGATTCAATGATTGGTAAACTGATTTGCTCTGGTAGCACTCGCAAGGAAGCGCTAGAGAGAACTTATCGTGCATTAAGTGAATATTTAGTACGTGGTATTAAAACAACCATACCTCTTCACAAAGCTATCATGGCAGATCCAGTCTTTATTGAGGGCAAAGCTACTACCGCATATATGGAAGATTTCTTAGGTCGAACAACTCCTGACCTATTCTCCTGATTCATCAGGTGTAGCTGGGTAGGATTGCGATAGTAAACATCCCACATCCGTCATAACTAAGTCTTCAGATTCCAATACATGTTTTCTGATTTTTTGAAGACCCTGTTGGCATTTTTCTGTAATTACTTTGTTAGAGCATCTAAATAGATTACGCAAATAACCTGGATCCGTGTGATTAGGTCTTAGTGATTCAGGATTAGACGGATTCTCAACTTTAGATATAAAGTATCGAGATCCTTCTGGGTAATAGGTCAAACCACACCACAAGACTTCTGCTTCAAATTCACGGGTATCTATTGGTTTATTACTTCTACTGTGTTTTTTTCTAACACTTAACTTTTCGCCAGACATAAAGTCTCTCAAGGTAAGTATAGTTCTAATTAAACCAAAAACGACACTTGCTACAGCAAGCAGTGCTGTATCTGTATGTTTAAGTCCCTCGTTAAGAATAGCTCTAAATATTTTTTTAATTCTACCCACCGTTTCTACTACATCTTTATTAATAAAATTCAAAAGATCCTTACCAGAAAGTCCATGCGTACCCCAACGCTTTAACAGTGGATCAAGTATATTTCTGTAAAGCCATATATTAGCCGGCTGATTCTCTATCTGCATATTAGGAAAATGCAGTAGCGGATTACCCATCCGATTATAAAATAACACCTTACCAGCTTTATCAATAGCCATAAGATCATAAAAGAAAACTGGACTACTAAATTTTGGTGATTGTATTTTATTCATATATTTTAAATTTATGACTCAGTTGCATGTAAAGTTATCCCAATACTGTTGATTTCCCGATTCATAGGTAAGATTTTCTATAATTTCTCGATAGTATTCACGCACACGATGTCTGACGGCATTCACCCCATTAGGTTTCGAAGTACAAAAGTCATAATCAACAACTCCTCGTACAACTTTATCGAATTTACCAATACGACCCTTATTAAAGGATATTACTTCACCAACATTTAATTGAGCAAACTCATCGGCTCTGAAACGCTCTTTTTGATCTGTTTTACGCTTATGACTCAGTATTATTTCTTTACCTGAGTTAAATGTGTTCCATAAACCTGAAAGATTAATATTTTGATCATCTAAGATTGTTTCTTCAGTAAATGTACCGCAAATATCTGCTGCTCTCTTACAGGTTTCTGGATCAGTTTGCTGCAACCAAAATTGAATTCCAAAAGCTGATATATATACATTAGCTGTATCACGACCTAGTGAATCGACTAACCAAGCATAACTTTGTGTAGCACATATATTAATTACATTATTAGACCGCGATAGATTCATAAAATATGAATCACCAGCAGAAACGGATCCGCCTATTACGTATTTATGACATTCATCTGCAAAGTATAATGCTAACCTACTAGAGTTTAAATCAGATCGTAAAGAGCGAGCTAGCATGGTACTCTGAAAATCTATTTTGCAAGCCGTACCTAAAACCCTACCTAGCTGCTCGTACTTATCTCCTGGTACTAGACATATTATTTTACCTGATTGAACTATATCTTCAAAAGAGAAAGTTGATTTTTGGCAAAATGTTTCAGTGAGATTTGGATCTTGTAGAAAGATATCGAACGTACTCGTAATAATCGAAACTATAATAGTAGCGGTTTTTCCGTCCTCAATCATTCTAATCCATTCTTGTCTAAAGTAATTTAATAAAGACTCTTCGGATATTTTACTACGCGTATCGTCCTTGTCACAACTTTGAAACTTTATCTCAAGTAACTTTAAAGCATCCTCAAGATAACTATAATCGGTAACAAGTTTAACTATTTCTAATGCTGTACAGGTTTTACTTAAGACTAAGCGATGTAAAGTTATACAAGCTGTAATTAATTTTCTGGCCTGATCGTAAAAATACTCATTTTCACTATTTTTTTGCCTTCCTTTGGACATTGAGGCCAGCAATGTAAGCCTTTCAGCAACCTCTGCAGGTGGAAGATTTGAATCTACGATATTATAGTGGACCTGATTATCTATAAAAATTAATCCATCTATTTTTAACAATCTTGGCGGCTCTGTTAAAATACACTCACCACAATTATTATTAAGTAATGCCGGAGAATTCCATTTATGAGTATGACTGACTCTTATTAAAAAATCCTCCTTCCAGCGCCAACCGACAAATCTTGGTTTTAAAGATCCTAAAGCTATACTAATAGCACCAACTTGCTTTAATATTTCGTCGAACTTGATTTTTGAATTTAGATAACTTTGTAAATTATTTTCTGAGCAAGTAAAAAAATGTTCATGTAGCGTTAAGAGTTCTGCAGCGTCAGAAACACCTGATCCAGCAAAGGCAACTAAATACCAGTATCTGTCTTGTTCATCTTTAAACCTAACTACTGGCAATCTTGATGAAGGCGTTAACAGTAAAATATCTTTAGACACAACCCTTCCCGCCTCATGGGCTAAGTAAATACAATTATCTACAATATCACCCTTAACTTCAGGTATAAATGCTCCAAGTTTCTGCAGAGGATCTTTACTTAAATTATCTGAAGATTCTCTGTTATATGTATTTAAAAGACGTGATAATGCAGGCAATAGAACACCTGCTGTTTTTGATGATCCTGTAACTCCTGTAACTAGAATAGAAGTTTTAAGATCATCTGCAGTCATAGTCATGCCTGCTAGATGCACTTCATTTCCATGACTATGTTTAAATAATCGATTAAAAAAATTAGATCTATTTCGATCACAATTTAAATTTCTACTAAAATATAAAGGATAACAAAGTTTAAGACATCGTGCATGAAGTAACCATGAACAAATACATGCCCCAATAATCAAAAAGGATTGTAGATACAGAATCACACTAGTTCCCTCGGGAAGAGCCTCTACAAGTTCAGCAATTATAGGCACCTGCAAAGACAATGCTTCAATACCAGTAATGAGTGTAGAAGCACTTATCACAAATATGACACTTAGGAGCATACACATCACTGGAGAATTCAAAGGTACAAAATCCGCACTATAATATATTAGCGCACATAAAAATTTACGTATTAGCTCAAAAAGAATCATATTCCTATGTATTAAAGCACATATTCAACTCGTAGTGCTTTTTTATACCCTCATTAAAAACTTGCTTTAATAGTTATGTGCTACCTTCGACTTCGCACATAATCTCGAAACCTAAAGCCATATGGCTTGATCCACATAACACTTGGAAGTCCGAATTTGATGACTCAGTCATAGAAACGATACGGAATAAATTAAGCAGTCCAAACCAAACAGTTGATAAAAAGTCCTTACAAATCCTTAATTACAGACCTGATCTTTTAAAACGTATAGGGCCTGTAGCCTTAAAAAATCATGATTTAAACTTCCTAGTAAGAACAAATCCAGAGTCATGCTTAGTGCTACTTAAACACTTCTATAACGATACCGCTCCGCAGATTGAAGAAACTTTAGCATCTTCGGGAAAAGCAATACATGAACTACTATCATGGGCAAATGCTAACCACCGAGAATTGCATAGTAGTGAAAGATTCTTTCGCGACAGTCTTATTCTAGATCCCTACTGGGGCTATCAATTTGCTAAAGAAACACATAATACAGATTTGCTTAATGAATTAACTCAGTGGTGCAGTGATGAAAGATATGATCGTGCCTCGGCTGCGACAATTCACCTCGAACTTAACCCAAAAGAATCAATTTTGCCTTATCGTGAATTGATCATACAAAACCCTTTTTATGCTTATTTAGCCCAGTCAAATCTAAATGCTGCAAAAGCACCTATTCAGGCCCATGAGATATATCCGTCGCCACAGTGGGCAACTCACTTCGCTTTAAGTCCGAACTGCAAAGATCCTGCCGCATTTACTAAAATTGCATCACAAGATAGTGCGTGGCTTATAGAAATAGCATATGCAAAAAATTTATTTAAAAATAAAGAATTCAAAGAACGTTTTATCGCTGATTTAAGAGCAAGGCCAAATCATCAATATATACCCGATATAATTGATACATTTCTAGAAGGCCTAGAATCACCCAGACGAAAGGTAATAAAAAAAGATTTTAGTTCTCCTGGTATGCTAGATGTATTCACTCAAGGTAAAGCAGCTGAAGTAAAAATATTAAAGGCTCTCCAATTAGATAAAAATAAAGAACTCTGGAGGCCTAGTGATGAACAAATTGAAAGTCCTAAATTTAAAGAAATTGTAGGAAATATAAAATTTACAAGACGAGGCCTCTATAAAGGCACTGTACTGGACAGTACGGAGTGCGGATACACAGAAATTAAATCTGGCAAAAGCCCCTTACGCGCAAGCTATCAATTACGTCTTCAAACGTACAAATCCGTTATAGATGGAAGACCTCTTACTATCTATACCGATCGGCCCACCAACAAAGAATTTATCCGATGGTCATCACTTTATGATATTAAGTTAAAACCTATGCCTTCTCTTTCACTAGATGAATCTTTATGAAAACATTAAATCCTGGCTCTATTAAAGCAGACTCTCATACGTCCAACAAAGTTCTGTTATTAAAACATGTAACCTATCTTAGATTAACTAATCAAATACGCACCCTGTTCTATTACACACAAATAAATAAAAAAATATTACAATTAATTATACCCTATGACTGTGAATTAAGTTGGGAACTAAGAAACTTTATAAACAAACATAGTGATAGTTTTAAAATATCAAAAGAGACATGAGTTTGTATCTATGCATATATATATACGACTGCGAGATACACGGATTAGACATGGGCTGTTATTCAGATTTTAACGCATTTAGATACAATCTACTAAACCTATGCTCCTCTCAAAATCCGTTAATTAAACTTAATACCCTAGTGAATCACAGTGACTGTAACGGCGATTGGACACCCAATCAGTGCAAAAAACTAATTCAAGAATTAAACCAAGCTAAGGAAATAATATACAAAATATTTTATGAAGATTTAGAAGAAATTAAAGAAACCATTAATAATATTTTATACTTATGCCATTTAAGCGTTAGGTATAACAGCTCGATTATATTCCAATAAAACGAAAGCAAATATGTTTAAGAATATACTATTTTTGTTTCTTTTCGTTAATTTAAAAACATATGGTACAAACCTAAAAACAGAACCACCAATTTCAGAATATAGCATAGATTCGTATATCAGAACGCTAGCTACTGAAAATATTAGCTATCGAACTGATTTACATATTTTGGAATCTAATGAAGTCATTATATTTGGTTACCACGAAGACTTTAGCTCAATTATTGGTCGTTTTAGTTACCGTCCAAAACACTACAAAGAACTAACATCTTTTCAAAAAAATGAATTATTAAATTCTAAGGAATTTAAACAATTCAGCTCAGATAAAATATTGAGGTTTGAGATTAATCCCTCCGAATTAATTTCTAAAGGCACGTTAAATATATCTCTTTAAAATGAATGATATTAGCCAGGAACTAAATGTAGAGCATTTAAATGCACTAATAAGCCAAGCACGCACTCAAGCTATCACTGCAATACTAATATCACTAAGTATGTTTGTCGCTATACTAAGTTTTATCTCTACAGTTATTAACTTTAAACGATTATCCCTTATCTTCGCATTCATTTATTCAATACTTTTGTGTAGCATTGAAGTTGGATTTTCTAAAATCCTAGGTTTCACTGGTTGCGCGATATCCACTTTAGGGTTCGCACTTTCTTTTAAATCCCACTCATGATTACTTTTCCCCAAGGATCTGAGGATTATTTCTTCATGAATGAACTTAGAGAAGCAAATATACTCAATGCAGATAATATTCGCAAGATTGAAACCTTAACACCAAATGCAATACATCTTAACTTAAGCGAATTCTTACTAACCGGGGCTGACTGCATTAACGAATCAATGTGGTTAACTTGGCTTATTCGCTTTAAAGGATGCTATCGTTTTGGAAATGTAGTTTGGAATGACCAAGCTAAGATATGGAGTTACCAGGGACTACCCAAAGATGCCAATTTTCCCTACTTATTAACTAGTGAACAACGAGGCATAGTGGCGGTATTAAGACCGGATCGATTAAAGCAAACCTCAGAACGTTTAAAAGCGTTACGTCCACACTGGGCAGCCGCGACGCTAGGCGAGATAAGACGATTAAGAAAGTCATGGGTTGAGTCATTTAGTAGACGCCCATACGAAATGACGCGCATTGACCCATCTTCAAAAAAAATAGATTCTTCTGAAAACGATATGTTCAATTTCGAATCGTATGCAGATCCTTTATCTTATAATTTGAGATGATACGCTTTAAACACAATATACTCTATTTCATTGTAGCTGTAGGCCTACTAACTACTACCTGCAATGCTAAGGAATTAACTATAGTATCATTACACAGTATAATTACTGAATTAACTAAGGATGTAGGTGGGGATAAAGTAAACGTTATCTCATTTATTAAACCTGACACAGATCCACATACTTTCGAACCATCTGCTCTTAATTTACGTGCCGCTAGCTCTGCAGACTTAATAATCGCTTCAGGCTTAGGAATAGAGTCATATATTAACAAAATTGTTACCAACACTAGTACCCATGCTAAAGTCATATCTCTAGGTGAAGAGATTAACGCTGCTCTGCTTTCACAAAATCAAGATCCTCATTGGTGGCAAAGTATAGATTGTGTAATTGTTGCAACTCGCATTATTGAAAAGTCGCTATCGAGTCTTAGTCCAGTCGATAGGATTTATTTTCGAAATCGAGCGAATATAAAAATTATCGATCTTATTAAACTTAAGGCTTGGGCACGCACCACAATTTCTCAAATACCTTTAGATCGCCGAGACCTAGTAACTTCTCACGACGCATTCGGTCGTTTTGCTCAAGATTTTAACTTCAGGATTCATCCTATTGCTGGCTTATCTCCTGAATCGGAACCTAACGCTAAAGACATATCACAGCTAATTGACTTCATTAAAAAAGCACGCATTAAGACAATTTTTGTAGAAAATAGGATTAATCCCAAAATAACAGAAGGCATAATCCATGATACAGACACTATATTAGGGGGCGTTCTATACTCTGACGGCTTGGGCAGTAAAGAATGCCAAACATATGCCAGTATGTATCGGCATAATGTAAATACTATCGTTGATGGCCTAAAATAATAGCCTATCTTAAATCTCGGTAGTCCTTAATTTCCATGGATTTATCCAAGATTAAATTGGCGGAGGAGGAGGGATTCGAACCCCCGGTGAACTTGCGCCCACGTCTGATTTCAAGTCAGGTGCCTTAAACCACTCAGCCACTCCTCCGAACTATGTACCTGAAGCCGTCTACGTTCATAGAGAGTTGGCTTAAGGTCAATCGCAGAACTTATGTAAAATTAAAGTTATTAGATGAAAACATCTTTGAAAAAGCTGCCAAAATACACAATTTAGTCACAGTGCGTTACTTATTAAATGCCGTGTTAATATTGGGCTTGGTATCCCTATTGGCAGGCTGCTCGAGGGCACCAAACTACCTAGATGGCCTATCTACTCTACGCATAAGTCAACGTAATGAACCATCAGACCTAGATCCCGCTACAACCTCACTACCTGACGATTACTTTATAATACGTGCCTTAAGTGAGGGTTTACTTATAACTTCCCCACAAACTGGAGCCCCTAGTGCCGGAATCGCAATTTCATGGAATCATTCTTTAGACGCTAAAGTATGGACATTTCACCTTAGAAAAGATGCAAAATGGTCCAACGGAGACAGTGTTACTGCTTATGATTTTATTGATTCTTATAGGCGTGTTTTGAGCACTAATCTAGCGGCTCCAAAAGCAGAACTGCTATTTTTAGTTAAAAATGCTAAAGCCTATTACTCAGGAATAATATCAGATTTTTCACGAGTTGGATTCTATGCACCCGATGATCACACATTAGTAATTTCATTAGAAAACCCTACCCCAGATTTTTTAATGTATGTAGTAAGTGGCATTTGGATTCCTGTTCATACACCTACCGTAAAAAAATGGGGTAAGAACTGGACTAAACCTGAACACTATGTTGGCAACGGGGCCTATACATTAAAAACATGGATACCAAATCAAAAAATTACGGTAGAAAAAAACCTATTATACCACGACCAAGATAAGGTGCATATTTCGAGTATAGAATTTATTCGATACGACAATGCAGAATCAGAAGAAAGATCATTTAGATCCGGAGGTGTTGATATTACTATGGCGATACCTATCAATAAAATCGCTGTTTACGCTAAAGAACACCCTTCTGAACTTCATAAATGCATATTAGCAGAAACGCGCTATATTTCATTTAATACCAATAAATATCCTCTTAATGACGCACGGGTTAGAGAAGCTATTTATTTAGCACTAGACCGAAGCACTTTAGTTTTAAATGTGTTAAAAGGCGGGCAACAGCCAATAGATAAATTAATTCCTGATACAATATGGAAAACATCCGATAACACATCATACACTCCAACTGAACATATAGACCAAGAACTTAATTTAAATCGCGCTAAAGTTCTTTTAAAAGAGGCAGGGTTTCCTGAAGGTAAAAACTTTCCTGCTCTAGAGCTCTCCAGTTGGACTAATCCAACATTACTTGAAGCTATACAAGCAACCCTCAAAAGAGATTTAGGTATTTCTATTACCATAAATATACAAGAAGCACGTGTTCATTTAGCAGCCCTACAAAGTGGAAATTACAGCTTAGGTTTGATGACTCTTATACCCGATGTTGCAGATCCATTGGAAATTCTTGAAAATTTCAGCTCTCAGTCACCAAATAACTATCCTCATTTTAAAGACGCTGAATTTGATCAATTACTCAATGATGCAAAAAATGCAGCGGATAAAAATAGCCGTCTAAATATATTAAAAAAAGCTGAGCTCAGATTGATTTCTCTAGCACCTATAGCTCCTTTATATTTAAATTCTCAAAACTGGCTAATGTCTGATCATATAACTGGATGGTATGCTGATCCACTCTGGAGAAGATCCTATATAGATTTAAAAATTAAGCCTTAGCTAGTAATTGCTATAGGAATAAAGTTAATCTTAACTCATAAACTTATGAAACGTTACGCACTATTAGTTACAGCACTACTTACGTGCCTGCATGCTCAATCCCCACAAAATACACAGTTCTCAAAAGAACGTATTTTAAATCACATCAAAGTTTTATCTTCTGATGAATTTGAAGGCCGAGGACCTGGCACGTTGGGTGAGGAAAAAGCTACCGCATATATAGAAGCTTACTTTAAACAATGCGGCCTACTTCCAGGAAACCCAAACGGAAGTTTTATACAGAATGTTCCTTTAATTGGAATAACATCAAAAACAGAAACTACATTTCAAATTGGAGATAAAAAAATTAATCCAGTATGGATTAATGATTACGTAGCAACATCACACCGTGCAGCACCCCAGGTTGAGGTAAATAATAGTGAAATTATATTCTGTGGATATGGGGTCGTTGCACCAGAATATAACTGGAACGATTTTAAAGACGTAGATGTACGTGGTAAAACAATCGTAGTTTTAGTTAACGATCCGCCAGTACCTGATCCTAAAGATCCAACTAAACTAGATGAAAAAGTATTTAAAGGAAAAGCTATGACCTATTATGGTCGCTGGATGTATAAATATGAAGAGGCATCAGCCTTAGGTGCTGCAGCATGTCTCATAGTTCATGAAACTGGCCCAGCAGGATATCCTTTTGCAGTAATAGCCGCTAGCCAAGGCAGAGAAAACTTTGACCTACGTCGTAGCGATGGAAACATGGGTCATGTTGCAGTCGAAGGATGGTTAACCCTAGATGGTGCTAAAAATCTTTTTAAAGAAGCAGGCTACGATTACGAAGCACTTAAAGCCAGTGCTGTAAGTCGTGATTTTCGTCCTGTAACATTAAAAGCAAAAGCTAGTTTTTTCGTTAAAAATACGGTTCGTGACGTAGCATCCAAGAATGTAGTTGCTAAATTAGAAGGCTCAGATCCTAAGCTTAAAGATGAATATGTAATATATTCATCTCACTGGGATCATCTTGGACGTGACTCAAAACTCAAGGGAGACCAAATATTTCATGGAGCGGCAGACAATGCTTCAGGAACTGCTGCCCTACTCGAATTAGCGCATGCTTACGCTAATCTTAAACCTGCAGACAGACCAAAACGTAGTATCTTATTCTTATCAGTTACTGCAGAAGAAAAGGGATTACTAGGATCACGTTTTTACGCTCAAAATCCTCTCTATCCGCTAACAAAAACTTTAGCTGATCTTAATATAGATGGAATCAACGTTTATGGTAAGACACTAAATATGGTGAGCGTTGGACTGGGTTCATCTACTCTGGACGAGATTGCTGCCGAAATCGGCAAAGAACATGGACGTAGTATCCGCGGAGAGCAGTTTCCCGAACGCGGCACTTATTACAGAAGTGATCATTTCGAATTTGCCCGAGTTGGCGTTCCTTCATGTATGATACGCGGTGGAACACTTTTCGAAGGACATGACGCCGATTACGGACGTGCCTTAGAAGACGATTACACAACGAATCGCTATCACAAAGTAACAGATGTTATACAGCCTGACTGGACAATGGAGGGTTCCGTACAAGATACAGAGACTTTATTTGATCTCGGTATTCGCGTAGCTAAATCAACCGTCTGGCCAACGTGGGCTCCAAATAATGAATTTAAAGCTAAGCGTGATGCTATGATGGCAAATCCAGGTCAATAATATACCTTTTTAGCTGTTTTATAAGCTGCGTACCTGCAAAGTACGCAGCTTTTTTATGGGGCTGTGGCTCGACAATATGCCATTCCCCAGTTTTACTCCTAACTGTCTTACATGCTACGCTTTATCGCACGCAGACTACTCGAAGCTATTCCCGTAATGCTGATTATCATTACAGGAACATTCTTCATGCAGCGATTTGTTCCAGGAGGTCCTTTTACTGCTGAAAAAGCAGTTACTCCTGAAGTCTTACGTAATCTACAAGCATACTACCACCTTAATGATCCACTTTGGAAACAATACTTAGATTACGTTTATGACCTATGTCCTAAAAAATTTCATCCCTTAGAATTAACCCATGGATTAGATCTTAAAGCAGCTTTCGGAATAGATTTTAGACCTTCTTTCAAATATCCAAATCGCACCGTTAACGAAATCATAGCTGATAAACTACCTGTCTCACTCGAACTTGGCGCATGGTCACTCCTGGTTGCTTTATGCTTTGGTTTACCTCTGGGCATTCTAGCTGCAGTTAAACGTAATAGCTGGCTAGATTATTTGTGTTCATCTCTAGCGATGAGTGGTATTTGTGTACCAACGTTTGTACTAGGGCCACTGCTCGTATTATTTTTCGCGATATATCTAGGGTGGTTTAATGCATCTGGATGGTATTCCCCAATTGATCGCGTTTTGCCATGCCTAACCCTAGGCAATTTTTATGCAGCCTATATAGCCCGTTTAACTCGAGGCGGAATGATAGAAGTACTAAATCAAGACTATATACGTACAGCTCGTGCAAAAGGAGCTACTGAATTTCGTGTAGTCATGAAGCACGCAGTCCGCGGTGGCCTTTTACCTGTCGTTTCATTTCTAGGTCCTGCGATAGCTGGAATCTTAACAGGTTCTTTTGTTATTGAGACAATTTTTCAAATTCCTGGTTTAGGACGTGAATTTGTTAACTCTGCTTTTAACCGAGACTACACGATGGTTTTAGGAACAGTGATACTATATGCAGGATTTATTGTTATCTTTAATCTCATAGTCGACGTAGTCCAAGTATGGCTAAACCCTAAACTGAAATTCGACTAAGACGTATCCATGCTTTCGTTATCACCACAGTCTCTTCCCCAAACCATTGCACCCTCTGTTGCGATAGAAAAAGGAAATTCACTTTGGAAAGATGCTTGGCAGCGTCTTAAGAAAAACCGCCTAGCTGTTGCTGGTGGAATATTCGTTATATTTCTATTTTTATTATATTTTTTCGGCCCTTTTTTCTGTCAGCACTATGAAGATCAAAATCTTGATCTAGGAGCCTCTTCTCCAAGTTTGAATCACCTACTTGGTACTGACACACTAGGTCGTGATTTACTTGCACGTCTAATCTATGGAGGACGCATTTCGTTAACCGTTGGACTAATAGCTACGTGCGTAGCCCTATTAATTGGTGTTACCTACGGAGCCATAGCAGGCTTCGCCGGCGGAAAGATTGATACCGTCATGATGCGTATAGTTGATATAATGTATGCACTTCCTTTCACAATATTTGTCATACTGTTAATGGTGTTTTTCGGACGTAATATTTTTCTACTCTTTTTTGCGATTGGCGCTGTGGAATGGTTAACGATGGCGCGTATTGTACGCGGTCAGGTGTTATCAATCAAAAAAATGGAGTTTATTGAAGCTGCTCGTGCTCTAGGGTTTGGTAATCGTCGCATCATCTTTAGACATATTATTCCTAACGTACTCGGTCCTGTTATCGTGTATACAACTTTAACCATACCATCCGTAATGCTACTTGAAGCATTCTTAAGTTTCTTAGGATTAGGTGTCCAACGCCCAATGAGCTCTTTAGGTACACTCATCAAAGACGGAGCTGATTCAATGGAAGAATACTGGTGGTTACTCATGTATCCTGCTGCTTTCTTTTCACTGACTTTAGTATCATTAAATTTTCTAGGCGATGGTTTACGCGATGCACTAGATGTAAGAACCTCCAAGGACTAATCACCGTGCGTCGTTTCATTCCCTATTTTAAATATCTAAAGTCCGTGAGATTGATGCTAGCAGTTGGCATCTTGTGTGGTGTGATTTCAGGCGCAGTTGGCGGCTTAGGTTTACCGCTAGTAGTCAATTATGTTATTCCACGCGTCCTAGTATCTGATCCTGTTCCTTCTCAAACACCTACTCAGGTACCAATTAAAAGTAATTTTGTTAATCGCATCGTAGACAAGTTTCTGCCGCCTCCAGCTAGCCCAGAAAGCGCGGTAAATAACCAACAGCAAGTAAGTGCACCAACAGCACGACCAAAACTAACTGCTCTTCAAGTATGGATGATAGCCCTTTGGCTACCTCTTATATTTTTCATTCGTGGCGCAGCGGGGTATTTGGGTACATACTTAATTCAAAACGCAGGTGTTAGAATTCTTGAAGGAGTTAGATTTGATTACTTCAGAAAACTCCAGGTACTCCCTCTGTCTTTCTTTAATCGCTTTTCAACAGGAGACCTAATCACGCGAGGCCTGAATGATACCAATCAATTACAAAACACACTCACAGTTATTTCAAATGACCTGATTGTACAACCAGCCACTTTAGTTGGTACAATAGTCGCTTTAGGCTTTCTTGCCTACCGCGAACAAGGCGCATGGTTAATGTTTATCTGTTTACTAACAGTACCGTTATCAATTTTCCCTATCCGCTATGTTGGTAAAAAATTAGTTAAACGAGCGATTTTACTTCAGGCACAAGCTGGCAGTATAACCGAACGATTCACAGAAAATTTAGCAGGAATTAAGGAAGTTAGAGCTTTTGGTTTAGAAAAATACGAAGTTGATCGTTTTTCACGCTTAAGTGGTGGCCTTGTTAGAGCTCAGATGAAAGTAGTTAAATACGCGCAAGCTTTAGGCCCTAGTATTGAAATCTTAAGTGCTATAGGAATTTCGATTACATTTGTATATGCCTACAATGCAGGAGTGCACAGCGGTTCATTCCTAGGAATTATAACCGCACTTTTTCTAAGTTATAATCCAATTAAACGACTTGGCGCCGTTAGTAATGAATTAAAACGTGGAAGCGCTTCTCTCGAGCGACTTGAGCAGATTCTTAATGAACCTATCAAAATAGCTGATCCAGTTAATCCCGCACAAGTAGACCGACTTAAAGGAGATATCACATTTAAGTCTGCAACCTTTTATTACAAAGAAGGTGAAAATGTGCTAAACAACATATCCGTTAATATCCCTAGTGGAACCTTCTGTGCTTTGGTAGGACCCAGTGGTGCCGGAAAGACAACTTTTGCTAATCTTATTCCACGGTTTTATGATTTAACTCAAGGTTCACTTTTAATTGATGGCATCGATATAAAATCGATGCGCTTAGCAGACTTAAGGCGTAACATCGCACTTGTATCACAAGATCCTGTTTTATTTAACGATACAATTTACAACAACCTTCTTCTTGGGAAAGATGGTGCTACACGCGAAGAAATTATAGAGGCCGCGAAAAAGGCTAATGCGCATAATTTTATTACAAGCTTCCCTCAGGGTTACGATACGCTTGCAGGTGAACGAGGAACGCTTCTATCGGGAGGCCAAAAACAGCGCATCGCTATTGCACGTGCCTTCTTAAGAAATGCTCCCATCATCATTTTAGATGAAGCTACAAGCGCTCTAGATAGCGAAAGTGAAGCCTCTATTCAGCAGGCCCTCAGTCAATTGGTTGTTGGAAAGACCGTCATCATCATTGCTCATCGCTTCAGCACGATTAAGGACGCGTCGAAGATTCTCGTATTCGAGAAAGGAAATATTGTAGCAAATGGGACTCACGCTGAATTATACGCTAAAGACGAGCTGTACCGCTCACTCTACGATCTACAGTATACGAAAGCAGTATAACACATTACATGGGATCAATTCCTACAGTAAGTATATTAATCCCTACTTATCAGTACGGCCGCTTTCTTACCCAAACTATTG
>Ga0316225_1000308_pt1 | contig 66407 bp, 55 predicted proteins | sample TBH18015metaG_FD_206010 | JGI IMG/M metagenome (GOLD analysis project Ga0316225, IMG submission 206010) | Freshwater microbial communities from Trout Bog Lake, Wisconsin, USA - TBH18015 | ecosystem: Environmental > Aquatic > Freshwater > Lake > Hypolimnion/Profundal zone | place: USA: Wisconsin... | reverse complement strand
GATAATCAAAGTGGTGCTCCGGCACCCATTCCCTTGAACTACTCTGCCGCCGCTCCCGGCGCCTATGCCGGTCCCGCCCCCAGCAAAGACGACATAACTATGGCCATGCTGTGCCATCTGCTGGGAATTTTCACCGGCTTCGTTGGTCCACTGGTCATCTGGCTTATCAAGAAGGAGTCCAGCCCGTTTGTTGATCATCAGGGCAAGGAAGCCTTGAATTTCCAGATCATTGCACTGATTGCCACGCTGCTGTGCATTCTTGGCTTTTGCCTGGCCCCATTCCTGATCGCCGGTGTGCAGATCGTGCGAATCGTGTTCAGTATCATCGCAACCGTGAAGTCCAACCAAGGCATCGCCTATCGCTATCCGCTGCCGTTCCGCCTGATTAAATGATTGGGCGTCGTAGCACAGTCATCCCGGCAGTGTCCGGCCGCAGGGCGCACGGATGCGATTTGCAACCCAGGGCCAGCCAGCTAGTGGCGCATCACCGTCGGCGTCGGTTGTTCTTCTTTGGGCCGTAGACCTTGGGTCTTTCGCCTTTCTTCGGCCTTTTTCCCCCCGGCGCGGCGAGGATGTGCGCCGCCGTTGGCCGGCCCAGATGCTCCTGAACCGCCAGGTTCAGCTCGCGGCGCTCCAGATTGACGCTGACTACGATGACCTTCATAACGTCGCCGATGCGGATGCGCTTGCCGGTGCGCTGGCCATGGACGCTGCCGCTGCGCTCGTCAACGTCCCACCAGTCATCCATCAGGTCCTCGTAGCGGATCAGGCCGTCGATCAGCCAGGTTCCAAGCTGCACGAAGATGCCAAAGTTGGTGATGCCGCTGACGACCCCGCTGAAAACATCGCCCAGGTGATCTTTCAAGAGGGTGAGGATTTTCACCTGACGCAACTCGCGTTCGGCATCGTCGGCGCGGCGCTCGGTAAAGCTGATCTGCCGGCCCAGTTCCACAAGCTGGTCGTAGGATGGGATGGCCTCCCGGTCCATCTCGACGCGGGGTCGCCGCTTGGCCCCGGTGCGGCCCGGTCCCGATAGCGCGCGGGCCTCGAAATAGGCATCGAGCAGGCGATGAATGGTCAGGTCGGCGTAACGACGGATGGGCGAGGTGAAGTGGCAATACTTTTCGCTGGCCAGGGCGTAGTGGCCGACGGGCTCGGGGGAATACTCGGCGCGGGTCAGGCTCTTGAGGACGGCCATATTGATGGCGAAGGCCTCGGGCTTGCCGCGGACGCCGGCCAGCAGGCGCTGCAAAACAGCGCGATCAACGACCTTGTCGATGGTGTGGCCGCTGACCAAGGCGAAATGGCGCAGACGCTCGGAGGTCTGGGGTTCGGGCTCGGGGTGGACACGGCGGATGAAAGGGGCGCCCAGCGAGTCCAGCAGCCGGGCCACAGCTTCGTTGCCCTCGACCATGAACATCTCGATCAGGGTGTGCGTGAAGCTCTGGTCCTCTTCCACGGCATCGACGACCTTGCCGTCCTCATCGAGCACCAGTTCGACTTCCGGCAGATCCAGCACCAACTGGCCCTGCTGGAGGCGGCGTTTCTGGAGGCGTTTGGCCAGGGTATTCATGTCCAGCAGGAGTCGGATCACCTCGGCGGGATAATCGCTCGGACGCCTGGGGCCTTCGGGGTGGGGGATATCGGTAGCGCCATCGATCAGGGCCTGGGCCTCGCGGTAGCGCAGGCGCTTGCGGCTGGTGATGGTGGTGTTGGCGAATTTCGTCCCCACCGGCATGGCTGTGTCGTCGTAGGTTATGAAGACGCTCTTGCAGAAGCGCGGCACCGACTCCTGGAGCGAGCAGACGCCGTTGCTGAGGATTTCCGGGAGCATGGGGATCACGAAACCCGGGAAGTAGCAGGAGTTGCCGCGGGCGCGGGCCTCCTGGTCAAGGGCGCTGTCTTCGGGGACGAAGTGGGAAACATCGGCGATGTGGACCCCTAGTTCCCAGTGGCCGTCATCGAGCTTGCGCAGGCTGATGGCATCGTCGTAGTCTTTGGCGTCGTCGGGGTCTATGGTGCAGATCACCTGGTCACTCAGGTCGTAGCGGTCGGTGTCGCCGGCGGCGGGATCGTAGGCGTCGACGACGGCGCGGGCCTGGTCCAGCACCGCCTGTGGGAAAGGCCCAGGCAGGTTGAATTGCACGATGACGCTCTTGAGGTCAACATCCTTCTCGCCGGCGGCGCCGAGAACCTCGGTTATAACCCCCTGGGCCAGGGCGCCGGGTTCGGGATAGCTGGTCAGCTCGATGACCACCTTGGCGCCGGGCCGGATATGGCGGGAGGCGGCATCGGGGGCGCGTATGACGTCGGTAAAGGCCTTGCCGTCGGGCAGTACCGTCCATTCATTGCCGGTGCGGACCAGGGTGCCGACGAAACGGCGCTGGGTGCGCTGCACGATCTCGGTGACGCGCCCTTCGTAGAGGGTCTTGCCTTCCTGGCCGCGGCGGCTGTGGGTGACCTTGGCGCGGACGATATCCCCGGTGATGGCCCCGCCGTTATGGCCTTCGGGAATGTAGAGGTCCTCATGGGCCTGGGGATCGGTGGGTATGACGAAGCCGAAGCCGCCAGAGTTGGGACGGCTGATGTGGCGGTAGGTGCCGGTGAACACATCGCGGGCGGCGTGGGCGCCGGGGAGCACGATGGTGCCCGCGGTCCCGAGGATGACCCGGCCGGCGTGAATCATTTCCCGCAGAGCGTGGCGGAAGGCGTTGTAGCGGTCGGGCTCCGGCCCAAGCTTGCTGGCAAGGGTATGGGGATCGGCCGGCTGATAATCGTCAGACCGGAGATGACTGATAATTTCGTTTTCTAGTTGTTTGGACATGCTGTTAAAAAGAGAATATGCTACCGCGAGCCCAGTTAAGCAAGGCCACCGCGGCTTGAGGAGCGAGATTACGATGGGGAATGATATGGTCCTATGGCTTTGGAACAGACCAATTTCAGCCTGGGGTGGAGAATTTCAGGCCGCCGCCAGGGTTCTTGACGCAGTCCGTCAGATACTTCACCAGTTCGTTCAGGTCGGTCTTCTTGGGAAACTTGGCGCATTCGTATCTGATATCCCCGCGTTTGGGACTTGTGGGAACCCAGCCTGCCCCGGCGACATAGGCCGGCGGGAATGTCTGGGTCGCGGGATTGCTGACCGGAGTGCCGTCGCAATTAGGAACGATTGCTGGTTCCGTCGGCGCTGCGGGCTTGGTGGCCGCCGGCTTAGCGGGTGTTGCGCCGGCCGCCGCTCCCGTCTGGAGAATCAGCGGGTTCTGTGTGTAGACCTCGAGTAATGCGACCGCCGATTGCCCCAGCGGTTGCCCGGGATCATCGTACATGGTCAGGGCTCCTGGCATCATCTTGATTATGGTGTTGAGGGTTCCCACCACCTGGCCAATTTCGTTGGGCTTGGCCCCCGATGCTCCCCAGTTTCGCGCTGCCGAGGTCGCCAGACCCATTATGCCCGAGGCATCGATGCCGGCGTTGGCTCGACCGCATCCATCCTTAAGGCCGGCCATTATGGAATCCGCGCTGGCGGGCAAGCGCATGAACAAATCATCGCGATAATTCAGGATAACCTCGTTAGGAGCCAGCGTATCATGGACTTTCTTCAGCCAGTTGGTATTGAAGGTGTTAATGTCATCCTTGGACTGTAGGCGGCCGATCTCGCCGGCTACCTGATTCTTAGTCTGCGTATCGAGGCCGGGGTTGGGAATAAGGCCCGGCGCGGAGGTAAGGAGCCTGGCCAGGCGCGAGGTAAGTTTCTCATCGACCTTTGGGGGCAGACCGGACAGAAGCTGCCACTTGATATAGGTGCTTTCACGCCCGTTGCTCGACACCGAGGAGTCCAGAGCGGCGAGGATCGCTTCATCGGTGATGTCGGCGGGCTTGTTGTCGCTGAAATAACTGCACTTGGTCAAAAGTTTGTTGGCTTTGAAGTCCTTGATCAAAGCTTCGATAGCGGTCTTGACGGCGGCAGTCGCTTTGGCCTTGGCCTCGGCGGCGGCGGCTTTAGGATCGGAAGCGGGAGCGATATCTTCGCCCCAGGTTTTGTAGCTGGTCAGACAGATGGTAAGCACTGCGCAGACAACAATAGCGGGTAGGGCGCTACGCTTCATATTCTCTGCTCCCATAGGCGGAACCACGGCTCGCATCAATAATAAGGATGCGCAATGGTTAAGAAGGTCAGTATAACAATTATGCGGATTTTAAGGCAAGGGGAAGGCGGCAACTAATTCACGCTATTTCTTTCGTAGCGCCAGAACCCGGTCGCGGCCGGCATGGTCTTTGAGGATTCTCAGATCGTCGAAAGCCGTGAATTCAGCCGCCATTGCTCGGGCTGTGGGGCCTTGGTCAAAGGCTATTTCCAGAAAAAGACGACCGCCATTGGTCAGGTGGGCAGGGGCTTGCTGGAGAATACGGCGGTGGAGAGTCAAGCCGTCGAGTCCGCCATCGAGGGCGCTGGTAGGCTCAAAATCGCGAACCGAGCGATCCAAAGACTGTATCTGCCCGGTGGGAATATAGGGGGGATTCGCCACAACTACTTGAAATGGCAGGGCGTCTATCAATTTTGACAGGGGCGCGAAGAGGTCGCCGTGCAGGATGGTGACGCGCGAGGCCAGGCCGAGTTTTTCGATATTCCGTCGAGCGACTTCAACAGACGGGGCGCTTAGGTCGATGGCGACGACGATGCTGTTCTTGAGGTGTTGGGCGATGGCCGCCGCTACGCAGCCGCTTCCGGTACACAGATCCAGAATGCGCGGCGCCACCATGGCCGAATCGTGGCGGGCCATCTGAAGCACGTTTTCAACCAGTGTTTCCGTGTCCGGCCTGGGAATGAGGACTTGAGGGGTGATTTCCAATTCGAGGTTGAAAAAATGCGCTTTGCCGGTGAGGTAGGCGATGGGTTCGCTCTTGGCGGCCCGCTGGACCAGGGCGCGAAATCCCGCCAGTTCTGCGTCATTCAAGAGACGCTCGTAGCCGGTGTAGAGCTGGATTCGTGGTAGGGACAGGACATGGGCCAGGAGCAGTTCGGCAGAGAGGCGCGGGGCATCGACGTTCTGGCGCGTGAAATACGCCGTGGTCCATTCCAGCAGTCTTCGGATCGTCCATGTCGGGCCGGTCTGGGTCATTGGCGGACAATTCTATAGTGGCCAGTGGCCAGTGAACAGAGAACAATGGACAGTGGTAATGACGGAGATGCCGACATTGAAATGATCCCTGTGCCCGTCGCCCCGCAGCGTGTAAACGCATGAGATGTGCGGCGCGTATTGGCGCCTCCACAGCGCACCTCAGTGGCGGCCTTTAAAGAATCTTTGTTCCCAGTACAATTGCCTCGCATGTCCAACAAGAACAATATGATCATACGCGATGCCACCGATGCCGATCTTCCTGGCATCAAGGATATCTACAACCATACCGTACTCCACACTGCCGCCGTCTGGAACGACACAATTGCGGACTTGGCAAACCGCCAGGCCTGGCTCGGAGAACGACGGACAAAGGGCTATCCGGTTCTGGTGGCGATCGAGGCGGGGTTCGTTGTGGGGTATGCTTCCTTTGGCGACTGGCGGGCATGGTTTGGTTATCGCTACACGGTTGAAAATTCGATATACGTCCATCATGAGCATTGGCGTCGGGGTATCGCCAAAGCCCTGATGCGCCCGTTGATCGAACGCGCAACGGCAATGGGGAAACACGTTATGGTCGCCGGCATTGAGGCGCAGAACACGGCCTCCATCCAACTGCACGCGCAGCTTGGCTTCCGCGAAACCGGAAGGATGGCCGAGGTGGGAACAAAGTTTGGCAGGTGGCTCGATCTCGTCTTTATGCAACTCCTGCTCGATACGCGTATGACGCCATGAAGCAACCGTCTGTGCCTTAACTCCCGGTGCCGGGCGTGGGGGCAAGAGGGTGGCGAATGCTGTACGCCGGCAAGACTGTGCCGGCAGAACCTGTGCCGCACTTGCAAAATGGGCGTGGCGGGCCACAATCAAGGGAGCTTTGGCGCAGCGTTAAAATGTCGTTTTGTCTTCGCGGATAGATGACCTATGTCGTACACCGTACTGGCCCGCCGTTACCGCTCCGGCACGTTCGATGAAATCATCGGACAGAACCACATTGCCCAGACGCTCAAGAAAGCCATCGAATCGGGGCGCATCGCCCATGCCTTTTTGTTTTGCGGTACGCGCGGCACCGGCAAGACCTCGACGGCGCGCATCCTGGCCAAGTGCCTCAATTGCGAAAAAAACGGCAAGGCCGGGGGGCCGGCGGTAGAGCCGTGCAACCGATGCCCTTCTTGTCAGGCCATCGCCCGCGGCGATGACATCGACGTCATCGAAATCGACGCCGCTTCCAATACCGGCGTGGACGACGTGCGGACGATGATCGAAAACGCCCAATACCACCCCTCGCGCAGCCGCTTCAAAGTCTACATCATCGACGAAGTGCACATGCTCTCCAAGCAGGCCTTCAACGCCCTGCTGAAGACCCTGGAGGAGCCGCCGGCCCACGTCAAGTTCATTCTCGCCACCACCGAGGCGGAAAAAGTTCTGCCCACCATCCTCTCACGCTGCCAGCGCTACGATTTTCGGAACATCGCCACGCGGGAGATAGCCGATCACCTGGCGGCGATATGCCGCAAGGAGAAGGTAGAGGCCGGGGAGGAAGCTCTGGCCTTGGTGGCCAAAGCGGGGGCGGGTTCGATGCGCGATGCCTTGTCGCTGCTGGACCGGCTGCTCAGTGTTGGCGAAAACAAGTTGACCGGAGAGATGGTCGCGCAATTGCTCGGCATGCCCAAGAGCCAGCTGATTTTCGATCTCTGCCAGGCCATCGGCGACGGGGATGTGAAGAAAATGCTGGTCGGGACCGAGGACATGCTGTTGGCCGGCCAATCGCTGGACATCCTGCTGGCGTCGCTGCTGGACCATATGCGGAACCTGTTGATCCTCGGCACCTGCGGCAGCGACTGCAAGCTGGTCGAGGTGCCGGGAATCGCCATTGAAGAGCTGGCCAGACAGGCGCAGAAGTTCGAGCCGGTGGTGCTCTCGCAGGACATCGTGATCCTCGAAGAATTGCGGCGCAATCTGCGCCGTGGGGCAGGCGGGCGGGCCCTGGTCGATGCGACCCTGGTGCGCCTGGCGCTGGCCAAACAATTCACAAGTCTGGCGGTTCTGTTAAACAGAACCCAAGAAGCCCCGGCGGCGCCGCAGAACTCCGGCCCCGCGGTCGAGCAAAAAAAAAATTTACCGGTGAACATAGGGGCCATTACGGCGCCTGATAGGGCGCCGGGGGACGATGCGCCGACGGCAAACGACGTTCAGGGGCAGCGCCGGGCGATAGCTGAGGTTTTCGGCCAGGAACCGCAGGCGCCGGCCAGCCCGCCGGCCCCGCTCGAATCCGGTGCGTCCGCTTTTAGCGCCGCCGGCGACACTGTTCCGTCAGACCCCGCCGAACTGTGGCGGACGGTCCTGGCGTTCCTGTCAACGAATATGGCGCTCCACGCGATGCTCTGCCGCAGCCGGTTCCAGGGTTTCGAGGGCGACATGGCCATCGTTCGTTTCCAGCACAGCGATGAGCCAATGATCAAAATGATGGAAGGCAAAGGCAAGAAAGAGGCCCTGCGCGACGCCTTATTCCGGGTGGTCGGCAAGGAAGTCGGCGTAAGATTCGATCTGGACGAGCGGACCGCCGCAAACGCTGATGCGCCCAAGGCGCCAGCCGAGGCGCCGCCCGAGGCGAAGCGTCCTGCCCCGGTTACCCAGGCGCCTCCGGGCACTGGTATCCCGCTTACCGCCGAGCTGCGCGCCAAGTTGCAGACCGATCCGTTCATCAAGTGTGTTATGGATGAGTTGGGCGCTGCGATTGTCCGGGTGGAGTGAACTTGGCGCCTGGTGCGGGGCTATTCCGGCTGGCGGCCTGTCCCCAATGCGTTTGGGGCGGGGAAAAGCACGTTCTTTTGGAGCAACCATGTTTGATGATCTGAAAAACCTCAACCTCGGCGCCCTGATGAAGAATTTCCAGGGTATGCAGGAGCAGGTGCGCAAGATGCAGGAGGAGATGGCCAGGAAGCAGGTGACGGCCGAGGCCGGCGCCGGAATGGTGCAGGCCACCTGCAACGGCAAGCTGGAGTTAGTTAAGCTGCGCATCGACAAGAGCAAAATAGACGTCAACGACACCGAATTGCTGGAGGATGTGATTGTCGCCGCCGTCGGCGCCGCCCAGACGCGGGCTGCGGAGATGATGAAGCAGGAACTCCAGAAGGCCGCCGGGGATATGGGTCTGCCGCCGGGGATGTTGTCGTAGCGGCGCCCAGTCTGCGGCATTTGCTTATGTTTATATAAGGAGAATTCCGAACCATGAGTACAACCACCAGGCTGAACTGGGGCATTCTCGGGGCCGGGAACATCGCCAGGGCGTTCGTCGGCGGCTTGGCCGCCAGCACGACCGGAACCTTGCTGGCGATTGGCAGCCGCAGCAGGGAGAAGGCCGATAAATTCGCGGCGAATTTCCGCGTGCCGCGTGCCTACGACAGCTACGAAGCATTGCTTGCCGACAAGGATGTGCAGGCGGTCTACATCGCCACGCCGCATCCCCAGCACGCCAGGTGGGCGATACTGGCCGCCGAGGCTGGCAAGCACATCCTCTGCGAGAAGCCCATGGCCGTGAACCATGCCGAAGCCATGGCTATGGTTGCTGCCGCCAGGGAATACGATGTTTTCCTGATGGAAGCGTTCATGTACCGCTGCCATCCCCTGATGCACAAGCTGGTGGAACTGCTGGGCCAGAAGGTAATCGGCCAGGTGCGGGCGATTCATGCCAGCTTTGCCTTTCACGGTACGTTCAATCCCAATGGGCGTCTGTGGACCCAGGAATCGGCCGGCGGAGGCATACTAGATGTGGGATGCTACCCGGTATCGTTGGCGCGGCTGGTCGCCGGTGTGGCGATGGGCAAGCCATTCGCCGATCCGCTCGAGGTCAAGGGGGCCGGAGTGCTCAATCCGACTACCAGGATTGACGAATACGCCGTGGCCGTAATGAAGTTTCCCGGGGACATTGTCGCGACGGTGGCCACCGGCGTCGGGGTCAATATGGATAATGCCGCTCGGATCTTTGGGACGGAAGGGAATATCATCATTCCATCGCCGTGGGTTCCCGCCCGTGACGGCGGCAGCGTCAGCATCATGGTGCAGCGCCAAGGCGAGAAGGCTCCGCGGGAGATGTTGGTGCAGACGCCCCGGCAACTCTACTCGTTCGAGGCGGACACGGTTGCTGCGAATCTTGACAAACGGCAGGCCTCGTCGCCGGCCATGAGTTGGGACGATTCGCTGGGCAACATGAAAGCTCTGGATTCGTGGCGGCAATCGTTCAATTTTGTCTACGATTTTGAGCAGCAGGGGAAAGCGCCGACGATCACCGGCCGTCCGTTGGCCGTCAGACCCGTTAACAACATGAAATACGGCTCGATTCCCGGCGTAAACAAGAAGATGAGCCGGCTGGTGATGGGCGTGGACAACATCACCGCCGGGCCGCACGTCGCCGTACTGTGGGACGATTTCTTCCAGCGCGGGGGGACGGCCTGGGATACCGCCCATATTTATGGCGGCGGCCAGTCGGAGCGGGCGTTGGGCGCGTGGGTCAAGAGTCGCAGTCTGCGCCAACAGGTGGTGATCATAGACAAAGGCGCCCACACGCCCTGTTGCGATCCGCTGAACCTGACTCGCGAGCATCGCCTGAGCCTGGAGCGGCTGCAGATGGATCATGTGGATATCTACATGATGCACCGCGACAACCCTGCCATTCCGGTGGGCGAGTTCGTGGATGTGCTCAACGAGCATGTGGCGGCCGGGACCATGAAAGTCATCGGCGCCTCGAATTGGTCGATGGAGCGTATTGATGAATTCAATGCCTGGGCGAAGAAGAACGGCAAGAGGGGGTTTGGGGTGGTGAGCAACAATTTCAGTCTGGCGCGGATGGTGAAGGCGGTATGGGCTGGTTGCCTGGCCTGTTCCGATCCGCAAGGCCGGGCCTGGTTTCAGCGGACACAGATGCCGCTGCTGCCGTGGTCCAGCCAGGCCCGCGGATTCTTTGTGCCTGGCCGGGCCGCCACCGACCGGCTGGAGGACCGCGAGTTGGTGGATTCCTGGTACAGCCAGGACAACTTCCGCCGTCAGGCCCGGGCCTTTGAGCTGGCCCAACAGAGGAATGTCGAACCGATCGCGATCGCGCTGGCCTACGTGCTGTGCCAGCCGTTCCCGACCTTCCCAATGATCGGTCCGCGCACGTTGTGCGAATTGCATAGCAGTCTCCCGGCCCTGGGTGTGGAACTGAGCCCGGCGGAAATGAAGTACCTGAATCTGGAAGAAGGCTAGGAATCAGGACTGGACAATGTGGAAGTTTGCAGCCGTGGCACAACGGCCATGCACGGCGAATTTCAATGCACGGCGAATTTCAATGCACGGCGAATTTCAATGCACGGCGAATTTCAATGCACGGCGACATCCCATCCTGTCTTGCGCCAACTTTTCCTTGCATATCGCACTAAATTAGTCGAAACTAGGATATTCGATCTTACTTACAAGGATCAGTTCATGCTGGCATTTAACAAAAAACTCCATTACGCCCTTATCGCCATCAACTATCTTGCCCAGCGGCCGGAGCGCATCGCTTCAGCGCGGGAAATCGCCGATGCCCACAATCTGCCGCTGGCCCTGCTGATGAACATCCTTAAGGACATGCACCACAAAAAAGTTTTGCGCAGCCTGCGCGGCACGCGGGGCGGGTATAGCCTGGACATCGATCTGCGCCAGTACACGCTTTTTGATTTGATCGAACTCACCAGCGGCCCGGTACACATCAGCGAGTGTGCGGCGGGGCACGTACCGGCGAATTCCGTCTGCGTAACCAATTTGGCGCAGCCGGTTTCCGTGATGGTTAAATGCACTTGCAAGGTCGAGCACTGCCCGATGCAGGCGTCCATGAAGGTGTTGCATCACAAGCTGGTGAAATTCTTCCAGGACGTGAAACTGGCGGACATTATGCGGCCGGCGGGGAAGAAAGCGGAAGCCTGAGGTCGGAAGTCGAACAATTAACGCGGTGGCGCGGACAACTCGCTTCAGGGCAAAATAGAGCTATTCCGGTTTCCCCAGTCACAGCATTTGTGCTGCGCCTTCCCGGCTATCACGCCCCATAAGCTTATCCCCCGCAGGGGATACGATGTCTAGCGTCCATTTATTTTTTTCCGGAAAAATCCCAAAAACGCCTTGCCCCATCGGACGATGGGGCTATAATCTCATTGGGCTGTTGTGTGTTTAGATAATTTTTGGTTCTTTATTCGCCTTGTGTGAGTTGGAGCTTGCCACACAGAGAAGGAGAGTGTTATGAAGCTGAAGTCTTTACTGTTCGTGGTTGCCGTTGTATCCGTTACCTTGGCTGTCACTGCTAACGCTGACTTTATACCGTATGGGGCTCAGGGTTCCGGCACACTTATTGGCGACCAGAATCCCACCAGTTACACTTTCACGGCTGCAAACACAGGACCTGTGACAGCGTACTTTGCAGGTTCGACAGCGGGCGATTACGAGAGCTTGGGCTTGATGGTCAACGGCACGGTGGTCACGCCCCATAGTGGCCCCATGTCTTATGGTAGCTGGGGCGTCTTTCCTAACCAGGACACGGCGACGGGAGCCTCCGTCAACTTGGCAAACGTCACTGCCGGGGATAGCCTTGTTTTCTTGATCTATGATTTCACTCAGGGCACGACGGTGTACTCCAAGCCCTCTCTGAACACAGGAGGCTATACTGGCCAGAATCATGTGTATTCCGCGCCATACACGGCCACATCGAATATTACCTATGATACCGCAAATCTTCAGTACGACCCTAGCAACACCCATTTGACGTTCCCTCTGGATGAGGGCTTTGCGATCTTCACCAACGAGGGAATCCCTGCGGGTACCTTTGTCAGCTTTGAGGATCTGCCCGCCGCGGCCACCGACTACAACTACAACGACGAAGATTTCGTATTCCTCAACACCAGCAGCACTCCCATTCCCGAGCCAGGCATCGGTTTGAGCCTCCTTATGCTCGGCGGTCTGTTTCTTCGCCGCCGTCGTGCTGCCTGACGCCAACCTGTTACAAGCACCGATTATGTCCAGAGTGTCGGAGTTCGCTGGAACTCCGACACTTTGTTGTTGGGGAAAACCGGGATAGCCCTGACTTTAATTGACACGGACATGGCAAAGGCGACATCCACCAAATAATTTAACATTCATGGCTTGGGCTGGCATAGGAGCATAGATGCCAAGAGTTGCTCACGCCGCCATCGGCGGTCTGGCATACCACGCGCTAAATCGGGGCTGACAACGAAAACAATTACCGCCACAAAATGACCGCCAAACGCCTTCCCAACTTCGCCAGATCCATTTCTTCACCATCCTGTACAGGCAATAATCATCAAAACGTATATTCTCGCGCATATATTTAATTATAGCGGTATCCTTTTCCCTAAACCCCTATGCATCATCGCCACCTCAACACCCTCACCCCCCCCCCAATCGTAATCTCCACGTTTCCCACTTCCCAGCCCAGAAATTTCACCTTGCGGCGCTTAATTATAGCACCCCGTCAAGCCTGCCACGGCATTTTTCCCTTGCTATCCGTGGCAGCATGTCCATAATTAACAATTGGTTGTATGTTCGTGTAACCTTCGGGCCAAGTGGCGCGGATGTAGAGGTCGCGTACTTTGTTTGCTCGGTGACGAAGGAGATGCTATGCGAGTCGTTGTCTGGACATCGACGAAATGGACTATTGGAACGATATTTGGCTGCGCTTGTGCGGCGGCGGTGCTGCTGGGTGGCGCGACGGTGCACGGCCAAGTCACTATCAAGAGCCAACACATAGATGCTCCCCTGGTGCTCAACCAGGATACCGATTTTGTGCTTAAGGATGTGTACATCAAGGGGCTGAAGGACGCTGCCGCCCTCACTCTGGCGGGAAAGATCGCCTCGGTCAATATTCAGAACTGTCATTTCGGCGAAGTGACCGCCGGGGCCAACGGGCATGCGGCGGCCCTGGAAGCCAGCGGAGCGGCCGTCGGCTCCTTCACCGCGACGGATTCAGCTTTCTATGATGCGGAAAACCAGCTCGTGTCATTTAAGGAAGGCAGCTTCGGGACCGTCACATTTTTACACTGCATCTTCAAGGCCAGCGATTCATTCCTCAAGAATGTTTACGCCCAAAGCCCCTGGCGCACCTGCCCGCCGGTAACCGAGTTCTACAATATTGATCGGCTCGAGCTTCTGGATAACCAGTACACTAATACCGTAATCGTGATCCATCCATCGGTGAAAATGGTGATTTTCCGCGGTGATATCTCTAATATCCAGGTGGAAAGCCCCAATACCCAGGTCATCCGTCTCGACGTCGATACTGTCCCGGCCAGCGGTCGGGCCGACGCCGGCAGCGCGGGCACTGATATCACTACCCCCGTCGCGGTGGTTTTGGCACATGAGCCGCAAAAGCCGGCAACGGCCATGAGCGTACGACCCATAGAACCCGCGCACGAAGCCCTGGCGGCTTCGATCCTGAGTTCAGGAAATTTTCGCGAGGCGGCGAATTTTTTGCTGAGGCCGCACTTAACCCCGCTGCGAACTAATTAGCGTTCTGGACGACCGGCCTCATGAGGGCGAGATCGGTTTTTCTGCGCATGGATTGCGACCTCCGGGGACTGTATACTCGTAACGAATGTGGTGTCGGGGTGGTTCCCTTGGCAGCTTTGTCGCCGTGATGGTAGGGGACGGCGACGTAAACAGGAGTTTGCGATATGGCCGGTATGACAATCACCCAGCAGATCCTCGCCAGGCACGGGGGCAAAGCACGCGTTGAAGAGGGCGAAAACCTCTGGGTTGACGTGGATATCCTCATGACCCACGACATCTGCGGACCCGGGACGATCGGGGTTTTCCATGAAAAATTCGGTCCTGGAGCCAAGGTATGGAATCCTGATAAGGTGGTCATCATTCCTGACCACTACATCTTCACCGCCGATCCCATCTGCCACCGCAATGTGCAGACCCTGCGAGAATTCGCCAAGGCCCAGGGCTTGAAGTATTTCTACGATCCGGACTTCGTCACCATGGATCCGACCATGCCGACTCCCTACAAGGATCCGACCCGGACCAGCTACAAGGGCGTCTGTCACAAGACGTTGCCGGAGGAAGGCCACGTGCGCCCGGGCGAAGTGCTGCTGGGCACCGATAGCCATACTTGCACGGCCGGGGCCTTCGGGCAGTTTGCCACCGGCATCGGCAATACCGAGGCCGGATTTGTCCTGGGCACCGGCAAGCTGTGGCTGAAAGTTCCCCCCACCATGAAATTCACCTTCCACGGGGCCATGCCCGCCCATTTGACGGCCAAGGATCTGATCCTGGCGGTCATTGGCAAGATCGGCGTGGACGGAGCCACCTATCGCACCCTGTATTTCGCGGGTCAGGGCATCGGCAGTCTGAGCCTGGAAGACCGCATGACGCTGACCAACATGGCCATCGAGGCCGGCGGCAAAAACGGCGTCTGCGATGTCGATGAAAAGACCCTGAAATATGTCCGCGCCCGTTCCAACAAGGAAACCTGGGAGGTATTCAAAGACCAGCCGGGAGTGAAGTATTTCGCCGAGCATGAATGGGATCTGACCAGGATGGATGCGTTGGTGGCCAAGCCTCACTCGCCGGACAACACCGATACGGCGCACAATTGCCGGAGTGTTCGCATTGATCGGGCCTACATTGGTTCATGCACCGGCGGCAAGATCACCGACATGATCTTCGCGGCCAGCATTCTCAATGGCCAGAAAGTGAAAGTGAAAACTTTCGTTGTGCCCGGTTCGACCGAGGTGCATGCGGATATGAAGCGCTTGAACGTGCACGGCGCGCCCAAGGCCGATGGCCAGAAGAGCATCGAACAGATCCTGCTGGATGCTGGGTGCCTGCTAGGCCCCAGCGGCTGCGCAGCGTGCCTGGGCGGTCCGGCGGACACCTTCGGCCGCCTCATGACCGACGAAGTCTGCATCAGCACCACCAACCGCAATTTTCCCGGCCGCATGGGCAGCAAGGATGCTTTTGTCTACCTGGCGTCGCCCCTGACCGTTGCCGCCAGTGCCCTGACCGGCCGGATCACCGACCCGAAGGAATTCGTGTCCACTCCGATTGAGACCGGTGATGCAGGAGTGAGTTAATCCCGGATTCCTGGCCGGAGACGGCTTGAATCCGATGGACAGGCCCGTCCCGGCCTGGTTGCATGCGAGTGCGGGTTTCCCTGTGAAAGTGGCAAGGAATCAGACTCGATGACCAGTTTGACGAAAACGACATCATCGGTGGCCGGTGTCAATGCGGTCTCGGTTGATGGTCGCGGCCTGGCCGGCCATGGCGGCGAAAATGGTCAGGATGTTCTGGTGGCGCCTGATCTGCAACCGGCGTTTTTGTCCGGCCAGATATCGGGAACTGACGGCGATATTCTTCTGGGGCCGGTTATTGCCAGAATCCTCCAGGGCGATCCGGAGTTTCGCCTCTGGGGGCGCAACCCTGCGCCCTTGCCGGACGCCCAGGTGGATTACCTTTTTGCCACACCCCGACAGATCCACGATCCCCAGGCCATATTCCGGCGGCTCCGCCTCGGCGGGCAGTTCGTCTTCGCCGGGCGTCGCCGCGAGGTACGGGCGCTGTGCGACCGCTACATGGAATGGGGTTTTGCCATCGAGAGGCCGCCGGGGTTCGTGCGCCGCTCCTGGCTGCTGCCCTTTTTAGGAACCAAGGTCCACCATTTTGTCGCCCGCAAGGTGCATCTCGTCGCTGCCGGCCAGACCAGCGAGCGCTTTACCTACGACGTGCAACTGGAGCAACGCGATTGCCAGTACGTCATCTGCAAACGCGTGCCCAGTATCGAGTCCGTCAAGCAGCGGCTGCGGAAACGCTGGGGCGACGCTGACGAAGAGTTGCTGGAGAATCGCGCCCGCAAGTTCACCGAAAAGATTTTCCCGACTTTTCTCACCCGCGAGACGGCCATTCTGAAGCTTTTGCAGGAGAAGCTCCCCGCCGCCTACGCCAGGCACGTGCCGCGGGTTCTGGATTTTGAGAAGGACATTCGCGGCTACGTCCGCACCCTGCGCATGAACTGGCTACGCAATGGCGGGGCGCCGCTGGGGCAACTGGAATTCGCCCGGCAGAGCGCCGATCTGCTCCGTACCATCCACGATGTTGCCGGCATCATTCACCTCGATCTCCGCCTGGACAACTTCGTGGTCACTTCCGACGGCGTGGGGTTCGTCGATTTTGGGTCGGCGGTGCGCGTTGGGGAGGATCTCAAGAGCAATCCCCTGCTGGCGTCGATTTTCGATGAGTTGATGAAGACCAGTCAGATCCAGCGCATGTTGGCCCAGATGACACGCAGCGGGCACGTGACCTCGCAGGCGCTCTGTGGCGGCCAGGGGAAGGTGGACAAAGCGGTCGATGTGTTTTATCTGGCGGTCCAGATCAATGCCCCCTACGGCAATCCCGACCTGCTGGGCCTGGTTGATTACCAACCCGGCAGTCCGGAGGCGACGGCCCTGGCCCAGTTCACCGAGGGGGTTCTCAAACCCTCCAACCCTTCCAACCCCGCCGTCCGCAGCGCCAAAGACATGCTGCGCGAACTCGAACTCGTCCAGCGCCGCCTGGTCAGGTCCGCCCGCAGACGCAGCCCAAAAGCCAAACAATCAGGGAGCCTGTCTTAGAGCACGTCGCTCAGCCGCCCCCGGTGCTCGGCCAGCAACCGCCGGGCTACTTCCCATGGAACATTGCGCTTGTGCATGACCAGGGCAAGTTTGACGTGCCCGTCTGCCCGCTTCAGAAGAGCCATGGCCTCCTCACGATTCAGGCCGGTCAGGGTGCAGATAATGCGTCTGCCGCGGTCCCAGAGCTTGGAGTTTGTGGCGCGCAGGTCAACCATGAGGTTCTGGTATACCTTCCCCAGTCGCACCATGGTCAGCGTGCTGATGGTATTGAGTACGAGTTTGGTCGCCGTGCCGGCCTTCAGACGCGTGGAACCGGTGATGACTTCGGGCCCGACTAGGAGGCGTATGACGATATCAACCTGGGGCTCGGCGGCGATGCCCGCGATGCAGCACAGAAAGATGGTTTTTGCGCCAAGTTGCACGGCCCGGGCCAGGGCGCCATGTACAAAGGGAGTGGTGCCCCCGGCGGCGATGCCCATAACCACGTCGCCGGCGCCGACCTTCCTGTCATCGATGGCCGCGGCTCCATCCTCGGCCCGGTCTTCCACGCCCTCCTGGGCCAGGAACATCGCCGCTTGGCCCCCGGCGATGATCCCCTGCACGCTCTGCGGATCGGTGCGAAAAGTCGGTGGGCATTCGGCTGCATCGAGCATCCCCAACCGCCCGCTGGTGCCCGCCCCGACGTAGAAGAGTCGCCCGCCGTCATGCAATGCGGCCACCACCACTTCGATGGCCCGGGCGATGTTGTGCTTCTCCGCCGCGACGGCGGCCACTGCCGCCTGGTCCTGCCGGTTCATCAGGGCAATCGCCTCTTCCAGAGGCATGGTGTCCAGCGTCATCGACTCAGCCAGTCGCTGTTCGGTCAGGAGGTGGGAGCGGTCGTCCATAGTCGGCCGATTGTAACACAGTCCAGCGCAACAAACTCATGCCGCAACCGTACTGCGCCCCCGGCATGCCCATGACCTGCGATAGTCTGGCAACGTCGCCAGGACCGGTTCTACTTTGCTTTTGGGACTAGCTCCTGTCCGCCGTCCGTGCGAGGCCCGGGCGTGATCGAACCCAGAACCACCGTCCGCTCTGCTCCCGTGGCCGAAGGCACGTTCGCTGGCAGCCCGTCCAGCGTCGCCGCGCCCAGGAGCGCAAACGCGATAGCCTCCTTGGCGCTGCTGGGGATGCCCAGGTCGTCGCTGGTCAGGAATTCGATGGGATGGCCGGCGGTGCGGGCCAGGCGGCGCAGGGACCGCCGCAACATGCCCATCAGTGTATGGTTGGCCGTGCCTCCGCCGCTGGCAATCACCTGGTCGGGCAATCCCGGGAGAAACCGGCCCAGGGCATCGACGATGGAAGCAGCGGCGACCTGGCAGGCCGTGGCCAACTCGTCGCCCAGAACGGCCTGGCGCCCAGCGGTGAAAAGCCGTTGCCGGGCCCGTTGGTAAATAGCGATCATCGACGGAATATCGGTGCTCTTCGGCGGCACGGCGATGAAATACTGGTCTCGGAGAAATGCTTCTGCCAGGGGGCGAATCGGGTGACCTTTTTTCGCCAGGGCGCCACCGGCGTCGTAGCCGGCTCCGCCTAGGCTGCGCCGCATAAGGCAATCGCTCAGACAATTGGCCGGTCCGGTATCGAAGGCGATGGGCTGGCCGACCGGGTCAGCCCTTTTCGGTAGCCAGGTGATGTTGGCGATGCCCCCGAGATTGAGCAGGACGCGCGATTTGCTCCTGTGGCCAAAGAGAATCCGGTCGGCGAAGGGCACCAGCGGCGCTCCTTGTCCACCCGCGGCACAATCGGCGCGGCGAAAATCGCTTATGACCCGACAACCGACCCGGGCGGCCAGCAGTGCCGGATCAAGCCACTGTAAGGTCAGCGGCGGTCTGTGAAAAAGCGTCTGCCCGTGGGCCGCGATGGCCCAAAGGTCGGCGGCACGCAAAGCGGCATTCGTCAGGGCGTCATTGATCGCCGTAGCGTAAGCCAGGGAGATGTCCTGTCCCAGGCGTGCCAGTGAATCCAACGAACTCCTTTGCTGGCCGCGCAGATGGAAGATCGCTTTGCGCAGGGCCGCCGGATACGCGTGGGCGTGGTAGTGCCGGAGGACGGCCTTCATGTCTGGACCGTGGCCGGAGATGTCCACGATGGCGACATCGACGCCATCGGCGCTGGTGCCACTCATGGCTCCGGCGATGAGGCGGGTGCAAGACGTGCGTTTGGAGCCTGGTTTAGACACGGTAAATATCTTACAGAAAACAAGAGATAGGATATATGAGAAATCGTGGGCTGGTCTGTGGGGCGTGAGGAGTGGTCACGGGACACTGGCCCCTGACCCATTTTCCCGCTACTCTTCTTTTCCATGAGCATTCTTATCAATAAGGACACGCGCGTCATTTGCCAGGGCATTACCGGCAGCGCCGGGGCGTTTCATACTAAGGGGTGCCTGGACTACGGCACGACCATGGTCGGCGGGGTTACGCCGGGCAAGGGCGGCCAGAAAGATCCCAATGGTCTGCCGATATTCGACACCGTGCGCCAGGCCAGGCAGGCTACCTCCGCCAACGCCTCGATGATATTCGTGCCGCCACCCTTTGCCGCCGATGCCATTATGGAAGCGGCCGATGCCGGCATCGAGATTATCGTTGCCATCACCGAGGGCGTTCCGGTGGCCGACATGGTCAAGGTCAAGTCCTTCCTTCAGGGCCAACCCGCCAGCGTTCTCATCGGGCCCAACTGTCCCGGCATTATCACCCCCGGCCAGTGCAAGATCGGCATCATGCCCGGATACATCCATACCCCTGCCGATAAGGCCGGCAGCGGCAAAAAGGTGGGCATCATCTCACGCAGCGGCACCCTGACCTATGAGGCCGTATGGCAGTGCTCCACGCGCGGCATCGGCCAGACCACATGCGTCGGCATCGGTGGCGATCCGGTCAAGGGCCTGAATTTCGTCGAGCTTTTGGGAATGTTCGCCATGGACAAGGACACCGACGGCATCATCATCATCGGTGAGATCGGCGGCAGCGACGAAGAGACGGCGGCGGCCTTCATCAAGGCCAAGGTGTCCAAGCCTACCGTTGCTTTCATTGCCGGCCGCACTGCCCCGCCCGGCCGCCGTATGGGCCACGCCGGCGCCATCATCAGCGGCGGCGAAGGAACCGCCGAATCCAAAATCGCCGCCCTCCGCGCTGCCGGCATCGCGGTGGCCGACAGCCCGGCGACCATCGGAGAAGCGATGGCGCGGGTGCTGGGACTGTGAATGGTCACTGGGCAATCAAATGCTGAATTCTGAATTTTCCAAGGCATGCCCAACGCTATCGCCTTTCTTCAACATTCGGCATTGGCCTCCGTGTGTTGCGTCCATCGTCACCCAGTGGTATTTCTGAGATGGTTTATTGTGTCGCGCATTTCGGAACAAAAGCAGGAGGCATTGTATGGCTGTCATGACCGGTCTCTCTGGCAACGAGATATACTGTCTGCATCTCAAGGGTTTGCGCCCCGGGGATATGGTTATTGGGAACAGCGTCTTTTCGATGGGCTTCCTGGGCAGCCTGGCGGCGGCAGGGCGGGGGTTGCTGGGCGGGGAGGTCACCCAGATCACCAGCGTGATCCATGAAGGCCGCATGGAGGCCTATAAACGCATGCTCGCCGAGGCCGCTCAGCGCGGAGGCATCGGCATCGCCGGCGTAACCAACGAACTCAAACACTTCCACGGCAACACGGAATTTCTCTCTGTGGCTTCCTGTGTTCATCGCCAAGCCCAGGGTTCCACGCCGCCGCCAGTGCCGGGGAAGGAGTCGATCCAGTTCACCAGCAGCGCCAACGGCCAGGAACTCTACTGCCAACTCGACGCCGGTTTTCAACCAGTGCAATTCGTGTTCGGCAACGTCGCCTATTCCATCGGCGCTGCCGGTGGCATCATCGGCTCGCTTAAGAGCATGGCCCGCGGCGAGATCCGGGAATTCAGCGATGTATTCAACCAGACCCGCCACCTGGCCCTGCAACGCATCAGCCAGGAAGCGGTGGCGGTTGGCGCCAACGCCGTCGTCGGCATCGAAACCCGCACCATGGTTTTCCAGGGCGCCCACGAGATGCTCATGCTCGGCACCGCATCGCGCCACGGACAACTTGCCGCCGGCCACAACCAGCAACCTGTCACCAGCGACCTGACCAACGAGGAAATGTGGAATCTGGTCAATATGGGCTACCTGCCTCTGAAACTCGTTCTGGGCACGGCGGTCTATTCCCTGGGCGTGATGGGGGGGATCAAGGCGGCCTTCGCATCCTTGTCGCGCGGCGAGGTTAATGACCTGACCACCCTGGTCTACGATGCCCGAGAGCACGCCATCGGGCTTATCGCCGATGAAGCCAATGCCATCGGCGCCGATGACGTGGTTGGCATCAAGACCTACATCCACGAATTGGGCAATCTGATCGAGTTCATGGCCATCGGCACCGCGGTCAAGCGCTACCCAGGCGTAACCACCCAAACACCGAATCTTCCGGCCCAGGCGATCATCCGCGACCACGACACCTGGGTAATCGAGGGAGGCACGGGGGTGCCGACGCCGAAATGACCGGGAGGTTAAGGCCTGCTCACAGATTCTGAAATAATCTGAACGCGTGGAATTTGAGACGGAGACATTAAAATAAACGGGCAGGGTTGATCGTGCACCTTACATCACCGTCGTGGTGAAATGGAACCGCACCCCGCCGGCTTCGGCGGCAACCAGGAGGATTTCCGTCGCCTTCAGATCGCGCAAAATCGGATTGGGCTGTTTGAAATCGTTGAGCTTCGCGTTCACGTATTCCAACAGTCTGCGCACGGTCTTCAGACCTTCGGCTGCGGTATGCCACTGTTCCGGCGCCAGTCGCATTTTCGTCGGATCAAATCCCTCCTCCCGGAGTTTGGCCGCAAGAGTCGCCTGGCTCTCCGACAGCATCGAACTCGGCTGCGCCACTCCGCAGCACCGCGCTGAGTAGTCCAGCTTATCCAGCTCGCGCGCCAGGGCCTTGCCGGACCCTGCTTTGGCATACGCCGCCAATTCCGCCAAATCCTTCTCCAATGTAACCACAAATGCCAGAGCCATAGTTAATCCTCAAATGTATACTGACTTTACAGCGACCGTGGGCCTCAAGCCAGAGCCGCGGGGCGTTGCATCGCAGGGCCAGGTTCCGCATTTACCGTTTCCCTGTTGTCTTTCCCGCCGCCGGTCATAAATTAACTAAGATGGAGAACAATAATCTGGCCAACTGGCTGGATTGTCTCTCCAGCGTTGCAACTGTCCGCGTTGGCGTCTTTGGCGACTAAGGAACCGAATCTGATGCCTTACCAGAAACTCGATGCTTCCCGTCTGCGTGTGCTGCCTCTGGCTCAGCGCAAGAGTTACATCGACATCGTCCGTGAGTCCCTGGACCACTCCGCTGTCGTCCCCAAGGCGCTCCCGGCGGCTCGCAAGCCGATCCAATGTCTGGCGGAGCGCATCATCGACGCCCGCCGCAAAGGCGCCGCCGTCATGCTTGCCTATGGCGCCCACCTGGTCAAAAACGGCGCTGGCCCCGTGCTCCGCTGGCTGATCGAAGGTGGCTGGGTAACCCACCTGGCCACCCAGGGCGCCGGCGTCATCCACGATTGGGAGTTTGCCTTCCAGGGCCGTTCCAGCGAATCAGTCCGCGACAATGCTTCGGCGGGGAAATTCGGTTCTTGGGACGAAACCGGTCGCTGGATCAGCCTCGCCGCCCTCGCCGGCGCCGCTGAGGGACTGGGCTTCGGTGAATCCGTTGGCCGTCTCATTGTTGACCAGTTCCTGGAACTACCCAAACCCACCTCCCTGCGCAAGCGCATTAGCCAGAATCCGGCCGATGAACTCACCAGCGCCCGCGCCGACCTGCTCTGGACAATGGAGCGTTTCGCCATCCCATCCGGGCGTCTGTCCGTGCCGCATCCCTGCCGGCAGTATTCGATTCTCGCCGCCGCCCATGAGCATCGCGTGCCACTTACCGTTCACCCAGGCATCGGTTACGACATAATCATTAACCATCCCATGTACTCCGGCTCCGCCATCGGGCGAACTTCCGCTACCGACGCCCGCATTTTTGCCCAAAGCCTCGCCAATCTAAGCAACGGCGTATATCTCTCCATAGGCTCCGCAATTATGAGCCCCCAGGTCTTTGAAAAAGCCTACAGTGCCGTCAACAACCTCCGCCTCCAGGATGGCCAGGGGCCGATCCACGATCATTACCTCGCCGTGGTTGATATCCAGGACGCCGGCGGCTGGGATTGGAGCCACGGCGAGCCACCGGCGGACAACCCCGCCTATTACCTTCGTTTCTGCAAGACCTTCGCACGCATGGGCGGCCAGCTCCAATATATCCAGTGCGACAACCGCGTCCTCCTGATGAACCTCATAAAGCTCTTGAAGGCGAAAATTCAGGGCCGCTTCGTTCGTAACCCCACCATCTCCCCGAATATGGGGCGCGCGGAGAAAACGGCGCATAAAAGATGATAGTCGAGCATGCCTACATTTTGCCGCGCATGCCTTTTTCGGTTCCGGCGCGCAGTCGAGCGATATTTTCGCGATGTTTGTAGAGAATCATTACCGCTACCAGGAGTGAAAAAAATCCCAAAGGCCATTGCCGCATGAGGGGCCAGCCCAATAGCAGGCCGATGGCCAGGTAAGCCGCCGGGAATACCGCCGCCGCTACCATCGAACTGAGACTGACGATCCGCGAAAAAAAGAAACTGATTGCAAACGCCGCGACCACCACCAGAGCTGGATAAGTGAAATAGGGAAATAGCCCCAGTATCACACCAGCGCTCGTGGCCACGCCCTTGCCGCCCTTGAAGCCCAGGAACAGGCTGAACATATGTCCGGCGATGGCGGCCAAGCCCACCAGCATCCACAACAGGTAGTCCATAGACCCGGGCGCAGCCCCGTTGCGATGGGCCATGGCCCACCAGGCGCCCAGCATCGGCAACAAACCCTTAAACATGTCCAGCAGGAAGACCAGCACGAAATACCTGCCGCCGAGAATGCGGCCGACGTTGGTGGCCCCTATGTTGTGACTGCCGGAAAGCCGCGGGTCTTTGCCCTTGACCAGTCCGACTATCAGCCCAAAGGGAACCGAGCCGGCCAGATAGGCTCCGAGAATCAGGCCGGCCATGACCAGTCCCGCGGTGGAACTCTTGCGTTCCAGGAGGGCGAGGATCGTATATGCCAAAGTGCGCATGGCGGTGTTGTACCAGTTGGAATGACAACTGTGTATCGGTATGTCATCGGCATGTTACTTGGATTGTATTGAGTCCCACGGTAGATTCTACGCACCATGAAGCCCTCGTCTCTGGCCATCCTGCAAGCGAAGATAGATAACGCCTCGGCGCGGATCGGCGTGATCGGACTGGGTTATGTCGGCCTTCCTCTGTTGCGCGCTTTCTTTCGCGCTGGATTCCCGGTAATCGGGTTTGACGTGGATCCCCGGAAAGTGGCAGCCTTGAAGCGGGGTGAAAACTACCTCAAGCATCTTGGCGTGGATTTCGTTGCCGACATGGCGGCGGCGCTGCCCAAGGGTCGCTTTGACGCCACCACCGATGTCGGCCGTCTCGGGGAGGCCGACGCCGTCATTTCCTGCGTACCCACGCCGCTAGGCCGCCATCTCGAGCCGGACCTCAGTTTCGTCGAAAACTCCGCCGATGACATCGCCCGGACCCTGCGGCCGGGGCAGTTGGTGGTTCTGGAATCCTCGACCTATCCGCGCACCACCCGCGAGGTATTGCTCCCCCGGCTGGAGGCCCGCGGCCTGAAATGCGGCAAGGATTTCTTCCTGGCCTACTCGCCGGAGCGCGAGGATCCGGGGCGCAAGGACCACAGCACCCAGACCATTCCCAAGCTGGTGGGCGGCATCGACCCGGCCAGCGGCAAGGTCGCTCTGGCCCTTTATAGCCGGGCCATCCAGCAGGTGATTCCCGTGAGCACGGCGGAGGTTGCCGAGGCCGCCAAGCTGCTGGAGAACATCTATCGCGCCGTCAATATTGCCCTGGTAAACGAGATGAAGGTCGTGCTCACGGCCATGGGCATCGACGTGTGGGAGGTTATCGCCGCCGCAGCGACCAAACCGTTCGGTTTTCAGGCGTTCTACCCCGGCCCGGGTCTGGGCGGCCACTGCATTCCCATCGATCCGTTTTACCTGACCTGGAAAGCGCGCGAGGTGGGCTTGCCGACGCGGTTTATCGAGTTGGCCGGCGAGGTCAATCGCCAGATGCCCGAGTATGTGGTGCAGCGGACGCTTCTGGCCCTCAATCAGCGTGGCAAGGCCGTCAAAGGCAGCCGGGTGTTGGTCCTGGGGCTGGCCTACAAGCCGGATGTGGATGACGTTCGCGAGAGTCCCAGTTTCGAACTGATCGAAAAACTGCAAGAGCTGGGGGCGGCGGTGGATTACAATGATCCACTGGTCCCCAGCACTCATGCCATGCGCCATCACGACCTGCGCCGCAAGAGCGTACCGTTGAACCCGGCGGCGCTGCGGAAGTACGACTGCGTTCTGATCGCGACGCACCACGCCGTCTATGATTGGCAGATGATCGCCGATAACGCGGGGTTGATCGTGGACACACGCAACGCCCTGGCCAGGGTCAGCGGCAAGCGCGATCACATAGTCAGCGCCTGAGTTGACATTGTGCTGGCGGATGAGGCGATGCAGTAAAAAGGTTTGGGCCCACTTCCATGAGCGAAATGTTCAGCAATGCCAATATCGAACGGCCGGCCATCGCCATTGTGAGCAACACGCGGACTCCGTACCGACTCCATGTTCATGGCCGGGTCGCCCGCGAGATTCCCGAGGTGCGCCTGCATAGCCTCTTCACACACGGAGAGGACATGCAGGATTGGGTGATGGATCTTCCGCACAACGGTCCGCTGGTTGTGTTTGGCCAGGGGCATAGTTCAACCCAGCAGGCTGCCCTGAAGCATGTTCCCCGCGAATGGATCAAGGCGGGGCGCATCATTGAGTACTTCAAGACCCACGACATCAAGGCAGCGGTGATCGAAGGCTATAATGATGCCGCCCGTCTGAGGCTGATGCTCTGGTGCCATCGCCATGGTATTCCGTTTTTTGTCTGGGGGGACAGCAATATTCGCGGGGACCTTGCGACCGGCGTTCGGGCGCTGCTCAAGCGCTGGTATATCGGCCGGGTGGTGCGCTGGGCCACGGGCATGTTCGCCTGCGGCAGCCAGGGACGGGAATTCTTCGCCAAATACGGCGCCAGGCCCGAGCGTATCTTCTACTACCCCGTCGAACCCGACTACCGCCTGATCGACGATCTGCCATCCCAGGTGGTGCGGGACGCGATGGCCGCCTACAGTCTTGCTCAAGACCGGCGGCGGATCGTCTACAGCGGCAGGCTTTTGGCCAGAAAACGCGTGGACCTGCTTATTGACGCATTCGCTTCGATTGCTTCGGCGCGGCCGCAATGGGACCTGCTGATCGTCGGCGATGGGCCGGAACGCGAGGCATTGGAGCGCCGAGTGGCGCCGGAATTGCGCCACAGGGTGTTATGGACTGGCTTTGTAAAGGTGCAGATGATGGTGACCGCCCTGTACAAGGCCTGCGACGTACTGGTGCTGCCCAGCGATTTCGAGCCCTGGGCTCTGGTGATAAACGAGGCGGCAGCGGCGGGAATGGCCATCGTCGCCAGTGATGTGGTTGGCGCCGCTGCCGAACTGATTCGCGATGGCGTCAACGGGCAGAAATTCAGGACCGGCGACGATGACGCGCTTGCCAAGGCGCTGTTTGAGGTGACCGAGGAGCAAAAACTTCTGCTCATGCGAGCGGCATCGCGAGTCGTCCTGGAGGATTGGCGACGCCGTGGCGATCCCATCAAAGGGCTGAGAGAGGCGTTGACATTAGCGGGAATACTGTCGTCGGTTCGCGCCTGAGCGATCCGCAGGCACCATCTTCGGCCGCGATCGAAGCATTGTTCTGTCTGGTTGTGGTTTCGGCCTTGCCAACGATTGTGGGTATAGTCGTCTTGCCCGCATGGCGGGTCATCTGTATTGCGTCCTCTGGCTGCTACAACCGGTACCGATGTTGACACAGTGATATGCAGCGCAGATAAACAATTGAGCGGTATGAAATTGGCAAGCATTAGCGCAACCCATGTGAAATTCCCCCAGAGCTACTGGCATTTCTGCGCCAGCACGCTGACCTACATTAAAGATCGCCGTGCTCATCCGATCCTACATCGTATATGGCCGCAGATCGTCGCCGTGGATCGGATGTCGCGCGACCAACTGTTGGATCTCCAGCAAACACGGTTGAAAAACCTGCTGGAGGATGTCGTGCGGCATGTTCCCTATTACCAGCGGTGGAGCGCCGGTGTGGGCTGGAAAGAAGGGGATGCCCTGCGGTTGGGGGATTTTCCGGTCGTGACCAAGGAAACTTTCCGGGCCGAAGGCGACGCGTTTCGGCATCGGGGATTCAGCGCCAGCGTGCTTAACCGCGGCAGGACCAGCGGGAGCAGCGGCGAGCCGTTCAGTTTTCTCCAGGACCGCCGCGCCGGTGACCACAGCTACGCCTGCCTCTGGCGTGCCCTGGGGCGGCATGGCATCCGGCCCGGCATGCGGCGCGGGTACATCTGGGGCCGCAGCTATCAGTTCAATCAGGATGCGGCGGCGGTGCAAAGAACGCGCCGGCGACACAGACTCCGCAGTTTTCTCAACAAGACCCTTCAACTAGATGCCTATTCGCTCAGCGACGGAAATGTGGACGCGGCGATTGAGCAACTTGAACTCTTCCGGCCGCTGTATCTGCATGGATATGTCTCCGCCTTGTACACGCTGGCGCGCCGGCTTCAGAGCCTGGGCCGGACGTTCACCTTTAAGTTGCGAGCCGTCTTCACCGAAAGCGAAAGGCTTTATCCTTTTCAGCGACAGGCCATGGAGCAGGTTTGGGGTTGTCCGATCCACGAGCATTACGGATCGGTGGAAATCGGCAACATGGCCGAGGCCGATCCGGAGGGGCGTCTGCGGATTAACGAAGACTTTTGTGTATTGGAGGTTTTGTCCTCCGGCGAGGGACTGGCGACGAACCTGTTTTCCAACGCCTATCCGTTCATTCGCTATCGCCAGGGGGATATCATCAAACTCGGCAGTGGCGCTGCCGGGCCGCTGCCTTATGCCGTGCTGGAGCAGGTAATCGGGCGGACCGTGGACCTGATCCCTGTAAGTAGGGGTGGCTTTGTTCATGGCGTGGCTTTGGCGCATGTCATCGATCCTCATCTGGCGATTGTCCGCAAGTTTCAGGTTCGCCAGCAGGCCCTGGGGCGCTTTCTTGTCCGGGTCGTCGTCAGCGAGCCGTTATCGACACAGGTGCGACAGTGCATCGAGCGGGGGTTTCGCCTGGTGGCCGGCCAGGACGTGCTGGTAACCATCGAGGAGGTGGATAACATCGCGCCCGATCCCAGCGGCAAATTCCGGGTGGTTGTCTCCGAGATATCGGGACCGACCGGGCAGATTTTGCCGGAGAGTCACCCGACATGATCCTTGGCGGCGACTATGTTCCCCGGACGCTAGCCGCCCGCATCGAACTGGGCGAGGGGCTGTTGCTGTGCAACCTGGAAGGGCCGATCCTGCCGCCCGACCATGGTTTGCCGTCGTCACCCAAGGCGGGCATCAGTCTGTTTTCGCAATCGCTGCCGCAGCGCCGGGGCCAGACGGTTTTTGCCCTGGCCAATAACCACATGATGGATTTCGGCCCGCCGGGGTTAAAGCTTACGCGTGACGCTTTGGCTGAAGCGGGAATGGTTGCCGCGGGAGCCGGTCTGGACCGGGACGAAGCGCGCCGGCCCATAATCGTGGAAGAGTCGGGGGTTCGGATCGGAATTATCTCTTGTTGTGAAGCGCAGTTTGGCGTTGCCGGACCGGGCCGAGCCGGGGTCGCGGAGGCAGGACCATGGCTTCATGATGCGATACGCGAATTGAGACAGCACGCCGATCATGTGGTCGTAAGCGTGCATGCAGCCGTCGAAATGTCCTGCTGGCCCAGCCCTCGATTACAGGAGTTGTACCGATGCCTGGTGGAGTCCGGCGCATCGGTGGTGCATGGACATCATGCGCACGTGCCCCAGGGTTTCGAGGCATATCGCGGCGGCTTGATCCTTTATGGCATGGGCAATTGCATTGTCGATCCCGCCGAATGGTCCCGTTGGCCGCAGACGCTGTGGTCGCTTGCCGCGCGGATCGACTGGCGGCGTGGTTCGCCAGGTTCGTCATTCAGTTGGGAGGTCTTTCCGGTGGAGTTGCGGCTGGACGGGAATCAATTGTTGGCCCAAGCCGCCTTGCCTGATGAGTTCCAGAGCCATCGGACATATCTGGAAGCGTGCAATAGTCCACTGGAAGATCCCAAGTTGCTGGAAGCGCTGTGGCAGGAAACCTCGCTCCGCGCATTCGCCAGTCTGTATGCATCTCCGTTGCGCGCGCCGTCCCTGTATCGAGATCGTCTGGGGCTGCGTGATCGGGTCCGTGCTCTGCGGGCGGCGGGGAAGGAATTGTTGCGCGGAATGCTAGGCTACCAGTGGCCCACGGCTCAGTCGCTCCGGCAGGGCCGATGCTGGCATCACTTCTTTGGCTGTGACAGCCACCGCGACGCAATCGCGACCGCTACTGGTGTTTTGGTGGGAGAACTTCCCGATCTACGCACTCCGCGCACCCGCCAAATGGCCGATGAGATGCTCTGCTCGTTTCGCCGGGTTGTCGCTATGGGGCGTCACGCGTGATTTGCGGACAGGCGCAGCGGATACTAGTTCTCCAATCTTGTCAACCATACTCCGCTTCCGGTGTAAGGCCCGCCACGGATTCTTCTTCGGCAGCGTAAACGGCGTCAACGGCCTGCTGCTGCTGGGCGTCGGCCGTGGCGACGCGGATACGATCCAGCAGAAACGTCATCAGCCCCACGTAGACGTATAATCCGAACATCGGACAGGTGAAGGTGCCGTAGAGGAATCCTTCAAACATTCCCCCGACGAACAAAGAGGTCAGTCCGCCGAGAACCAGGTCCGCCATTGCCGTATCGGCCCCGGGACAACTCCGCTGTCGAGCCAGCCGCAGCATGTCCCGGATGATCAGCCCGATGGCGGTCAGGAAGGGGACCAGTCCCAGGCACCCCACGCGCGAAGCTACGAAAAGATAGGAGTTTTCGGACCATCCTCCCATGCCCGCTTTGCCGATCAACGGCGCCTCGCAAAAATCGTTCCACATACCAAGCCATGCGCCAGTGCGGGTATCTTCGGTCCGGAACGCCTGTTGCACCGCATCCTGATTCTCTGCAAAAAACTGTATGCCGATCAGCACCAGCACGCTGCATAACGCAGCGCCGAGGAGGAAACTGCCCATGCGGCGGCGGAACATCACCAATACCCCGGCGATGATCATGACCAGTCCGGTGCGCGACGCGGCCCAGAGAGCCAGCAACAGGATCAGCACCATCAAAACGTACAGGAAAGTTCGGGCCAGCGCCCTGGCTTGCGGCCGCAACGCCAGATAGCAGACCGGCAGAAACACTGTAGCCAGGAACGCTCCACAGTGATTGGCATTGTTGGTCGTGCCTATGAAACGCCCCGCCGAAAAAACGGCCGCTCTGTTTATGCCCATCTGCATAAATGAGAAGACAATGAAGAGAATTGCCGTCCAGACTAGACACCGGACGAGATTGGTGGCATCCTCCATCTGCTGCATCCAGCGTCCCATCCCGATCCCGAAAACCATGAACATGAGCGTGAAGACAATTGCGCCGAAGAAACCACGATCAAAATTACCCGAGCCCAGCCACCTCAGCGAGCTGACGATCTGAAAGAGATAGTAGAGGACATAGCCGGCGCTGAGCGTGCGCAAACGCCACCCATTGTGTTCGCGAAGCGTCGGCGCCAGCAGTATGAGAAGCAGGACAACGCAAACAACGCGGCCATAGGAGCGGATTTGTTCGAGCGGCGAAAAAAACTGCGATGTTGGTTTGGTGACGTCCCAGGAGCCCAGTGCCGAGACGTAGATGAGCAAGGCCACGGAAATCCAGCGGAAAGGCTTGTACGCCATCGATCCGATGAGCAGAGCCGCCAGGAACAACGTCCCGACAGCGCCAGCGGGGCTCGACAGTAGATCGGATAGCTGCTTGATCTGAAACTGGCTGAAGTCCATTGCTTAATCCTGGGGATGCCGGAGGCTCATCCTGTTGTCATGTATCGGACAGTAGCGGCGCAGTTCTCCCAGTCTATACGCCCGCACTCTGCAATGGATCATAAATTCCTCAAGAGGGGCTGTCCACGGGATAGTGCGACATTCCGGGCATGCGCCATCCACTCTGGTGGTGCCAACGCCGGTACTGACCGAGGAAATCTATCAAGAGGTGCCTTGTCAGGCGCGTTTTGCGGGGTTAATATGCCTCCGTTATGTCATTTCTGAACCGGGCCTCCGCCACATCAGGCCGCATCACGTCGCGGTTGCGTTTTTATGCTCAGCCGCGGGATTGGCTGTGGTTCGCTTATAGTCGCCTGCTGATGCGTCGCTTTCCGCTGCCCGGACGCGGGCGCATTTGCGGCATACGTTTACGACGCGAGGCGAAGCGGTTCTACCTGCGTCTGGGAACCTCCGACTGGAATGTCATCGAGGAAATTTTTCAGTCCGGCGAGTACGGTCCGATCACTAGCCACGTGTGCGATCCCCGCCTCATCCTCGACCTGGGCGCCAACGTGGGCATATCCGTTCGCCTCTGGCAAAAACTATATCCTTCCACCACCATTGTTGCTGTCGAGCCCGATGCCCGGAACCTGGCCATGCTTAAACGCAACGCATTGCCCGCCACAGGCGTCATAACCATGCTGGCTTGCGTGGCCGGGGCTCCTGGAACGGTTTATCTTGATCGTTCTGGAGGCGAATGGGGCTTTCGTAAGCAGGAGCAGCCGTGCGGTGAGCCCGTCCGCGCCGTGACCATACAACAAATCCTTGAGGAACACGCCCTGACCGGCGACATCGACCTGCTGAAATGTGATATTGAGGGCGCGGAGGAGGAGGTCTTCGCACACTGCGCCGCGTGGATTCACAGGGTACGGAGCATGGTCGTCGAACTGCATCCTCCGTACACGCAGGAACGGTTCCTGGCCCACCTTGCCGCCGCCGGGAGTTCTCTGCGGCCATGTGAGGTCATAGAAAAGGGCGGCATGTGTGTGATCTGCATGATCCGGCCATGAATAGCCTGCTGCCATGATTGTATGAATAAGCAACTGCCAAGCTCAGCACCTTCCAACAAGCTTCTGCATTTGGAATCCATACGTGGCCTGGCGGCGCTATCGGTGGTGTTCTCGCACCTGGTGAACATGTTTTGCCAACAGCTCATGGCCGTCGATGCCCCGACGCGCCAGGCCCATCCAGCCTGGATGACGGTCATCGCCTGCTCTCCGCTAAATCTGGCTTACAATGGACATTTCGCGGTGGTGCTCTTTTTCGTCTTGAGCGGCTTCGTGCTGTCCTATTCATTCTTGAGGTCCGGCAACCAGGCCGCTCTTACCTCCGCGGCCATTCGCCGCTATTCCCGCCTTATGATTCCTATCCTGGTATCAACGCTGCTCATTTACGCCTTGAGCGCCCTGGGGCTGTTGTATAATCAGCAGGCAGCGGCCTTAATGTCTGACGAGTCTTGGATAGGCACCCACAACCGGTTTGGGCTTGGCTTCCTGGCGGCCGTGCGTGAAGGAGCTTATGGCGCCTTGCTGGACTTCGATCCGGCCAATACCTGCAATGCCGCGTTGTGGACCATGTCGATCGAACTGCTCGGGTCGTTCTTCGTGTTTGCTTTTCTGGCCTTGTTTGGCCGGTTGCAACGCCGATGGCTTGTTTATCTGGCCATGAGTGCCGTCCTGTTGCTTATCAAGAAGCCCTTTATATTTGATTTTCTTGCAGGACTGGTGTTGTGCGACTATTACGTCCAGCATGAAAAGGCCCAGGGGCGGCGCCGCCCTCCGCGCGGCTTCTTCCTGGCGGGTATGCTGGTACTGGGGTTGTTCTTGGGCGCACAGCAAGGCGATGCGTTGCTCCTGCCGGGAATATCGGTGCATGTCAGGGCCATGACCCTTGTGAATTCGATAGGCGTGCTGCTGGTTCTCGTCGCGGTGCTCTGGTCAACAAAACTGAAAATGGTGTTGCACACCAGGCCCTGCGTCTTCCTGGGGGCGATGTCGTTTCCGCTGTATCTGACACACCTTGCCATCATCTGCTCCGTAGGATGTTTCGTGTACGTCCGTCTGCGCCTCCAGACGGGCTGTTCGCAGACGGCGGCAGCCTGGATAACTTCGGCATCTGTCACCTGTGTGTGCCTGGTGGTCGCTTGGATTTTGCACTTGGCGGTTGATCGTCCGGCCATCGGATTCGGGAAATGGGTGGAGAGGCGTCTGTTGGGGCCGGTTGGAGCAAATACTGCCGCCGCGCGGGCCGGATGATCGCTGTTGGTGCGGCAAGGCAATGCGCACTGGTTTGGGCCTGTCCATAGGAGCAATGTCAAATACCGCCCGGCGAAGCGCCTCTTGCATCGGGCTACAATGCGCGTAGACTGCGTGCATCCGGTCCGAGCTCGGTTCTTTCAGGCTCTGGTTGAGCTTACATGAAGATCACAGCTTTTTTGGAACCTGGTCTTGCGGCTGTCAAGACCAGGATTCTTCAGCATCCTCTTTTGAGCAAATGGCTCAGGCCGCTCATCTCTTCACCTACGCGCCGCCGGATGTCGACCGGAGCGTTCTGGGGCGGCCTGGGGGGTGTGGTGACGCGCCTGGTGCTGCTGGGGTCATCGTTCTTGCTGGCCCGCATCCTGGGTAGGGAGGTGCTCGGTGAATACGGCGTTGTGAACACCACGGCACTTATGGTCGGAGGGCTGGCCGGCCTGGGTATTGGCAATACGGTGACCAAATATGTTGCGGAGTTGCGCAACCACGATCCTGATCGGGCCAGTCGTATCCTGGCGTTGACCTCGGTCGTCACCTGGGTGAGCGCCGGAATATATGCTGTTCTATTCTTAACTCTGGCGCCGTGGCTGGCGAGCACCACCTTGGCGGCGCCGAAGCTGGCGCCGATGTTGCGGGTGAGCGCAATCACGGTGGTCTTTCAGGTGGTCAACATCGTGCAGTTGAGTTCTCTGAGCGGTTGCGAAGCATTCAGCAAAGCTTCTTACGCGAGCATGGCCAACGGATTGTTTCAGGCGGTGCTGGTGGTCCTGGGCGCCTGGCGCTGGCAGCTTCGCGGGGCGGTGTGGGGCATGGCTCTATGCACCACGATGACAGTGGTAGTCACATGGTGGTTGTCCCGGGACGTCTGGTCTATGTACAACCTGCGCCGGCTCTGGCAAGGGGCAATGTCGGAATGGCCGGTGTTGGCTGGATTCAGCCTGCCAACTCTCCTGTGCAGTCTGTCCGTGGGTCCAGTTCTCTGGGGCTGCAATGCCTTTCTGGCTCACCAGAAATACGGATATGGTCAACTCGGCATCTTCAACGCAGCCAACCAGTGGTTTAGCGCCATTCAGTTCCTGCCCTACCTGCTGAGCATGGCCGCCCTGCCCGTCATGGCCGAGCGGCACAGCGTCGGAGACGGGCGCAGCAGCGTTCGCGTCATGTTGGGTATGATCGTTGCCTCGCTGCTGCTGGTGGTGCCGATCGGTATTGTTCTGTCCCTGGCAGGTTCCATGGTGATGTCCGGTTACGGGGCCGATTTTCGAAGCGGTCATTGGGTATTGGTCATGAGCGTCTGGACCGGCGCGCTGGTGGTCTCAATGGCTCCGTTACAGACCTATCTTGCCGCCGCCGGACGTATGTGGAGCGTCCTGGCTCTGAACATGGCTTGGGCCGTCGTCATGGTCCTGGCCAGCTGGTTGATGGTGTCTTGGAGGGCTTGGGGGGCGGAGGGCTTGGCCGGCGCCAGGTTGATTGCGTGGGCTGTCCACTCGGCTCTGACAGCGGCATTATGCGTCCATATCGTGCGCCATTCACGTAAAACGCAGGATCAGAACGCGACGGATGGGACGCCACAAGCTCAAGAATTAAGTGAATGACTCATGAAAATCTATGCCTACAGGCAATACTATACTTTTGTTTTCGACAGTCCTACAGGTGTGGCCAGCCCCCTCCCCAACCCCTACAGAATCTTCGGCCTTGGTGCTGACGAGGGCATGGCGGCGGGAACGCCGGTGATGGCCACGAATTACACCGCCTTACTCGAAGTCAGGGCGGATGCTGGGCTGATTGTGGATGTGCCGCGAACTGTGAGTATGCGACGGAGGTATATTGTCTCAGCGTTGTTGCGGGCGCGCTGGGCATGCCGGCGCATGAATTTGTTATTCGCCTGACGATACCGTGCTTTGCAAGTTTTACCGGAGTTTGCGCTATGGGTCAGGATGTCCAACCGAACGCGACCGTGGTGATCACCACGAAGAATCGCAAAGACGATCTCCGTCGCGCCGTTGCTTCCGTGATCGCGCAGACCGTTCCCGTTGAGCTGATTGTCATCGACGACGGCTCGACCGATGGCACCTCGGAACTGATACGGTCCGAGTTCCCGCAGGTCCGTCTGGTGCGCTCGGAGAAATCCCAAGGGTTGATGCCCCAGCGCAACCGGGGAGCGCAATTGGCGCGGGGTTCGATTATTTTCTCCCTCGACGATGACGCGGAGATGTCGCCGACGACCGTGGCCCAGACGCTGGCAGACTTCAATCATCCGCGCGTGGGGGCGGTTGCCATCCCTTGGATCGACGTCCCGCGAAACCGTCCAATGAGCCATCCGCCGGATGCCAGGACCATCTATGCGACAGGATGGTTTATCGGAACCTCGCACGCCGTGCGGCGGGATATTTTCCTGAAACTCGGCGGCTATGAAGAATTGATCAAAATATGCGAAGAAGCATGCTTCTGCATGCGGATGCTGAATGCCGGCTATGTCGTGCGTCTTGGCAACGCTGCCGTCATTCATCATTACGAATCGCCGCTGCGCGACCTTCGCAAGCAGCACGTCAAGCAGGCACGCTATGTGGTCATGACAACGTGGCTGAATGTTCCCCTGCCGCGGATGGCCATCCAACTGCCCGGCACGATGTTCAATGTGCTGCGCTACCGCATCCGCGAAGGGTACGCTATTTGCGCGATCAAAGGGCTGTCCTTGGGACTGTGGGATTGCCTGCGCCACATCGGGGCGCGTCGCCCGGTCACGCGCCGCGCCTATCGTCTGTACCGGGAGTTGGTGCGGCGCAACGCGATACCGCTGGAGGAGATCGAGGGTTGCCTGGTGCCGCTGTGAACTAAACGGCGGTCTTGATCAGGTACATGGCGGTGAACGAGAAATGGATTCGCAAAATGACCAGGTGCAGGTCGGGCGTGTCAATACAAGGTACCGGTCACTAGTTAGCCATGTTCATTTTCCAAACCGGGAAAGAGCCAAGCTGGAATGGTGTGCCAGAGGTTATCCAATTCCGCCAGCCACTGCATGGCAGTTCTTCTGGGTGGCGGGCGTTATTCGTCCGAAGACGAGGACTATATCATAAGGTCTTAAACATAATATATGTATTGACAATGATTTACGGAATTTTTGGGAAAATAATCATATTGACAAATTGGACGAAAGTGTTATCGTTAGGCATTCGTACGATGCCTTGCTGAAGACCCAAGCGTCGGACGTCCCCCGAACTTCAGGGGAGGCAAAAGGTTCATGAGACAAAGTTTGGCGTTGGAGGAGAAGTTCATATATGGATTTGCGAATCAATATCGGATGTGGTCAATCCCCGATCCAGGGATGGAACAATGTTGATAACTCCATAAGCCTCCGTATTGCGAAGATTCCGCTTCTTCCAGGTATTCTGCGGAAGTTGGGGTTGCTTGAAGACGCTCAATACAAATTCATCCAGTTTGCCCGCGAACATCATATTGAATATGGAGATGCCACCAAAGGATTAGCTCTTCCAGACGCGTCTGTTGGTGTTGTTTACAGCTCACATATGCTGGAACATCTCGACAGAATCGAGGCGGATCGATTTCTCAAGGAGGCCTTTCGGCTGCTCCGCCCAGGCGGCGTTCTCAGAATGTCGGTTCCGGATCTCAAAAAACAGGTAGCTCAATACAACCTGGCCGGTGATGCCGATGCGTTCATCGCCGGGACCGTATTATGTGTGGCCCGGCCACGTTCGCTGGCACAACGGATGGGAATGCTCTTGATGGGAACTCGTCACCACCAATGGATGTACGATGGCGGATCGCTGTGCAGCCTGTTGCAAAAGCATGGTTTCACTAAAGTTCAAGTGGTGTCTCCCGGGCAAACAAGAATTGCCGACCACCAACCGCTGAATCTTCAGGAGAGGGTCTTGGAAAGCGTTTATGTTGAAGCCCAGAAACCAGGCACCTGATATTTCCGTCGCCGTCACGTCAAGATCCGTTTCCATGAAAATTTTCGCCTACACACAACTGCATGGTTTTTATTCCAGGCCAACCGGCGTGGCCAAACATGCGGCACAGATGTTCCACGGGCTGGCCCGTTCGCCCGGGTGCAACCTGACGGTTTTGACCACGCAGGATCAGCTTGATGACCAGGGGAATATGGCGTCCGATCACCCGCTTGCCGATTTGCCTGTGGCGGCAATCAGGCGCAATCGCTGGCCGATGGAAAGAGTGTGGGATTTCGTGTCATGGCCCAGCGTTGATGCCTTCACGCCGGATGCGGACTGGATTTACGCGCCTTACGAGAGAGCGATTCCCACAAAAAAGGCGCTGGCGGTCACCATACATGCGCTTTACTACTGGGACGCAGAAATGCCCGGGCAATCCCCTCTGCTGCGATGGCGCGGCCGGATAGCGGCGGCGCGTCGTTTTGCCAGGGTAGCATCCCGCAGCGACTTGGTTTTGACGGTTTCGGAGTTTCTCAAGAAACAGATTATCCATCGCTATCATCTGGAGGAGAAGAAAGTCATTATCGTCGGCAACGGAGTTGAACAGTTCTATTTTGACGCTGGCGCGGCGCCGCAGGCGCGGATAGGCGCTGATGGAACCAAGCCGTATGTGGTATGCATGAGCGGGCTTAGCGACCTCGATGGGGCCCCCTATGTATTGGACACGGCCCGCGCGCTAGCAGCGTTGGACAGTAATATCGAAATTCTCGTGGCAGGGCATCAGCATCAGAAGAAGTATCTTCAGCAGGCGGCAGACCACAAAAATCTGAGATTGTTGGGGTATGTGCCGGCGGAAAAACTGGCGGGTTTGCTGCATGGTGCGGTCGCTCTCCTGTTCTTGAACCGGTACGAGACGTTTGGCCTTGGCGCTGCCGAAGGGATGGCCGCGGGAACTCCGGTCATCGGCACCAATTTTACCGCTGTTCCAGAGGTGGTGGGTGACGCAGGCTGGACTGCCGACACACGGCGACCGCAGGACATAGCTCAATTCATCGTCGATTTGAGCCGTAGCCCCGATCTGCGAGCTAACTACATTGCCAGAGGCCGCCGACGAGCTGCAATGTTCACGTGGGATGCCTGCGTAAGCCGGTTGCTCGATGCGCTCAAAACGGCGTGATGCGTGGCACGGTAATTAAGTAGCGTCGTGGATCAACTGGCCGGCGGGACCGTTGCCGGCTGGGTTGCCGCAGGTGTGTGGTAGTAAACGCGCGTTCCCTGGCCGCGGGCATTGAGCCATTGGGCGACCGGTTGGCCGAGGTCTTTGGGAACCGGAGAATCGGGGTAACCGCGCCAGATGACCGCGCCGCCGGTGCGCAGGAACTCGGGCCCCAGGTCATTTATGAAGGAATCGGGCGAGCTGTTGTAGATGCGGATATCATACCGTGGCCGTTTTGTCTGGCCCCCGCCGAGTATGAACCATCGGCGCGCGAATGCCTCCTCGATCTGGATGACATCTTGGGAAAGGGCACGTGGCAACGATTGCCGCGCATCATAAAGTTTTCCGCCGCGTTCGAATTTGCGCCGCCAGAGATCCAGGCTGGACTCGGAGTTCCAGATGGCCATGCTCGAATCCGAAGTTGGCAACGGCGGACGGCACGCCCACGGCATCTGCAGATAAACGATGGTTCCCGCCGGGACATTCTGTTCAACCCATTCCGTCGCCTTATCAGTGACATAAGCGTGGCGGTCATACCAGACCAGGCGGGCGCATTGCGCCATCGGCAGCGCCAGGGCTGTCAGTACCGCGACCACGGCTACCCGCGGCGCGCTCAAGAGAGGTTTGAGGAAGATTATCGCCGTGGTCAACAGAACGATAACGAAACCAATGTGGTGACGCGGATCCTGATCCAGCGCCTCCAGCGAGCCGAGCAGCAGCGCCGCCGTGAAGGCCGCCAACGCCCAGTGCCGGAATCGCCATTGGCGCATTCCTAACAGAAAGCCCGTGCCCGCTAGAATCATGAGCACGGCCAGACCATTGGTCCAGGCGAAGGCGCAAAACATGGCCCATGGTTTGGCTGCTTGACTCTGTCCGGCGCCCATGATGCGGATTTTGGCCACAAGCATGAGGCAGCCGATGAATCCGGTGAAAAACCATGGGGCCGCTGCCACGAACGTCGCCAGGGAAACGACGATCAGATTGCAGGCCGCCAGCCACGGCCGTTTTGGCTCGGGCCGGTCCCACAACTGCCAGAGAACCATGGGTCCGACCATCAACATGTCCAGACGCGACGCCACCGCCAGTCCGCTCAGAATACCGGCGAGGATGACGCGGCGGGCGCCCGAAAAGGCGGCGGCCGCGTAAATGGCCATGAAAGCGAACGACCATGCGTCACAGTAGCATCGGGGCGAGGCGGAATACCAGACGAACACGGGCAAGAACGCCATCATGCCGCCCAGGAGGCTGCCGCCGGCCAGCCCACCGCGCAGGCGACCAAACTGAAAGGCGCAATAGGTGGCCAGCGACGCCAGCACGATCGAAATCAACACCATGGTCCGGCACAGCGGGCTGATGTCGGAATAGATGGCAAAAAGAGCGTTATCCATGGCGACGAAGGGCCTGATTTTCCAGGATAGCGGAACGCCGCCGCCGGTGCTGGGATGAATCACTTCCCTGGCGAAGTTTACGGCCCCGTAGATGCACTGTATCCAGGTTTGCGGCCCGGCGGGCGAAGCCTTGGTGGTAGGCACCATTCCTTCCAAAGCAACCAGTCCGCTGCTCGTGTAAACTATCTCGTCGCAGTCGCGAAGTTCATGCAGCGCCGGCATGTTGAGGAGACGGATCCCCGCCGCCAGTACAACCAGGGTGATCAGCAGCAAGCGCGCTTGGTGTTTTGGGGAAACATCGGTTCTATCCGTAGGCATAGCGAAACCTCATGGCCAAATTAACGGCCGGTCTGATTTGCGGGCATCGGGACTGTCTTGCCGGTCACGACGGGTACGTTCCAGAAAGCGCGGCGGGAGCCTCACGCCGTTGAGCGTATTGGCGGATTTGCTTCAGACAGGCATCCCGGGCGCTGAAACTAGCCCCGGTCTCGGACCGATGCCTGTACCATTCCATAGTCCGGGCCACCGCTTCGGCGACGGAATACTGGGGCCGCCAGTTCAGCATGGCGCACGCCTTGGTGGCGTCGAGTTTCAGATAATTAGCCTCGTGGGCAGCTTGGGCTTTCTGGCCGGACGCCGCGGTCGAATGCCACGCGCCGCTGCCCCAGGCGCCGACCACCATGGTTACCAGTTCACGGACGCTGACATTGTCGATCATATTGGGCCCAAAATTGAAGGCATCGGCCAGGAGCGCCGGCTCATCCCACTGACGGCTGGCCAGAAGGAGGTATCCGGAAAGAGGTTCCAGTACGTGCTGCCATGGCCGGATGGCGCCGGGGTTGCGGACGGGGATGGACCCTCCGCGTTCCAGGGCGCGCACGCAGTCGGGGACGATGCGGTCCTGCGCCCAGTCGCCGCCTCCAATGACGTTGCCCGCGCGAGCCGATGAGATGCTCACTTTGTGGGACGCCACCTCGGCGGGCGGGAAAAACGATCTCCGGTATGCGGACACGACCAGTTCGGCGCATCCCTTGCTGTTGCTGTACGGATCCGCGCCGCCCATGCCATCATTTTCGCGATACGGATAAACCCATTCGTGGTTCTCGTAGCACTTGTCGCTGGTCACGACTTGGCAGACACGCACCGAAGGTGTGTGCCGCACCGCTTCCAGAACATTGACGGTGCCCATGACGTTGGTTTCGTAGGTCAGGCGTGGATCGCGGTAGGAGAGGCGGACCAATGCCTGCGCCGCCAGATGGAAGACGATGTCGGGTGACGCGGCCGACATGGCGCCGGATAGTTTTGCATAGTCGCGAATGTCGCCGCTAACATTCCCTGCCAGCAGTGACGACAAGCCCCCTTCAACGAACAGGCTGGGATTCGTCGGTGGTTCCAGACTGTAGCCGTGAACGCTGGCCCCCATTTCCGTCAGCCACAGGGCCAGCCAAGTCCCCTTGAAGCCTGTATGCCCGGTCAGGAAGACGCGTTTGCCGCAGTAAAAATCCCGCAATGACACCATTTTGCGTCACCAGACCTTCCAGGGCGCCTGTCCGTTTTCCCATAGCGCCTCCAATTGCTGCTTCTCGCGTATGGTGTCCATGGGTTGCCAGAAGCCTTCGTGGCGGAAGGCCGCCAGTTGTCCATCGCGGGCCAGTTTTTGCAGCGGCTCGAGTTCCAGAATCGCTTCGTCGCCGCCCAGCAGATCCAGTACCGCGGGCTCGAAGACAAAGAAGCCGCCGTTTATCCAACCTTCTCCGGTTTGCGGCTTCTCATTGAACTCGACGACCTGCTGCCCATCCAGGATCAAGGCGCCAAAGCGGGATGGGGGCCGGACGGCGGTGACGGTGGCCAGCTTTTTGTGTGCCCGGTGGAAACGAACGAGGCTGGTGATGTCCACGTTGCCGACTCCGTCTCCATAGGTGGCCATGAAAGTTTGGCCCTCGATGTGGTCTTGGCAGCGTTTGATCCGCCCTCCCGTCTGGGTGGTGGCTCCGGTATCGACGAGGGTGACGCGCCAGTCGGGAGCGCGGTTGTTTGCCACCTCGATCTTCCCTTGCCGCAAGTCCACAGTTACATCGCTGTCATGGAAGACGAAATTGCGAAAATATTCCTTGATGACCTCCCCTTTGTAGCCACAGGCCACGATGAAGTCGCGAAATCCATGGGCTGCGTAAATGTTGAAAATGTGCCAGAGCATCGGCCGCCCGCCTATTTCCACCATAGGCTTGGGACGAAGCGCCGTTTCCTCGGCCAAGCGCGTCCCCATGCCTCCAGCCAGTACTATGGTTTTCATGAGTCACCAAAAATCCACTCTATTGCCATATCCTGAAAATGTAAAGGATCGGCTGCCATGATCACTTTGAATTTCCGGACGGCAACGATACTATCCCTATAATATAGGCTGCATACAGCCGCGGAAACTCTTGCGGGCCCACAGCGGAGGTCCGGAAGAATGCCGACAAGGATACTCATGAGCACAGAGCAGACACAGGCGTTGCGCCAACAGATTTTTGCGTTGGTGGCCCGGTATCACCAGGAGGCGTTTGCACGCCAGGTGTTTGAGCCCGGCAAGACGCCCGTTCCCTGTGCCGGACGCGTATTCGATCACGAGGAGTTGGTTTCGTTGACCGATGCCGCCTTGGATTTTTGGCTTACCACCGGGCGGTTCGCCGCCCAGTTCGAGAAAGACATCGCCCTTTTTGCGGGTGCGCGCCACGCCGTGCTTTGCAACTCCGGCTCTTCGGCGAACTTGCTGGCCTTGTCGGCACTGACATCGCCAAAACTGGGCGCTCGCCAATTGCGGGAGGGCGACGAAGTGTTGACGGCGGCGGCGGGTTTCCCCACGACGGTCAATCCCATAATACAGAACCGCCTGGTGCCGGTCTTCGTTGACGCAGAATTGGGAACCTACAACCCCAGCGCCGCAATGCTGGCCGCGGCGGTTGGGCCGCGCACGCGGGCCATCATGCAGGCCCATACCCTGGGCAACCCGTTCGACCTTGACGCGGTTCTGGCTCTGGCACGCCAGCACAATCTTTGGGTCATCGAAGACAACTGTGACGCGCTGGGATCGACGTATCGCGGCAAGGTGACCGGCGGTCTTGGGGATCTGGGAACGCTCAGCTTCTACCCCGCGCATCACATCACTATGGGCGAAGGCGGCTGCGTGCTGGTCAATAGCGCCGGCCTCAAGCCGCTGGTTGAGTCTTACCGCGACTGGGGCAGGGATTGCTGGTGCGATCCTGGATGCGACAACACCTGTGGCAAGCGATTTGAGTGGCAGCTGGGTGAATTGCCGGCCGGGTATGACCACAAGTATACCTATTCGCACCTTGGCTATAACCTCAAGGCCACCGATATGCAGGCGGCGGTGGGTGTCGCCCAGCTCAAGAAGCTTCCCGCGTTCATTGAGGCCCGGCGCCGCAATTGGTGCCGTCTTTACGACGGGCTCAAGCCTTATGAACGGTTTTTTGTGTTGCCGCAGCCCACGCCCAACAGCGAGCCGAGCTGGTTTGGTTTCCTCCTGACGGTTCGCCCCGGCGCGCCGTTTGAGCGCGTCGATCTGGTGCGCCGCCTTGAAGAGGCCAAGATTGGCACCCGGCAGCTTTTCGGCGGGAATCTCCTTCGCCAGCCGGCCTATCAGCACGTTCCGCACCGCGTTGCCGGTCCGCTGACCAATACCGATATTATCATGGAGCGAACATTCTGGATCGGCGTCTACCCCGGTTTAACCGACCGTATGCTCGATTTCATGATCGAGACGATGGCTGGCTTCCTGAAGCAGTATTAGAGGAAGGTTTCCCATGCGTTGCCTGGTGACCGGAGCTTCTGGGCATGTCGGTTCGTTCCTGACCCAGTTGCTGGTGGAGCGAGGGCATGAGGTGAGCATTCTGACGCGTTTCCAGAGTAACCTCTGGCGATTAGGCTCTCTGGCGGAGTGTGTCCGTGTGATCCGCATGGATACGGTGGACGCGGACGTCTGGCGTCGAGAAGTGATGGCGGCAGCGCCGGATACGGTCTTTCATCTGGCATGGGAGGGTGTCGTTGCCGGCCAGCGCGATGATCCCGCCCAGATTTCCCGCAACGTCGCCAATTCCCTGAGTCTGCTGGAAACGCTATTGAAGACCGGATGCTCGACATGGATTGGCATGGGCTCTCAGGCCGAATATGGACCGTGTGCCGCCATATTGACGGAAACCACCCCAACTTCGCCAGCCAGCGCTTACGGCGTCGCCAAGCTCGCCTGTGGCAATCTCTGCCGCGCCATGTGCGACTTGGCCGGCATTCGCTTCGTCTGGGTCCGGCTTCTAGCGGCCTACGGGCCCAAGGATGATCCGCGCCGGCTGATTCCGGGCCTGATCCGGAAACTGCTTCGCAGGGAGCGGCCCGCGCTCACGCCCGGAGAACAGCGCTGGGATTATCTCTACATAACCGATGCCGCCGAGGCGCTCTACGCCCTGGCGCAGGCCCCCGCCGCCGCAGGCATCTTCAATCTGGGCTCCGGCCAGGCGCAGACCGTCAGGAGCATCGCCGAGTGCATCCGCGACATAATCGACCCGCATCTGCCCCTGGGGCTGGGCGATCTGCCCTATCCTCCCGGACAGACCATGCTGCTGCTGGCAGGCATTGAACGCCTCTCCTCGGCCACCTCGTGGAAACCGCGCATCGGCATGCGCCAGGGGTTGTGGGATACAGTGCGCTGGTATCAGGAAAACCCACAAGACATTCCAGGGGTGCGAATATGAAAGTAGCGGACTATATCGCCGGCGAGTTGCGGGCCCAGGGCGTTCATCACGTCTTTCACATGTCGGGCGGCATGATCACGTTTTTGCTGGACAGCATTGGCCGGCAGGAAGGGCTCCAGGCGGTCTCCTGCCATCACGAGCAAAGCGCTGCGTTTGCTGCCGAGGCCATGGCCCGGATGACCGGTATTCCGGGCGTGGCTATGGCCACCAGCGGCCCCGGAGCCACCAACCTGCTCACCGGCATTGGATCATGCTATTTCGATTCCACCCCGGCGGTATTTCTCACCGGACAGGTCAACCGTCACGAGCAGAAGAAAGACCTGCTGGTGCGCCAATTGGGTTTTCAGGAAACCGATATTGTCTCCATGGCCAGGCCCATCACCAAAGGCGCCTGGCAAGTGGACGATCCCGCCCAGACGCCCGCGTTGTTGCGGCGGGCGTTCGCCACCGCGTTGGAAGGCCGCCCCGGTCCGGTGCTGCTGGACATTCCCATGGACGTGCAGCGCGCTGATATAGCGCCGCCGGACGGGCTGGTGCCTCGACAACAGGCACCGGTGTTTTTGGAGTCATCGCGGGCCTTCATTGAGGAAATCATCGACGCCCTTGCTACCGCCCGCCGCCCGCTGATCCTTGCCGGAGGTGGAGTGCGCAGCGCCGGCGCCGCCGAGGCTCTGGGGCAATTGACCAGTGTCCTGAGCGTTCCTGTGGTCCAGTCATTGATGGCCGTTGATGCCATGCCCTTTGCCAACCCCCTGCGCATTGGTCTGATCGGCTCTTACGGCAACCGTTGGGCGAATCAAGCCCTGGGAACATGTGATGTATTGCTGGTCATGGGCAGCCGCCTGGACGTGAGACAGACCGGGGCCGACACCGCCTATTTCGCGAAGAATCGCCGCATATACCACGTGGACGTGGATGCGGCGGAGATGAACAATCGTGTTTCCGGCTGCATTACGCATCAGGCGCACCTGCGTGATTTTTTGCACACGGCGGCGGTCCTGGCAGCCGGTCGGGCAACGCCGGTTTCCGCCGCCTGGCTTGCCGAGATTGATGCCTGGCGCGCCCAGTGGCCCGATACCGATGAATTGCGCGGCATAGCCGGCATCAATCCCAATGCGTTCATGCACGCGCTGGCGCGGGCGTCGGGGGCGGCGGCGGCTTTCGCGGTCGACGTCGGCCAACACCAGATGTGGGCCGCGCAATCACTGGAACTGGGACCGCGGCAGCGGTTCCTGACTTCTGGCGGCATGGGTTCGATGGGATTCGCCCTGCCGGCGTCCATTGGCACATCGATGGCGGCATCCGGGCCGGTCGTCGTCATTGCCGGGGATGGCGGTTTTCAGTTGAATATTCAAGAGCTTCAGACCATTGTTCGCAACCGTCTGCCGGTCAAGATAGTTATCGTCAACAATCGTTGCCAGGGCATGGTGCGGCAGTTCCAGCAAAGCTATTTCCATGAGCGGTATCATGGCACTCTGTGGGGTTATGACGCTCCCGATTTCCAGCGCGTCGGCGCGGCCTACGGCATCGACTCCCGCGCCATCGACCAAACGGAACAGGGGCCCCAAGCTCTGGCGTGGCTGTGGGACGATCCCCGGGCACCGGCGCTTCTGGAGGTGATCGTTGACACCTTTGCCAATGTGTATCCCAAAATGGCCTTCGGCAGGCCGATCACCGACATGGAGCCTTTTGTAAAGCCGACCGATATGGAAGGCACTTGAAGAGCTGTGTGCCGGCGGTTGGTCGCCAGGTTGGTCAGTCGTCAGTCAAGAGAAATTGCCAGGAGATATCATGAGCGAGCCAGAGCGAAAAAAGAAACTGAGCGCCATCATAACCTGTTATCTGGAGGCGCAGGTGGTTCCGTTCATGTATGAGCGTCTGACGGCGGTGTTCACGAAGGTCGGCGTCGATTATGAGATCATTTTTGTCAACGGCGCCAGTCCGGACAATGCCCGCCAGGTGCTGGCGGATCTTGCGGCGCGGGATCCACATGTGGTGGTGATCAATCACTCTCGGAGTTTCGGTTCGCAGAGTTCCTTTACCAGTGGCATGCAGATTGCCACCGGCGATGGCGTCATTCTTCTGGATGGCGATCTCCAAGATCCGCCGGAATTGATCGAATCTTTCTACCAGAAGTGGATGGAAGGTTATGACGTGGTATACGGCGTGCGCGTGAAGCGCCAAACCACGCCATTTCTCAAGATCGCCTACAAAGCTTTTTACCGGATTTTCCGGGCCGCTTCCTACGTCTCTGTTCCGCTGGATGCCGGCGATTTTTCGCTGATGGACCGCCGTGTGGTCGATGCCCTGAACGCGTTGCCGGAGAACAATCGCTTTCTGCGCGGCCTGCGCGCCTGGGTTGGCTACCGGCAGACCGGCGTTCCCTACGTCCGTCCGGATCGCATGTTTGGCAAGAGCACCAACAATTTATTGAAGAACCTGGGATGGGCGCGCAAAGCCATCGTTTCCTTTTCCTATGCGCCCCTGGATTTCATCACCTGGCTGGCGATCATCACGGTCGTTCTTTCCCTGTTAGCGATGATTGTCGAGGTGGCGATGCGAATTCTCTTCCCCCAAAGTGCTCCCAGAGGCTTTGCGACCGAGATTCTCGTGATCCTTTTCCTGGGGGGAATCCAGTTGTTGTGCTTGAGCATAATCGGGTCGTACTTGGCACATATTTACGATGAGGTCAAACGTCGGCCGCCCTTTATTGTCGAAAGTATTTTGAACGATCCCCGGACGCATACTCGCAGCGGCAACCAGCCGTAGGCCAACGCGGATCAACTGCTTCCCTTAATGCGGTTTTAGCAGACTTCAACGATCGTGCCTACGACCTGTTTCTGGTCGTCATCGGTGAAGTCATTGAAGAATGGCAGGCGCAGGAGCCGGTCGGAGATGTCTTCGGCGACTGGGCAATCGCCGGTTTGGCCGCCATACTTCATGCCCATTATGGATAGATGCAGTGGCAGGTAATGAAAAACGGCGAGAATACCGCGGGATTTGAGGTGGGCGATCAGCCGCGTTCGTGTTTCCAGATCGGGCAGCAGGAGGTAGTACATGTGGTAGGCCTGTCGGCAATCGTCCGGGACCACCGGCCGGCGCACCTCGTTGGCCTCCGCCCAGGCGGCGAGGTTGCGGTCGTAGAATTCCCAGATTCGCTTTCTCTTTTCCTGCACCTGCCGCCATTGTTCCAGTTGCCCGTATAGGAAGGCGGCCAGGACGTCGGACATCAGATAACTGGAACCGATGTCAACCCAGGAATATTTGTCGACCTGTCCCCGGAAAAAGCGGCTCCGGTTGGTCCCCTTTTCACGGATGATTTCGGCTCGCTCGATCAGTCTGGCGTCGTTGATCAGCAGAGCCCCGCCCTCGCCGCAGGTGAAATTCTTGGTTTCGTGGAAGCTCTGCGTGGCCAGGCATCCGAAAGTGCCCAGTTGGCGTCCCTTGTAGGCCGCAAACAAGCCGTGGGCGTTGTCTTCCACGATTGCCAGCTGGTGACGTGCGGCGATATCGGTGATGGCGTCCATTTCGCAGGCCACGCCGGCGTAATGCACAGGTACGATGGCCCGGGTCCGGGGCGTGATCAAGCGTTCCAGTTTCGTTTCATCGAGGTTGAGCGTATCGGGCCGGATGTCGGCGAAAACCGGCCTGGCCCCGCGCAGCACGAAGGCATTGGCGGTTGAGACGAAGGTGAACGACGGCACAATCACCTCATCGCCATCGTGGATATCCAGAAGCATGGCCGCCATTTCCAGGGCGTGGGTGCAGGAGGTCGTCAGCAGCGTTCTGGGCACGCCAAGCTGCTGCTGGAGGAACTGGTGGCATTTCTTTGTGAACGTCTGATCGCCGGCGATCTGGCCTACAGTCATGGCCTGGCTAATGTATTCCAATTCGCGGCCGACCAGGGACGAACGGTTGAAGGGGATGGTATGCGTCCGATTCATCGCGCCTCTGTGCGGTCAAACCATTTGTGGTAACAGAGCTGCAATGCACAAGTCAGGAATCCACAGCGCAGGTAAAGGCGCTGGGCCGCGAGGTTCCGGGCCTGGGTGACGACGCTGACGCGCCTGGCACCGCGCGCGGCCAAGTTGGCCACGGCGCCGTCAACCAGCCGCCCGCCCAGGCCTCTTCCGCGGGCGCCGGCCGCCACGGCGATCAAGCCGATGCTCCCAGCGTCCTGTTCCTTGGGCAAATGGCCGGTAACGTAGCCATTTGCGGCTGAGCCAGCATCGGCCACCAGCACCAGTTGGGCCCATCCGCGCACCGACTTTTCGATCCAGGTGCGATACAGATCAATACTCTTGCCTGCCGGGATATGCCGGTCGTAAAAAAATCGCGTGTCTTTGTGGCTGGTCCCCGCCAGCTCCATCAATACCGGCAAGTCCATTTCCGTGGCCGGACGAATCGTCGCCACCCGGCTTCCGTGCGATCCGTCGTCGTCGCTTGTATTGCCGGTCGATGGCGTAGTGATCCCGGCGCAACTGCGCTCCATGGTCAAGCGCACATCCACCAGATGATATCCGTGCTCTTCAGCCAGCGACACCGTAAGGTCATCGGCGCTGTCGGCAAAAAAGTAGAGACAGCGCACGGCCTGTTGTTGGCACCAGGTGTTGATTTGCTTTGCCCGGACCGCATTCAACCGGCTACCGAGTACACGCGCGCAGATCCAGCCAAAGAACTGGCTGTCCCACGGCAGTATCTGGCATGGGTCGGAGGTGGTGTTGCTCATCGCTCTTTGCCGGTCATGGACGTATGCTCACGAATGACAAAACTGGGGCGTCCCATCGATTTCAGGTGAACGCGGGCCAGATATTCGCCGATTATTCCCAGCCCGAAGAGCTGGGCTCCGGAAAAGATGGATATCGTGGAGGCCAGAAACGCGAAGCCGGGTACGGTCCCGCCGGCCAGCAAATAGCGCGCCACAACGTACATCAGGATGGCCACGCCGAACAGGGTCAGGCCGAAACCGATCATGCTGGCGATCTGCAGCGGCAGGATGCTGAAACTGGTAATCATGTTCAGGGCGTGCCGCACCAGTTTGGCCACGGTGTAGTTGGATTGTCCGATGCTGCGTGCCTCGTGTTGCACGTCGGTGGCACGGAAGCGGCGCGTGCCATAGGTCAGGAGAGCATCGAGGCTCACAAACGGTCCTGAGAAGCCGGCGAAAGCCTGTCGCAGCACGGTGCGGAACACCCGGAAAGCGCTGACTTGTCCGGCTACTTCAGCGCCCATGGCATGTTGCAGGGTCAACTTGGTGATGCGCGATGCCAGATTGCGAAACAGTCCATGCCGTTCGTGTTCCGGCTTGCCATAGACTACATCCACATCTTCCTTCAAACAGGCCAACAACTTGGGCAGTTCCTCCGGCGGGTTCTGAAGGTCGTCATCCAGCGTGGCGATGGTGTTGAATTTGGCGGCGCGAATGCCGCACAACAAGGCATTGTGCTGGCCGTAGTTACGCATGAGGTTAACGCCGCGCACCCAGCCGTTGGCCTCCGCCAGCCCCTGAATGATGTTCCAGCTCCGGTCTCGGCTGCCATCATTCACCAGAATCACCTCAAATTGCCGAGCTGAAGATTGCAACACTGGTTCGAGCCGTTTGACCAATAATGCCAACGACCCTTCACTGTTGTAGACGGGAACCACCACCGAAATTCCCGCCGGCAGTTGCAGAACGTTTTCTTCGGTCATGGGATGGTTTTCCCAATTTGTAGCCCTTGGCTGACCAGAAGGTCATCTCCGGCACAGCACTTGCAACTGGTAGGTGAACCAGGCATGGAAGAGCTTGAGCGTGGCCCAGTCCGCCCAGGGGTAGCGGCGCGACTCGTATTTGTCGAACCAGCGTTCGATGTGCAAACCGGCCTGATCGCACCAGCGGATGAGCCGTTTCCTGGTCATTACCTGGAGGTGTGTGGAGTCAAAGATGCCGCTTTTTTCTTCCGGCCAATCGCCGCCAACAAAGAACTTCGTTATCACCTTCACGCTGCGCATGTTGGGCGTGCTGATGACTACCCAGCCGCCCGGTTTCACCGCCTTGACGTAGAGTTTCAGAGCCATCCAGGCTTCCGGCAAATGTTCGATGACGTCGGCCAGAATCAATCCGTCCAGCGAGGCATCGTCGAAGGGCGTGTGATTGGCCGGTTCGATCAGCCGCGCCGTGCTCAGCCGCACTCTGGCCATGGCGATGGCCTCGGGGGCGATGTCGACCCCGTGTACCTGCCGGCCCTGCTTGACCAATTCGCCTTCGGTGGCGCCGGTGCCGCAACCGATCGAGCCGATGATCCGTCCGTCAGCCGGGATCATCCGCAGCAGATCCTCGCGAATTTCATCGGCGTATGCGTACGTCATTGCAATCGTCTCTACGATGGTTCGTGCGTGGTGCCATCCATAGGCCTTCACTATTTTCCAACTGGCCAATAACTTACCCGGTATTCAGGCAAATGCCACCCGTCGGGCCAATGGCACCGCAGGGGTTCGCAGGCAAGAGACACGCATTGCGTACTCTACTTTCCGCCGGCCAGCATAGCGCGCACGCGTTGGGTGACGTCTTTCCAGGCGTCCGGTGCGGTCAGACGCAGCAACGGTATATACACCAGCCCGCTGACCGCCGAAATCACCAGCAGCCGCGCCCAGTCGTAAAGGTGCGAACTGTGCATTACCGGCACGTACCTGCCGACCAGCATCCCTATGCCGATGGCCGCTATGCTCAGGCCCAGTGGCAGTAGGAAGACCGGCCAGATGTCCCGCCAGGTTCCGCCTACCGGACGAATCGAGGCGAAAAGGCATATGGGGCTGATGAGGGTACAATAAACCAGCACCGCCATCGCCACCATAGTGGCCACATCAACCTCTCTGTGAAAGAGCCGTTCCAGCATTTGGCTGAGCCCTGGCCGCGTCAGCGAGCCCTGGTAATTGCCGGTCAGTGCTGCGGTGTATACCAAGCCCACGAACAACAAGGCGCACATAACCGAGATAGCCAGCAGAGTCTTGAAGCGTCCCTGGGCCTGGATCATGCCGATAGCCGGCATGTTCACCAGTTGCAGTCCCATCGCCACGCTGATGACTTCCAGCACCGGAATCATAGGCAGCCAGTCGGACTTGAACAGCACGCGCACCATGGGGGCGGCCAAGGCCGCCTGCAACAGGCACAAGGGCATGCCGAAGAGCATCAGCAGTCGGCAGGCGCGCAGGAATCCCCGTAACTGCCGCGCTGGATCGCTCTGGAGTTTACTGAGGGCCGGGAAAAGCACATTATACAGGTTCACGGTCAGGAACTGGGTAGTCTGCAAGGTCAGCGTGTAGGCGTAATAGTAGATGCCCACGACGACCTTGTCGTGCATGCGGCCCAGGATCAGTCGGTCGCCCTGGCTGGTTATGGTGACGAAAAACCCCACCAGCAGCAGGACAACACTGTCGCCGATCATCGATCCCCAGAGGCCGATTTCCACGTCAGGCCGCACGGTGGTCGGGGCTACGCGCCAGAGGATTATGGCCCGCAGGATGGCCACTGCCAGCAGCGGCCACACCAGGCTGTAAGCGCCCTGGTCAGGCGGCAGTATCCAAGCCAGGCCAATGCTCAGCACTACCTGTACTGTCGTCAGGGCCGTTCCGATCACCGCCAGCGTGCCGAAGCGCAGATCGATGTTCAGTTTCGCGTTAGGGACGGTGCTCAGGGCGTTGATCGGACACCTGGCCGCCAGGATGAGAATCAGCCCCGTCAACTGCGGGTTGTGCAGCACGTGGGCCGCGATCGGCGCGGCAATGGCCATGATCGCTCCGCCCAGCAACCCGGTGACGTTGGACATCCAGAACGCGGCGTTGGCCATGCGGTTGAAGCGGGCGCCACCCTGCACCAGGATTTGATGTATCCCCGCTTCCTGGATCAGGTTGGCGAAGGTGACGATGGCCACGGCGAGGCTGACCGAGCCAAACTGCTCGCGCGCCAACAGCCAGCCGAGCACAATGGTGCCCACAAAGTTTACTATTTTGCCGACGGCAGTCTGGGCCAGCATCCAGCCGAAACCGCTGGCGGTCTTGTGGGCCAGCGATCCAACCGGCAGGTCGATGGGCATCGACTCGTAAGATGGCGACGGCTGGCGCATCTGGGGGAAATTGGGGTTGTCCGTGGTGTCTTCCAGCAAGCGAACGGTTCCTTTCCTTTCACATCTTCAAATGCTTGAAAAGGCAATCTGGAATAATCTTAATGATCGCCATGATGCCGCGCCAGAACCATGGAGTATAGACCACCCCCCGGCCTCCGCGGATGCCTTTGACAATGGCGGCGGCGACTTTCTGTGGGCTGGCCACCAGGAACATCCCTTCCAGCCCCCAGGTCATGGCGGTGTCCACGAAGCCGGGTTTGATAATGATGACGCTCACGCCCGACTTGGCCAGGCGGACGCGCAGGCCCTGAAGATACGTGTTCAAGGCGGCCTTGGAAGAGCCATACAGGTAATTGCTCTGACGACCCCGGTCGCCGGCGACGGATGACACGGCGCAGATGAAGCCCTTGCCGCGGGCAGCGAAATAGTCGGCGGCGATGTTCAGGATCGAGACGGCGGAAGTATAGTTGGTATCGAGCATGGCCCGGGCGATGGCGAAATCGCTCTGGGCCTCTTGCTGGGCCGCCAGCATGCCGTAGCAGAGGATGACGCCGCCAAGTTCTTCGGGGGCGTCGGCGACGCATTTTCTGAAGAACTCGGCATGGGAGGCGAAGTCCAGGGCCTCAAAGGCTATTGTCTGGGCGTTGCATTGGTGGCGCAAGCGCAAATCGACGGTGGTGTTGCGGTTCTCCTTCTCGTCGCGGGCGGCCAGGACCAGATCGCGGCCTTCGGCCGCCAGTCGCGCGGCCACGGCGCGGCCGATGCCCGAGGTGGACCCCAGAATCAGGATTCGGTTTTTCATGGCGTCCCTGCCAATCCCAACCGCCTGGCCTGCGATGAGTTGAATTTCAGGTCCGGGTCAAACTGGCGGCGAATTGCCTGGAAGGTATCGACTTGCCCATACATCGCCTTGAAGGTGGCCGGTTCGAGGCAGGCATCCTTGGCCAGGTAGATGCGGCCGCCGTGCTTGAGCACTATGGCGTCTAGCTGGCGCGTAAAGTTCAGGAGGTCGGGGCCGGTATAGGGCAAGTCCAGGGCCAGCGTCTGGCCCTCGAAGGGGAAAGACAACAAGCCCTCGCCGACCGGGCCAAAGCTCTTGAGCACCGCAAGAAATGAGGCCCGCCTCGAGGAAGTCAGGGCCTCCAGTAACTCCACCAGCCCTTGGCGGGCGGTCTGGGGAGGGAACGCCGGCTGGTACTGGATGAAGCCGCGTTTGCCGTACATGCGGTTCCAGTGGAGTGTCGAGTCCAAAGGGTAAAAAAAGGTGTCGAAATCGACGATTTGCCGCTGGTCCTTGTGCCGGTGATAGAACACCGCGTTAAACAGGCGCACCGTCAGGGGATTGAGCGTCGCCGCGGGCATGTTGAACGGCACGCTGCGGTGGTGTTTGTGGGGAAGTTCCAGCGGTTTGTCGGCCAGGTCCGCCGGCAGGTCGGCGCGGGCGAGGGTATTGCCGCGCATTAGAACGCTGCGCCCCAACGCTGCGCCTGTGGCCAGGCAATCGATCCAGGCTACGGAATAACGGTATTGCTGGTCGCCGGAGGCGAACAATTCCAGCGCCTGGTCGAGGTTGGCGGCCCTCTGGTAATCGACCTGGACATAGCAGGAGTCGGTGGCGGCAAGCCGCAGGCGAACGCTGAGAATCACCCCGGTCAGGCCCATGCCGCCCATGGTGGCTCGGAAGAGGTCGGCGTTTTCGTGCCGAGAACAGTTGCGGGCTTCGCCCGTCGCTGTCAGCAGCTTGAAGTCCACGATGAAGTTGCCGATGGATCCAGCCTGATGGTGGTTTTTGCCGTGAACGTCGGCGGCTACGGCCCCGCCCAGAGTGACGAATTTTGTCCCGGGCGTCACCGGCAAAAAAAAGCCCCGCGGCAGGAAGACGTCGATGATATCCGCCAGCGCCACGCCGGCCTCGGCTTCCAGGATGCCGGTGGCTGGATCGAAGTCGATGAAGCGGTTGAGCCGAGAGGTGAGGATGACACCCTGCTCGGCGTTGATGGCGGAATCTCCATAACTGCGGCCCAGACCGCGGGCGATGAAATCGTCTGCCGGACCTTTTTGGATAATGGCACGCCCATCCGCCGGTTTTTCCGGCCGGAAGACGCGGCAGGGCTGGCGCGGATAATTGCCCCAGCCACAAAGTTGCTGGGTCACATAGCGCGGCATGGGTCCGGTCCTGGGTGGGGTTGACAAATTGGGTTCTGAAGCAGATTTTGCGCCTGGTCCGCCCAGGCAGGATGCTCGTCCCATAAAGGGGTCGCCACAGACGAAAGTGGTTGGGAGGCGTCCGATTTCAGCTTGGGGACGGCCAGGAGAATCAGCAGCAGGGCGGTCAGGATGCAGATCCAACTCACCCGGTCGCGCACGGCGAAGATGACCGGGTCATCTTCCATTGCCCGCCGGTGGGCCAGAAACCAGATGCGCGAGATCCAGTACAGCAGAATCGGACAGATGAGCCACAGGATCTGGGGCTGCTGATACAGCGCGCTTACCTGGGCGCTGTTGATGTAGAGGGCGAAGATCATGACCGCCAGATAGCCGCTGGCCGTGCCCAGTCCGGCAAGCATCTGGCTGTCGGTAGTGTGGTAGCAACGACCTCTGGCCGCGGGTATGTCTGCGTCTTTCATCAGGGACAATTCGGCATAGCGTTTCACGAATGCCAGACTGACGAACAGAAACATGGCGAAGGCCAGCAGCCAGAACGACAGAGGCACGCCAACGGCGATTCCGCCGGCGATCAGGCGGAGCGTGTAGAGTCCGGCCAGGATGAAGACGTCCAGCAGAAGCATCTGCTTGAAGTAAAGAGAGTAGCAGGTTGTGAACAGCAGGTAGAGCAAGAGCAGTCCGGCGAAGCGCCCGTTGACCATGAACATGGCCATGGCGACGCCCAAGGCCAGGAGGCCGCCGGCCATGGTGATGGCCGTGGGGATGGACAAGAGGCCGGCGGCCAGAGGCCGGAATTTCTTGCGGGGATGGGCGCGATCGGCCGTCAGGTCGCACAGGTCGTTGACCAGGTAGATGGCCGAAGCGCACAGTGACATGGCCATGAATGCCAGGAGGGCGGCGAGCAGTTTGTGGTGATCGCCATACTGGTGGGCCAGGAACAGCGGAGCCAAAAGCAGGAGGTTTTTGACCCATTGCACGGGACGCATGGCTTTGAAGAAGGCCATGCCCGCCGGCGGGGAGTCGAAAACGCGTTTCGGAGAACAAACCGCACGGGCGTTCTTGAGTATGCCCGGACGGCCGGTGACCACGTACGCGTGGCGTGCCGCCCGCCACAACGGCAGGTCCATCTTGGAATCGCCCGCGTAATCGAAGGGGGCCGAACCGCATTGGTTCCTGATCGCCTGGAGTTTGCGCTCACCTCTCAGGTTGGCGCCGGCATCGCTGGCAATCACCGCATCGAAGATGCCCAGATGGGCCGCGACGTCCTGGGCGATGCGGATATTCGTAGCCGTTGCCAGCACCAGGCGCCGGCCCTGGGCTTTTTGTTCCCTGAGAAATTCCAGAACCTCAGTACGGTAAGGCAGAGTGTCGACGGCGGGCAGGACACGCCGGGCCACCTGGTCTTTCAGCGCCGCCCTTCCCTGCCGCAACCACCAGGGCAGACACAGCAGCAGCAGCGGCCGCATCCTGGCCAGCAGGACCAGCGATTCGCACAGGGTGTCGCCGACGATCAACGTGCCGTCCAGGTCCACAAACAGTGCGGCAGCGCCATCAGCCTCCGGGGCCGTGGTGGTGCTGTCGGCGATGGGGCAAGTTTCCTGGGCCATGAGAATTTCTAACGAGGCTTATGGCTATCTTACATGCCCGCCATCACGTGGCAAGGTTGCCGGGGAGAAACCGAGGAATAAAATGAACGCATTGATGCCGTCCTGGTGACAGTCGCGCACATAAAAGCCAAGTAGTTTTCGGGCGATTCCGTGTCTGGATATCAAGCCGTTCGAACGCCTCGTCGCCGGCGAACGTACCCAAAGCTGCGGGTGCGTTGTCAGTCGGATCAGGGGCCTGTAGAGTATGGCCTTGATGGGCAGGGTAGGCAGAAACTGCATGTGACTCAATAAGTACATGTTGCATTGCCACATCGGACACGGAGTCGAGGAGTTGTTGTTATGGAAAACAAGAGAGGACGGCTGATTCGACTCGAGGCGGTTCGGGGGTTTGCCGCCATGATTGTCATAGTCAGTCATCAGCGATTATTCACGGCTTGCCGGCTGGATTTTCTGGATCATTTCGGTGTGGAGGCCGTCATGCTGTTTTTCCTGCTGTCGGGTTTTGTAATCCATTATTCCTCCTTTGGAAGAGCTGGTGGCGATCGGGACTCGTCGAAAGGCCCGTCATTCAGGAGATATCTGGTTCATCGGTTTCGCAGAATCTATCCCTTGATGCTGATCAGTTTTGGCGCGGCGTATGGGACCCAAAGTCTGGCCGTAAGCCAATGGCTACCGGTGCCGTGGCGGACGCTGGGCGGCAATTTGATCATGCTTCAAGATATCGCAAGCGCGAAACGCGGTGTCTGGTTTGCGACTTTTTGTCACAACGGGCCCTTATGGTCGCTTTCCTACGAATGGTGGTTTTACATGCTCTTTTTTCCGCTCTTTACCTGGCTGTGGGCGCGCCCGGCAGCGCAAAAATACTGGGCGGGCGCTATAACCATCGGCGGATTCCTGATGTTTCAAATTCATCCTAATGAGATTTGCTTGATTCTAGGGTATTTTGCTCTCTGGTGGAGCGGCGTTGAGTTATCGCGCGAATATTGCGTTACCCAACGCATCACTTGGAAGCGGCAATTCCCCAACCTGATGATTTTGGCTGTGCTGTCGCTCTTCTGGTCGACGCCGGTCCTCTTGGCAATCCGTCGCCATCTGCCAATACGGTCTGGGACTGACCCGCTCCTGCAATTGCGCAACTACGCGACAGCGCTCGCCATGCTCGCCGCGGCAATCGCCTGGTACAAATGCCATTTTCGCGGGTTTACCGCCACGCTTCAGTGGTTCGCGGTGGTGGCTCCCGTCAGTTACGCGATTTACATTTTTCACGTACCGGTCTTCCAGGCCATCAGTTTCGTGTTGCCGGCCGTTCCCGTATTGCTGCAGTTCATCATTAGCTTGGCCGTTCTTTTACCGATTTGTTATCTGCTGGAAGTGAGAATGCAACGGCACATCAACCGGTGGTGCGACGCGTTTGTTTAGGGCTATTCCCGTTGGCTGCAACCGCATAGGTTCATGGCTGCATCGGCTGGCCCTGGCGGTGCAGCGCTTGCCAGGCACGTTGCGGCCAGTCCCGGCGCATGAAAGGTTTCTCGAAGAGGATGAAGAGCACCGCGCAAGGCACGATCATGGCCGCGCCCAGCCCCAGGAACTGAATGATGGCATTGAGCGTGTAGCTGTGGGTCACGACCAGTCGGATCGTGTAGTGGCCGAAACAACTCTTGAAGAAGCTGTGGTACAAGTAGATCGTGTAGCACATGCCGCCGATCAGGTAGAGCGCGGGGGTGGTAACTATGCGCCGCCAGAAGCGCCCGCGGAAAGCAGCGGTGTAGATGGCCAGCAGGCATGCCGGCGCGACAAAGTTCGGAGCTATCCCCTTGATGAGGCACCACATCATGACCACCCAGCCGGCTAACGCCGCCAGGTCCCAGCCTTCCCTGAAAGCCGCCGGTTGCTTCCAATCCAGGCAATGAAAATCCGCCAGAAGGAAACCGACCAGGAAATAGTGCCCGTAAAATAACAGACCGAAGTGCAGGCGATTGTCAAAACTGATGGAACTGCCCATCCAAGCGCCAAGGACGATGGCGCTTACCAGCACCAGGCGGCGCGCTGTCTTATTGCCCAGGGCGAACACCATGCCCAGGAGAGGCGCCAGGATGTAGAACTGCACCTCCACCTCCAGCGACCAACCTACGCCATTGACGGGAAAGGTGTTGAACAGCAGGCCGTGCAGATAGGCCAGCGATACCAGGGTATGGCGCAAGACCTGGCGTATGGCGTCATGCTTGACGACGATCACCATCGCTGCGGCGAAAATGGTGCTGATGATGTAAGGAGGTTCGAGGCGCGTGATACGGCGCAGGAAATAGGCTCGCAGAGAAACGCGCTTGCCGCCCAGAAGTCTCTGCCTGGCGAACGGGAGGCTGAGGATGAATCCGCTTATGGCGAAGAAAACCTGCACGCCCACATCGCTCTTGCCGGCCACAAGGTTTAGCCAGTTGGCTTCGATGTGCCAGTCTCGGGCAAGGGGGCTGTAGACTTTCAGGAAACCGTTCATGTGAAAAATGAGGACCAGGCCGATGGCAAAAAACCGCAGACCATCGATCTCGGGAACAAAACCACCACTGCTGGTTTCGCGGCGCAAATGACGGTTCAGAAATCCGGCTGGCCGGGTGTTGCCGTCTGGCTGGGTTGCGCTCGGCGCCGTGTATTCGCTGGTAGTGATCGAGTGGCTTGTCATGCGCCGAGCTTCGAGTTGGTCGTCTCTGGGTTAGGCCGGCGGGCACAGGCCAACTGCGTGATTTTCGCGCGTCTTCGACGGATACGCGTTACGCGACCAATCCGCTTTATTCATCCGGCTGCGGAATACATGACCAATTCGCCGCCGGCATTCTAGTGCGATGCCACTCGCAGTCAACCTGGTCTGATGCCGTGCCAGGTGACGCTTGGCGCAGTAGAATAGGGCCATGGATGATCGCCAGGCAACTTCTTCCGAGCCATCGCCGTCTTCGTGGCACGCGGCGTCGCCGGCGGGCCGGGAGGGCGCGCTCCACATGATTTCCCAGGCCGAAACACAGCTTGATCTGGCCAGGGACCTCCGCCGCCAGGGCCGGTTGGAGGAAGCGCTGGCCGTATCTTTCAAGGCTCTGGAACTGGACGAGAGGAACATGAATGCCTACGCCAGTATCGTTCGCCTGTATGACGACATGGGGGCAGTGGAAGAATTGCTGAAGTGGGTGGAAAAAGGGCTGGCGATCAGCCCGGGCAACGTCGAGGCCTTGGGTTGCCGGGCCATGACGCTCCTGAAACTGGGCCGCCTGGCCCAGGGGTGGAAGGATTACGAAATCCGCTTCCAGTGCCGAGGTTTCCCCTTGTCCAAGCCCAACTACTCCCAGCCCCAATGGAACGGGGCCAATCCTTATGATTTAACCGGCAAGACCCTGCTGGTGTACACCGAGCAGGGGTTTGGCGACACCTTTCAGTTCATTCGCTATGTGCCGCTGCTGGCTGCCCGTGGGGCGCGGGTAATTGTCAAGTGTCAGCATTCCCTCCGCTGGCTGATTGAACAGGTCAAAGGTGTCGCCGTAGCCATTACTGATACCGATACCCCTCCACGGTTCGACCTCCATATTCCTCTCTTGAGTCTGCCCCTGGCATTCGGCACCACCTTGGAGTCCATTCCTGCAGACGTGCCTTATCTTCAGGCCGATGCCCATCGTATCGCTCTATGGCGGACAAAACTGCAGGCGCTGTCCCGGCCCAATCCCCAGCCGTCAGAATCGTCCAGGCCACTGCGGGTCGGCCTCTGTTGGGCGGGCCGGCCGCAACACACCAACGATATGCGCCGTTCCCTTAAGCTGCAAACGCTATCTCCTCTGGCGTCAGTGCCCAATGTGGTTTTCTATTGTTTACAGAAAGGCGAGCCTGGGAAGGAGGCTCGTGGCCCATCGGCGGCGATTAAGATGCAAAATTTCACATCGGCGCTCTACGATTTTGGGGACACGGCGGCGTTGATAGCCAATCTGGACCTGGTGATTTCCGCAGACACGGCCCCGGCTCATCTGGTTGGCGCTCTGGGCAAGCCAGTATGGACGCTATTGCCATTCTGTGCTGAGTGGCGTTGGCTGTTGGATCGGAAAGATTCCCCGTGGTATCCGACTATGAAATTGTTCCGACAACCCCGCCCAGGCGATTGGAATTCCGTCGTGGCAAGAGTGGCGGAAGAATTAGCTACGTTGTCCGTAAGTTATTATAAGAAATGATTTTACGCGTATCAGGGTCATCTTAATAATTAATACAATCTTAACATTTCCCATATACCCACTTAATGCGCTCAAGTTAGGCTCCATCCATCTTATAATGGAAGGAGTTTTACATGAGGTCGATGATTCATCTGCTGTGTGTTTTGGGCTTGATGGCCTTCGTTGGTTTGGCCTCCGTAGCCGCTGACGATGTTACGCTCCACGGAAGTGGTGCGACATTCCCCAATCCCATCTACCAGCGCTGGGCTGCTGAATACAACAAGCTGCACCCGAATGTTAAGGTCGATTATGCGTCCATTGGCTCCGGGGGCGGGATCAAGGCCATTACCGACAAGGTCGTTGACTTTGCCGGCTCGGATGCCCCGATGAACAAGGCGGAACTGGAAAAAGCCGGTGGAGCCGTTGGCTTGATTGAAGTGCCCGCCGTGGCTGGCGCTGTGGTGATGGCGTACAATGTTCCCGGTTTGGACGACTTGAAACTCGACGGCCCGACCATCGCCGACATCTATCTCGGCAAGGTCACCAAGTGGAATGACGCGAAGATCGCCGCCCTTAACCCAGGCGCCCAACTGCCCGACCTGGAGATCAAGGCGGCCCATCGCACCGATGGCAGCGGCACCAACTTCATTTTTACCAATTACCTCTCGGAAGTCAGCGCTGACTTCAAGGATAAGGTCGGTGTAGGCAAGCAGGTCGAGTTCCCGGGCGGAGTCGGCGGCAAGGGAAATGAAGGCGTTACCGCCGCCGTCCAGCAGACCAAGGGCACCGTGGGCTACGTTGAAACCGCATTCGCCAACCAGAACAAACTGCCCTATGCCTCCCTCAAGAACAAGGATGGGCAATTCGTCAAGCCCTCCGCTGAGGCCGTCTCCGCCGCCGGCGAAGCGGCTATTGCCGACATGGCCAGCAAGAACGTCCTGACCGCCAACCTCTGGAACAAGGCCGGCGCCAAGAGTTATCCGCTGGCCTCCTTTACCTACATCATCATCTACAAGGACCTGAGCGTTCTAAAGGACGCCAACAAGGCCAAGGCGGTGGTGGATTTCCTCAAGTGGGCCACCACCGAAGGCCAGAAGATGGCTGAATCCATGGACTACGCCCCGCTGAGTCCTGCGGTTCAAGCAAAGGTTCAGGAAGCCTTGGATATTGCCGTAATCGGCAAATAAGGCCACCTGTTAAGTCTGTGTTTTGTCGCCGCAGATTCCAGCGGACTGACAATGCGGGAACAGGCCCGAGGCGCCATCGGCGGCCGGAGCCTGTTCCCGCCATTTGTCGGATTTGCCAATTGAATGAACACCGCCACAGGTCCAGCCGCTCATGAGCACAGACGCCGCCAATTCCTTCCCTTCACCCTCCACGGTGTCCACGTTGACGCCGCAGGTTCCGTCCGCCTTGGGTTCCCGGCGTGTCTTTTGGGGAGATATGATTCTGGCTTCGCTGGCGCGACTGGGCGCCGCGACCATTCTTCTGATGCTTGTGGCCTTGCTGGCTGTCTTGCTGCGAGCGTCCCTACCCAGTATCCGCACCTTTGGGGCCAGGTTTGTGACGGACTCGACGTGGCGGCCCAATGAGCTGACGCACAACAAGCGCGATGCCCAGGGCAAGTTGGTAAGAGACGAGGACGGCCAGAATGTCGTGGAGATAGATCCGCCCAGGTTCGGGGCTCTGCCGGTGATCTATGGCACTGTGCTCAGTTCGGTGCTTTCATTGTTCTTTGCCGTGCCTTTGAGTATCGGTACTGCCTTGTTCCTGGTGCGCATCGCCCCGCGGGTGTCGTTGCATCTCATGGCCGTGGTGTCATTCCTGGTGGAATTTCTGGCGGCGATCCCGAGCATCGCCTACGGCATCTGGGGGGTATTCGTGCTCGTGCCGCTGCTGGGCATGAACATGCTCTGCGGCGGTTTGATCCTGGGAATAATGATTCTGCCGATCATCACCTCGATCAGCCGTGATGTGCTCAAGGCGGTGCCGCGGGTGCAGATAGAGGGCACGCAGGCTCTGGGCGCCACCTGGTGGCAAAGCTCGGTGCAAATGCTGCGTTATAGCCGCGCCGGTCTGTTCGGGGCGATAATGCTGGGATTGGCCCGGGCCTCGGGCGAAACCATGGCGGTGGCCATGGTGATTGGCAATGTTCCGCAGATCAAGGCCTCCCTGCTGTTTCCGGCACAGACCATGTCCAGCCTGCTGGCCAACGAGTTCGCCGAGGCCAATACGCCGCTGCACGTGGCGGCGCTGTCGGAAGTCGCCTTGATCCTGCTGATGATGTCGTTGTTGTTCAATGTTGTCGCTCGATACCTGGTGGTCGGAAAACAAGTGCAGACTGCCTGAAGCATGGTTGAGAACCCAATGAGCATTGCCACCAACACACTGCCAGGCCCCCGGGTCCGCTCCATTGGCTCGGAGCGTTACCGGCGGCGTGCCCTGCTGTTCAGCGCGATCATGCATCAGGCGTGCATCGGCTTCGCCGTGGTCATTGTTCTGTTGTTGGCGCTGGTGACTGGTTATCTGTTGTACCTCGGTTGCGCGTCGATCAGCGCCAATCTATTTCTGGAGGACGTGATTCCCAAGGGCATGCCGGGCTATCCGGGCGGCTTGCGTCATGGGATTGTCGGCACCCTGACGCTGATTGTCATGGCCAGCTCCGTGGGCATCCCGATGGGGATGCTGACGGGAATCTACCTGTCGGAATACTCCAGTGGCTCGGTGCTGGCCGCGCCGGTGCGGTTTATTTGTGACGTCCTGGCGGGCGTGCCCAGCATCGTGGTCGGCATCCTCGGATATGAATTGCTGGTCCGGCCCATGGGCAATCAGAATGCTTACGCCGGAGCCTTGGCCCTGGCCTTCATCATGATTCCCATTGTGGCCCGCACCACCGAGGAGATGCTGCGGTTGGTCCCCAAGAGTTATCGGGAAGCCTCCATTGCCCTGGGCGCAAGCAAAGCCTGGACTATCCTCCGCGTGGTCATTCCCGCTGCCACCGGAAGCGTTGTAACCGGTGTCATGTTGGCCATAGCCCGCGTGGCCGGCGAAACCGCTCCGCTTCTGTTTACCGCCGGCATCAGCCAATACCTGCGCGGTGTGCATGGCCCAAGTCCCTATATTCATCTCCAGGAACTTCAGGAGCCGTTTCCATCTTTGACGGTGCAGGCCTATATCTTCGCCACAGGTCCTCTTAAGGAACAAAAGTACCTGGCCTGGGCCGGGATACTGGTGCTGGTTTTGCTGATCTTCATTCTGAACCTGGCGGTACGCCTGACTCTGCGAAACCGCCACAAAGTTTGATGGCGCGGTCATGGTCGCGCGCCTGGTCCGTTGCATGTGATTTAGGTTGAAAGAAGGTTTCGATGGTTTACATGAGCCAGAAGATGATCGACACGTCTGAGAAAGGACCGACGTTTTCGGGCGGCGTTGCCCCACGCCAATCTGCCGCGCCGCTGCGGCCGGAATCGCGGATGCCGCCGGTAGCGGTTTCTGCCTCGCCAGCCGTCCTTACGGCCACCCCGGCCGGAGATGGGCTGCCGCGGCTTCCTCTTGGCGCATCCCTGGAACGATGCGACACTCACGCCGATCTCGATTCCGAACCGGCCATCGTCACCGTCAAGGACTTCATGCTCTTCTATGCCAGGTCCAAGGCCCTGCATGGCGTGAACATGAAGATTCCCATGGGCAAGGTGACCGCCCTGGTTGGCCCCTCCGGCTGCGGCAAGTCCACCCTCCTGCGCAGCATGAACCGGCTGAACGATTTGATCGACGGCGTTCGCGTCGAGGGCAACATGTATTATCGCGGCCAGGCCATCTACGGCGGCGGCATCGACGTCATCGGCCTGCGGAAGAGAATGGGCATGGTCTTCCAGAAGTCCAACCCCTTTCCCATGTCCATATATGCCAACGTCGTCTACGGCCTGCGCATCGCCGGAGAACGCAGTCGCGCCGTGTTGGACGAAGTGTGCGAACGTTCCCTGCGCGGGGCGGCGTTGTGGGATGAAGTTAAGGACCGCCTGCACAGCAGCGCCTTCGGATTGTCCGGCGGCCAACAGCAGCGCCTGTGCATAGCCCGGGCCATCGCCCCGGACCCGGAAGTCCTCCTTATGGACGAGCCCTGTTCGGCCCTGGACCCCATAGCCACCGCCAAAGTCGAAGAACTGGTCTTCCAACTCCGCGGCAAGTACACGGTGGTGATCGTCACCCATAACATGCAGCAGGCTGCCCGCGTCAGCGATTACACGGCGTTCATGTACCTGGGCCGCCTGATCGAATACGGACCCACCAACGCCATTTTTTTCCAGCCCCATCGCAAGGAGACCGAGGCCTATGTGACCGGTCGGTTCGGGTAAAGCTCCAAGGGCCATCCGGTATCTTGCCGGTTTGTTCTTGCAAGTGGTCGAGGATCGTTAACAATTATGTTTTGCGGAGCCATCCATGCGTCATTTTGAGGAACAATTACAGGAACTGTTTCAGAAGGTCGTGGTCATGGCCGGCGTGGCCGAGTCCATGATCGAGACTGCCGTGCGCCTGCTGGTCGATCGCAACGAGGCCCTGAGCGATCGCATCTTCGCCAAAGAGGAGGAAGTGGATCGTCTTCAGGTCGAGGTCGACGATGCCTGCGTCAAGCTCACTACCCTTCAGCAGCCGGTGGCCGGCGACGCCCGTTTCCTGTTCATGGCCTCGCGCATCGCCGGGGATCTTGAACGCATCGCTGACAAAGCTGTCAGCATCGTCCACAACGCTCGTTACGTCCTTCGCGAGCCGCCTCTGCGGCCCATGGTCGATCTGCCCATCATGGCCGATGTGGCCCAGAAGATGGTCCGCGACACCGTCACCGCCATGATTAACCGCGACGTCAAGCTGGCCGAACAGATTCTCGAGGTGGAAAACAAGGTCGATGCTTTTCGCGACCAGATATTCCGCACCCTGTTGACTTACATGATGGCCGATCCCGGTACGATCCAGAGGGCCTTTTCGCTGATCCTTATCTCCCGCAACATAGAGCGCATCGGCGACCATGCCACCAATATCGCCGAGGAAGTCATCTACTGGCTCCAGGGGCGCGACGTCAGGCACGTCCGGCCGGCTTCCCGTGAAGCGGCCGGGCTGATGGACGATTACGTCAGCTCGCCAAACATACCGGGGAAAGAATCATGAACCGCAAAACCATACTGGTCATCGACGATGAGCGTGACCTGATCGAGCTGGTAAGTTACAACCTCGACAAGGAAGGTTTCGACGTCATCTGCGCCACCGACGGTGATTCCGGGCTGGAGATCGCCGGCAAGCACCGGCCGGCCCTGGTCGTGCTGGACCTGATGATGCCCGGCAAGGACGGCTTGGAGATATGCCGCCAGCTACGCGGCGATCCCCGAACCGCCCGCCTGCCGGTGATAATGTTGACCGCCAAGGCCACCGAAGCCGACCGTGTCGTCGGCTTGGAACTGGGCGCTGACGACTACATCACCAAACCCTTCAGCCCGCGCGAGTTGGTGGCCCGCGTCAAAGCCGTGCTGCGCCGCAGCGCCGGCCAGCAGGAACCGCCGCGGATACTCGGCGGCGGACGGCTGCTGATCGACGTCAACAGCCATGAAGTCACCGCCGATGGCCAGCGGGTTGCCCTCACCGCTACAGAATTCCGGATCTTGCAGTTTCTGGCCGGACGGCGCGGCAGCGTGACTTCGCGAGACGAGATCATCGACGCCGCCCTGGGCCGGGACACGGCTATTTTTGACCGCACTATCGACGTTCACGTTACTGCCATCCGCCGCAAGCTCGGCAAGGCTGCCGGGTGCATCGAAACCGTCCGCGGCTTCGGCTACAAGTTCCGCGAGGATGGGGCCGACGCGGCCGGCCAGGACTAAGAATCTATC
>Ga0316225_1000290_pt1 | contig 68601 bp, 57 predicted proteins | sample TBH18015metaG_FD_206010 | JGI IMG/M metagenome (GOLD analysis project Ga0316225, IMG submission 206010) | Freshwater microbial communities from Trout Bog Lake, Wisconsin, USA - TBH18015 | ecosystem: Environmental > Aquatic > Freshwater > Lake > Hypolimnion/Profundal zone | place: USA: Wisconsin... | reverse complement strand
GGGGAGACAATGCCAAGTGCAGCACCAAAAAGATCTACAGGGTTCATAACGGTGACTAAACCTCCGGTTGAGTGATGGTGTGCCATCATACATCAAACCGGCAACCCATTCAATTCGTCGAAGAGCCAATTATAAGGCGGGACATCAGCAGGAAGCGGCAAAATACATGGCTCAGTTTTTTCAGGAATACCCTGACAGTCCTTTGAGGGGAACTGTCGAGGAAGGCCTGGCTGCATTGGCCCAGCGCTACCAAAAAGGCGAGACCATAGAGGAAACTTCGAAAGCTGTTGTCAAAGCACCGGCGCCGGAAAAGGTTGCTGTTGAGAAAGCTGCCGCTGAGAAGGTTGCAGCTGAGAAGGTAGCCGCCGAGAAGATAGCCGCCGAGAAGATAGCAGCCGAGAAGGTAGCAGCCGAGAAGGTAGCAGCCGAGAAGGTAGCAGCCGAGAAGGTAGCAGCCGAGAAGGTAGCAGCCGAGAAGGTTGCAGCCGAGAAGGTTGCAGCCGAGAAGGTTGCAGCCGAGAAGGTTGCAGCCGAGAAGGTAGCAGCCGAGAAGGTTGCAGCTGAGAAGGTAGGCGCCGAGAAGGTAGCAGCTGAGAAGGTTGCCGCTGAGAAGGTTGCCGCTGAGAAGGTTGCCGCTGAGAAGGTTGCCGCTGAGAAGTTTGCCGCTGAGAAGATAGCCGCTGAGAAGATAGCTGCTGAGAAGATAGCCGCTGAAAGGGCTGCTGCTGAAAAGATAGCCGATGAAAAGATAGCCGCTGAAAAGATAGCCGCTGAAAGGGCTGCCGCTGAGAAGATAGCTGCTGAGAAGGCAACCGCTGAAAGAGCTGCTGCTGAGAAGGTAGCTGCTGAAAGAGCTGCTGCTGAAAAAGCAGAGACTGAAAGGGCTAGACAGCAGAAAGTGGCGGCGATTGCTGCGAAGGTGAATGAGGAGAAACAGGCCAAGTCTGCCGAAATGCGGAACCAGGCTATCGAAGCGTATAAGACGGTTATCGATAAGTTTCCCGGCACGGCAGCAGCTTCTAGCGCCTCTGCCAAATTGCACCAGCTGGGAATCGAGTACCCGAATCTTCAGAAGGCTGCAACTGCACCTCAGACCGGGGAAGTTTCCCAGGTGTTTAATCTTGAGGTCGCCCAATTCGCTGATCTGGACATCCAGTTCGGTCCCACATCTGAGTCAGAAGAGGTTGGCAAACGTTTCATTATCCCGTTTACTATCGTGAACACTGGCAATGGCAGTGATAGCTTCTATCTGGAATCAGGGTTCCCGCCCGAGTTTGACTTCCATTTCGCATCGGCGATGACTCCCGATATCCCGATTAACAGCACGCCGAACTTGGCTGTTGGCGAAAAGTTCAGGGCCGTTGCCGTTGGTACCATCCCGCGCGGCAATATAGACGGGCAGAGAAATGTTTTCCCGATCAAAATCGTCTCCACCTTTGCCCGGGAGGTTTCCCAGTCCAGGGAGATTGCTCTTGTCTCAGCCGCTCCGCTGTTGCGGGCTGTTGTGAAAAATGACAAGGCGAAGTTGCTGCCAGGAGAAAAAATCTCCTACCGGATCTCCTTGCTGAATATCGGAACGGCTGCCGCGCGGGGCGTCACACTGAGACTGAACTATCCTCCCCAGTATGAGCCGGTCGGCAATCTTCCCTCAGGATTCAAGCAGGAGACCAGGGCTGCCCTGGTGTTGGACGGCTTGCAGCTCAAATCAGGCGGAAGTAACGATTACAACGTCACCTTCCAGCTTAAGGATGAGGCACTGGCAGAACAGGAGCTGTTCCTTAGGGCAGACGTCATTAACAACGATCTGGAAAAGAAGGAATCGTTTGTCTCCAGTACCAGCGTGGTGCAAAGAGTGAGCGGAGTGGCAGCAAGAACTACCGCGGACAAGCTGGTGGTGATTCCCGGCCAGGTCATTTCGATACCGTTGATTGTAACTAACACGGGCAATAGCCGTGAAGTCTATACCATCAAGGCGAACGTCCCCGGTAACGCAACCTACACATTCTTTGACGACGTGAACCGCGACGGGAAACGCCAGCCAAACGAGCCGATCATTAACCATGTCGGCCCGCTGTCACCCAAAGAAGAAGCGTACGTCGTGTTGGAAATTTCAACGCCGACCTCGGCAAACGACGGAGCCGTCGCGCCCCTGTCGGTGGTATTCGAACCGGAAAACGCGACCGACAAGTCCGCCGCCGTGAACCTGCAGCTTACCTACTCGCGCCCGATACTTGAACTTGCGATGCTTGCCAAGGGCGGCCGACTGAAGCCCGGCGAGGTCTCCTCTCTGGAGCTTAACTGCGTCAACCGTGGCTCCAACATGGCGAAGCAGGTCACCTTGATGAGCATTCTCCCCTCGCAGATGGAATTGGTCGCTGCCGACCCGGTCTTCACCAAGGCGGATAGCGGTGTCTTTACCTGGCGCTTTGATGAACTCGGAGCCGGCGAGAAGCGCAGTATCAAGGTTTCCTATCGGGTGAAACCGGGAATTGCCGTCGGCACCAACATGCAGATGAAGAACCTGCTAAACTATCAGGATCAACTCGGAAACAGGTATTAAGCATGAATAAAGCGACGCTCCTGACACTTCCCTGCCTGCTCGCGACGCTCCTGACACCGGTTCTTTCCTGCGCAGAGGAACTCCTCCTTTATACGCCGAAGCCGGCCGAAGGGGACCAGGCGCCGGCTTCCCCCGACCAGGGGATCCTGGTCAGAAGCATTACCATCAAGCGCGGCGACACCCTGGCGAATCTCTCCCACAAGTATATAGGTAGAGGGAGCTGGTTTCCGCAGGTGCTGCTTTTCAACAACATCAAGAACCCCGACCTGATAATAACCGGTGACAAGCTCCTGGTCCCTGTTCCTTCCGGGCAGTCGGCGGCATCGGAGCCGAAGGCCGCTCCAGGGAGAAAATACGCCAAGGGCAAGAAACGCCACGGCGCTCGCCGGGCAAAAACGCAGCACCGGGGTGCTGCCAAACCGGAAACGGTCGAGCCGGCAACTGCCGCGCCGGGGGCACCTGCTCCCGAGACCCTCAAGCGGGAAAGCGTCAAGCCGGAGACGATCAAGCCTGAGACGGCCAAGCGAGAGAGCGTTAAGACCGAAACCGGCAAGCGCAAGATTACCAAGTCGGCAACTGGCAAAAAGAAGAAGTCCCAGCTGCGGTCTGCATCATCCGCAGAGCAGGAGAGCTTCCTGCAGGCAAAGCTGGCTTATTTAGCCGGCGACTACCAGAAATCCCTGGCCTTATTCACGGAATTCCTGCACAAATTCCCGCAATCGAGCTCCTCCGCTGATGCCGCTCTCTATCGAGCTGACTGCCTGCTGCACCTGTCCGGTCAGTAGGTCTACAGCTGACCCGGTTTGGCTGACTATCTATCGCGCGAACCCCCCCGTATTAATAAAACTCCTCAGAGATGGTGCTCTGGGGAGTTTTTTTGTTCCCGCCGTATATTGTCCGTCGCTGCTTGCCAAGCGCAGTCACGGACGATAAGATTTGGATGTATTAATGTGGCGTGCTGGCCGAATAGCGCGCGCACTACGCCAAGCACTACGGGAGGAAACGTCATGAAATGGACCATCGCCAACAGGTTGGGGGTCGCTTTTGCCGTCCTTTTGCTGATCAGCGCGGCTTCAAGTATCTTCTCTATTTACCGGTTTGGAAGCTTCACCTCGGAGATGGTGGGTAAAATGGAGGAGCATTCCAATAAGGAGCGCTTGGCGACGGAGTGGGCGAATCTGTCCTTTCTGAATAGCGTCCGCACCACGGCTATCCTTAAGAACAGCGACGGAGCCATGAAGGAACTGCTGGCAAACGATCTGACTGAAACCAGCAAACGGGTAACCGAGATTCAGACCAAGATGCAACAGGCGGAAACGTCACCCGAGACCAAAGCACTGCTCGCCGAAATCACCAAGCGCCGCGAGCTGTACAACCGCTACCGCAAGGAGGCCTTACAGGCCAAAACCGACAAGTCCGATCCCGATCTGAACCGCAAGGTGGACGATCTTGTGGTCCCCAGCATGCGCGCTTATGTGACGAGCATCGCAGAATTGGCCGCCTTCCATAAAAAGGAACTGGACCTGCTCACCCCGCAGTTGAAAGCGGAGTCGGTAGCCACGCGCATCGTCTTGCTGGTCCTTCTTTTGGTGAGCGTGCTGGTAAGCGTGCTGGCCGGCTGGCTGCTAATCCGCAGGATTACCGGCTCACTGGCGGTTGCCGTGTCTGCCGCCGACCGGGTGGCGGGCGGCGATCTTACCGTTCAAGTCCCGGCATCCTCGGAGGATGAGGTCGGCCAGATTTGCCGAAGCATCAATAACATCGTCGACCATTTCCGCGAAGTGATTTCCCTGGTAGCGCAGAACTCCCAACAGGTGGCCGCCGCCTCGCTTGAACTTTCCTGCGCTGCTGAAGAAATGGCCTCCGGCGCGGTGCTGGTGGCGGACCAGGCCGGAACGGTCGCGACCGCGAGCCAGCAGCTGGCTGCGACCTCCAACGAGATCGCCCAGAACTGCAGCGCAGCCGCGGCGGGCTCCCAGCAGGCCAACGTCGCCGCCGTAGAGGGGGCCGGCGTTGTCAAGGAAACCGTGCAGGGGATGAATCAGATCGCCGAGAACGTTCGGGAATCAGCGGCTACCATCGGCAATCTCGGCTCCACCTCGGAGCAGATCGGCGCCATCATCAGCACCATCAACGACATCGCCGATCAGACTAACCTGCTGGCGCTGAACGCGGCCATCGAGGCGGCACGGGCCGGCGAGCAGGGGCGCGGCTTCGCGGTCGTGGCGGACGAGGTGCGCGCGCTGGCTGAGCGCACCAGTTCGGCGACCCGTGAGATCGGCGCCATTATCAAGAGCGTGCAGCAGGAGACCAGTTCCGCCATGAAGGTGATGGAGTCAGGGGTGTCGCGGGTGGAGTTGGGGACGGTCGGGGCGGCCAAATCGGGGACCGCGCTGGAGGAGATCCTGGAACAAATCAGTTCGGTCACCATGCAGGTGAACCAGATAGCGACCGCAGCCGAAGAGCAGACCGCCACCACCGACGAGATCAGCAACAATATCCGCTCCATCAACGACACGGTGCAGGGGACGGCTCGCAGCGCACAGGAGTCCGCCGCCTCGGCCCAGCAGCTCTCGGTCCTGGCCGAGGAGCAGCAGCGGCTGGTCGGGCAGTTCAAGCTGGTCTAGGGGAAGGGAAGGGCCCTGCCACACCGGCGGGGCCTTTTTTCTTGGATCAACGTGCTCCCTAGCGCCAGGTTAGGGAGCCGTGTGCCGGAAGCTGCTTGAATCTCTTGCTGCGGACAGCCAGTATCTTCGACAATTTTTCCATGCCCACCACACATGCGACCGCCGCCGTTTCCTGCCCGGCGGACCGCGCCTTATTCAGGGTCACCCTCAGCATTTCCCCGGCCCGCTCACGTCGCAGGTCCTCGATGACATCGACCACTGCGCAAAACGTGAAGTACACTACCAAACCCGCACTGAAGACAACCATTGGTTCCATGAGAAGCCTCACTCTCTGTGTGATAGGAAAACAGCGCACAGATCCGGCCGATTCCGGAAAGACGATCCCCCCGTGACGACCTTCAGCGACATTGTCATCTCTTAGGGAATTTCTGTTCATGAAAGCTTTTCGGATTTAGCAGCTGACTTCTAAAGGTTTATTATCCTTATCCCAGTGTGAGTCTAATTTTATGGAATAAGGTGCCCTTACCTGCTGGCTATTCGTAGCTATCAGTAGAGCCATGCCGACGATGGATCTATTGGGTAGAGTCGGAACTGTGAAGGTGCCCCAACATTTCAAAGATATTCCAATTGCCTGATCGAGATAAATGAAGCAATGGGCGCGCCGATTATGAGTATTTTTCCCAAGATAAAACGAGTACACTAACAGTTTAGCCTCGGAAGAAAGCTTTTCGAAACGAGGGGGATGTGTTCGGAGTCGGGAGATGCACGAAATGACACGATTCAAGGGAGCCTCAGCGCATGCCGCGGACCTGTACCGTAGGGCCGAGGATCAGGTCTCCGGGCAACCTGCCGTCGCCGGGGCTCGCCTGATGGAGTTCGATGCCAAGCGGCTCGTGCACGAGCTGCAGGTGCACCAAATAGAGCTGGAGATGCAAAACTCGGAGCTCCAGCTCTCAACGCTGGCTCAAGAAGTTTTGCTGAAAGAGTATAAGGAACTCTATGATTTTGCCCCGGTCGGCTACCTGTCCTTGGACCGTGACGGGCTTATTCTCAAAAGCAACCTTGCCGTGGCGACTCTGGCCGGTATCGCGCGCGCTGACCTGATCCGGGCGCCCTTTGCGCGCCTGGTCCTCCCGGAGGACCGTCCCCTGTTCACCGCCTTCCTCCAGGAGACCTTCAGCGAGCTATCCGGGAAAATAGCCTGCGAACTGCGACTCGGCACCGGGCGGGGCGCAACGATCCATGCCCAGCTGGAGGTGCAGGCCAGCGCGCCGGACCCGGAGTGCCTGGTGGCGCTCACCGATGTCACCAAGCTGCGATTAGAGGAACAGAAATCCCGCATCGCGGCCGACAAGCTGGAAGAATCGGTGGACGAGCTCGAAATGCTTACCGCGGAGCTCAACCTGTCTGAAGAGCGGGAAAGGCGCCGTATCGCGCTGGCGCTGCATGACCAGGTGGTTCAGGGCCTGGCGATCAGCAAGCTGAACCTGGACAGCGCGCTGCGCAAAGGTGAAATCGCCGCGCACCCCGTGCTTCTAGAGCTGCAAAGGATACTGGAAACCTCCATGCTGGAGCTGAGGGACCTAAGCCGCGACCTGAGTCCGCCTATCCTCTACGATCTGGGCCTGCAGGCCGCCATTTCAAGCATGGGGCAGGGTTTAGGTGACAAATACGGGTTCCGGTTCCTGCTCCATTGCGATTGCCCACCCGAAGCACCCCTCAGTGAGAACCTTGCCATCAGCGTGTTCCAGTTTTTCCGGGAGCTTTTGATGAATGTTGTCAAGCACGCGCGAGCCAAGACGGTGACCGTCAGGTTGCATCATAGGAGCGATCGGCTGGTCCTGGTGATAGAGGACGACGGGATGGGCTTTAATTCCACCCGGTGCCGCGAAGGTTTCGGCCTGACCAACATACGGCAACGGGTGCACTATCTGAAGGGAGAGTTCAAGATCGTCTCCAGTCCCGACACCGGGACCCGCTGCCAGGTTTCCATCGACACGCGGTGCTCGGAAAAGCTGGAAAGGGAGAAGCGCAATGGCACTACGCATACTGCTTGCTGATGACCATAAAATATTCCGCGAGGGGCTCAAGAACCTCCTGGCGCAGGAAGACGACCTAGCCGTAATCGCCGACACCGACGACGGCGCACATGCCGTCGAGCTGTCCCTGGCCCTGCTTCCCGACCTGGCCATTCTGGACATCAGCATGCCGACCCTTAACGGCATCGAGGCCACCCGGAGGATTGCGGCGCAGGGGCAGGGGACCCAGGTCATCATACTGTCGATGCACTCGGACAAGGAGTACGTGGCGGAGGCCCTGAAGGCGGGCGCCCAGGGGGTGCTCGCCAAGACCTGTTCCTCAAGTGAACTGATTGCCGCCATCCGCCAGGTCGCAACCGGTGTGCCCTATCTGAGCTCCACCATCAGCTGCGCGCTGATCGAAATCATTTCCGGCTCCACGCACGACGTGGCGACCGCACCCGCCCGCCTCGCGGATACCAAGCTCTCCAAACGGGAAAACGAGGTGTTGCGTCTCTTGACTGAGGGACACTGCACCAAAGAGGTCGCCGCACAGCTTTGCATAAGCAGCAAGACCGTCGAGACCTACCGCCTGCACCTTATGAAAAAACTCAATATCACCAGCATGGTGAGCCTCGTCAAATACGCCATCCGCGAAGGGATCATCGAGGTCGCCTGAGCTTTCTCTCTCTTGCCCATCCGTTTCCTCTCGCTTCGCCGCCCGCGTCGTCTCGTCTCCCTATTCGTCCGGTCCGTCCCCGCTTTTTGCCGGGAGCGCCCCGCTGCATCCACGGCAGCGCCGTCCCAAAATCCCCCCCTCAGCCCGAAAACGACACTATCAGGAATATCCCCTAAGGAAATTACTGCATCCAGCCTGGCCGCCCTTCGGCTGATAAGGATTCATGCTAATGGGGCGCAGTGAGGTCCCAGCTTAATAACGCAGAGGGGACTATGGAGCAGTCGGGTAGTTTGGGCCGGATGGTGATCCAACTCCCAATCGGAAGCCATGAGGACGTCGTGGAGGCGCGACAGCAGGTGCGGGGCATTGCAGCCGGAATGGGTTTTCGGCTGCTGGACCAGACCCGCATCGTCACCGCTGTGTCCGAACTGGCGAGAAACATCGTGGTACATGCCGGTTCCGGCGTCATGACCGTCATCAGGCCGCAGCACCGCGCGGGACTGCAGATCATTTTCCGGGACCATGGCCCGGGCATCGCCGAGGTCGGCAGAGCCATGCAGGAGAGTTACAGCACTGCCGGATCTCTGGGGCTCGGCCTGCCGGGAGCCCAACGTCTGACCGACGCCATGGAGATCGTTTCAGCTCCGGGCGCGGGGACCACCATTACCATCACCAAGTGGCTTTGAGATGAAGGTCTGCACTATCCCCCCTCCCGTCCTTGCTCAATCACAGTACTAAATAAGAAATAGATGCCATAAATAAATCTAGCAGAAACATCCAAAAAATTGGCTAGTCACTCATATTTGTAATTAACAATAACAAAAAATAAAATACAAATGATTATCCATCCAACATGTTTTAATCTAAATAATGAAAATCAAATACCAGTCACATATAGATAAATACCGTGAATAGAACATGAACTGCCATTTTTTCGATAAAAGATAAAGTGATAAATATATAATAATTTCCTTGTTTAGCAGTGTCATTTTTTCCCGAAAAGCAAACTATACAAAATTAGGTGCTTATCAGTATTAAGAGAAATAGACGCCTTCTATGAGTACCAATGTAAGACTACTGACTACAAAATTCCAGTATATACAGTCCTGATGGAAAGCTGTGACAGGGACCGGGTGGGCGTGCGGACCGGGGGCGATGAAAGCCAGTGAGGCATAAGAAAAAGCGGATTTCAATCAAAGCTGTGGATCAGCGACCAACAAAGGAGTAGTCCCATGGCATTAGTGAAAAAATCCAGCACCGCCTACCAATCCGGCTCGGCGCCTGAAGGTAAAAGCTCCGCCAACGCATCCCGCGAGGCGGAGGCCCAGCGCAAGAAGGCCCGCACCCTCGCCAAGCAGCAGCAGGCCGCGGAGCGGATCGCCGCCGCCACCGGACAGCTGTCGGCCGGCATCAACGAGGCAGCCTCCGCGGCTGAGGAGCTGAAACGCTCATCGGACCAGATCGCCGCGGGCGCCGAAGAGGCCTCCGGCGCCGCCCAGGAATCCCTGGCCGCCTTCAAGCAGGTAGGGGTGGCCATCGCCCGCCAGCTGCAAAACGCCGATATCAGCCAGACCAAGGCCGAGGGGACCCAGGCGCTGATCGCCAAGACCACCGGCGACATAACTCAGATGGTGATCACCGTGGGGCTCACCGCCCAGCGCCAGGCCGCCTCGGTGCAGCTGGTGGCGGAACTGGAGAAGCAGGCCGCCAACATCGGCGACATCATCAAGGCGGTGGTGCGCATCGCGGACCAGACCAACCTGCTGGCGCTGAACGCAGCCATCGAGGCGGCGCGGGCCGGCAAGCACGGCAAAGGGTTCGCCGTGGTGGCGGACGAGGTGAGAACCCTGGCGGAAACCTCCGAGAAGAGCGCCAAGCAGATCTCCGACCTGGTGGGCCAGATCCAGCAGGAAGTGCAGGGGATCGCCGAGGGGATCGGCAACTCGGCGAAGACCGTGGAGGGCGAGGTCGAAAACGGCAAGGTCATCACCCAGCAGTTGGAGCAGATGCGGGTCGACGTCATCGAGATCGTCAAGGGGGTATCGGAGATCGCCACCGGCGCGGCGCAGTCGAGCGTGGCCGCGGACCAGGCCCTCAAGGGCTCCGAGACCATCGCCGCGGCGGCGGAGGAGCAGTCGGCAGCGGCTGAGGAGTCGACCAAGACCGTCGCCGAGCAGACCAGCGCCCTGGCCGAGTGCGAGCAGACCGCGCAGAACCTCTCCGAGCTGACCGAGGACCTGAAAAACTCGACCGACGTCGCCAAGAGCGCCGAGGAGGTGGCTTCGGCCGCCGAACAGCTCTCCAGCGCCGTGTCGGAAATTAACCGCTCCGGCGCCCAGATCATGGCCGCCATCGACCAGATCCGCAAGGGGGCCGAGGTGCAGTCCTCCGCAGCCGAGGAGGCCGCCGCCGCCACCGGGCAGATCGAGAAGGGGGTGGAGATAGCCCAGGCCCGCGCCAGCGCCGGCACCGAGAAGATCATCGCCATCAAGAGCCTGCTGGCAACCAACAAGACCTCCATCGACGGCCTGATAGAAGGGATTTCGGCCTCGGCCGACGCCTCGCGCACCAGCATCAAGCAGATCAAGGCCTTGGAGCTGGTCTCCCGGCGCATCGACAAGATCGTAGATGCCATAACGACCGTCTCCATCCAGACCAACATGCTCGCCGTGAACGGATCCATCGAGGCGGCGCGCGCCGGCGAGTTCGGCAAGGGGTTCGTCGTGGTGGCAACCGACATCCGCAACCTGGCCCATGACTCAGCGGAGAACGCGGACCGGATCAAGGACCTGGTGAAGGCGGTCCAGGACCAGATCGCCATGGTGGGGCGCGACCTGGAAGAGATCGTGTCGACCGCGGTGGGCGAGGTCGAGAAGGCCAAGGCTTCCTCCGCCAACCTGCTGCTGATCGAATCCGATATCGCCATCGTGGAAAACGGCGCCAAGGAGATCATGGCTGCCTCCAACGAGATCGCCGCTGCGATCGGCCAGGTGAAGAAAGGGATCGAGCAGATCTCCGCCGCCGCCCAGGAAGCCGACAAGGCCGCCACCGAGGCGGCTGCCGCAGCCAAGCAGCAGTCCCAGGGGGCCGAGGAACTGGCCGCCGCCATCGAGGAGATCGCTTCTCTTGCCGACGAATTGCAAAGTGCTTGATAGGAGCGTACCCAAATGACGACAGAAAACTTGGAAGAACAGGGTTCCGCCCAGGGCGCCGAGGATGACGCGCTCGAGTCCCAGGAGTCCGATACCCGCATGTTCGTCACCTTCATCGCCGGCGACGAGGTGTTCGCCGTCGACATGGCGCCGGTGCAGGAGATCATCCGCGTGCCGGATGTCGTAAAGGTCCCGCTGGCGCCCCATACGCTGGAGGGGCTGGCGAACCTGCGCGGCAAGGTGCTCCCGATCATTTCCCTGCGCAGGATCTTCGGCTTCGACGAGTGCGACTACACGGACGCGACCCGTGCCGTCGTGATCGACATCGGCCAGCCGCTCGGCTTCGTGGTGGACCGGGTGGCGAGCGTCGTGGGGGTGGAGCCGGGGAAGATCGAGGGGGTGGAGTCCATCCGTTCCACCGTCAACACGGACCTGCTGTCCGGTCTCATCAAGGATGTCGGCGGCCATGCCATGATCATGGTGCTCGACTTCCACAAGCTGATCGAGCAGGAGTTCTCCCAGATCGCGGACGTCGCCCGGCATAACGCGGCGAGCTCCGGTCTCTCCGAGCAACGCGAGCTGGACGAAGAGGACAGCTCCGACGAACTGCAACTGGTGAGCTTCGAGGTGGCCGGCCAGGAATACGCCATGGCCATCGAGGAGGTGCAGGAGATCGTCCAGATTCCTGAGGAGGTCATCCACGTCCCCCACTCGGCCTCGCACGTCATGGGGGTCATGACGCTCAGAAACCGCCTGCTGCCGCTGGTGAACCTGCGCCGCATGTTCGACCTCCCCTGCCGCGAGAACGACGACCACAGCCGGATCGTCGTGGTCTCGCTGGGATCCTCCTCGGTCGGCATCGTCATGGACAGCGTCAACGAGGTGCTGCGGGTGGCGAAGGCCGACGTGGACGCCATGCCCGAGCTGCTCGCCCGCGACGGGGATCTGGCCGAGATCTCGGAGATCTGCCGTCTGGATGGGGGGAGGCGCCTGGTCTCCATCATTTCGGCCGGCAATCTGTTCCGGCATTCCTTTATCAAGGAGGCGTTGACCAGCGTGGCAACCATGGAAGGCGACAGCAGGCAGGAATTCGATGGCGATCTGGAGGACGAGAGCACCGACGACGACGAGCAGGTCGTGGTGTTCCGGCTGGACAAGGAGGAGTTCGGGGTTCCCATCGACAGCGTGCAGGAGATCGTGCGCGTGCCGGACGAGTTGACCAAGGTGCCCAAGGCGCCCCCCTTCGTGGAGGGGGTCATCAACCTGAGGGGCGCGGTGCTGCCGGTGATCGACCTGCGCCGCCGCCTGGGGATGCCGACCGTGGAGCGCAGCGACCGCCAGCGGGTCATGGTCTTTCTGATCGAGGGGCTGCGAACCGGGTTCATCGTCGATTCGGTGGCCGAGGTGCTCATGATCCACAAGAGCTCCATCGAGCCGGCACCCCAGCTTTCCAGCGACCAGGCGAAGCTCCTGGCGCGTATGGCCAACCTGGAAAAACAGAAGCGGATGATACAGATCATCGACCCCTCGCAGCTCATCGAAGGGCGCGACATGGCGAAGCTGTCCAAGATGGCGGCGTAAGAGGCGTCTTTGTCCCCCCTATGTAATAGGGGGGAAGCTGAACGAAGTGAAGCAGGGGGGTGTTTTGCCGTGAGAAGGACCCCCCTGTCTCGCTACGCGAGCCTTCCCCCCTGCCTTGCAGGGGGGACACCGTCGGATTCACCCACCGCTAGGGGCGACCGGCGGTCGCCCAGCGCTGCCGACGACAACGCTTAATTGGCTAGCAAAACTTCGCTGCAGGCGGGTTTTGGCTGCTCACCGGGAAACTCTATGATCAAACTACTTATCGTCGACGATTCGGCGCTGATGCGCCGGCATCTGAACAACCTGTTTCTGGCCGAGGGCGACTTCCTGATCTGCCAGGCCCGTAACGGCGTGGAGGCGGTGGAGGCAAACCGCGACTTCAAGCCGGACGTGGTGACGCTGGACATCAACATGCCGGAGATGGACGGCATCACCGCCCTCTCGCTCATCATGGCAGAGCGCGCCGTGCCGGTCGTTATGGTCTCCTCGCTGACCGAAAAGGGCGCCCTGTCGACCTTCGAGGCCCTGAACCTGGGCGCGGTCGATTACGTGACCAAGCCCGGCGGCACCATCTCGCTCAACATCGAGGAGATCAGGGCCGAGCTGCTGGCCAAGGTCCGCGGTGCGGCCCGCGCCAAGCTCAAGGGGAATAAGGTCAAGGGGCTGGCCCAGCGCCTGCGCGAGGAGCGCGAGAAAGTGCCTCCCCGCCCGGTCGCGGTGCGCCGCGGGATCGTGGGGGAGGGGCTGGTGCTGATCGGGGTATCGACCGGCGGCCCGCGTACCCTGGAGGACATCCTCCCGCTGCTGCCGCAACACTTCCCCTGGCCAATACTGGTGGCCCAGCATATGCCGCCCTCCTTCACTCGCCCTTTCGCCGACCGCATGAACGGTCTGTGCCAGCTGAACGTCCTGGAGGCGAGCCAGCCTATGCCGGTGGAGCCGGGCAAGGTCTACATCGGCAAGGGGGGAGCCGACATGGTGCTGGGGCAGCGCAACGGGACGCTGACCGTGCTGGCCAAGCCGGAGAACAAGAATTTCATGTGGCATCCCTCGGTGGAGCTCATGGGGCGCTCCGCGCTGGAGTGCTGCGACCCGGCGCGCCTGGTGGGAGTCATGCTGACCGGCATGGGGTACGACGGGGCCGACGCCTTCGCCGAGATCAAGGCGCGCGGCGGCCGCACCATAGCCGAGTCCGAGGATTCCGCCGTCGTGTTCGGCATGCCGGCGGAGCTGATCAAGCGCGGCGGCGCCAGCCTGATCCTGCCGGCGGAAAAGATAGCCTCCCAGCTCTGTTCCTGGAGCGGGTGCTAAAAATGGGCGAACACGAGGTTCGCCCCTACCATAACCTGCAAATCCCGTAGGGGCGAACCTTGTGTTCGCCCGGTTCGGTGCGTGATCCGGAGATGCGAAGTCATGGCATTCGTGAAAAAAACGACCAGCGAAGTGATCAACCAGGACGAGCGGAAACGGGAGCGGGGCTGCACCAGCTTGGTCCAGCAGCTCTCCGACCCCAACCCGAGCGCGCGGCGCTGGGCGGCTAAGGACATGGTGGACTGCCCCGAGGTCTCCGGGGCGCTGGTCGGGCAGCTGCGCCGGGAGCAGGACGGCTCGGTGCGGGAGATCATCCTCACCACGCTGACCAAACGGGCGGACGAGGAGGCCGTGGCCGGCTTAGTCGAGTGCCTGCGCAGCGAGGACGCTTCCCTCAGAAACGAGGCGATCGAGGCGATGAAGCTGCTGCCCGGCGAGGTCGCTCCCATCATGGGGCGGCTTTTGACCGATGCGGACCCGGACGTGCGCATCTTCGCGGTCAACATTCTCGAATCGCTGCGCCACGAGCTGGTGGAGGAATGGCTGAGAGAGGTCATAAAGCACGACCCGCATATCAATGTCTGCGCGACGGCGGTGGACCTGCTCGGAGAGGTCGGCACCCCCTATTCGCAAGAAGCCTTGGAAAATCTCAAGTCGCGTTTCCCGGACGAGCCCTATATCCGTTTTGCGGCCGACATTGCCCTGAAGCGCATTCTGACCAACTGAGATGCCATGTCCGATATAACTATAGGTAAGGAAGACTTCCTCAAATTCCGGGAATTCTTCTACCGGAAAACAGGAATCCAGTTCGACGACTCGAAGCGCTACTTCGTGGACCGGCGCCTGATCGACCGCATCGAGGCCACCGATTCGGGAAACTTCCGCAACTACTTCATGATGCTGCGCTTTGAGGCGTCCGGCGACGAGATCCAGACTCTCACCAACGTGATGACGGTCAACGAGACCTATTTCTTCCGCGAGGAGTACCAGTTCAAGTGTCTGGTCAACTCGATACTTCCGGAGATCACCAAGACTAAGAAGGACAAGAGCCCGATCCGCATCTGGTCCATGCCTTCCTCCTCGGGCGAGGAGCCCTACTCCATCGCCATGTACCTGCTGGAATACTGGTCCGGCATCAATGAGTGGGATGTCGAGATCATCTCCTCCGACATCGACACCACGATCCTGAACCAGGCACGGCGCGGCTTATACTCGCCACGCTCGGTGCAGAACCTCCCCAAGGCCCTGCTCTCCAAGTATTTCACCAGCAAGGGCGCCGAGTACCAGATCTGCGAGGACCTGAAGCAGGCGGTCGAGTTCACCCGGGTGAACCTGATGAACGCGGCCGACGTGCGCGGCTACCGGGGTTTCGACGTGATCTTTTGCCGCAACCTGCTGATCTACTTCGACGACCTGTCGCGCCGCCAGGCCGCAGACACCTTTTACGATGCGCTGCACCCGGGCGGGTTCCTCTGCCTGGGACACTCGGAATCCATGAGCCGCATCTCCTCATTGTACAAGGCCTGTAAATTTTCGGATTCCGTCGTGTACCAGAAATCCAAGGAGGCTCGATGAAACGGGTCCTGATCGTTGACGACGCCGCCACGGTGCGCATGTATTACCGCTTGATCCTGGAAGAGGCCGGCTACCTGGTGGTGGAAGCGGTGAACGGCATCGAGGCCATGGAAAAGTCGCTCCTGGAGAGCTTCGACCTTTACATAGTGGACATCAACATGCCCAAGCAGGACGGTTACGGTTTCCTGAGCGAATTGCGCGGCAGGGAGGAACTGCAGCAGGTTCCGGCGCTGATGGTTTCCACGGAGGCCGCCTCCCATGACCGGACCCGCGCCTACGCCTCCGGGGCCAACCTCTACCTGGTGAAGCCGGTGAAGCCGGAGGTGCTGCTGGTGAACTGCCGGCTGCTGCTCGGGGAGGCCTGCCCGTGAACCCACTTCTCGAACAATTCCTTTCCGAATCCCGGGAGTCGCTGCAGGGCATCAGCGAAAAACTGATGCAGCTGGAGAACGACCCCGACAGCACGCAGCTGATGACGGAGCTGTTCCGCTATGTCCATACCCTGAAAGGGAATTCCGGCCTCTTCGATTTCCCCGAGCTGACCCGGGTGCTGCACGCGGGCGAGGACCTGATGGACTCGGTGCGCGACGGCCGGGTTGCCTTCTCGCTGCAGCTGACCGATGCCCTGCTGGACGCCATGGATTACGTCGGCATGCTCTGCGACGAGATCGAGAAGAACGACCGCTACGCCGCGAACCACGTGAATGATTCGCTGCGCCTGGCCGACACCCTGCGGCAGATGATCGGCGTGCCCGAGGCGAGCGAAGCCGCGGCGGAACTCCCGGCATCGCCCTCCCCACAGGGCACGGAAAGCCGCGCGGAACTGCTCCTGCTGGCAAACCTGCCGGAGGAGATCCGCCTGGCCGCCTATCAGGAAGCGGTCTCGGGAGGCGCGCTGCACCTCCTGGTCTACGCGCCGGTGGAGGAGTGCTTTTTCCAAGGGGATGACCCGTTCCACCAGGCCCGCCACACGCCGGGGCTCCTCTGGGGCGGCATCACGGCGCGAAAGCCCTGGCCCAAACTCGCGGAGCTGGATGCCTACAGCTGCGTGCTGGACTTCCAGGTCCTCTCCAATGCGCCGATTGAGGAGATCCGGGAGTATTACCGCTATGTTGCCGAACAGCTGAAGGTCATACCTCTGGCCGCCGCCGATCTGATGGCGCCCGGGGAGAGCACGGCGTCAGCAGGGCGCTCAGCGCCGCCGCCCCCCGCAACCGCTGGAACGCTCTCGCCCGAGGCAGGCGCCGCCGCATCGACGATCATCGCGGTGCAGCGTGAGATCCTTTCCCTGCCGGACCAGGTCACCTGGATCGCGGGGCGCATCCAGGGGGTCGCCGCGTCGCTGCGGGGGTGCCTGCTGGCGGCCGGCTCCGACGCCGCGCTTCCCTCCCTGCGGCAAGCGTCCCAATCCGCCGTGGGCCGGCTTTCTTCCGCGCCGCTACTTGCCTGGCTCCAGGAGTTTACCGGAACTGATCGGACCGATCCGACGGATCCGACAGATCGGACGGATGAGACAGCTGTGACTGTTGTGACGGCGCGGGGGGCGGCGGCCTGCTGCGAGCCTGCCGAACCGGGCGCGCCGCAGCCGGCCTTCCAGGTGGTGAGCGCCGCCCCCCAGGGCCCGGCGCCGGAAGGCGAAGTCAAGTTCGGGCGCCGCGCCGAGGACGCCTTCAACGGGGCCAAAAGCCTCAAGGTGGACCAGGAAAAGATCGATCGCCTGATGAACCTGATCGGGGAGATGGTGGTGGCGAAAAACGCCCTGCCCTATCTGGCCGGACGCGCCGAGAACGTGTTCGGGGTGCCCGAGCTTTCCCGCGAGATCAAGGCCCAGTATGCCGTCATCAACCGGATCGCCGAGGAGATGCAGGACTCCATCATGCAGGTGCGCATGATGCCGGTATCCTTCGTGTTCCAGCGCTTCCCCCGCCTGGTGCGGGACACCTCCAACAAGCTCGCCAAGAAGGTTAACCTGGTCCTGGAGGGAGAGGAGACCGAGGCGGACAAGAACATCATCGAGAGCCTGGGTGACCCCCTGGTGCACATCGTCAGGAACAGCCTGGACCACGGCATTGAGTCCCCGGAGGTCAGGACGGCGGCGGGCAAGCCGGCGGTCGGGACGCTGACCATCCGCGCCAGCCAGGAATCGGACCGGGTGGTCATCGAGATCCGCGACGACGGCAAGGGGATCGACCCCGCGGTCATCAAGCGCAAGGCCTACGAGAAGGGGCTGATAAACGAGGACCGCCTGGAGCGGATCTCGGATCAGGAGGCGGTGAACCTGGTTTTCACCGCCGGCTTCTCGACGGCGGAGGCCATCTCCGACCTCTCGGGACGCGGCGTCGGCATGGACGTGGTGCGCACCGCCATAGAGAAGGTGAACGGCACCGTGCACCTGGAAAGCGAGAAGGGGAAGGGGACGCTGATCCGGATCTCCCTGCCGCTTTCCATGGCGATCACCAACGTCATGATCGTGGAGTCGAACGGCCAGATTTTCGGGGTGCCGATGGACGCGGTGGTAGAAACCGTGCGGGTGCCGCGCGCCCAGATCAAGACCATCAAGAAGAGCATGGCGACGGTGCTGCGCGGGCGCATCGTGCCGCTCAAGTCGCTCAACTCCCTGCTGGGGAGCGGCGCCGCTCAAAAGGCCAATGACGAGGATGAGCTTGCCGTGCTGGTGGTGAACGCGGGAGGGGTGCCGCTCGGGATCCTGGTCGACGAGTTCCACGAGACGGTGGAGATCATCCTGAAGCCGATGACGGGCGTGCTGTCGGGATTGGCGGCCTACTCCGGGTCGGCGCTTTTGGGTGACGGTTCCGTGCTGATGGTGCTCAACGTGAAGGAGGTCGTGTGATGGCAATCGTGTACAAGAAAAACAGCGCCGTATTCAGCGAGGTGGCCGGCGTAGAGGAGGCCGAGGCGCTGCTGGAGTGGCTCACCAAGCACCCCAAGGGGAAGCTGAACCTGGCCGCCTGCACCCACCTGCATCCCGCCAACCTGCAGGTGCTGATGGCGGCGGAGCGCTCGGCCTACGTGCCTCCCGGCGATCCGGCCCTGGCCGCCTGGCTCGGCTCGGCGTTAAAAGCGAAAGAATGACCGATCCGTCCGATGTATCCGACCCATCGGTCCGATCCGGCCGATCCGACCGATCCGTCTGATGACCAAGCACAGGAGAAAACAGCAATGGCAAAAACCATAATGATCGTGGACGACTCGGCGCTGATGCGCTCCAGCCTCAAGGCGAACCTGGAACTGGGGGGATTCAAGGTCGAGTTCGCCGGGGACGGCGTGCTCGCCCTGGCGCAGTTGAAAAGCGGCGTGAAGCCCGACCTGATCATCACGGACATCAACATGCCCAACATGGGCGGCATGGAACTCATCAAGAACCTGCGCAACCTGCCCGGCTTCCGCTTCACCCCGGTCCTGGTGCTGACCACCGAAAGCCAGCAGGCGAAGAAAGACGAGGCCAAGAAGAACGGCGCCACCGGCTGGCTGGTCAAGCCGGTTGCGGGACCCGACCTCATCAAGGTCATCAAACAGGTTCTGCCGGGCGCCTAACACTCATCGGGGAGCAGTCATGAATTTAGGTGCAAATCAGCCGGAAGTCTTTAATATATCACCGTTTCTTTCGCGAGGGAACCTGGCCAGGGTTGTGCTGTGCATCCTGGTCTCTACCGCGTTGGTTTATCTCGTCCACTCTCTGTCGCACCGGTTCTTTGACCTGCCCCATTTCCTCGACACAGCGCTGGCGTCCCTCTGGGGCTCCATAGCCACGCTCGCGTTCGTCTCCTTGATCTTCAGAAAGCACCTGACTCTGATCCGGGACTACAGCGCGGGCTCCTGCGGCGACTGCGCGGAGCGGCACGCTCTGGTCCGCGGCCAGTTCCACCAGACGGTGACGGACCTCCCCCAGTACAACGCGGTGCTCGGCACCCAGTTAAGCGAGGCGATCGAACAGGCGGAGACGGCGCTCATGGGCGTGGTCGGCAGGATGATGAACATCCACGAAAAGGCGCATTTCCAGGCGGAGCGCATCAGTTCCTCCTCCGACGACCTGGTCGCGGTCACCGAGGACCAGATTCGCAAGAACAAGCAGGTGATCCAGGCCTTGAACGCCTTCTCCGACACCCAGTCCAGCCAGCTGAAGGACAACCTGAACCGGATCCAGCGGCTCTCGGACGAGATGGAGCAGATGCTCCCCATGGTCGACGACATCTCGGACATCGCGGACCGGACCAACCTGCTGGCGCTCAACGCTGCAATCGAGGCGGCGCGGGCGGGCGACTCGGGCCGGGGCTTCGCGGTCGTGGCCGACGAGGTGCGCAGGCTCTCCACCCAGACCAACAAGTCGGCCAAGGAGATCGCCGGCAGGATCACCAAAGTGGCCCGCCAGGCGCAGACCGAGACCGAGAATGCCAGGCACCTGATCCGGCTCGAGGACGAGTCGCAGCAGTTCAGGAGCATGGCGGGGAACCTCTCCGACATCGAGGAGCGCTTCAAGGCGGCGACCATGCATCTCGACGACGTCATCAAGAGCATCGACCAGTCCAACAGCATCATCGTCCAGGAGGTCTCCACCGTCATGGGGGAAATCCAGTTCCAGGACGTGCTGCGGCAGCGGATCGAACAGGTGAACGAGGGGCTTGGTTACCTGAACGGCCTCGCCAGGGAGACGGTGCTCTGGCTGGACGGGACGGCGGAAATCCCGCAGCTCCGGTTGGGCGAACACCTGGACACGCTCAGTAAGCAGTACGTCATGCAGGAACAGCGCACGACCCACGCGGCCGTGCTCGGGGGGGGCGGCCGGGCGGCGGCGGCCAGTCCCAAGATAGAGCTCTTCTGATGGACCCGGACGCCCGTCTGGCCTGCCCGGGAGCGCCTGCCGACCCTCCCGCCGGGGAGCAGAGCGAGCTGGCCGCCCTGCGCCGGCAGCTGGTCGAGTGCTACACCTACCTGGCCCATTTCCAGGAGAGCGAGGAGAAGTACCTGCGGTTTTTCGCCGCCATCCCGGATGCCATTTTCCTGTTCGACAAGGAGCAGCGTCTGGTCGCCGAGACCAATGACGTGGCACGGCAGCTCTATGGCTACTCCAGCCGGGAGTTCAGGGAGCTGACGGTGGACGACCTGGAGGCGGCCGACGCCGCAGCCGCGGACTGCGGGCCCGGGCCGGGACCCCGGGGGCAGATCAGCGTCAGGCTGCACCGGAGAAAGGACGGCGGCAGTTTCCCGGTGGAGGTGGTGCAGGGGGATTACCTGTGGAAAGACCGGCCGCACGGCTACATCATCTGCCGGGACATCACCGAGCGCCTGAAGACCGAGGCGGCCCTGGAGGTCTCCTACGACACCATCACGCAGCGGCTGGCCAGCGAGGAGGAGCTGCGCAAGGCCAAGCTGCAGGCCGAGTCCGCCAACCGCGCCAAGAGCTCCTTCCTGGCAAACATGAGCCACGAAATCCGGACTCCCATGAACGGCATTATCGGCATGACGGAGCTTTTGAAGATGACCGAGCTGACCGAGGAGCAGGGCACCTATGTCCAGGCTCTCAGTGAGTCCGGCAACAACCTGCTGGCCCTCATCAACGACATCCTCGATCTCGCCAAGATCGAGGCCGACAAGGTAAACATCGAACTGGCGGAGTTCAGCGTGCGCCAGTGCATCAAGGACGTGGTGCTGACCCAGAAGGCGGTCATTCACGGCAAGGGGCTCGGCCTGGTTGTCGAGGTGGCGGACCAGGTACCCGAGGTCCTGGTGGGAGACCAGCTGCGGATCAAGCAGATCATCCTCAACCTGCTGGGAAACGCCATCAAATTCACGGCGCGGGGCACCATCACCATTGCGGCCCGGGTCCTCGACAGCGCCGAGCACCGGGTACTGCTGGAAATCTCGCTGAGCGACACCGGCGTCGGCATCTCCCCGGAGGCGCTGGAAAAGATCTTTACCCGATTTATCCAGGAAGACAACTCGATCACCCGCAAGTTTGGCGGCTCCGGCCTCGGCCTCAGCATCAGCCGGCAGCTGGCGGAGCTCATGGAGGGGAGCATCTGCGTGCAAAGCGAGCAGGGGGTCGGCAGTTGCTTCAGGGTGACCCTGCCGCTCTTCGACGCGAGCACCGACCTCCCGGAGGAGGGGGGCCGGGACGACGCGCTGCTCCCCTGGGACGGGGCTCCGCTGCGGGTCCTGTTCGTCGAGGACAATCCGGTCAACATCACCTTCGGGACCACCATGCTCGGAAAGCTGGGGCACCAGGTCGTCTGCGCGGCCAATGGCAAGGACTGCCTGGTGGCGCTCAAATCCGGCGCTTTCGACCTCGTGCTGATGGATATCCACATGCCGGTATTGAACGGTCTTGAGGCCCTGCAGCAGATTCGCAAAAAAGAACGGGGCAGCGCCACGCACCAGCCGACCATCGCCCTGACCGCCTACGCGCTGCGCGGGGACCGGGAGCGCTTCCTGCGGGAGGGGTTCGACGGTTACCTGTCCAAGCCGTTTCGGGTCAACGAGCTGATTCTGGAGATGAAACGGGTGCTGCGGGATTGCACGCCGACACCCACTACCAAGAGGTAACCTGATGAAATGCCTGATAGTCGAGGACGACCGTATCTCCAGCCAGGTGCTGGAAAAAATGATTTCCAAACATGGCTCCTACGATACCGTGAGCGACGGCAAGCAGGCGGCGACCCTGTTCCAGCGGGCCCATGAGTCAGGCCGCCCCTATGACCTGGTGCTGATGGACATCATGATACCCGAAGTCGACGGCCTGCAGTCGGTGCTGGAGATGCGCAAAAAGGAGGCGCTCATGAACATCCCGCTGGCGCACCGGGTGAAGGTCGTCATGACGACCGCGCTGGACGACCCACGCACCATCATGAAGGCGCTCTACGAGTCGGATGCCAACTCGTTTCTGGTCAAGCCGATCCGGCTGCAGAGGCTTGAGGAAGAGTTGCGCTCGCTAAAGCTGATTTAGCCTTTTCTTATAAGCTGCCGGCAGTCCGCGCCCCCAGCTTAAACATTATCTGTTGTAAAAGGAGTAAGGAAAAATGGAGAAGAAGTCTCTGATTCAGGTAGCACAATGCTTGAAAGGCAAGAAAGACACCATCTGCGACCTCTGGAGGGGTCGCGTGGTCCAGGAAGCGGAGCGGCTGACGGACGTTTTCAGCGAGCGCGAGCTGAAGAAGATGGTCAGCGATTTCGTCGAGGCGGTGCTGGGCATCATCGAAAGGGATGCCGCCGGCCGGCCCGAACCGGACGCCAGGATCATCGAACTGCTGGAGCACCTGAGCAAGGATGCGACGGTCAACAACGTCTCGCCCTCCGACACGGCCCTCTTCGTCTTCAGCCTGAAGGACACCCTTTTTGACGAGCTCCAGGACTGCTTCAGCGCCGAGGTCCTGAACGAGGGAATCCTGGCCATCAGCCAGCTGGTCGACAAGATGGGCCTTATCACCTTCGAGACCTACATGCGCTCGCGGGAAGCCGTCATCAAGGAACAACAGAAGGCCCTGACGGACGCCTCCATCCCTGTGGTCAAGGTATGGGACAAGGTGCTCTTGCTGCCGCTCATCGGGATGATCGACTCCAACCGGACCCAGCTCATGCTGGAGGCGCTATTGACCGGCATCGAGGAGACCCAGTCCAAGGTCGCCATCCTCGACATCTCCGGCATCCCCATCGTCGACTCCCTGGTCGCCCGGCACCTGATCATGACGGTTTCGGCCGCCCGCCTGATGGGGGCCGAGTGCATCATCACCGGCATCAGCTCGCGCATCTCCCAGACCATGGTGAACCTTGGCGTGGACCTGACCGGGATCATCACCCGGGGGGTGCTGGCGGACGGCCTGAAACTCGCCTTCGAACTTTCCGGCCAGCGCCTGCCGGCAGAAAGGGAGTGAGCCATGTCCAACATCACCATCCTAAAGCTCAAGGACAACATCATCGTTCCCATCCAGGTCGAACTCCATGACCGCTCCGCCCAGAAACTGCAGGTGGACATCCTGGAGAAGATCGAGGCGACCGGCGCCAAGGGGCTGCTGATAGACATCTCCGGGGTTTCCATCGTCGACAGCTTCATGGGGAGACTTTTGGGGGAGACGGCCAAGATGGCCGGGCTGCTCGGCGCGGAGACCGTCCTGGTCGGCATGAAAAAGGAGGTGGTGATCACCCTGATCCAGCTCGGCATGCCGCTTAAAAACCTGCACACCGCCCTCAACATCGAGGACGGCCTGGAGCGCCTGGAGCGGCTCAAGGATAGCCGCGGGCTCAAAGCCAGGGTGGCGCTATGACCCTCACGGATGGTCAGGGAAACATGGTCATCCGACTTCCTATCGGAGGCCACGAGGATATCGTTCTGGCTCGGCAGAAGGTGCGGGAGATCGCCGCCGAAATGGGCTTCAACCTGCTGGATCAGACGCGCATCGTCACGGCCGTATCGGAGCTCGCCAGGAACATCGTGGTTCACGCCCAGGCGGGCGCCATGAGCGTCTTCCGGCCGCCGGAGCGCAAGGGGCTGAAAATCGTCTTCGCGGACCAGGGGCCGGGGATCGCCGATGTGGCCCGTGCCATGCAGGACAGCTACTCCAGCGTGGGCTCCCTTGGGCTCGGCCTGCAGGGCGCCAAGCGGCTGAGCGACGCCATGGAGATCAGCTCCGCTCCCGGCCAGGGCACCACGATAACCATCACCAAGTGGCTTTGATGACCGGGAGCGCCGGCTCTCGCGGGCCGCATTGCCAACCTCAACAGCGGACGGCCAGGCATGGTTTTTAAGGAAAAAGAGCAGAGACATATCGGGATCTTCGAGGAGATCGACGTGTTGCGCGCCCGCAAAGCCGGCCGCGACCTGGCCTCCACCTCGGGGTTCAACGACGTGAAGACCACCGAGATCGAGATCGCCATCTCGGAGCTCGGCCTCAACATCATAAAGCACAAGGCGGTGCGCGGCGAGATCGTCCTCACCCTGGTGCAGGACGAGGGGAGCCTGACCGGTTTCGAGATCATCGCCCGGGACCGCGGCCCCGGCATGTCCGACCCGGTCGCCGCGATGCGCGACGGCGAATCCTCCACCGGGACGCTCGGCATCGGCCTGTCGGGCGTCAAGCGCCTGATGGACGAATTCACCATGACCTCGGAACTCGGCAGGGGAACCGTCGTCAAGGTCAGGAAGTGGCTGGACTCCGGCGTGCCGCTGACCGCCCGGTTCTCCGTGCTTTCCCGCCCGAAGTTGGGAGAGACCCTCTCCGGGGATGCCTATTTCATCCGGCACACCCGCAACGGGATTTTCTGCGCCGTGATCGACGCCCTGGGGCACGGCAGCGAGGCGAACAAGACCGTGGTGACCGCGCTCGACATCCTGGGCAACTGTTACAACGACGACCTGGCCGACATCGCCGCCACCTGCCACCGGGGGCTCCGGTACACCCGGGGCGTCGCGCTCGGCATGTGCCGAATCCACCAGCAGGAGGGGGTCCTGGAGCACCTCTCCATCGGCAACGTGGAGCTGCGCATCTACCAGGGGGCCAAGGAGCAGCACACGGTCTGCTTCAACGGGACCCTGGGCATGGAAACCGAGCGCTACCAGGTGTCGAGCCACCCTTACAACGCCCAGACCGCACTGGTCCTTTTCAGCGACGGGATCTCGGGGAAGTTCAAGCTGTCCGAATTCCTGCTGGAAAAATCGCCCGTCGAGATAGCGAGCTACGTCTTCCGGAATTTCGGCCGGGAATATGACGATGCGACGGTGCTGGTGCTCAGGTAGGGGGCTTTCCCCGCGCCCCCGGGAGAGGGGAGCCGGGGAGAGGGCGCCTGCACGAAAAAAGCTCCGGCGCACCTGGCAAGCTCCCTCGGGGAGCAGGAGGATTGGCCCCTGGTTTCCAGCCTGAAAACCAAGATGATCATCGGAATCTGCCTGGTGGTGGCCGGCGTGACTTCAGCCCTGGCGTATCTTTCCCTGGCCCACTTCCAGCGCCAGCTCCGGGAGAACGTGGCCGCGCATCAGTACGTGCTGGTCTCCTCCATTGCCGGCAACCTGGACCAAAGCCTCCGCCTGGCCCAGGGCGAGCTGGTCCAGATTGCCAAAGGGCTGCCCCGGGAGATCCTGCGGGACCCCGACCTGGCGCAGCGCTTTCTGGACAGCCAGTCAGAGCACCTGGCCACCTTCGATAACACCTTCATCCTGTTTTCCCCGCAGGGTACGCTGATCGCCGAGACCCCGTATGTCCCGGGCCGACGTGGCGGGCTTTACATCTTTCGCGATCATATCAAGAGGACCATTGCGTCCGGCCGTCCCCAGATATCCCCCCCTTTCCTCTCTTCCAAGCTCCCCTGGCACCCCGTTGTTGCCATTACCGCACCGCTTCTCGACGCAGCAGGGAGGGTCGTCGGGGTGCTGGCGGGAGGCATCGACCTCACCGGGCAGAACTTTCTCGGGAAAATCTTGCAGCTCTCCATCGGCAAGGGGGGCTATCTTTACCTGTATAGTACCGACCGGACCTTGATCCTGCACCCCGACCGGACGCGCATGCTGACCAAGGACATTGCGCCGGGGGTCAACAGGGGGTTCGACCGGGCGATCGAGGGGTTTGAAGGGACTCTGGAGACGGTCAATTCCAAGGGGGTGCCGGTACTCGCCTCCTTCAAGCACCTGAAGGCCACCGACTGGATACTGGCGGCCAACTACCCGCAGGCGGAGGCCTACGCCGAGATTGACAAGTTCAAAAGGTATCTCTCCATTATGCTGGCCGCAACCAGCCTCTTCTCCCTGGGAGTGGCCCTCTTCAGCATAATCGACTCGCTGCAGCATAAGGCCCGGAAAAAACTGGCGGAGTTTAAACGCCTGGAGGCCGAGGAGGCGCTCAGGGAGAGCGAGGAGCGCTTCCGCCAGATCGCCGAACACTGCAGCGAGGTGTTCTTCATCATCAGCAGCGACCTGAGCCAGCTGATTTACATCAACCCGGCCTATGAAACCGTTTGGCAGCAGAGCTGCCAGAGCCTCTACGAGCGTCCCATCTCCTTTACGGACATCATCCACCAGGAGGACCGGACGCGCGTCTTCGCCGCACTGGAGGAGCAGCGCAGCCATGGCAAGCCGCTGGATATAACCTACCGCATCGTCCGGGCCGACGGGACCGTGTGCTGGATTTACGACCGCACCTATGCGGTGCGCGACGAGAACGGGGAGGTCTACCGCTACGTGGGGCTCGCCGAGGATGTGACCCGACAACGCCAGGTGGAGGAGGAGATCCGCAAGCTGCAGGTGGCCGTGGAGCAGAGCCCGGTCACCATTGTCATCACCGACCGCGGGGGAAACATCGAATACGTGAACCCCAAATTTACCCAGTTGACCGGCTACACCTCCGAGGATGCGCTGGGAAAGAACCCGCGCCTGCTGAAATCCGACCTGATGCCCGTCCAGATCTACCTGGAACTTTGGGAAACGATCCAGGCCGGAGGCGAATGGCACGGCGAGCTACTGAACAGGAAGAAGAACGGCGAGCTTTTCTGGGAGTCCGCCACCATCTCGCCGATCAAGGACCCCACCGGGAGGGTGACCCACTACCTGGGCGTCAAGGAAGACATCACCGCCCGCAAGCGGGCCGAGGACGCCCTTTTGGAGGCGGAACTCTTCTCCCGCTCCACCATCGACGGGCTGAGCGCGAGCATCTGCGTCATCAACGAGCTGGCGTACATCGTCAGAACCAATAAGGCCTGGAACTTCTTCGCCCTGGAAAACGGCGCCGTTGCCGGCAGCTGCGGGGAGGGAGTCAACTATCTCGACGTCTGCCTGCCCCGCTCGGAGGAGGAAGAGACCGACCTCGCCAAGTTCTGCGCGGGTATCACCTCCGTCATGACCGGCGAACTGAACGAGTTTGCCATGGAATACGCCTGCCACTCGCCCACCGAGGAACGCTGGTTTCTCTGCTCCGCCAACCCGATCAGGCTTCCCGGCGCCCATTACGTGGTGATCTCGCACGTGGACATCTCGGATCGCAAAAAGCACGAAATCGAGCTGACCCTAAGCTATGAGCGCAAGGAAAGCCTCATCAGGATTTCCGAGAGCTCGTCCCGGGCCCCGGAGGACCTTCTGGCGCTTGCCTTGGAGGAGGCGATCAAGATCACCCGCAGCAAAATAGGCCTGATTTTTGGCTACAGCGAGGCGACGGGGGAATTCACAGCGAGGGCAGAGTCCCTGGGGGGCATGGCGAGATGCACCAAAGCCTGCCCGAACCCCTGCTTCGACCCGTACGACACCGGAATCCTGCAAGAGGTCGTGCGCCAGCACAAGGCGATCGTCATGAACGACCTGAAGACCCAGCAACCACACTGGCAGGGAGACGCGCTGCCGGGAACGCCGCAATGCTGCATACTATTTGTCCCGGTATTCGACTTTGATCGGGTGGTTGCGGTCACCGTGGTAGCCAACAAGGTAGGCGGCTACACCGCTACGGAAAAAAACCAGCTCGTGCTTCTCATGGAGTCGGTTTGGCGCATCGCCGAGAGGATACGGGGAGAGGACGAACTGGTGAGCGCCAAGGAACAGGCGGAAAGCGCTAACGACGCCAAGAGCGCGTTTGTGGCCAATATGAGCCACGAGATCAGGACCCCCATGAACGGAATCATCGGCATGACCGAACTGCTGAACATGACGGAACTGACCGAGGAGCAAGGCTCCTACGTGGAGTCCCTGCGGACCTCCGGCGACAACCTGCTGTCCCTGATCAACGACATCCTCGACCTTTCCAAGATAGAAGCCAACAAGGTGGAGATCGAGCTGGCGGAATTCAGCCTGCGCCGCTGCATAAGTGATGTCCTGCTCACCCAGAAGTCGGTCATCCACGGCAAGGGCCTGCTGGTCGACCAGGACGTGGCGCAGGAGGTCCCCGCGCTGCTGGTGGGCGACGCCCTGCGGGTCAAGCAAATCCTCCTGAACCTGCTGGGAAACGCCGTCAAGTTCACCGCCCGCGGGGGCATTACGGTCTCGGCGCGTGTTCTCAACCGGTCCGAGCGCTTGGTTCGGGTGCAGATCGCGGTTCGCGATACCGGCATCGGCATACCTGCGGAGGCAATGGCCCGCATATTCCAGCCCTTTGTCCAGGCGGACAGCTCCACCACCCGCAAGTACGGGGGCACCGGTCTGGGCCTCAGCATCAGCCGTCGATTGGCCGAACTGATGGAGGGGAGCATCGCCGTCGAAAGCACGGCAGGGGCCGGCAGCTGTTTCACCGTGCCCCTTCCCTTTCGCGACGTTCGGGGCCCTGCCGTAGACGACAGCAAGGCGGAGACGGCGCTTGTCTGGGAGGGAAGTGCACTGCGGGTGCTGTTTGTCGAGGACAATGAGGTCAACATCAAGTTCGGGACGACGATGCTCAGGAAACTGGGGCATGAGGTGGTTTTAGCGGCGAACGGTATGGAATGCCTGGTCGCGCTCAAGAAGGAGCACTTCGATCTGGTCCTGATGGACCTTCAGATGCCGGTGTTAAACGGCAGGGAGGCGATGCGGGAGATCCGCGGGTTGGAGCGGGGTACCTCCCTGCACCAGCCGATTATCGCGCTGACCGCCTACGCCCAGCGCGGCGACCAGGAGCGCTTCCTGCAGGAGGGTTTCGACGGCTATCTCTCCAAGCCGTTTCGGGCCCATGAACTGAAAGCCGAGCTGCGACGGGTCATGGCGAATTTCGCGTCGCACCCCTTCGGTGCCGGGATTTGACCGCCTGCCGGCAGCGCTGGGCGAACGCTCCCCTTGAAGCAGAAGGAGACTCACGCCAGTGAAGATCACCGCTCTTAAGTAACCTCAGACTTTGTCGCCCTTCGACTCCGCTCAGGGAGCGGGTGTTCGCTGAGCGGAGTCGAAGCGTAACGCAAGTGAATGCTGAGGCAGCTCACGGGCGAACACGAGGTTCGCCCCTACTCATCGCGCTGGTAGGGGCGAATCTCGTATTCGCCCGCCTTTGGTGCCCCGAGGGAAAACAACAACTGCGCATAACAGAGCTATTCATAGGGGGACAAAAGCGCGCTCATCAGATATTAGAATGGCTTGAAACTTGGCGGTTGCGTGCTTTACTCTCCAGTGATGTCCTCACCGAAAAATCCCGTGCCCAGCAACATATCCCGATTCCCGATGCGCTCTTTGCCATCGGGTGCTGGCGTGCTTTTGACCGGAGCCGGACCACCAGCGGACTTCATGCCCAGCCCAGGAGCGAGCCATGAACCTCTTCGTCGGAACCAGCGGATTTTCCTACCCGCAGTGGAAGGGCGCCTTCTATCCGGCGGACCTGCCGGCGCACCAGATGCTGGGGTTTTACGGGGGGCGTTTTCGCTCCGTCGAGATCAACAACACCTTCCACCGCATGCCGAAGCCGCAGGCCCTGGAGGCGTGGGCCGGCGAGGTCCCGCCCGGCTTCAGGTTCGCCCTCAAGGCGCCGCAGCGCATCACCCATCTGCAGCGGCTGCAGGACGCGGATGAATCGGTCTTCTATTTCCTGGACGTGGCGAGCGTGCTGCGGGAGCGCCTGGGGCCGCTGTTGTTCCAGCTCCCCCCGGACTTTCCGAAGGACCTGGCGCGGCTGCGCGGACTGTTCCTGCTGCTCCCCGCCAGGTTCCGGGTGGCCTGCGAGTTTCGCCACCCCTCCTGGTTCGACGAGGAGGTCTACGCGCTTTTGCGCAGGCACGGGGCGGCGCTTTGCTATGCCGAGACCGATGACGGTATGAAGGTGCCCTTCGTGGCGACCGCCGATTGGGGCTACCTGCGCCTGCGGCGCCAGGACTACGGCGCCGCCGAGTTGAAGCAGCGGCTGAAGCTTGTGCAGGGGGAGGGGTGGCGGGATGCCTTCGTTTATTTCAAGCACGAGGACCTGGCCAAGGGGCCGCTTTTCGCGAAGAGGTTCCTCGAACTGGCGGGGTAGGTTACAGAGGGGGGAGTCGAGATGACCAACGATCTTAAGGGGAGGGTTGCCCTGGTGACCGGGGCGAGCCGGGGCATCGGCCGGGCGGTTGCCGTGGCGCTCGCGCGGGCCGGCGCGGACCTCGCCGTCAATTTCCGCGCCAACGAGGGCGCTGCCCAGGAGGTGTGCGCGCAGGTAAGGGCGCTGGGGCGGCGCGCCCTCATGTGCCAGGGGGACGTGGCGCAGGCACCCGAGGTGGCCCGGATGCTGGAGAAAATCCGCCGCGAGCTGGGTCCCGTCACGGTCCTGGTCAATAACGCCGGCATCGGGGTGGTGCGCTCCATCGAGGAGATCACCGAGGCCGACTGGGACGAGATGCAGGCGGTGAACCTCAAGGCGCCCTTCCTGGTCACCCAGGGAGTGCTGCCGGACATGCGGGCCGCCGGCTGGGGCCGCATCATCGGCCTCTCCTCCGCCGCGGCGCAGACCGGAGGGGTGGTCGGTGCCCACTACGCGGCCTCCAAAGGGGGCGTCATCGGACTCATGCATTATTACGCCGCGCAGCTCGCCAAGGAGGGGATCACCGCCAACGCCATCGCCCCCGGCCCGGTCAGCACCGACATGGCCGCCGGCCTGCCGCAGCTGCGCCCGGACCTCATCCCGGTGGGGCGCTTCGGCACGCCCGGGGAGGTGGCCGAGGTGGCGGTCCTGCTCGCCTGCAACGGCTACATCACCGGGCAGACCATCAACGTCAATGGCGGGCGCTATCAGGGGTGAGGCGAGCTGGGCGAACACAAGGTTCGCCCCTACGGATACCTTGAGCCCGTAGGGGCGAATCTTGTATTCGCCCGCCTTCCGTGCCTCAGGGGAAACAACAACTCCACGCAGGGCGTTGCGCGCTACCTGCCGTTGAGCAGGTGGTAGCCGTTCAGGTCGGCCAGTTCCTTCACGAGGGGATCCAGGTTGCGGTCGGTCACGAAGAGGTTCCGGTCGCCGTTTCTGCTGTCGCGGATCATGGCGCCGGACATCCGTACGCCGTACCCCACGTTGCGCGCGGTCCAGAGGTCGTAATCGCCGTATCTCCCCGGTATGTGCAGGCGCGAGAGCACCTTGTCGGCGACGCTGTGGAAATCGTCTCCCGCCTGGAGCATGATGACCCGGAACCCCTTGGTCTCAAGCAGGCGCACCAGGGTGTAGGTGACGGGATCCCCGTTGAAGAGCGCCACGGCGTAACGCTGGCCGTTGTCCTCGAAGTAGCGGTCCACCGGCACGTCGAGCCGGACCCCGATATCCTCCCGGCCGTACAGGTCGATGTTCTTTCCCGTCTCAAAGGGGACTGCCAGCGCATCGAGCAAGGAGTCCAAGATCTTTTTGGGCTCCTTGTCGGTTACCTGGTACAGCAGGTCGCCGGCCCCGCCCGCCGGGTTCTGGTAGGAGGGGTTCCCCGCCTCCACCAGCCGGAAGCCGTTTCCCGCCAAAAGCTTCACCAGACCGTCCGGTGTGGCCCGGCGGTTCTCGGACACGTTCAGCAGGGTGACGTCCTGGCGCAGCAGGCTGTCGGCGCTCTTCTCGATCTTGAAGTCCGCGCGCACCGTGATCTTCGGGTCGACCCCGAAATCGACGGAGAAATCCTCCTCGAAGGAGTAGAACTGCGCCGCGCTCAGCAGGGAGCGGTAGAACCTCTGCCGGTTGGCCGCGTCCTCGGAGACGATCCTGAGCTGCGGATTCTTTTCCTGGATCAGCGACCTGACCAGCGGCGGCAGGGTGCCGGCGCCATCCACCAGAATGGTGCCGCCGTCCTGGGCCGGCAGGGTCGGGTAGCGCTCGGGGTCCAGTGAGAGCGAGAAGGCGGCGGACCGGTAGTCGAAATGGTCGCTGGTGTGACCTGGGGAGGGCGGCACCAGGCGGGACCAGGTTTGCCGCGCCGACTCCACGGCCTGGGCCTCACTGGGCTGTGCTATCTTGGAGAATTTCATCCGGTAGTCGGCAGCCGGCACCAGGGGGGCTGCGCTGCCGGACTTACCGGCCCGCGCGCCCCGTGCTGCGATTCCGCCGGCCGCCGGGCCCGGCGGCGCCAGCGGGATGCTGATCCTGGTGCCCGTCTGCAGTTCGCGGATGTCCGCAATGTGGTTCAGCTTTTGTATCCTCAACACCAAAGAGTCGGCGCGGGCTCCCGTCACCCCGTACTCCCTTGCCAGCACCTTGTACAGGTGATCCCCCGGTTTCACCGTATAGCTCGAACTCTGCTCCCGGCCGGCCGCGTCGCCGTGCCTTTGCCGCGCCCCGCTCCTGGCCTCCTTCCTGCCGGCGCCCTTCCCCTGTTTATCTGCGGCAGGGGAGGAGGAGGCGAACTTCTTGCTGAGCACGGAGGGGTCCAGCTCGAATTTCGGGTCGATAGCGTGGCAGAGTAGGGGTGAAGCCAGGGAAAGGGCAAGGGCGAGCAGGGGATGCCACAGAGTCTTGGTGGTAAGGCGAACCGGCATGGATACTCCGAACTTCTTATGAGTTTGGGGGTGGACCGTGCGCCCAACCCGGGTGCTGTAGTTCCGGCTGTTTGGCGACAGCGGCGGCCTTGGTTTGCTGAGCTAATCTGCCGGGGGTCTTCCTCGGATACTTAAGCCGGAGCCTGCCCGTCGGCCGGAAAGGAGACCACGAAGCCGCGAATCTCGCCGCCCGGCATGACGCGGTATACCACGAGCTCTCCGCCGTTTTGCAGGGTGCCGGTGGTGACCTTCATGCCGCTACGCAGCTCCGACTTCCGGGTGACGAATTTTTCCTGCCCGGAGCTTAGGCGGATGCAGGTTTTCAGGAAGGAAGCGGTGATCGCCCCGCGCGCCTGGCTTAGGACCTGAACCGCCCTGACGCTCCCCTGCTCCCGGTAGACCAGGTACTCCAGCGCATCGGAGCGATAGCACTCCCAGCCGGGGTGACTCGCCGAGTAACCGGGGTCCGGAGGCACCTGAGGGATGAACAGCGGCAATTGCCGCGGGGCCGGGACGGAAGCCGTCGCCAGCGGGGCTGGCGCCGGGGAGCCTTTTGCCGGGGCCGTGGAGCGGGACACGCTCAGCGCCGAGTTAAGGTCGTCGATGCCCTGAGGAACCTGGGTTTTCCCCGGATGCAGCGTGAAGACCAGGTCCAGCGCGGCAGCGCTGATGACCAGGAGCAGGCAGACCACCAGTGCTCGGTAATACCAGGGCGGCTGCGCTTTTTTGACGCCGAGCAGGGCGATCACCTGGTCGGTGAGCTCGTCGGTTGACGGAGCTCCTGCCTGCGGCGCTGCGGCTTCCGGGCCCGCCTGCGCGGACGCTGCGGCCCCCGGGGCTTCGACAGGCTCGCTTCTCTGCGGCGCTACGCTGCGGGACGCGACCGGAGCCGCCTTCTTTCCCGTCGGCGCGACCTTTAGCGCAGGGGCGGCAAGGAAGAGCCCCTCGCCCGGCTCGGACCTGCTCTCCAGCAGCAGGCTGTGCTCCTCCCGCTCGATGCGGTTTAGCTGCGCGGTCGTGCTCGGCGCGGCTGCGGCGGGTTTGGGCGCGGGCTTTTCCCGCTGACGGGGTTCGTCGAAGACAGGGGGAGAAGGTTCGCTTTCGAAGCGCTCCTCAAGGAAGTCGACCAGGAACGGGGTGGGCCCCTGCGGGTCGCTGGCCTTGGCCGGGTCGGCAGAGGAGAGGAGAGGCTGCCAGCTTCAGCCGCCACGGCGTTACCTTCGAGTGCGGCGAGGGTCTCGTACTCGGCAGGGGGGGCTGCCGCCCCGGCCTTCCCGGCGGCGCCTTCCTGCCAGGGGAACGGCAGCGAAAAGTCGACGATTCCGGCCGGCACGCTGATCTCCAGCGTCGCAGCGCAGCTCGGCTCGCCGGGCAGCGGAGCCGCCGGGTCCGGGAACCCCTTCCAGGCGATATCGGGCAGCGGGCGCAGCAGCTGCTGGACCTGCCAGCTCAGTTCGTCCATGGGTAAACAGAGGTCCAGGCAGGCCTCGTAGGTGGCGACCACGCTGTAGGACATTCCCGATTCATCCGACATCAGGACCATCGGGACCGGCTCGCCGTCGAGGAGCATCTTGACCTGGTTCGCCAGCTTGTCGCAGGTAACGTCATCTATCTTGTGCTGCAGGAAAACGATGGCAGGACGGGTATCGAAAATCCGCTTTATGCCGCTGGTGTAATCTGATTCGAGGCGTATCGTCGGCTCAACCATCTGCTGCAGATTTTCCACCAGAGCCAGTATATAGGGGTCGATCGCTATGAACAGTATTTCAGACATGTAGTTACCTTGGTCATGTTGAAGACCGGTAGTGACCGTGAAAAAAATTGGTCAACAGTAATCTACCGGCTGCCGGTGCACATGTCAATTTATCTTTAAATATCCCTGAAAATCGTATAAAGTTAAATAATTGTCAATAAAAATATATTTGTTTCCAGTAATATTAGAAAAAATTGAAACAGTAGCCCTCGGGGGTGAGAACTTTGACACAGAGTATCGGGCTTGGAACGAAGGATGTCTTGGAAGTATGCCAGGCTGTTGAGTATTCCTGCGCGGAGCTGTACCACTACTTTGCCGAATTATTCAAAGACGACCGGGACAGCTTTCTGCTCTGGTTGAAGACCGCCATGGAGGAGGAAAACCACGCCAGGCTGTTCGCGCTGGTCGCCAAACTGCGCCGCAGCAACATCGTGGAGACCATCCGCATCGACCTGGTCGATGCCGAAGTGGCGCTGCTCTACGTTCGCTCCGTGATCGACAGGGTCAAAAAGACCCCTCCCACCCTGGCGGAGGCGCTGCGGCTGGCCATCGACCTGGAAAAAAAGCTGGACGGCTTTTTGGTGGGGAACGTGATAGGTTTCGCCGATCAAGCTCATGAAAAATCGTTTATGGCCATCACCAACGCCGACAACAGGCACCTGGAGTCGCTTCAGGAGGCCTACAACCGTGTCGTCGCGCTCTCCGGCGCCTAGAAGAATCCCTTCCCTTTGGGGCGGTAGAAGGCAAGCGCGTTCTCGAAAAGCACCTTTTTCGCCAGCTGCTCCCCCAGGGCATCGAGCACCAGGAACAGGTCCTGGTCCGCGTAGGGGCGGGGCGCCCGGGTGGAGGGAAGGTCCGTCCCGAACATGAGCGCCTCCGGGTTGGCCGCGCTCAATTCCCGCAGGGCAGCTTTCACCTCAAAGTCCACCCGTCCAAAACCGGTCGCCTTGACCCGCACCCCTTTCTCGGCCAGGCTCAGCAGCGTGGCAAACCCCCCTTTGGAGAGCCCCAGGTGATCGATGCTGACCGCGGGGAGTCTGAGCAGGACATCCTTCAGGTCCGGGAGGTCCCGGGAGTCGACGTACAACTCGACATGCCAGCGGGCCAGCTCGAAGACCCTCCGGGCCAGCCGCTCCAGGTGCTCGACCCTTTCCGAACCGCCGCGCTTCAGGTTGAAGCGGACCGCGCGCACCCCCAGCCCGTCCAGTCGCAGCACCTCGGCGTCGCTGACGCTGGCCGGAAGTTGGGTGACCCCGACGAAGGCGGGTCCCAGCGTCGCCAGGGCATCGATCAGGTAACTTTGATCCAGGGCCTGGAAGGAGCCGGAGACGACTGCGCCGCCCGCCAGGTTCAGGTTGGCGGTGCGCTGCAGGTAGTCCGTGCAGGTGAAGTCGCCCGGGAGGTATCCTTCGTTCGGGACCAGCGGGAAGCGCTGGTCGATGATGTGAAAATGGCTGTCGAAAACCGGGATGTCGATCTCTGCGCTCGGCGTTTGCTGGTTCATGTGAAGCCCTCCTTCGTGTACCTCTTGAATGCGTTTCCCAGGCTGCTCCATTGCCTGCGCGGTTTCAGGCGCCCCGCTTCCCCTTGGCTGGTCCGGCCGGGCCGATGCGCAGGCTCGCCTTGGCTATGAAGATCTCGCGCAGAAAATTGACCATTCCCGCCATCAGCAGCAGCATCGCCAGGACGAAGAGCGCCGCCACCGGAACCGACATGTCGTAGCGCAGGTAGTCGCTGACAAAGAGCAGTGCGATGACCGTGCAGACCAGGACCGCGGTGCAGGTGCTCAGGGTGATGGCGTGGCCTATCAGGTCGGCCCGGCGCGACAGGGTGGCCAGGTAGTCGTGCAGGTGGGGCACCCCCTCGACGGACGCCGTCTCCAGTCGCGCCTCCAGGACGCGGGCCCGGTCGATGACGCGTCCGAGCCGGTTGGTCATCACGTTCAGCAGGGTGCCGACCGCGGTCAGCAGGAACACCGGGGCGACCGAGAGCTGGATGACGTGCGCGACGGCGCCTACATTCTGGAAATCATGTACCACGGTTCCCCCTCGGGTTAGCTCAGTTCTCGAACCTGCTCTGTGCCTCGAACTTGAACTGCTCTATGTCGATCCCCTTCAGCCTGATCAGGTCGTTCATGACGGGGTCCAGTATGGCATTGGCGCTGTTGATCGCCATCCTCTTCTGTCTGATTTCCTGCAGCGCCTTCTCTCTGCCGGGCTGGTTGAAAAGAAGGTCCGAGCGCGCGTTGTAGAAACGGTGGACCAGGAAGTTGCGGGCCCTCAGCGCCTTGCGCAGGACCTCGACCGCTGCATCGGTGAAGCCGACCTTCTTCTTGATCTCCTCGATGAGGCGCCCCAATGTCTGGGTCCCGAGGCTATCCATCCATCCTTTGAACTCGTCGTCTGACAGCGTCCCTCCGCTCAGGTCTATCAGCAGCGTGACAATGAAGGAGATGTACAGCTCAAGCCTCTGTGAATCCTGCACAGCGGCTCCCATTTCCAGGTAGATGGGGTTGAGCGGCGTGGTGTCGACTCTGATCCCTTGCATGTCCTTGCCACCTCGTGCGTGATATGCCAACTGACCGGTAAAATATCATAATTACCCTGCAAGGCAACATCATTCCTACCAGCCCCTTGCGGCAGTCCCCCGGCACCGGGGCGGCGATCAGCCGCTTGGCGAGGGAAGGGGAGGCTCAAGTGTCGGTAAGGTAGCAAAACTACAGGGAAATTGCACGCACCCTACCGCCTTCGCCTCCGGGCTTCCACCCTGCCGGGAGCGGGCGGTGCCACCGGGAAGGCGGGGCTTGCGCTTTTTTATGTGCTACTGCGTTAAACTCTGTTATAATCACTCGGTTTTCATTAGTCTTTGACGCCCCCTTCTGGTGGGGGATGGCATATAGAAGAAGCTGTCGGCCGAGTCGCGGTCGCTACCAAAATGGGCACAGGGCGCGCCGGAAGTCACTTCCGCAGCCACCCAAGGCCACTACCAAAGGAAAGAATAACGATATGTCGAAAAAGATGCTTATTAATGCGCTTCATGCCGAGGAGGCACGGGTAGCGATCGTGGAAGACGGTCGCCTGGTCGATCTGGATGTGGAGATTGCCGGCAACGAACAGATCCGCGGCAACATTTACAAAGGGGTTGTGGTACGCGTGGAGCCTGGGCTGCAGGCGGCCTTCGTGGACATCGGTCTCAAAAAGCTCGGCTTCCTGCAGATGGGCGAGCTGCACCCGGACGACTGGAAATGGCGCGACGACGTGCCCGAGGACCAGAGGCACCGGCGCCCCCGCATCCAGGAGGTGCTGCGCCGCGGCCAGGAGCTGATCGTCCAGGTCGAGAAGGGGGAGCGCGACAACAAGGGCTCCGCTCTCACCACCTACGCTTCCCTGCCGGGGCGCTACATGGTGCTCATGCCGGGCTCCGATTCCTCCGGGATTTCGCGCAAGGTGGAGGGCGACGGGGAGCGCAAGAAGCTCAAGGACATCATCGCCGAGATGGATATCCCCGCGGGGTACGGCTACATCATCAGGACCGAGGCGGTGGGGCGCACCCGCGAAGAGCTCCAGAAGGACCTCGACTCCCTGATCGACCTGTACGAAGGGGTCCGGGAGCAGGGGGAAGCCATGAAGGGGGCGGGGCTCATCTACCAGGAGTCGGCGCTCATCATCCGCACCATCCGTGACTACTTCTCCGCCGACATCGACGAGGTCCTGGTGGACAGCAAGGACGTCTACAAGGACGTGCGCGAGTGCCTGAAGGAGATCGACCCGCAGTTCGAGAAGCTGGTCAAGATGCACCAGGAAAAGCGCCCGATCTTCTCGCGCTACCAGCTCGAGGAGCAGATCGACCTGATTTACGAGAAGAAGGTGCCCCTCAAGTCGGGCGGCTCCATCTTCATCGAGCCCACGGAGGCGCTGGTCTCCATCGACGTCAACTCCGGCAAGTCGACCGGCGAGAAGGGGGTGGAGGACACCGCTTTCAAGACCAACATGGAGGCCGCCGAGGAGGCGGCCCGGCAGCTCAGGCTGCGCGACCTGGGCGGTCTGATCGTCATCGACTTCATCGACATGCGCGACAGAAAGCACAACGCCGAAGTGGAGAAGACACTCAAGACGGCCCTCAAGGCGGACAAGGCGCGGGTGAACGTCGCGCGCATCTCCGAGTTCGGCCTGCTGGAGATGTCCCGGCAGCGCATCCGCCAGACGCTGAACCAGGCGAGCTCCCTGGAATGCCCGCACTGCGACGGCCGCGGCAAGGTGAAGTCGGTCGAGGCGATGGCCCTCTCCTTCCTTAGGAAGGTGCACGCCGCGGCGGCCAAGGGGACCATCGGCGAGGTGGTGGGGAGCCTCCCCCTGGAGGTCGCCTATTACCTGCTGAACAGAAAGCGGCACGAGCTGTCCCAGATCGAGAGCGACTACGACATCGAGGTGACGGTGAAGGGGAAACCCTCCTACCTGCTGAACCAGATGGAGCTCGAGCTCGTCAAGCGGGAGAAGATCCCCCAGGAGGAGGCGCCGGAGAAGCTGCCGGCCCGCCCGTCCCGGGAGGAGGCTCCCAGCCAGGAGGCGATTGCCGCCGAAGGGCGCAAGAAGAAGAAAGGGAAAGGAAAGGTCAAGCCGCAGCACGTCGAACCCGAGGCTGCTGTTGCGGCAGAGGCCGCTCCGGTCGTCCTCGCCTTCGAGCCGGCCGCGGGTGAACAGCTCGTGACGCCGGAAGGCGAGGGAGAGGAACAGAAGAAAAAGCGCCGCCGCAAGCGCAAGCGGGGTGGCAAGGGTGCCGCCGCCGAGGCCGCGGCTGCCGGGGAAACCTCCCAGGAGCCGATGGTCGGGGGGGCTGCCGAAACCCACGAGACGGTCGCCGCGCACGAGCTGGCGGGCGAATTCGCCGGCCTGACGCTGGCACAGGCGCCGGCAGAAGGAGAGGCGGAGCCGCCGGTAGAGGGTGAGCACGCAGAGACGACCGGCGAAGAGACCAAGAAGAAGCGGCGCCGCAAGAGACGTCGCGGCGGCAAGTCCTCCCTGGAGGGTGCCTCCCACGAGGCCGCTGCCGAGAGGTCGGTGGGCGCTGCCGGCTGGTCGGAAGGCTCAGCTGAAGGGTCCGAGTTCGCTGCCGGGCCGGCAGGCGAAACTGCCCTGACCGAGCCTGCCGAGACTGCTGCCGCACCGGAGAAGGCCAGGAAGGCACGTCCTCCCCGGAATCGGAAGCCGGCCGCGGAGCACCCCCCCCTGGAAGTTCCGGTGCAGGCGGCCCCGGCTGCCGAAGCCGCTCCTCACGTCGAAGCCGCACCGGCCAGTGCCGGAGCCGCTCCGGCCGCCGAGGCGACCAAGCCCGCCAAGGGAGCAAGGACTCCCCGAGGTGCACGCCCGGCCAAGCCGGTCCAGGCCGGGGAGGCGCCTGCCGAGGCAGCCGGCGCCGGCGCGCCTTCGGAGGTTGCCGCGCCCGTCGAGGCGGTAGCCGCTGGAATGCCTGTCAAGGCTCCCAAGGCTCCCAGAGTCCCGAGAGCCGCGAAAGCACCCAAAGCCACCGAAGCCGCAGCGGGCGAGTCCGCCCAGAGTGCCGGGGGCGCGACTGCGTCCCAGTCCGCTCCGGCTCTATCCGCTCCGGTTGAGGCCGCGCCCGCCGGTGTCGAGCCGGCCCCGGCCGTGTCGAAGAAGCGCCCGGCAAAAAAAGCTGCGACGCCTCCTGCCGGCGCCGCAGCCGGTCTTCCGGAAGCTTCCGAGGCCCAGCCCAAGAAGCCACGTGCGCCGCGCAAGAAAAAAGAAGAAACACCCGTCTGATGGGAAAGGGAAAATCGGTTCAGATTGCTCTGCTAGCGGCGCTTTGGTCCGCTTGCAGCGCCCTACCCGTTTACTCAGCGTCACCCGTTGAACTGACCCCCTACCTCTCGGGCCAGTACTACACCTGGAGTGAGTTCAGTGGCGGCCGGCGGCTTCTGAAGGAAAGCGGCCCGCTCTTCGCCGGCGGGCTCCTGGTCGGCTGCTCCGTCCCGCAGCAGGCCCGGTCCGCCTTTGCGCTGCGGGGGAAGTTCGAGGTCTTCGGAGGGGTCGTCAGCTACGACGGTGAAACTCAGGCGCCCAACCCGGTCCCGGTGCAAACCGATGTCAGCTACTTCGGTACCGAACAGGACCTGGACCTGGGGTACCGGTACTCCGCAGAAGCCTGGAACCTGGAACCGTTCGGCGGGGTCGGCTACCGGTGGTGGTTGAGGGATCTGTACAACTCCAAATCTGCATCAGGCATGGCGGTTTCGGGCTACACCGAGTTCTGGCAAACGGCGTATCTCCGGCTGGGCGCGCGCGGGAGCCACCGGATCACCCCCGAGGTCTCCCTCTTCGCCGAAGGGGGGGGCACCTACCCCTTCTACGCCGGCAACAGTGTGGAATTCGTCGGTAACGCTACGACCACCTTCCGCCCGGGCGGAAAACTGAGCGGGTTTGCCGAGGCCGGCATGAGCTACCGGCGCCTGAAGCTTGCCCTGACCTATCAGGGGGCCAGGTTTGCGGCGTCGCCCCTGGTGCGCGTCGGCAACCAGGCCTTTTTCCAACCGGAGTCCTCCTCCGACATCTTCGGCCTGAGTGTCGGCTGCTCCTTCTAGCAGGAATCCGGGGCAGCTTTTCAGCCAACCTTTGTCCGATGGCAAAATTCTTCCGCCCCTGCACTGACCTGGGGCGGGATCGATACACGGTACTTCATGGAGCAGATTGCCTACATAGCTCTCTTGGGCGCGCTCGGTTGCCTGGCACGCTATTTCCTCTCCGGTTGGGTCTACGCGCTCCTGGGGAGGGGCTTTCCTTACGGCACCCTGGTCGTCAACATCATCGGTGCCTTTCTGATCGGGCTCGTCATGGAGTTCTCCCTCAGGAGCGCCCTGATCTCACCGACCCTCCGGATCGCGCTCACCATCGGCTTTCTGGGCGGGCTCACCACCTTCTCCACCTTCAGTTTCGAAACCTTTCGCCTGCTTGAAGAAGGCTCCTTCGTGATCGCCTTTGGCAACGTCCTGCTGAGCGTCGTCTCCTGTCTTGCCTGCACCTGGATCGGGATCGCCGTGGCGCGAGCCCTCTAACTCACCCGGGCGAACCCGTTTCATTGGAGCCGCGCATGTTGCTGTGAACAACCTTGAAGAAAAATAATATGTGAATTCACCGGTGCGCTACGCGTTTACGGAGAGGAGCACAAGGCATGGAGATGAAGGAAACGATAGGTGAGCAGGTGCTGCTGAGGATCTTCATTGGGGAGAGCGACAAGCATGCGCACGTCCCGCTTTATGAGGCGCTGGTGGAGCTGTTCCGCGCCGAGGGATTCGCGGGAGCCACCGTTTTGCGCGGGATTGCGGGATTCGGGGCACACCACATGTACCACACCGACCGGCTGCTGCGCCTCTCCTCCGACCTCCCGATGGTGGTCGAGGTGGTGGACGACCGGGAGCGTTTCGAGGCGGTGCTGCCCCGGGTCGAGGCGCTCATGGACGGGGGTATGATCACCATGGAGAAGGTCTCCGTCTGGCGTTACGCGCGCAAGCGGGACGCTTGAAAGCTCCAACCCATCTGCTACACTTCCCTATATTCATGAAAAAGGAGTGTCAGATGGGTCTGCTGGACAATGTAAGCCCCCTTTGGATCGAAAACCAGTTCACTGTTTGGAAGAGCGAACCCGAAAAGCTTTCCCAAGAGTGGCGCGCCTTTTTCGCTGGTTTCGAGCTGGGAAGCTCGGTGGAGGGGGCCGCCAGCGCGCTGGCCCCCGAGGACGCGCTGAAGCACTCGGCGGTCCAGTCCCTGATCTACCGCTACCGTGACATCGGTCACCTGCTCGCCTGCACCGATCCGCTTTCCCCCTGCAAGATGGACCACCCCCTGCTGGCCCTGTCCGCCTTCGGCCTGGAATACTCGGACCTGGAGCGGACCTTCCACACCCGCCGCTTCATGAAGCAGTCCGCCACCCTGAAGGAGATCGTGCAGACGCTGCGCAGCACTTACTGCGGCTCCACCGGCGTGGAGTTCATGCACATCCAGGACCCCGACGAGCGCCAGTGGCTCATCGACCGGATGGAGCCCTCCTGCAACCGGGGGAGCTTCAGCCGCGAGCAGCGCCTGATGATCCTGAGAAAGCTCAAGGAGGCAGCCTTCTTCGAGCGCCAGCTGCAGAAGAAGTTCCCGGGGCAGACCCGTTTCTCGCTGGAGGGCGGCGACGTGCTGATCCCGCTGCTGGACGCCGTGGTACGGCGGGCCGCGAACCTCGGGGTGAGCGACGTCGTGCTCGGCATGCCGCACCGCGGGCGCCTGAACGTGCTGGTGAACATCTTCGGCATGTCCCACGAGCACATGTTCGCCGAGTTCGCCGACAACGTCGAGTACGGCGTGGTCGGCGAGGGTGACGTGAAGTACCACAAGGGGGTCTCCGCGGACCTGACCCTCCCCGGTGACGGGAGCATCCACCTGACCATGACGGCCAACCCGAGCCACCTGGAGGCGATCGACCCGGTGGTGGAAGGGAAATGCCGGGCGCGCCAGGACCGACTGGGGCAGGACGGCGAGCGCAGGGTGCTGCCGCTGCTGATCCACGGCGACGCGGCCTTCGCCGGCCAGGGGGTGGTCGCCGAGACCCTGAACCTCTCCCTTTTGGAAGGCTACCGGACCGGCGGCACGCTGCACGTCGTGCTCAACAACCAGATCGGCTTCACCACGGCCCCCGCGGACGCGCGCTCCAGCCTGTACGCGACCGACGTGGCGAAGATGGTGCGGGCCCCGGTCTTCCACGTTTACGGCGACGATCCCGAGGCGGTGCTGCATGCGGCCGAGCTGGCGCTCGCCTACCGCGACACCTTCGGGAAGGACGCCGTGGTGGAGGTGATCTGCTACCGCAGGCACGGGCACAACGAGGGGGACGAGCCGTATTTCACCCAGCCCCTCATGTACGAGAGCATCAAGCTGCGCCCCCAACTGCATACCATCTACCAGGCGGAACTGCTGGGCGAGGGGTTCGACCAGGCCGAGCTGATGGCGGTGGAGGCCGAGGCCCTCGGGGAAGCCCTGGGAGTGAACGGCATGCACGCAGTCCCGGAGGAGTCGGCCTTCCTGGCCCGCTGGAGCGGCATGAAGCCGGGCCTCGTCAAGGAGCCGGTCGCCAGCGCCGTGGACGCCGCGGTCCTGCGGGAACTCTCCGACAAGCTGCGCATAATTCCGGTGGATTTCCACCTGCATCCCAAGATCGCCACCCTGCTCAACAAGCGCCGCGAGGCGGTGCTCAAGGGGGGACCGCTCGACTGGGGCAACGTCGAGACCCTGACCTTCGCGAGTCTGCTGGCCCAGGGGATTCCGATCCGGCTTTCGGGCCAGGACGTGAGGCGCGGCACCTTCAGCCACCGGCACTCGACGCTCCTGGACCAGCAAAACGGCACCACCTACCTCCCGCTCGATACCGTGGCGCGGGACGGCGCGACCTTCCGTGCCTACAACAGCATGCTCGCCGAATACTCCGTGCTCGGCTTCGACTACGGCTACTCCATCGAGGCCCCGGAGGCGCTCACCATCTGGGAGGCCCAGTACGGCGATTTCGTGAACGGCGCCCAGGTCATCATCGACCAGTTCATCGCCTCGGGAGAGGCGAAGTGGGAGCGCTCCAGCGGTCTGGTCCTGATGCTGCCCCACGGCTACGAGGGGCAGGGGGCGGAGCATTCCAGCGCCCGCATCGAGCGCTTCCTGGCGTTGTCGGCGGGCGACAACATGCAGATCGTCTACCCGAGCACGCCGGCCCAGCTCTTTCACGTCCTGAGGCGCCAGATGCTGCAAAGCTTCCGCAAGCCGCTGGTGCTCTTCACCCCGAAGAGCATGCTGCGCCACCCGCTCTGCGTCTCAAGCCTGGAGGAGCTGAGCTCCGGAGGGTTCCGCGACGTGATCGCCGACCCGGCGGACCCGGGCGGGGTGCAGCAGGTGCTGATCTGCACCGGGAAGATCTATTACGACCTCTCCGAGCGGATGGTGCAGGAAAAGATACAGGGGACGGCGATCATCAGGGTGGAGCAGCTTTACCCGCTGGCCGTGGACCAGCTCCGGGAGGAACTCGGCAAGTACCCGGAGGGGACGCGTTTCAGCTGGGTGCAGGAGGAGCCGCGCAACATGGGCGCCTGGCGCTCCCTGCGCAACCAGATCGCCGAGCTTTTGGGTTCCGAGCCGAACTACGTCGGGCGTCCCGACGCCGCGGCGCCGGCCTCCGGCTCCCACAGGCTGGACCGGGTGGAGCAGGAGCGCATCGTCAAGGAAGCCTTGCGGATCCCGTAGGGGCACCCCTCGCGGGTGCCCACCTCTGAATAGTTGCCCTGAAATTATTGCTGACAGAACTGGGGGAAGGTTATGGAAATAAAGGTGCCGGCAGTTGGTGAATCCGTGTTCGAAGCGCTCATTGCCAGGTGGCTCAAAAGCACCGGGGAGCGCGTGGAGCTGGATGAGCCGCTTTGCGAGATAGAAACCGACAAGGTTACCCTGGAGGTGACCGCCGATGCCGCGGGCATCCTCTCCATCTCGGTCCCGGAAGGGGAAACCGTGAAAATCGGTGCGGTGATCGGCACCATAGAGCAGGGCGCCGAGGTCTCGCCGGGGGCCGCGGCCGGAACCCCAGAGCCGGAACAGCCCAAAGCCGAGCCCGGGCCGGAGCAGCCAGCTCCGCCCATGTCCCCCTCCGGGCGCAAGCTCGCCCGCGAGATGGGTGTCGAGCCCCGGGAGCTCAAGGGGAGCGGACGCGGCGGCCGGTTGACCAATGAAGACCTGCTGAAGGGGGAACCCGCGAAAGCGGCAGCTCCGTCCGCTCCGTCCGCGGCACAGGCCGCGCCGCAACCGGCGCAGCCCACAGCCAAGCCCCAGGAGCCCAAGCCCGCGCCGCCCAAGGGTGCCGCGGCAGCGACCCCCGCGGCCAAGGAGACTAAGGTAGCGCAGGCGGACCAGGCGCGCATCACCCGCAAGCCGATGACCCCGATTCGCAAGCGGATCGCCCAGCGGCTGGTCTCGGTGCGCCAGAACACGGCCATGCTCACCAGCTTCAACGAGGCGGACCTGTCCGAGGTGCTGCTGCTGCGCAAAAAGCACGGCGATTACTTCTTGAAGCGCCACGGTGTGAAGCTCGGCTTCATGTCGCTCTTCGTGCGCGCCTGCTGCGGGGCCTTGCGTGAGTTCCCCGAGGTGAACGCGAGCATCGAGGGGGACGACATCGTCTACCACAACTTCTGCGACATCGGGGTGGCGATCGGGGGCGAAAAGGGGCTGGTGGTGCCGGTATTGCGGAGCGCCGAGTCCATGACGCTCGCCCAGATCGAACTGGCCATCGCCGGCTTTGGGGAGAAGGTGCGCACCAACCGCCTGGCGCTTGAGGACCTGGAGGGAGGGACCTTCACGGTCTCCAACGGCGGGACCTACGGCTCGCTGCTGTCGACCCCCATCGTCAACCCGCCGCAAAGCGGCGTGCTCGGCATGCACGCGATCCAGGAGCGCCCCGTGGTGCGCGACGGCCAGATTGTGATCCGTCCCATGATGTACCTGGCGCTCTCCTACGACCACAGGATCGTAGACGGCAGGGGGGCGGTGAGCTTCCTGAAGCGGGTGAAGGAGTACATCGAGGAGCCGGAGGAGATGCTCCTGGAAGGGTGAACCGAATACGAATGCGATGGTTTAGTCCCCCCTATGAAATAGGGGGGAAGCTGAACGCAGTGAAGCAGGGGGGTGCTTTTTATGCAGGAAAGACCCCCCTGTCTCGCTGGGCGAGCCTTCCCCCCTACTTCGCAGGGGGGATACTGCCAATCTGGTCCATAAATTGAAGCGCTAATTCTATACTTTTGGGGTGATTTACTATGTCTGAAGAGATTTTCGATCTGATCGTCATCGGCGCCGGGCCCGGCGGTTACGTGGCTGCCATACGGGGCGCCCAGCTCGGCATGAAGGTCGCCGTGGTGGAGAAGCGCGAGGCGCTGGGCGGGGTCTGCCTGAACGAGGGGTGCATCCCGAGTAAGGCGCTGCTCGATTCCAGCGAGCTGTTTCACCTGGCCCATAGCCGCTTCGCGAGCCACGGCATCGAGATACCGGCCCCGACCCTGAACCTTGGCACCATGATGGCGCGCAAGGACGACGTGGTGAAAAAGCTCACCGACGGGATCGCCTACCTTTTCAAGAAAAACCGCATCACGAGCGTGCCCGGCACGGCGAAGCTCTCCGGGGCCGGTCCCGACGGGGTGCAGCGGGTCGAGGTGAGCGGCGCGGCACCCGTGCAGCTGCTGGGCAAAAAGGTGCTGCTTGCCACCGGGAGCGAGGCGGTGCAGCTGCCGAGCCTCCCCTTCGACGGGGTCGATGTGGTGAGCGCGCGCGAGGCGCTCAGCTTCGGCGCGGTGCCGGAACACCTGCTGGTGGTGGGCGGCGGCTACATAGGGCTCGAGCTTGGCTCGGTCTGGCTGCGCCTGGGGGCGCAGGTGACCGTCGCCGAGATGCTGCCGCGACTGGTGGCCGGCAGCGACGGCCAGGTGGCCGACGCCCTGCTGCGCTCCCTCAAGAAGCAGGGGATGCGCTTTATGCTGGGCGCCAAGGTCGCCGGGGTGGAAAAGCGCGACGGCCGGCTGCTGGCTCGGGTGGAGATCGAAGGTGCCGTGCAGGAGGTCGTCTGCGACAAGATCCTGGTGGCGGTCGGGCGCAGGACGCTCACGGCCGGTCTCGGCCTGGAGGAATTGGGTATCAAGCTGGCAGCGGGGCGGGTGGTCGTGGACGAGAACTACCAGACCAGCGTCCCGGGGATCTACGCCATCGGCGACCTGATCGCGGGGCCGATGCTGGCGCACAAGGCGATGGAGGAGGGCGCGGTCTGCATGGAGCGGCTCCACGGCGAGCCGAGCCTGGTCGACTACGGCTGTATTCCGGGGGTCTGCTACACCTGGCCCGAGGCGGCCTCCGTCGGAAAGACCGAGGAGACGCTCAAGGAGGAAGGTGTTCCCTACAAGGTTGGCAAATTCAACTTCATGGGTAACGGCCGGGCCCGCTGCATGGACGAGACCGAGGGGTTCGTGAAAGTCATCGCCGAAAGCGAGGGCGGCCGCGTACTCGGCATCCACATCCTGGGCCCGCGCGCTTCGGACATGATCGCCGAGGCCGTCGCCGTGATGAGTTTCGGGGGGAGCGCGGAGGACATCGCGCTGACCATTCACGCCCACCCGACCCTCTCGGAGGCCATGAAGGAGGCGGCCCTCGACGTCGACAAAAGGGCGATCCACGGCTAGCGGAATCTCGTCAGAGAAGTGGTCTTTGAGCGAATAGCTGGGCACGGCCTGGACAGTGTCAAACCTGGCCCTTGACCGGCAATGCCAGGTTGAATGCAGAGATTTCCCAGAAGTACCAAGGCTTAAGTGACAGCAATGAAGGGGATACAGGAGACACGGCAAAACGATCTTTTGTTTTGCTATCCCCTGAATCCCCTTTGTTCTGTGTTAGAATGTATTTATCGTGTTCAGCCCGGAGTCAAAGAGCATCGCGCAACACCATTCCACTTCAGCTGCAGGTGCCCGAACTATGGATGTCAGAGATCTGGGCCTTATCGGTTATCCCGAGGCCCTCGAAATACAGCAGCAACTCGTCTCACAACTGAGGGCCGGTGGGCCGGAGACCCTGCTCTTACTGGAGCATGCGCCGGTGTACACGGTCGGCGCCGGCGGGGACCTCGCCAACGTGCTCGACCCGGGGGTCAGCGCGCTGCGGGTGAACCGGGGCGGCGACGTCACCTACCACGGGCCGGGACAGCTGGTCGGCTACCCGATTCTCGACCTGGCCGCGCGCGGCCGCGACCTGCACCGCTACCTGCGCTTTCTGGAGGAGTTCCTGGTGGAGCTTTGCGGCACCCTCGACGTCGCCGGCTTCCCGGTGCCCGGGCGGACCGGGGTCTGGACGACGCGGGGCAAGCTGGCGGCCATCGGGGTCGGGGTGCGGCGCTGGGTCTCCATGCACGGGTTTTGCCTGAACGTCTGCGCGGATACCTCGCCCTTCGACCTCATCAACCCGTGCGGCATGGCACGCTGCCGGATCACGTCCCTGGACCGGGAGCGGGGGGGGCAACTCCCCATGGACCGGGTCAAGGAGCTGGTGCGGGCGCGCTTCGCAGCTGGCCTGGACCGGCAGTTGCCGCGCCGTTAAATCCCCGTTTTCCCCGCGTTTGAACTCGTGTAAGTTTTTCAAGGAGGCTCGCATGTCTGAATCAGATTGCTTGGTCCCTGTAGAGAAACTCAGGTGGGTGTGCGACCCCGCCCTGTTCGGCTTCCAATCGACCGATGAGATCGCCATCATGGAGGGGAGCATCGGGCAGGCGCGGGCGCTCGCCGCCATCGATTTCGGGCTCGGCATGACCAACAACGGCTTCAACCTCTACCTCGCCGGGGATCCCGGGACCGGGAGGACCTCCACCATCTGTTCCATCCTGAGGCGGCGGGCCAAGGAGGGGGACCCGCCCAGCGACTGGTGCTACGTGCACAACTTCGCGAACCCCGACGCGCCGCTCGCGCTCTCGCTGCCGGCAGGGAAAGGGAGCGAACTCGCGGCGGACCTGCGCGAGCTGCTCGACTACGTGCGCGCCAACATCCCGAGCGCCCTGGAAAGCAAGGAGTACGAGACCAACCGGGTCTCCATCATCGAAAAGTTCCAGGAGAAAAACGGCGAGATCTTCTCCGAGCTGGAAAAGGAGGCCGGGGAGCACGGCTTCGCCCTGCAGCGCACCGTCTCCGGCCTGGTCATCGTCCCCCAGAAGGAGGGGCGCAACTTCACCCAGGAGGAGTACGACGCCCTGGAGTCCGGGGAGCGCGAGCGCATGGACGAGCTCGGCAGGGACCTGACCGAGAAGCTCAACGACGTGCTGCGCCAGGTCCGCGAGAACGAGAAGTCACTCAGGGACGCCCTGGCGCAGCTGGACCGCGAGCTGGGGCTCTCGGCGGTGGGGCACCACCTGAATCCGCTCAAGGAGAAGTACGCCGGTTTCCAGAAGATCCTGCGCTACCTGGAGAGCGTGCAGGAGGACCTCTTGCTGAACCTGGAGGACTTCAAGCCCCAGGCGGCACCCCCCCAGATTCCCGGGCTGCGCCTCCCCAAGCAGGAACCGACCTTCGAGCGCTACGAGGTGAACGTCTTCGTGGAGAACAGCCCCGACAACGGCGCGCCGATCGTCTTCGAAACCAATCCGACCTACAACAACCTGTTCGGCAGGATCGAGAACGTCATGCAGATGGGAGGGGTGGCGACCACCAACTTCACCCTGATCAAGCCGGGCGCGCTGCACCGGGCCAACGGCGGCTACCTGATCGTGGACGCCCGCGAGGTGCTGATCAACCCCTTCGCCTGGGAGTCGCTCAAGCGCTGCATCAGGAACTCCGAGATCAAGATCGAGGACGTGCTGGAGCAGTACCGCTTCATGACCGTCGTGTCGCTCAAGCCCGAGCCGATCCCGCTGCACGCGAAGATCATCATGATCGGCTCCTTCATGATCTACTACCTGCTCTTCTACCTGGAGCCCGACTACCGGAAATTCTTCAAGGTGAAGGCCGACTTCGACTCCAAGATCAACCGCACCCCGCAGATCATGCAGGACTACGCGCTCTTCGTCGCCGGCCACTGCAAGAAGGAGGGGCTGCTCCATTTCGACGCCAGCGGAGTCGCGGCGCTGCTGGAGCACGCCGCGCGCCTGGTGGAGGACCAGGAGCGGCTCTCCGCCCAGTTCATGGAACTCTCCGACCTGATCCGGGAGGCGAGCTACTGGGCGGCCCTGGGCGGGGCGCAGCTGGTGGACCGCGCCTGGGTCACCAAGGCGATAGAGGAGAAGACCTACCGCAGCAACCGGATCGAGGAGCGCATGCAGCAGTACCTGGCCGACGGCACCATCCTGTGCGACACCAAGGGGAGCGTGGCGGGGCAGATCAACGGGCTCTCCGTCATGACGCTGGCCGACTACACCTTCGGCAAGCCCTCGCGGGTCACCGCCCGGGTCTCGCTGGGGCGGGCCGGCATGGTGAACATCGAGCGCGAGGTGAAGCTCTCCGGGCCGATCCACGACAAGGGGGTGCTGATCCTGACCGGTTACCTGGCAGGGAAGTTCGCCCGGGACAAGCCGCTCTCCTTCTCCGCCTCCATCTGCTTCGAGCAGTCCTACGAGGGGGTCGAAGGGGACTCCGCCTCCTCCACCGAGCTCTACGCCCTGCTCTCAGCCCTCTCCGGGCTGCCGCTACGCCAGGGGATAGCCGTCACGGGGAGCGTGAACCAGCACGGCCAGGTGCAGCCGATCGGCGGGGTGAATTACAAGGTCGAGGGATTCTTCGCCGTCTGCAAGGCGCAGGGGCTCACCGGGGACCAAGGGGTCATGATCCCGAAGTTGAACGAGCGCAACCTGATGCTGAGCGACGAGGTGGTGCAGGCGGTCCAGGCCGGGCGCTTCCACATCTGGAGCGTCACGGACATCGACCAGGGGATTGAGATCCTGTCCGGCGTCCCGGCGGGTAAGCCGGCCGAGGACGGCAGTTACCCGGAAGGGAGCGTGAGCTTCCTGGTGGACCAGAAGCTGAAGGCCCTGGTGGAGAGCATGCGGCGCTTCGGCCGCTCGTCGGAGAAAAACGACGCCAAGAGCGAGGGGTAGGGGAGCGGGGGGATAGTTCGGCAAAACAATTGTCAATTTCTCGCCAAATGTGATAAGGAGGGGTGGTGTCGATCACCGCTCCCCGGGCCGCCCCTCGCGGCCCTTTTCATGCGTACCTGGTGACCTGAAATGGCTATGGCAAGACCCTGTTATCTGATCGTGAACCCGACCTCAGGAGGCTTCTCCCCAAGCCGGCTTGAGCAGGTCATGGCTTCCTTAAGGCAGGGGGGGCTGGACCCGGAGCTTTTGACCACCGGCAGCGCTGAGGACGCCGCGCTCTTCGCCGCGCGCATCTGCGCCGAGTCAGCCGATCCCCTGGTGCTCGTGGCGGGGGGCGACGGGACCGTGAACGGGGTGCTGAACGGGATGGTCCCCGGCGCGGCGACCCTCGGGGTGATCCCTCTGGGCACCTCGAACGTGCTGGCGCGCGAACTGAAGATAAGCTCCCTGGACGATGCCCTGGCCCGGGTGGCGCGGGGGACCTCCCGACCCATCTGTGTCGGCGAGCTGCAGCGTGCCGGGGAGAAAAGGCGCTTCCTGCTCATGGCCGGGGTCGGGGTGGACGGCGCCGTGGTCAAGGCGGTGCGCCTGGGCGAGAAGAAGCTGGTCGGCAAGGGGGCCTATCTGCTCTCGGCGCTGCGCGTCCTGGCTGACTGGGACCACGGCGAACTGCAGGTGACCGGTGGCGGCAGGAGCCTTGCCTGCCACAGCGTCATCGTCTGCAACGCCGCGCGCTACGGCGGGAATTTCCTGCTGGCGCCCCAAGGAGACCTCTTCAGCCCCGGCTTCCAGGTGCTCTGCATCCGCGGGGGCCGCCTCGCCTACCTTGGGCTCGCCCTGCTCTTGGGCCTGAACCGGGCCGCGTCCAGCAGCGCGGTGGTGAGCTTCCATGCCACGGAATTGGAGGTCACGGGGAACAAGGCCGTGCAGTTGGATGGCGATTATTTCGGCGCCGCCCCGCTTCGCATCGCCTCGATTCCGGACTTCCTGCGCCTGATCTGCTGACCCCAACTCCGGCGCGATGGCTTGCGCCGGCGCCCTATGCCGATTTCAGGCTTGACGCCTGATTAGTGTTGGATTAATGTGCCAATGAGAATCTGCAGCGCAGGGTGGAAGGGTCGCGTTGGCTGGCGACAGGATCTTTGGAGTAAGGGGAGTGGACTCGCCGTGGCTAAACCTAAGATACTGCTGGTGGACGACACCAGGCTCGTGCTGGAACTGGAAAAGAGTTTCCTGAAGCTTTCCCATGTTGAGATCCTGACCGCGATGAACGGCGTCGAGGCGCTGGAGTTGATCAGGAAGGACCCACCCGACCTCATCTTCATGGACATGAACATGCCCGAGATGGACGGGCTTGTCTGCTGCAGCACGCTAAAGGCAGATCCCTTCCTGAGCTCAATCCCGGTGATCATGCTGACCACGGCCGGACGGGAGGGGGACCGGGAGCGTGCGGCGCAGGCCGGCTGCGACGACTTTCTTACCAAACCGATCGACCGCCGCGAGTTCCTGGAAAAAGCGCGCCATTACACCGATGCCGTGGACCGCAGAGACCTGCGGGTGCCTTGCCAGTTTCCGGCCATCTTCCTCCTGGGCAACAGCCCGGTGGGAGCCGAGGTGCTGGATGTCGGGGATGGCGGGGTCTTTCTGGCCAGCCACGAGCCGGTGCGCCACGACGCCATGGTGAGGCTCGCGCTCTACCTGCCCGGGGCCAAGCCGGACTTGAGGGAGTTGGCCGGAAGGATCGCCTGGCTCAATGAGGACGGCAAGCGGGTGAACCCGACGCTGCCGCCCGGTTTCGGCGTTGAATTCCTGGACCTTGACGAGAGTTCGCGCAGTGCGCTGAAGCATCTGGTGGATAGCGAGATGGAGAAGCGGTAAGTTGTTGAACCGTTAAGTCGTTAAGTCGTTAAGTCGTTAAGTCGTTGAGTCGTTGAGTCGTTGAGTCGTTAAGTCGTTAAGTCGTTAAGTCGTTAAGTTGTTCCCTTCGACTCCGCTCAGGGACCATCCTAAGAGCACCTCTCGTCGCGTTGCGCGGGAGTCTTAGGTCCCCTCTCCCGGAGGGGGAGGGCTAGGGAGGGGGAGGGCTTGCCGCGCGGCTCGCCAGCTCAGCACTTTGAACCAGACCCAAACCAGCACTACCGCAGCCCAGTTTCCCGCCGGGTTGTCCAGCAGTCGCCCCGCCCAGCGGTCATGGCAGGCGAGCAGTTTCCCCCCTTTCCCCGGTTGCACCCCCCCGAGCGCAACGTCGAGCAGGAACGGTATCTGCCAGGCGTTACTCCGCACGTAGCTTCCCGTGGCATACCAAAAACGCTTCCTTTCGGCTTGCGGCAGCGCGGCCATCCACTCTTTAATGTAGACCAGGAAGGGATGGATCAGCAACCTCTGCGCCGAGTGCTGGCTCTGGTAACACCCCTTGAGCCCTTTCATGAGCTCGAAGCAGCCCAGGCCGGCAAGGTTGGTGAGGATGGCGTTCAGGGTCTGTCTGGGGAGCAGTCCCTCGCTCAAGAAACGGCGCGGCGAGGTGCGGATGCGGGCGGGAAGCAGCAGCCAGTTCCCGGTCTCCCTGATCCGCTCGGCCAGGAAGGTGTCCTCCATGAGCGGCAGGGAGCTGTCGAAGCTGCCGAGGCGGTTGAAGAAGTCGGCGCTCATCAGGAAGCCCTGGTCGCCGTGGGTGCAGCCACGTCGGTCCAGTGCCGCCTTGGCCCCGTAGAAGCGGTAGGGGAAGGGGACGGCCCCCTCGAAGTGAAACTCCAGCGCGAAATGGCCGGCGACGTCGGCGCTCCCCTCCCCGCGGGCGGCAGCCAGCGCGTCCAACGCTTTGCGCAGGGCGAGCGGATCAGGGAGGTCGGAATCGATGTGCAGGAAGAGGAGCATGGCCGCGCCGGCAGCGCCGGCCCCCCGGTTCAACTGGCCGGCCCTGCCGCGGGCTCCCTTTATCACTTGGAGCGGGAAGGGAAGCCCTTCCCGGTGCTGCTCTGCTACCGTTATGCTGTCGTCGACCGAGCCTCCGTCCGAGATGATCAGTTCCATCCGGACCCCCTGCTGGCGGGCCATGCCACGCAGAAAGGGTACTATGTGCGCCGCCTCGTTGTAGGCCGGGACGACGACCGAGAGCTCGGGGCGCCCGTCAGAGGACAAGGCTGTCCGCCTTCTCGACCAGGTTCGGCAGGTCCGGTTTGGTCAGGATGTCGCTCGCGCCGAGGTCCTTCCACTTCGCCTTGTTGTCGTCGCTGGCGAGCGAGGAGAAGATGACCACCGGGATTTGGTCCAGGCTCCCCTCCTTCCTGATCAGGGAGGTCAGGTGCAGCCCGTCCATGCGCGGCATCTCGATGTCGGTGATGATAAGGTTCAATTGGTCCTCGATACCGGTCCCCTTCTCTTTGCAGCTGGCCAGCATGGCGTTCACCTGGTCCCACGCCTCCTCGCCGTTCTCCGCTTCCACCACCTTGTATCCCGCCTCACGCAGCGAGCCGCAGATGGTGTGGCGGATGAAATTGGAGTCGTCGGCGACCAGGATGGTCTTTGCCCCGCGGTTGACCGTGGAATGCGCCAGCATGAGCTCCGCCGTAGGGGTGGAAAGCGCCTCGCTGGACGAGAGTTCCCCGATGATTTTCTCGAAGTCGAGGATCAGGATGATGCGGTCCTCCATCTTGACCACACCGGTGATGTTCGCATTGTGGATCGCCTTGACCGGCGGTTCCACGTTCTCCCAGGAGATCCGGTAGATGCGGGAAACCGAGTGGACCAGGATGCCCACGATGATCCTGTTGAATTCGAGGACGATGACGCGGTCCGCGCAGAGTCCTTCGGTGTTCTTGTTCAGGGCCCGGAACAGGTCGATGAGCGTGATAACCTGGTCGCGCAGCTTGATCATGCCGCTGATGGCGGCGTTCGCGTTGACCACCTTGCGCAGGTTGGGCAGCCGTATGATCTCCCGGACCTTGGCCACGTTGACGCCGAAAAAGCAGGGGATCACGTTCCCCTTGCTGTCGCGCTCGTCGATCCTGAACTCCACGATCTCCAGTTCGTTGGTGCCGCTTTCCAAAAGGATCTTGTTATTTGCTTCCATATCGCCCCCGCCTAAGCTGTATTTACCGATCAGTTCTAATCGCATCGGCTGTTCCAGCAAAAACATGAGGCAATTCTTGGGTAACGTGTCCCCCCTGCGAAGTAGGGGGGAAGGCTCGCGGAGCGAGACAGGGGGGTTATCCTCCTGCAGAAAGACCCCCTGCGGCTCCACCATATTTAATGGGCTCTGTTAGGCACAGTTGTTGTCTTCCCTCGGGGCACCGAAGGCGGGCGAATACAAGATTCGCCCCTACCAGCGCGATGAGGTGTAGGGGCGAACCTCGTGTTCGCCCGTTAGCTGCGACCGCATTCCCCCCGCATGGGCACGGGGAGCCGACCCGACGCACTTGGAAAAAACAACATCTGCGCATAAAAGAGCCATTCAATAGGGGGACTAACTCGCTTCGCGCCGCACGTCGACCCGGTTGTCGTAGAAGGTGCTGCCGCCACCCTCGTCGGTCAGGCGCTGCGAGGTGAGCGCGTTGACCGAGCGCGTGCCAGGTGCGAAGGCGAGCCACCAGACCCCCTCGGCGACCACCACGCCGGGCGGGACCTGCTCCGTGACGCCCAGCAGGAAGGTCACCTCCCCAAGCTCGTTCCAGGCGACCACGCGCTCGCCGTCTTTAAGCCCGCGGGAACCGGCGTCCGCGGGGCTCATCTTGAGCTGCATGCCGCCCTGCTTCTGCCTGAGCCCTTCCTGCTCGTAGAACGACGCGTTCAGCGCGAAGGGGTTGGGAGCCGTCATGAGCCGGAAGGGGAGGCTCCCGGACTCCTCGTGAGTGGGAAGGTAGCGCGGCAGCGGGTGCGTGAGCCGCGGGTTCAGGATCTCGATCTTCCCGGAGGGGGTGAGGTAGCCGGCCCGCTGCACCGTGAGCTCGACGGCACGCCCCTCGGCAAGGGCCTCCAGGTTTATGCCGTGGCGCAGCGGGGAGGGAATCGCCAGCAGCCGGTCGATCACCTGGTCGGCGCTCTCCCGGAAGATCGGCTCTCTAAAGCCGAGCGCCTCCGCCAGCAGGGAGAAGACCTCCCAGTTGGAGCGGCTCTCCCCGACCGGGTCGATGGCGGGCCGGGCGCGCTGCAGGCAGTAGGTGCCGTAGGAGCGGTAGATGTCGCTTTGTTCGAGCGAGGAGGTCGCGGGGAGCACCAGGTCGGCGTAGCGCGCCGTGTCGGTCAGGAAGCGCTCGTGCACGACGGTGAAGAGGTCCTCCCGGGCGAGCCCCCGGAGCACGGCGTTTTGGTCCGGGGTCACCGCCGCGGGGTTGGAGTGGTAGACGTAGAGCCCCATGACGGGCGGGTCCGCCAGGTCGTTCAGGGCGTGCCCGAGCCGGTTCATGTTGACGATCCGGGTCGGGGCCGGCTGGAAATCCTCGTGCAGCAGCTCCTCCATGGCGAAAGCCCCGCCCGTGGAGGTGTCCGGGAAGCAGCCACCCCCCTCCTTGGCGTAGGCACCCACCAGCGCGGGGAGGCAGGAGATGCAGCGCACCGTCATGGCGCCGTTGCCGTAGCGCGACAGGGCGCTCCCCAGACGAATGAAGGGGGCGCGGGCGGCGGCGTACCTTTTGGCCATGAGCTCGATGGTTTCCGGCGGGAGTCCGGTGAGTCGCGAGGTCTCCAGCGGGGAGTAGTGGGGCAGCACGTCCCGCTGCAGCTCGGGGTAGCCCAGCACGGAGGAGGCGATAAAGGCGTCATCGGTGAGGCCGTCGCGGGACAGGATGTGCATGATGCCGAGCGCCAGCGCCCCGTCGCTCCCCGGGCGCACCAGGAAGGTGCGGTCCGCCGAAGCCGCGGTCGGCGTGCGGTAGGTGTCGACCAGCCAGACCTCGCCGCCGCGTTTTTTCACCTCGCGCGCGGCGTGCAGGAAATGGATGCTGGTCGCGGCGGCGTTGATGCCCCAGAGGATCAGCAGGTCGCTTTGGCCCGCGCTGTCCGGGTGCGGCGTCGGGGTGCGTCCCATGACGGCCTGCCACCCCGCCCCCTTGGCCGGCGAGCAGATGGTCCGGTCCAGCCGGGAGGCGCCCAGACGGTGGAAGAACGGGTGCCCCGCGTTTCTCTGCACCACCCCCATGGTGCCGGCGTAGGAGTAGGGGAGGATCGCCTGTGCCCCGTGCTGCGCGATGATGGCGCGCCAGCGCTCCGCGATCGTGGCGATCGCCTCGTCCCAGGAGATCGGGGTGAACTCGCCGCTTCCCTTGGGGCCGCTTCTCTTGAGCGGCGTGGTGAGACGCAGCGGAGAGTGGACGCTCCTTTCGTAGTGCAGCATCTTGGGGCAGAGCGTGCCACGTGTGAAGGGATGCAACGGGTCCCCTTGCACTCCGACGGCCTTGCCATCCTTCACCTGTACCAGCATGCCGCAGGTGTCGGGGCAGTCGAAGGGGCAGACGGATCGTTTGGTGACAATGCTCATCGGTTTATCTCCTGGTTGAACGCATGAGGGCCCTTAAGGATTCCCCTTTGTATGTGTTTTGCGGGCTTTGATCAATAGAAATCTTTGGATGTATCAAGCGCTGAGGCGTCTTCCTGAAGATCGGGAGTGCTATTTTGGGCGGGTGTCGGGGCGGATCTCATTTCTTAGTGCCAGGGGTGCCAGGGACCTCATCCTGCTCCCCCGGCCAGCTAAGGTGCTCCAGTCCACGGCCCTAGGGTTTCTGGTCGTGAACTGGATGCAGTTGTCTTTGGTCTCATGCTGGGATCCAGCTAGAGGCCGCTTACTTCTTGTGACACTTGGCGCAGTTGCCAGCAGGCTTGAAGGCCCTCTTGCCGTTGTGGCATTCGCCGCAGAACTTGCCGGCGTTGATGTCCGCCATCTTCATGACGGTGGAGCCCTGCTTCATCTTGAAGATCTTCGAGTGGCACTCGTTGCACTTGAGCCCTTTACCGGCATGGTCGTCGCCCTTGAAGGTGACTTTGCCCATGGAGGTTTTCCACTCTACGGTCTTGCCGGCGGGAACTGCCATGGCTTGGGCTGCTGCCAGTCCGACGATGAGGAGTGCCGCGATCACAACTTTTTTCATAAGTCTCCCTTTGCTTCCTGGATGTCGAAATAATTGCACTATCTAGTACCACAATCCGAAAAGTTGTCAAGGTGCTTCCTCGTTTTCAGTCCGTACAACCCGCGCCGCAATTTCGGCAAACCCTTGCAATCTGACCGCTTTGCAGTTTAATGTGATAGCAGGATCAAATCACAAAAATGAGCACCGGGAGTCAAGCCGCATGCAGGAAGATTACTACGCCGCATACAGGGAGCACCTGCGCAAGGGGATGCGGGTCGAATTCGGCATTCCGCTTCTGGGTGGCGGGGTCTTCCGGGATTGGGCTATCATCGTCGAAGCCCAGGCGGACGAGTTGCTGGCCCAGATCTCCCGCGACGTGCTCCCCGCCAATGTGCGGGTGGACGTCGGCTTCATCCTCGACGTCAGCATCTGGATCAAAAAGGAGGTCTACACCTGCAGCGGCATCGTCATCGAAAGGCTTGGCGGGCGGGTGCTGCGGATTCGGCTCTTCGGCGCCTTCACCCTGCGGGAGCGCCGCCAGTTTTTCCGGATCGATCTCAACCTGAGGCTTAGGTACGCTCTTTTGGGAAACCCGAACCGAAGGGATGTCGAGAGGGACTGGGAGCAGCGCAGGGACCTGGAGCACATGAAGTTCCAGGGGTATGACCAGTTCGTTATCGCGGCCCAGCAGGCGCGCTACCTGCCGTCCCTAGCGCTTGAATGGCACGACATCCTCTGGGCCGAGGTGAATCTCGGAGGAGGCGGGCTGCTGATCCGCTTGCCGGAGCCGGTGGCGCCGGAGAAGCTGCTGTGCCTCGAGATCCACCTGCCGCTCAAGCCGCAGCGCCAGATCCAGGCCGTAGCCGAGGTCATTCACCTGATGGCCCCCAAGGCGCCCAAGGGGAACGGGGCGCCCTATTACGGCACGGGGGTGCGGTTCCTTTACCTGGACGAGCGGGACCGCGACCTCATCTTCCGCCATATCTCGGTGACTCAGATCGCGTTGCTGCGTAAGGCGGCAGACCTGCGCGAACTGGAGGTGGCCGAGCCAGGCGAGCCGGAGCCCATGAGTTTGCGGCAGGTGCTGCCGCGGGTGCTCTGGGCGCTTTTCTTTCTGATCCTCGCCTTCTTCGTCGTCAAGGGTCTGCTACGTTTCCGGGAGGCGGGTTCCCCCAACGAGATCGGCAAGACCTATGAAAAGGCAATCAGGGAGTACCGCCACGAAGAAAAATGACGCCGTGCCGGATGCGCAGACCGTTCCATCAGCCGCACGGCTCCCTGGCCGGTCGGACGCACACCACCCGCCCCCAGCACCCATCGTTCACCTTTTACCTTTAACGGATTCAACCGGTTGCATCCCCGGCAAAAGTCGTCTATCATGGCAAAATCTTACAGGCATGATAGATTTGCAAGTAAAGGCAGGCCGGGAGGTAATATGTCAGTCAGGATCTTCATCGCGGTGCTCGTCGTCCTCATGTGCTTTGGTATCTGCCATGCCAAGGCTGAAAGGTGGAGCAACTTTGCAGAAGACACCGACCTTAAATACTATATCGACCAGAGATCGATCATATCGCTGCCTGACAATGTCTATATCTTCTGGGTGAAGTCAGTCGCCAAGGACAAGGACTACTTCAAAAGCGAGTACAACCTGAACAACGTTTCGTACATGTTCACCAGCTACGAGCTGGACTGCGCCGTCTCCAGTTACCGGGTGCGCGGAACGATCATGTTCGACAAAAACAGGAAGGAAATCAACAAATCCATCCCCGACAAAGAGCCTTCCTTCGAGCCGGTGCCACCCGAGTCGATGCTGGAGTTGGCACAGGATGAGGTCTGCGTCAAGGAAGAGGGCGCCTCCGAGACCCCCGATGCAGAAGAGCGCTCCGCTGCCAAAACTGCCGCGCCCGGCGCGCCGGAAGCACCGCTTGCGCCGGAAGCGCCGGAAGCGCCGACCGCGCCGACCGCCCCTGAAGGACCGCCGGAACTTCAATAACCCACAAACTGGAAATAAAAATGACCAACATGATAAGCGCCGAAGGGCGCAGGCGGCTTCAGGAGCGCTACGACGTCCTTTGGGAAAAAGAGCGGCCGCACATGGTCAAGAACATGGCAGAAGCGGCCGCCGAGGGGGACCGCTCGGAGAACGCGGAGTACATTTATTCCAAGAAGAGGCTGCGCGAGATCGACCGGGAGCTGAAGCATCTGGGCGACCGGCTCAAGGTGCTGCAGGTGGTTTACCCGCCGCTCAAGCCGAGTGCGGTGAGTTTTGGCTGCTGGGTGAGCTACGAGGACGAGAACGGAGAGGAGCGCTGCTATCAGCTGGTGGGGCCGGACGAGTTCGATGTCAGCATCGGGCGGATCAGCGTCGACTCGCCGGTCGGCAAGGCGCTGCTCGGCAAAAAGGTGGATGACGAGGTCACCATCAAGCGTCCCGCCGGCGACCTCACCGTCACCATCGTCGCCATCAGCTCCAGCAAGCCGGGAAAGTAAGGTCGCTCGCCTCCGGCTCCCCCGCTTTACAGCTTGAAGCCGGACATCTCCTGCTGCAGTCCCTTGGTATTTTCCCCGAGCTTCTTGACGGCGCCGTCCACCACGCGGGTCTCCTGGAGCACCGAGTTCGCGGAAAGCTTGATGCTCTCCACCGCCTGCTGGATCCGCTGGCCCCCCTTCGTCTGATCCTGGCACGCCTCCTGGATGCGCGCGGTGGTCTCCGAGACGTGCAGGGTCAGGCGGCCGATCTGCTCGCCGGCGATCGCCTGCTCCCTCATGGAGCGCATGACCTGAGCGGAGACCTCGCGGACCTTCCCCACCTCGCCGTTGATGAGCTCGCTCCCCTGGCGCAGCTGGCTGGTGGTCTCGGCTATGGTGTTGGTCATGCCGGATACCTGCTCCATGGCCGTGCGGATCAGTTCGCTGCCGCGCGCCTGCTCCCTGGTGGCCCGGGCGATCTCGGACATCTGCTGCGCCGTCTGGGTAACCCCTCCGACGACCCTCTCCAGGGCGTCGCCCGCCTTGATGGAAAGCTTGCCCCCCGCCTTGATGCTCTCCTCGGAGGCCGCGATGGCGGCTACGGCACGCTTCATCTGCTCCTGGATCCCCTTGACGGTGTCGGCGATCTCCTTGGTGGAGCGCCCGGTCCGCTCGGCGAGCTGCTTGATCTCGGCGGCCACCACCCCGAACCCCTTGCCGTGCTCGCCAGCCTGGGCGGAGATGATGGAGGCGTTCAGCGCCAGCAGGTTGGTCTGCCCCGCGATCTCGTCGATGACGGTGACGATGGAGCCGATGCTCTGCGCCTTCTGGGACAGGTCATTGATGGCGTCCGCCGTGGTGCGCGAGGCGTGGATGATGACGTCGATCCCGGCGATGGTCTCTTCGACCGCCTGCTTGCCGGTTTCGGCGTCGCCGCGCAGCTTGTCCGAGATGGCCGCGCTCTCCTTGGCGTAGGCCTCAATCTGCCGGATGGAGGTGTCGAACTCCAGCACGGAGGAGGCCGTCTCGGACGAGGTGTCGGTCAAGGTCTGGACGCCGCCGTCGATCTGGCGGATGGAGCCGGACATCCGGGTGATGGAGTCGCTGATCCCACCCACGGAAAGCACCAGCTTCTCCATGTGCCGGGCCACCTCGTCGATGCTGGAGGAGAGTTCCTGCACGGAGCAGGAGCTCTGGGCCGCCGACTCGTTGAGCCCGGTGACGTCCTTGGTGACGCTGTCGATCTGCTGCTGGATCTGCTGGGCAGCGGCTGAGGTTTCCGCCACATCGACGGTCTGCCGTTCCGCGAAGGATATCATGGAGCGTGACGCCAGAGCGATCTCGCCCGAGGTCGCGGCGAGCTCCCCGGTCGTGGACGTGATGCGGCCGATCATCGACTTCAGGTCAGTGGCCATGGTGTTGAGGGAATTCCCCAGCACGCCGACCTCGTCGGCGCCGCGCACCTCCAGCGTCCCGGTCATGTCGCCCGAGGCGACCGCCGCGGCGAAGCTGCAGCCGCGGTTGATGGAGCCCTTGACCCCGCGCGCGATGGACCAGGCCAGGGCGATCATGGCGATCGACAGCAGCAGCGAGGCGGCCAGGATGAAGTTGTGCAGCGAGCTGATCTTGGCCCTGAAGTTGTCGATATACAGGCCGCTGCCGACGATCCACCCCCACGGCTTGTACAGTTTCACAAAGGAGATCTTGGGCGTCGGCTGGGTTTCGCCGGGCTTGGCCCACATGTAGGATACGAACCCCTCGCCGTTGTCCGTGCACAATTTCACGAATTCGCGGAACAGGTATTTGCCGTTGGGGTCCTTGTTCCCGGAGAGGTCTTGGCCGTCCAGTTGGGGCTGGGTCGGATGCATGATCATGCGCGGCGTCAGGTCGTTGATCCAGAAATACTCGGAGCCGCCGTAACGAAGTTCCTTGACGTGCCGGATGACCTCCTTCTGGGCTTCTGCCAGAGGGAGGTGCCTCTCCTCGACCGCTTGGGCGCCCTGTGCGATCTGCTGGTACACGACCTCGACCACGCTGCTAACTTTCAATTTTTCCTGTTCCATCAGCCATGATTCGATCTTCGGCAGGATCAGGAGCTCGGTACCTATCAAAATCAGGGCAAGGCTGATCAAGGGGATTACCATGATCTTCCAAAAAATCTTCCAATCTTGATAACTCGATATTTTCATAAAGTCCTGTGTATGTACATTGGCGATATTCAATGATTGTTGCTCTTGCTGACTGCCGAGATTAACACATATCGCATGAAAGTGTAACTGATTTCGTAGAATAACGTTCTACATCATGAGCGGGCAGGGACGGGGAGGGCGAAGAGCAGCAGCATTGGCCGTGGCACCGCGAGCCGGGAGCGCTAGGGGGAGGAAGTCGCAAAGCCGGAGCGGTTGGGGGGCGGCACCAGCTTGGCTGCTGGGCGGGTTCAGTCGGAGGGGCCGGCCGTCCGTAATCGGGCAGCTATACATTTGTTTCTTTCCGGCTAAACTGTACTTGGGACGCGAGTCCTGACGATCACACCCTGCATAAGCGGAGCGGCTATGAAAATCGTTCGCATCATCCTTTTGGTCGTTATGGTGGCTTCGGGAAGCCTCATGGTGCAGGGGTGCCACTGGTGGACGCCCCCCGCGCCTCCGGGCCTGCCGCCGCCTCCGCCGATTCCGGTCCCCTGATCCCCCCAGGAATCCATCGAGAGCTGCATCGGCACGCGGGCTCTCCGGCAAGCCGGCGGGCCTCCGGTTGAAACTGGCAGGTCCCAGCCGGTGAACCTTCCGGCTGGCGCACGCATGGTCGGCTAGCCCATCGCAAAGCAAGGTGGCACTTTGCTTTGCTACGGCTGATGGTGTAGTGTATCTTGATGCTATCCAGTCACAATTAAGCCATTGCCGGGCAGCTCGAAATGCGCCCTTACCCGCACCAGCTGCCATTTCCCGGGCCGCCTCGACACGACAAAGAGGCGCTGGCGCGGAAGGCGGCACAACTAACCAGTATTCTCCGGAGCCTTACATGTCCAAAGCTGTCGAAGGATTGAAACCTGAACTTTTCTGGCGCTACTTCGCCGAGATATCCCGCATCCCGCGCCCTTCGAAGCATGAGGAACGCGTCGCCCGCTACGTGCTGGACACGGCCCAAAAGCTGGGGCTTTCGGCCCGCAAGGACAGCTGCGGCAACGTCGTGGTGCAAAAGCCCGCCTCGCCCGGCCGGGAGCGGGTGCGCAGCGTCTGCCTGCAGTCCCACCTCGACATGGTCTGCGAAAAGAATGCGGACAAGGTGCACGATTTCCTGAAAGACCCCATCGAACTGGTGCGAAAGGGTGACGTCATGATGGCCAACGGCACCACGCTGGGCGCGGACAACGGCGTCGGCGTCGCCACCAATCTCGCGATCATGGCGGACCGCTTGCTGCAGCACGGGCCGCTGGAGCTGCTTTTCACCATCGAGGAGGAAATCGGGCTGACCGGCGCGCTCAATCTCAGCCCGGAAATTTTGCAAAGCAGGACGCTGCTGAACCTTGACTCGGAAGAGGAAGGCGCCGTCTACGTCGGCTGTGCCGGCGGCAAGGACACCTTTGCCCGCTGGACCCTTCCGCGCGAGAGCGCTCCGGCGCACGCCGCCGGCATCGTGCTGTCGGTAAAGGGGCTCAAGGGAGGACACTCGGGGCTGGAGATCGACAAGGGGCTGGGGAACGCGATCAAGATACTGAACCGCGCCCTGTTGCGCTTCTTCGAAATCGACGCGCGGCTTTGCTCCATCGATGGCGGGAACATGCGTAACGCCATTCCCCGTGAATGCGGGGCGCTGCTGTTCCTCCCGAAAGAGAACCTGGACCAGGCCGCGGCGCTGGTGGCGGAACTCGACGCGACCTTCAAGGCTGAACTCGCGTCCGTCGATCCCGGCCTGGTGCTGGGCCTGACGCTGCAGGAGGGGAGCCGGGCCGGCAGGGTCCTTGGCAAGGCCGAGCAGCAAAGACTCTGCCGCACCATCGCCGCCCTGCCGAGCGGCGTGCAGCACATGAGCGCCGATATACCCGGGCTGGTGGAGACCTCCAGCAACGTCTCGGTCATCACCACGGCGCTGGGCGACATCACGCTGGTTACCAGCCAGCGCAGCTCGGTTGCCTCGCGCCTGACGGAGGTCGTGCAGACCGTGGAGTCGATCCTCGAGTTGGGGGGCGCGGCGATCGAGATCAGCGATGGCTATCCCGGCTGGAAACCGAACCTGGAGTCGCCGATACTTGCGGTTGCCAAGGGTTGCTATCGGTCCCTGAACGGCAGGGATGTCGAGGTGAAGGCGATCCACGCCGGTCTGGAATGCGGCATCATCGGGGAGCGCGTCCCCGGTATGGACATGATATCCTTCGGTCCGACCCTGGAGAGCGTGCACTCGCCCGACGAGAAGATTCACATCGAAAGCGTCGGCAAGTTCTGGGATTTTCTGGTGGCTATTTTGGCGTCGGTGGAGTGAGATTGAAGCTTGGTGAAGTGGTGCCCTTTAATGGACGTGAGCGTCTGAATCTGAAAGGATCTCGACTATCCAGGCATTGATACTCTTGCCGCGCGCGGAAGCTTGAGTGGCGAGGCGTTCATGTAGCGTTGGTGGCACGCGAAGGTTGAATTTTCCGGAAAACTGTTTACGCGGCTCAACCCCGTCTTCTGCGCACATGTCGAGGAACGTCTTCAAGGAAAGTTCTCCCTCCTTGCGGAGGTCGTCGACGCTGCTGGCATAAAAATCCGCTCCGCCATTGAGCCCGACAAATTCACCCCTGAACATGTTAATTTCGGGATCATATGAAATAACTGCCTTATAACCGTTGAAATCCATAGTGTTCATTTTCTTCCAGCCACTTGCAAATGGCGGCAACGGCCCCTTTGTCTGTGTCGGGTGATGGATGCGGGCGATGAAAGACTCGACGTTCCCCAAACAGACGCACACCAATTCGTGAGCCTTCTCTTTCAGTGATCTGAGCACCCAGTTCGCGGAAAAGTGCGATGATGTCGGGCCACTGAATGTTGGCTGGGACCGGCCGGGCAAAGATCGATTCGAGTGTTTTGATGTGTTTACGCCTCACTATCTTTGCCTTCAAATACAGTAGTACCATAATTCGGTACTATGGTCAACTGGCGGGGAAATCCAGGCAGGCACGGAACTCCGGCGAAAAAGGGGAAGTATTACAACTCGCAGATGAACGGAATCGCCATGGGGAGGATGCGGGTGGTGCCGGCGATCATGACCCGGTGGGTCTTTTTCTGGCAGGTCCCGTTGTGCCGGTATTCCATGGTGATGTCATGGAGACCGGCGCAGCACTGGAAGACATGCAGTGCGGTACCCTCCTTACTCTCCCCTTGGTAGATCCCGTCGATGGAGACCCGTCCCTGACACAGGCAGGGTGCCGTAAAGAACTCCATAATGACCTCCGCTGGCTCCCCTTCCGCCCTGTATTGTAAAAATTAGAAAATAGTAATGATAAGTATCGCCCGCGATTGCATTCCCGCAAGGCGCAAATCGCCTTTGAGGCCTATCCCCCCTATGAAATAGCTCTGTTGGGTGCTGATGTTGATTTCCCTCGTGGCACGGAAGGCGGGCGAATACAAGATTCGCCCCTACCAGCGCGATGAGGTGTAGGGGCGAACCTCGTGTTCGCCCGTGAGCTGCGTCCGCATTTACCCTGCGTGGGTACGGGGTGCCCACCCTACGCACTTGGAAAAAACAACAACTCTGCATGACAGAGCCATTTCATAGGGGGGAAGCTGAACGCAGCCGTAGGGGGGTGTTTTCGCAGGAAAGGCTTGAACTAGAGGACTTCGACCTGCAGGCCGGCTCCGGGGGCGGAGCGGTAGACGAAGGTAAGCTGGATCGGTTGCTCGATCCACGGGGTGGCGCGGTAATCCCTGGCGAAACGGCGCCGGTAATATCTGACCCGCTCGCCGGCCCTCGCTTTGGCAAGACCTTCGGGGGCTCCCTTCTCTCCCTTTTCCAGCTCCGCCTGGAAAAATCCCGGTAGGCTGCCGCCTGGGTACCCGGTCAGGCAGAGGTCGAAACAGAGCGCGTCGCGCAGGCGCTCACGGTCGATCTCGCCGAGCGTGGCGAGGGCGAAACTCCAGAGCGCCTCGAAAAGCACCGGCAGCGAGAGGTTGGAGGCGATCCCCTGCGCCTCGAAGAACTCGGCGGCTGTGGAGAAAACTTTGGAGAGCGGGACCTTTTCGCCCAGCACCGCCAAGGAGGCGGTGAACCTTCCGCTGTTGTAGAGGAGGTCGAGGAGCCGGCTGATGCCGTCGACGCGCCGGATCTCGGTGAAACTGAGCCAGGGAGTGCGCAGCACCTTGTAGGGCGCCGCCTCCGCGTAGGCGTACCCCTCCTTGCGGGCGATGCCCCGCATGGGGGTTCCCTTCATCACCTTGAGCGCCTCCACCTGGATGTGGTCCGGGCTCAGCTCGAAGAGGCCCTGCAGGGATGCCAGGAAGCCGTCCAGCGACTCGCCGGGAAGGCCGGCAACCAGGTCGAGATGGACGGTGACCCGAGTCTCGGCCTTCAGGCGTCGCACGTTTTCGAAGAGCTTTCCGAGGCTCGATCTGCGCTCGACCTTGGCAAGCGTTTCTTCGCCGCCCGATTGCACCCCGATCTCGAAGCGGAACAGTCCGGGCGGAACCTCCGCAAGTAGAAGGAGGTTTTCTTCGGTAAGCAGTTCCGCGGCGATCTCGAAGTGGAACTTGCTGGTCGGTTTTTGCTCCAGGATGAAGCGCCAGATCCGGTTCGCCCGGGCGGCGTCGTAGTTGAAGGTCCGGTCCACCAGCTTGACCGTCTGCGCGCCGCCCTGCAATAGGATCAGCAGGTCGCGTTCGATCCGCTCCATGGGGAAGGAGCGCACTCCGCTGTCGATGGATGACATGCAGAAGGCGCAGGAGAACGGGCAGCCGCGAGAGGTTTCGTAGTAGACGAGCGGTTTGGCCAGGTCGACGAGCCCGGCGGCGAACGGGGAGGGGATCCAGTCCAGGTCCGCCAGCGCCTCCCGCTCGGGGTTGGCGACGATCTCTTCCCCCTCCCGGTAGGTGATGCCGGCGATGGCGTCCAGCGGTAGGCCGTCGCGCAGGGCCTGCAGCAGGTCGCGGGCGGTTGCTTCCCCCTCGCCCCTCACGATGCAGTCGACGGCGGGGTTGCGCACCATCATTTCGAAGGAGCCGAAGGAGGCCTCCGGGCCGCCGAGGACGATGGTTGTCTGCGGGGCGAGCTGCTTCAGGTCCGAGGCGAGCTTCAGGGTGAGTTCGGTGTTCCAGATATAGCAGGAGAACAGGATGACATCCGCCGCGGCGCCGTGCAGCCGGGAAAGGAGCTGGTCCTGCTGCTCGTTCACGGTGAGTTCCAGGATCTCGAAGTCAAGACCCGTAAGGCTCGCGCAGGTCGAGGCGAGGTAGGGGAGGGCGAGCGAGGAGTGGACGTATTTGGCGTGCAGCGTGGCGAGCAGGATTTTCATGAAGGCGATTGTAGCCGATAGCCGGAGGCGTTGCCAGAGAAACTTAGGCAGGAAAGGCGCAATGGCTAACACAACAAAGCGTAAAAAGGCCCTAACGCAAAGATGCTAAGGCGCAAAGGCGCAGAGAAAAGCAAACCAGTCCTTGTGTAAAAACCTCCCTCCCCCCTGGCGGGGGAGGGTCGGGGTGAGGGGGACGCAGCCACGAAGTGGGCAACATTTGGGATCGGGCACCTTCCCCCTCCCCCTGATATGGTTGTCAGTCGTCAAGGAAAAAACAGTTTTCCCGTCCACTTCTTGCAAGTGGCTGCTTTGAATGGTTTATTCCAGGGCGTATGCCGGGGCAGAACCTATGT
>Ga0316225_1000285_pt1 | contig 69528 bp, 48 predicted proteins | sample TBH18015metaG_FD_206010 | JGI IMG/M metagenome (GOLD analysis project Ga0316225, IMG submission 206010) | Freshwater microbial communities from Trout Bog Lake, Wisconsin, USA - TBH18015 | ecosystem: Environmental > Aquatic > Freshwater > Lake > Hypolimnion/Profundal zone | place: USA: Wisconsin... | reverse complement strand
CTTGCCGAAATCTTGATGCTGCTTGCCTGCAACGTTTTGCCATGAACCTCTGCAAACGGGCAGGACGAACAGACTCACGCGCAACTGTGCAATATGCCTGATGCCATTTGGCCTGCCAGGGGAAAGTAGAAAGTGGAAAGTGGAAAGTGGAAAGTGGGAAAATGTCGCGGCAATGAAAATTTATGCGATACAAAAATCACCGTAAGCCATTAAATGTTGAAATAGCCGGCACTGCCAGTGCTTGATGTCGCCACAGCCCGCGGCAGGCCGCTTTTCGGCAGGCAATTTTCGAACTTCTACATCCGTTCCCGAGACGTTGGAGTCGGTCGCGATAGTCAGCTATCGGGTAGGGAAATGTAATGCGAATAGCACCCCCCGTGTTGTTTCTCAACTCATTAAACACCGATATTACCACCCGCGCAAAAGCAGCTCTTTCACGGCATGCGGTTCTAGCACCAGCGAACAGGTTTCCCAATCCGCATCTTCAACCTTGCTGTATTTGGCATCAAACGGGTTGCGTGTCGCACTGGTACGGTCGATGAGTTTGAGCGCTTCCTGCTCGCCTTCCAGGGCAATCTTGACCCACACATCTTCCAGCGTATCTGGAATCTGACCGAACAGCTGGTGTATGGATTCCAGTCGGTCAGCCAGCACTTGATGCACTTTATCTTCCACTGAATCGCGGTAACGCAGGTTGGCAATCCCTATCTCGCTGCGAGCCTGTCCGATACGTTGAATACGGCCCTTACGCTGCTCTAAACGGGTTGGATTCCAAGGCAAGTCGATATTGATAAGCGTACCCAAACGCTGCAAGTTCAAGCCCTCGGATGCCGCATCCGTACCCAGCAAGAGTTTAAGTTCACCGGCGCGCACCCGTGCCTTGATGACGTCACGGTCACAGCGCTGAAATCGGCCCTCACGCCAGATTCCCGACCGGTTGCTCCCGGCATAAAGACCAATTTCCATTCCTGAAAACTCGGCGCGCTTGGACAATTCGTCGCCCACCCAGCGCACCGTGTCGTAATATTGCGAGAACAGAATACAACCCAAATCCAGCCAGCGTCCTTCTACATCTGATCTCGTGCCCAACAGATAACCTACCAGCGCTTCGAGCTTAGGATCATTATTTCCCCCCTGGCGGAGCAGCTCCAGACATCGGCTTAACGAAGCGATTTCCTCCCCGGTGAAGTCTTTAAAGTCGGATGTCGATTGAGCCATTTTTCCATGCGGCACATCTTCATCCGCATCGTCCTCGTCTTCATCGCTCAACTCGTCAACTTCAGCCCCCAGCAGCTTTACAACCGTATTTCGTCCGGCTTCCATCGAGCTACCCAGGCGGCGCAGCAAAAGCGTCTTGAAAAATCCAGCCCCTTTGACACGTTGTTGCAGCAAACGACAAAACTCTTCGGCTTCGATATAAGCATCGCGAAGATAGCCGCCCAGCGCCAATGAACTGCTTGCCGCTTCGCCAAATAACCTGACAGTCACCCTCGGCAGATAGTAATCACCCGTTGCCGGATTAATCATGGCCTCAAGATAACCCCGTGTGCGGCGAACGATACAGCGCAGCAGCGGATTATATTCATCGCCGAAATTCTGCAACACATTCTGAAGCTGAACACGGCGTATTGCCGGGGAAATATCAGCCAGCGTCTCAGGATTAAATTGCCAGGTCTTATCATCTGCATACAGATTGCGCCGGATACGGTCAAAGGCGGGATCTTCGTGGCGCGATGGCAATGGATCACGCACATATTGCCAGCCCGCCACGGGTTCAGTCGGTACGGTAGCTGCCCCGTTGGCAATGGCCAGACAGAGACTCGCTTTAAACCAGGGACTGGTACGCGTCCATCCGCCCAGCACGCTGTCATTACCGTGCGAGAGAATATCCAGCAAATCCCACGCTTCGACCGGATGAAGTTGCACCGGGGTGGCTGTGGCTAGCAACATACTCTTGGTTCGCGATCCCATTTCTTTCAGGAAAGCCATCAGTTTGTTAGGCTCAGCCTTCTCATCGACTTCTTCATCGCTCGCATCGACCTTGGGTACTTTGCGGCGGCGGGCTCGATGTGCTTCATCCACAATCACGCAAGTGTAGCGGCGACTCAGCAATTGTTGCAAGGCCTCAGGCTGTCCACGCACGACCAGACCTTGCGAGACCAGGCCAATCCGGCGCGGGCACTTACCTAGCGATTTAATGCCGTCTGCCGGATACTCAAGCTCGTTTTCGTCTATCCATGCCCGCCCGTTCCAGCGCGCGGAGGGGAGCTGCAAAAGTTCCATCATCTCGTCCTGCCATTGCCGCAACAACGGTTTGGGCGCTAACACAAGAATCGGCCCGTCGTCAGGGTCTTCCAATGCCATCAGTAATGCCGCCATGGCTAACTGTATCGTTTTTCCGAGCCCGACCTGATCGGCCAGCACAAGGCGTGCGCCGCCCAGTCGATGACGCTCAAGTGCCAGGCGTGCGAAATATTTTTGATGAGGCCAAAGACCCTGTTCACGACGATAAACCGGCGTTTCAATCGCGGCAGCGGCGGCAGCATCGGTCGGATCGTTGGTTTTTTTCCATTCATCAGGCTCAATTACGCGCCGTTTGAGGATGCGCTGTACATCCTGGGCGATGAAAGGGCAGACACTTAAATCCATGGCGCGCGGATCATTCCACAAGGCATCGAACTCTTCCTGCACCCACGCCACGCTCTCATCTGAGTCATCCTCCCACAACAACTCGTAGTTCACTTTCCAGGCCGACAAACTTTCATTCACGCTACCCATGAATGAAATAGCGCATCCATCAGCGCGGCGTATCACTCCGGCTTTTCCATGAATCAACCCAAAAGCTGAATCCGGCAACACACGCACCTCCATCCGGCCTGATGTCAGTGCCTCAAAAAGAGCTTGATAGCGCGGCAGGGCAGCGGATGGAGCCGTTTCAGGCTGACCCGCACACCAGCTACGTCGCAATGCGGCTTGTGCGGCAGCAGCGGTAATCAGGTCTTGCGGATCGAGATCTGAATTACAGATAATGCGCACCGGGCCTTGCACATTGTTGATCGCTTCACCCGCAATTTCAAACAAGCTGGAACGAAAATAGCCCGCGATACGGTCATAAGATACCGCGCCTTCCAGACGCTGATTAAGGACGGTTGTGTCGAGACGATTGCGACGACTGGAATGGCGCAGGATCATCTTGAATTATTTCTCAGTCATTCGTTGCGCCAACCATTGTTGATCGCGTTCAAGCTCGGCGCGCAACTCATCTTCTGTAGGCAGAATTAGCCGATATTTGCTGGCAAATAATTGCTCGTTTCCGTGCAGCACAGAATACTTCACGACCGAGGCATCCTTGCCAGAGCAAAGAATAATGCCCACCGTCGGATTGTCATCCACACCACGGCGCAAGTCGTCATACATGCGCACATACATATCTAACTGGCCGACGTCCTGATGGGTTAGCTCGCCGGATTTCAATTCAAACAGCACAAAGCATTTGAGCAGATAGTTGTAAAAAACCAGGTCAATGTAAAAATCTTTGGTTTCAGTACTGATGCGTTGCTGCCGCGCTACAAACGCGAATCCTTTGCCCAATTCTAGCAAAAAGCTTTGCAGCTTATCAATCAATGCTTGCTCTAAGTCTTCTTCCAGCAAACGACCCGTTTCAGGCATACCCAAAAACTCAAGCAATACCGGATCTCGAACAAACTCACGTGGATTTTTTTGCAACGGTAAAATCTTTGCCAATGCTTCCGCTTGAACAGGCTCCCGGTCACGGCTGACCAGCAAACGCTCGTAATACAATGTGCCAATCTGCCGTTCCAGCGACCGGCTTGCCCAATTTTGTTCTGCGGTTTCGTTCATGTACCAACGCCGGGCTCGCTCATCTTCCACACGCAAAAGAATACGGTAATGCGTCCAGCTCAATTCGGAACGCACTGCGTTCCAAATCGGAAAGCAATGAAAAAACCCCCGCATATTGCGCAAATTCCGCTCATCAAATCCCTTGCCAAATTCTGCCGTCAAAGTTGCTGACAAGTTGGCAATCAGTTTACTGCCATAGTCCGCTCGTACAGCCCCGCCCTGTTCAAACTCTACAATATGCCGCCCGATTTCCCAGCAGGTGCGCACCTGAATCACATCAACCGCCCGCAGCGCTTGAGTTCTGGCGGATGCGATCAGCTCGCGCAATTGGCCTAACAAATCATGCATGGCGGGGGGCGTGTTGCCAGGTAGCGTTTTACTCATCATCAATTCCTTTGCAATCAGCCAGCATCATGAAGCAAACGGTTGGCAATTAAAATTCTCATCAGATGCAATCATTTTCAACTGTCCGGTTTTTTCGGACAATTCGAAATAGCTTTTGTAGGTCGGGTTAGCGATAGCGTAACCCAACAGTTAAGCATGGTCATTGCGCAATCGACCGGCGAGGATGCGTGCGGCTTCCGAGTCATCCGTCCATTCTTCCATGCCTGCCGTATTGCTCAATTGAGACAGCCATTCCAGCAGACCGATAAACCGTTCTCGCTGTGCCCAGTAACCTTGACCAAACGTGTCGCGCAGATACTGGCGACCCGGCTCCGGATTATGCTCAGCACTTGTAGTTTCGCGCACGGCGAACATCAAGTGTCGCAAGGGTGATGAAGCGAACGGATGCGGCCCCGCACTACCGGCACGACCACGACGGGCAGACAGTTCAGCTGTGTTTGACACAGTGCCACCGATGGGCGCTAACAAACTGGCCGCCAACCCGCCGGGCGTAAACATCCGCGCGCCGTTGGCCTTGTCTGATTTGAGCAAAGGCTTGATGTCGGTCAAACCGAAGCCGCGTGCTAATTCCTCGTACATCCCCTTGCGCCGTTCACCGCGTGACTCGATGTCCAGTGCGCGCAAATAGTAACGTTCGACCAGCGACAGGTCGCGCCAGGAGCTGTCCAGTCCACGGGGCACAAGATAATCGCAGGCGATGCCGAGGGCACGTTCGATCACGGCCTGAAAGTCGCTCTTTTCATTGCGTGCGCGCACCGCGAACACTTCATGCTCCACATCGCGCCCGTCGATATTGCCGTATTGGGTGAGCACCTTGAGTGCTGCGGCATAGGCGGCAAGCTGGTAGTCGGCATCATTGAAGTTAGGTTCGCCGCCTTCATCGAGCGCCTGCATGGATTGGATCTGGCGCTTCACTTCATCTTCCACCAGCGGATAAACCTCGTCGAGAAAGCCCGGTTCATTGACAATGCGCTTGCGCAGCACCAGACAGACAGTGCCTTGTACGTAATTGCCTTTCTTGATGCCAACCGCTTCGGTTTCGGTGCTGATTGTCCACGCTGCGGTGGCTTTGAGTCCTGCGGCCCAGAGGATCATACCCAGATCGGCCCAGACAGCCGGGTCTTGGTGGGTAAACATCACCATCTGCATGCCGTTGTCAGGCATGTGCTGCGCGAGGTTAGTGTAAATCTCCACCATGGAACGGCGAAAGTCTTCGCCATCACCACGCACGGCGAGTTCGGCACGGGCATCGGGGATCCATTCGGGAAAGGCTTTGACGAGCTGTTTGTCATACCAGGCGAGGAAAAAGTCGCCGAGTTCGTGGTAATTGACCGCGTCGGCGTAGGGCGGATCGGTGAGCCAGATGTCGCACCGATAATCAAGGTCTCGTGCATCTATCACCGCAACCGTTGATTTCACATTTCGGCAAAATGGCTTACTGAGAACAACTTGTGCCGAATCCAACATCCGAAGTGGACGGGTCGAATAGTTGAACAGGGTATTCAATGCTTGATTTGAAAAGGTATTCTTACCTCCCGCAATCTGTGTCTTACTCGAAAGCCACTGGGACAGCCTAGAATTCCAACCTGCAATCCTTCCCGTATTGAGCATGGTTGCGGCCAACAAATGTTGGGTTTTGTTTTCCATCCCCGTTTTGGCAAGCAATCCATGCACCAACAATTGCCTCGGCGTGAAGAGGTGGTGCCAATGTGTCCAACCGCGCTCACGATATAGGCGTGCGGTTTCGTCACCGCCCTCAGGAATTTCCTTTGATGGAATAAAACCTTCTCGTTGCCAGTCTGCAAATCGTTCGCGCAGCAGGTCGAGCACCTTGGCTTCACGTGCGAGGTCGGCGGCATCGGGGGCGGCGTAGCGGCGTTCACCCTTGGCATTGATCCAGCGGATGCAGTAGAGCCGTTCCTGAAATACGTCGCCGGGGCGTGGCACCACATCTTCATTGCTCCAGCGGCGTAAGCCCTCCGGGCCGCGCAAGGCTTCCATCGACCAGGAGCTGCTGGCATCAAAGGGATCGATCACCCGGCTGTCGCCCACCGTTGCGCCCTTTTTCTCCTTGTAGTGTTTCAGCTCGGCTTCAGTGACCGCCAGCACCGTGGGCTGCAAGCGGTCTGAGTCACCGCATTGATCCCAACGGACAGCGATCTTGGAGTATTCATCCACTACCCAACTCGGTGCCAGCGGAATGTAATAGTCGCACCCCTCGGGTTTGACTTCCACGCAGTAAAGAAACGCCTCGGCACGCTCGCCCCGGTCGTTGTGTTCGATACCCCATTCTGTAATCTGTTTATCGGCAGAAGCAAAAACCTGTTCCTGAACACGCCGAACTTCTTCCTGAACTTCCTTGCCGCCACCTAGCAGATTTAAACTCGCCCATGTCAGCAATCCGGCCACGGGATTTAGGTCGGAAGCAAAAGCATCGCAACCGATACGAGCTGCTTCAAAAGGAATGGAACCGCCGCCGCAAAAGCTGTCACCCACGCGCGGTGTATGACCGAACATGTTCTGACCGAGCTGCTCGATCAATTCAGGCAGATTTTTTGCCGAAGTGCCAAGATGAGCGTTGATTTCAGCCCAGGCAACGGCCGAAGGGCCATCTACATTTTCTGGTCGATCACAGTGGGTAATACGCTCAACGTAAGGCAGCGCATCAAAGGTAACATGATCCATCTTTCGTTGAACGGCGGGTTTACAACGTTGCCATGTCCCCTCATCATCCATCGTTAAAATCTTGAGGAATATTTCCCGATCTTTTTTGGCATCGTTTGAGGCGGGCATCAACATGCCGAGGATGGAAGCACGCACGAGAATGAGCGGCTTGCGCCCCCACCATTTACCGAGACCTGTCAGTGTCTGCCCAGAAACCGCCTTTCGCTCCTTGTATGCTTCAGAGGAAAGGCGGGCAATGGGGAACTGAGTTTCGATAAATGAGGGCATAGGAATAATTGGAATTAAAGATTAAAAGCGAGTTGGGAGTGTCCCAGCATTTCTCGCCGGTCGCGAGGCGACATGCCCTCGCCTTTGATGAACGGGTTATCTGCAAGCGCTGCGCGCAACGCACGGCGCCATCCCAACCCTTTTTGCAGCGCCTGACCGGTGGTGGCAACCGTCATGGTGTAGAGCCACCAGCGCTCTTCAGGTGCCAGGGCTTCCCAGTTACGCAGTGCATTGGGAATATCATCGACAGGTGCTTCTTCCACCGACCAGCAAAGCACACACAATTCCTTGCCCAGCGAGGGATGAACCGGCACGGGCTTGGACGGGTTCTTCAAAAACTTGCAGGACGGCAAGCCGTTGGCACGCAGGCGGCGATTGGCTTCTTCCCAAAAAGGCGGCGCTAATGCCAGCCAGCGATTGCGATCTATCATGACCCGCAGTGCCGGATCATTAGGCGACAACACTTCGCTACTAATGAAACTAGTAAAATCGGCACCGCGATGCTCGGTGATGCAGATCATCTCGCTTTGGCTGCTGCCCCCGGGTATGTCGATCAGAAACCCATGGCGGGCTTCGTCAGGCATAAACCCGAGTCCGACGATCTTCCGGGTGGTTGAGGAATCGTTACGCGCCATCATTTACTGCGTCACTTTAGAGGCATCAAAAGACTGGTTGCTAACTCGCAGCCAATCAAGCAACACCTGGCCGGTAGGAAATCCCAGCGAGGCTACCGTCATGCGCATGACACCGCTACCTACCACTTCTTGCAGCTTATCGGCAGACAGCTTAATACTTGCGGCGGTATAGCCGCTATCGAGGGCACCTGAATATTCGATGTGCTGGAGACCGTCACTGCTCTCTGCTGTAACCCCTAAGTCATAGGCCACCACGCCAGCGGCTTCATCCAAGCGCTGAATAAAATTCCAAACCGCACCGGCGTCAAACAGACGAATTTGCTGATTTAAGCGTGCGGGGATGCGTAAATCCATACCAGGCTCTTCACGCCCCGGCTGAGGAATCACAATTCGCAGCATTTCAGAGTTGATCCCGTAGGCTGCGGCCACCCCGATTGCACACACAACCCGGCAACCCGGCGGCACGCGGAATATACCGGCATAGGTCGCAGCACCCGCCGTGGTCGGTGCCGACCCGTCGGTGGTGTAACGAATGGCAATGCCGTTGGTTTTTGGCAAGGCGCGCAATTCAACCTCAAAGTGATCGCCGCGATTGTGTAGCTGATATTTAAGCCTGACGGTTGCTGTCCATTCTTTCACCGGACTGAGCAAAAGAGAATTTTCAGGATCAACCGCTAGGAAACGGTAGCGCAGCGCCGTTGCCTCGAACCGGGTCGGCGTTGGCACGGGACTGGAAGAAGCGGTTGGCTCGGAATCGCCAGACTCGTATACCACCGATGGTGCGTGCAACGGCTCAATCTTCAAATAGGTACGGCCAGCGCCATCCTCTTCCACGGACAATTCGCGAATTTCCACTGACGGCGAAGGTGGTGGAAACGGACCGCGTCTAACGTGATTACCTTCCTCACGCCACAGTCCTCTGCGAACACAATCAGCCTTGAGGTCATCGAGTGCGGACGGCTTATGCAGCGGCCAGTTAGTGTTGACAGCCGCATTGCGTTTGAAATCGGACCACAGCACAATTTTCGTATCAGTTGAACCAAAAAGTCGGCTTTCAGCACGCGTGCGGAAACTGTCGTCGTCGATCTTGGTGGTGAATTTTTGCGCACCTTCCAGCGTCTTGCGTATCGTGGCCTCACCGTTGCGGTTGCCTGCGAAAGCCAGATCAATACCGAGTGAGCGCAGCCCTGAATTGATGGATGGATAAACGATCTGGTCAAAGGCTTCTTTTAAGGATGCGTTGAACTGCAAAGCGATACGATCGCGCAAGGCATCAAGGGCGCGCCATTGCGGATCTTCGGGCGGTGTCCCCTCGGAAGTAAGTTCATCCTCAATGCTTTGCAGTGCGCGTGTCTGACGTGCCGCGTCGATCACCTTCTGAAAGGTATCACGTGAACCACTCAAAAAAAGTACGCGATTCTTGTATTGTTGCTGAGCCCACCAAGCTTGCCAATCCAAAGAGATGGGCAGCTGATTAGCTTGTCCGCCGGGGCGCACGATCACCAGCGTGGTGCGATCCTGCTCAATTTGCACCTCATCTGGCGGCGGCAGCACTTTGACTACCTGAAAACAGTCGCGTAGTGAAGCTGAAAAATAGGATTCAAGATGTTCACGCAACATCCGGTCCACTGTCTCAGCATGAAGCGAGAGTGCTGTGGCGCGAAGTTTAGCGGCCAGGTTTTGTTGATTCTTGAAAAACAGGCGACCATCGGCAGAGTTGTGCAAATACCACGCGCGGGTTGCCAGCTTATCAAGTACGTTCGCTTTAAAGGTGGAGAGATCGCGCCCCGGGCGTTGCAGACAATCGACCAGCTGATATTCGCGTAAACCGTGAATCGCTCCCGGCGTAGTAGACAGCGATGCGACCAGGATGAGTCGCGCTGCTTCTGAAGCATCCGCATTCCCATTGGCAAGATCAATCTGCTCGACTTCAGCATCTCCACTATGGGCGATATCATGCGCAATCGCTTCGCTCAACGACGGATTGATGGTGCGAATCTCGGACGCGATTTCATCCACGTTAAGGTCGATATCGTATGGACTGATTAAATCCCTGCCGGCCGCCTTCTCTGACTTCCAAAGATCGGCTACCACCATCTGCATCAGGCGAATGACCCCGCGCGTTTGCTGAAAGCCTTCGTTTTCCTTGAACTTGCCAACCAGTTCACGCAGATCCGGATGAAATGGGTATGCATCTATCACGCGGGTGTAGAGCGATTCCGGCGTGGTGGTGGTCAGATTCATGCGAACCGCTTCACGCTGTGCATCACGATAGGCGACAGCCACCTGCTCAATCTCATCCCGAGAGGCGACAGTTTGAAACAGGCGCTTACGAAGGATGTGGTACAACTCATCGCCATTCGGGTTCACCGGGGTAATCGGCACGGCGATACGCCGGGATTCCGATGAAATTCCCTGTACAGCGCGATCAAATGCCGACTGCAAGTTGGATTGACCGATACTGAAATTCGTACCGGCAAGATCGGATAAAACCAGACAGACGTTATCCATCTCGGCAACTGCAACAAAAAGATTCGCCAGTGCCGTTGTCGTGACGACACCCAGATCACCATTTCCAACCGGGACAGCAACCGCGTATTCAAGGTAAGGTGGCAGCTCATCCAAAAAAAGCACCAGTGGATCGCCACCGAGCAATTGCTTCCATGCTTCAGGTCCCGGCGCGCTAAGCAACGGTGCCACATATCGGGCGAACTGGTCTGCACGGTTTAGCTGTTCAGCAATTGATCCCCAGATACCACCCGGATAATCGGTGCTGCGTCCATTAAATCCGACCACACGACAACGTCCTAACTTAGGAGCAGGATCTTTCTCTCCCAGCACCCGACGGCGCAATTCCGGATCGCGCGCCAGCAAACCTAGACCTATCATACTGTGCGTTTTACCGCCGCCCATCGCCTGTGACAGCAAAAAAACAGATGATCCTGCACCACTGCCAGACAGGTGGCGAAATGCGCGATCCACCAGCGTCATCATGCCGTTGGTGAAATAGTTTTCATCAAAAAAATCTGAACCGTGGACCTGACCCTTGAGGAAGGTATCAAGGCTAAGCACCGTGGCACGACGGTCAGCGGCAAAAACGGAGGCGCGAGGGGTGCAAAGAGCTTGAAGTGTCATAGGTCGTCGAACTCGGTTAGGTGAAATAGAATGACAGGCTTTTATTAACGTGCCAGTTTAGCAGCAAACATTGTAAGCGCTCCAAGAACTTTGATCCTGTAATTTGGCTATGTTGACGCCGGCCGAATATTAGGGAATATAATTCCCTCTATCAAGATTATGCATTAAACTTAGTCGCTCTTCTGCATCGCCCTGTTTATCCTCTTTTGCAAACCGAGACAGAGCTTATTGATCTATGTCAGCCCTGTTTTAATTGCGCTTCAAACTGATCAACAGGTACTGGCCGGCCAAAGAAATATCCCTGATAGTTGGGGCAACCCATGTTCAACAGAAATTGCCGCTGTTCTTCCGTTTCCACGCCTTCGGCAATGACATCAAAATTCAGACTGTGCGCCATCGCAATGATGGTGCGCACGATGGCAAGATCGCTGCTGTCAGTGGATAAATCGCGTATAAAAGACTGGTCGATTTTAATCTGATCAAGTGGCAGACGTTTGAGATATTGCAAGGATGAATAGCCTGTACCAAAGTCGTCAAGTGAAAATCGTATGCCCGATTCTTTTAATCTGTTCATGGTAGCAATGATGCTTTCGATGTCCTCAATCAGCATGCTTTCGGTGAGCTCCAGTTTGAGCAGGCCAGGTCTGATGCCATACTGATCAACAAGCGCCTGTACCTGATCGGCAAAACCGGCGAAATGAAATTGCTGTGCGCTGACATTCACCGCCAGCACCAGATCGCGGGTTAATACCTCCTGTTGCCAGGCCTGTATCTGGGCGCAGGCGGTTTCCAGCACCCAGTAGCCTATCGGCACAATCAAGTTGGTTTCTTCTGCCAGCGGAATAAATTGTGCAGGCGACACCAGACCCCGTTCAGGATGCATCCAGCGAATCAACGATTCGGCACCGAGTACTTTACCCGAAACATCCACCTGTATCTGGTAGTACAGTTGTAATTGCTGCTTTCCGATGGCATGACGCAATTCCTGCTCCAGGGATGACCGGTCTTCGATGGTTTTTTGCATCCGGGGATCAAAGAAGCGCATGCCATTGCGCCCGCTCTGTTTGACCAGATACATGGCAATATCAGCTTGCTTCATCAGTTCGTCTATCGATTGTTGATTGCTACCGAACAAAGTTGCACCGATGCTGGGTGTGTTACGGTAGGTATGAGTGGCTAACTGGTAGCTCTGACTCAACGCCGCCAGTATCTTGTTACCGATCGCTTCGGTCTGCTCTGCGGCTTCAACAGGATGTTCGCTCAACGCCTCCAGCAGCAGTACAAACTCATCCCCGCCCAGGCGGGCAACGGTATCTCCTTCTCTGACACAGGACGTCAGGCGCGCTGCAACCTGTTGCAGCAGCAAGTCTCCAATATCGTGTCCGAGTGTGTCGTTAAGGATTTTAAAATTATCCAGATCAATAAATAACAGCGCGCCTTTTTTTTCATTGCGCGCACTGGACGCCAATGCCTGTCTGAGCCTGTCCAGTAGCAAGCGCCGGTTGGGCAGGAGCGTGAGCGGGTCGTAGAATGCCAGATTCTGGATTTCACTTTCTGCCGCCTTGCGTGCCAGCGTTATACCGACCAGTCTGGCAGAGTGTTCGATAAGATAAATATCTGCTTTCGAAGGCTTGCGCGCTGCACGATGGTAAATGGCCAAAACGCCCATAACCTGACCCGATGCAGAAAGCACTGGCTGTGACCAGCATGCCCCCAGATCCGCCTGAGCCGCAAGCGCCTTATACGGAGCCCAGTAAGGATGAGTTGCGATATCCTCCACGACAATGCGTTGCCCGGTAAAAGCTGCGGTGCCGCATGAGCCGGCACCCATGCCAACGTCAATGCCATTTAATGCCGCGCTATAAAAATCAGGCAAGCTGGGCGCGACCCCTTTAAAAAGATGTTTGCCTTCGCTATCGAGAAACAAAATACTGCAAAGCATTGCCGGATTGAGTTGCTCCATCCCCAGCACGATCACTTCGAGAATATTGGAAAGCGAATTTTCTCCGCTAAGATATTCCAGCGTACGATTATAAAACTGCTCACACTCGGTCAGGCGATATAGTTCATTCGTACGCTCAAGTACCTTATTTTCGAGATCACGATTAGTCTCGCGTACATATTTTGCCATACTGGCAAAGGATTGTGATAAACGCGCCATTTCGCCTGAAACCGATACATGCGGCTCAACATCAAAATCGCCGTGCTGTATCTGGTCCGTAGATAATTGCAGCGAGGCAATTGGATTTAATACCCAGCGTCGCAAAGCGAAACCCATGATAATCAAGGCGAAAAGTAATACTGAGCCGAACAGCAGCAGTATCTGAACATTCCCCTTGATTAATGTCAGGCTGCGGGTATCCATCAGAGTCAGATCGTACCAGCCAACTTCGGGTAGATAGGCAACACCCAGCAAACGTTGACCACCATTATAAGTCACCCACAGGGTGGCACTTTTGTTGTTAGTGTCGCCTTTGATTCGACTAATGGCTTGCTGCAAATGCGCAACATCATCCGGATTGGTGAGTAGTTTGTCTATCTTGATCCGCTGGCCGGTATCTTTTGCAATACTGGCAAAATTGATGAGTTTCGGGTCAGCCGATAGCTGAATGGCCATATTTTTATCGATAAATAAATTATCAATACCGGGTTGTATTATATCTACGCTTTCTTTCAAAAAATCAGTCAGATCAATGCCGGTTCCGATTACGCCCAGCACGGTGTTTCCATTCTTGATCAATACATTAATCCATACTTTTATTACGCCCAGATGTGTGTCCGGATCAATATTGATCTGGTAGTCATCACCTTCTTTAATCGTTGCATAAAACCAGTAATCGCTTTTATTTTGAGCAGACAGGGTGTAGCGAAATTGATTATCGAGAAAATGACCGGTAGCATCATTGAAATAATAATGGCCGCTTTGTGAAAAAGCAGCAAAATAGCTGTGATCGCGAAAATTGAAGCGATATTTTTCCATTGCTGCGATACCGCGATTGCGCACCAAGGGATCCTTTTCATGCAAGGCCATCTGGATGAGTGCTGGATCAGTTGCCATTTTTCTGGCAAGCTTAATCTCGCGTATCAATGGCGATAAGGTACGATATTTATCAAATGTCACCTGCCGTTCAATCAGTTTTTGGCCCCACTCCATATTGATTTCGCTGATCAGGCGTGAGGAGAAAAACCAGGCGATGAGCACAAATCCGATAAAGATTGCCGTCATCAGCAGCAAAAATTTCAAATTAAGTTTCATTCCGCCACCGGTTGTAACATCTGGTGCCAGGACAGGCTGGCCCGAGTATTGTTTCATCAGATTAACAATCTTGTTCAAAAATGAAATTCAGCACGCATCACCCGCGTGATAGTGACATTCCCGTCAAAAGGTGAAAATACGGGTTTCCAGGCTAAAACCCTCGTGGTTTCATGTTTTGGCCGGAAACCGTATGTCAAGCATTTTGCTCGTTAATAGCAGCTTGACAACCTGTCGCGGCCATTAAAATATAGCTATATGAGGCAGCTACTGGCACACAACGGCTCATCGTCAGCTTTATCCCCATCCTGCTGGTGGAATTGAAGAGGTAAAAATTTCTGCCGTTCATTATGCGTCAGGAATGCTTTTGGCGCTATCGGAAAATCCTTACTTTTGTCTTAGGGATTTTGCTATGGAATTAAGCTGGTAATACAAGGAAGTTTGTTAGCTACGCCCGGGTTTTATTGCCAGTGCGTAAGATCAATTTTCAATTGTCCTTTTTGCACGCCACATCCCACAGCGCTTCTTCAGCACTGTCGGGTTGAACAGGGGTTGGTTTGTCGTGCGTGTTGGTGCTGTAAATTCTGTCACCTGAGCCCATTTGACCGGCGTAGGCTTCCATGAAAATAACGTTTGAGGTCTTGTTGGTGCAATGATATTCGCGTTGAACCTTCATCGACGAATAGCTTAAATCGCCGAAAATGGCAGGCGTTTTCAGATCGAACAAACCCCACATTTGCACGATATGCGGGCCATGGTGCTCAATGTTGGCGACATAGGCTGTCTCGGTTGAATTTTCGCCCAGCTTTTGCCAGTCAGCCTGAGCCGTAGCGCAAAACAGCATGAGTAAGAAAAAGTATTTAAACATATCGCTATCCAGTCAATTTAGCTTGCATTCAGTAACGGAAACAGTCCGCGCAAGCCTGTCGCCATCATTTCAACGGCCATCGCTGCGAGAATGAAGCCACCTATGCGTTCAACCACATCCAGCGTGGATTGTCTGAGCGCATTTTTAGCCTGGCAGGCGAGGTGAAAGGTAATCCAGCATGCAACGCCTGTCATCAAAATCGGTAAAATAACGTGAACCAGGTCGGAGTATTGATGCCATGCGCTGTTCGCCATTACATAACTGAATGCAGCAGGACCCGCCAGCAGCGGAATCGCCAGCGGAACGATGGAAGCCTCCCTGACTTCAATTTCGGCGACTGGCGATCCTTTGAAACTGGATTCCTGACCCAGTACCATGGCGATGGCCAGCAGCAATACAATAATGCCGCCGCCTACCTGCATCGCACCGAAGGAAACACCGAGCAAGCCTAAAATAGGCATTCCCATAAATGTCGCAACCAGCAAGGCCAGCGTGACGCTCAAGGCGATCTTTCTGGCAAAACGAACCCGGCGCGGAAAATCCAGACCTTCAGAAGCTGTCAGAAAAATCGGCACCATCGAAACCGGACCGACCAGCACTAAAAGTGCAATGGTTTTCTTAAGTGTCAGTGCAAAAATGGTCAGCATGGATTAAGCAGGGTAGATTAGAAACGGCTTGTTCGAAGCGAGGATGATTGCACAAATCAGCTGATTGGGCAAAAAAAGGAAAATATGCTGCCGGATTTTAAAAAGATCATAGGCATAAAAAATAATATACTGTTTTTTTGAAAAGCAAAAATATCCTGTTTGTCGAAAAGTAATTTACTTTGCTGTGAAGTTTGAATACAGTCGCACTAACGGGCAAACGAACGCTTAGGTGAGTTACGTTAATAAAAATCAGGAGCAGTAATGACACTCAGGAACAAACAAGCCGGCTTTACTTTGATGGAGTTGCTGGTGGTCATCGCGATCATCGGCATCATGGCCGCCCTTGCCGCGCCTAATTTTTCAAGTTTTATCGCGAATAGCCGCATTAGTTCAGCGACTAACGATTTGATTGCCGATCTGATGCAGGCGCGCAGTCTTGCTGCGACAAGTGGACACCATGCAATCGTTTGTCCGTCCACTAACGGTACAGCCTGTTCGGTTAGCATTTCTGATTGGGCTAAAGGGCGTATTGTCTTTATCGATAAGGATGGCAGTAATTCCTATAATAGCGGAGATACACTGGTAAAATATGTATCCGGCATGCCGGCCAATCTGTCTGTAACCATGACGGGATTTCCAAACATTTATGTTGTCTACAACGCCTATGGAGGGATGTTCCCTTTGGGAAACGGTTCGTTTACGCTTTGTGTTAAAGGAGCAAGCCAGGACAGGCAGATTTCAATTGATTATAGCGGTCATCCTGTAGCAACTAGAACAGTACAGTCTTGCTAATATATTATGATGATAAAATCGCTAAAGCAACAGGGGTTCTCGCTGATTGAAGTGCTGGTGACCATGCTGGTACTCTCAATTGGCTTATTTGGCATGCTGTCTGTCATCATTACCAGTCTGAAAATGAATTCATCGTCTGTTTATCGCTCGATTGCCTCCCAACAGGCTCACGCCATTGCTGAAGTCATGCGTGCCAATCCAACAGCCATCGGCACTATAAATGCTGCGACTGCGGTTACTTTTTCAGCAGCGAGCGCTGTTCCAGTTGCCGGCTGTTTGCAAGTTGCCGGATGTACAAGGGGCACTTCCAGCACAGCCGGTTACGTGCAAAATGCGTTGCAAATGTGGAAAGATCAGCTTGCCGGATTGTTGCCCAACGGTACAGGCACAGTTTGTCAGGACAGCACACCCAATGATGGTACATCGGCCAACTGGCTATGCGATAGTGCCGTGAATGCGCCTTATGTGGTCAAGATATGCTGGAATGAATCGCGCATTGCGGCTTCCTCCTCGGTATCGGGCACCGCTGGAACTTTTGGCACGGGAGGTGCCTTATGCACCTATACCAATCTGTGAGCAAGGGTTTTTCATTGATTGAGTTCATGGTTGCAATCGCGATCTCGATGATCATTCTGCTGGCCATCACCATCGCCTGGCAGTCGGGTTATGCCACCCAACGCGCACAGACTGACACCAGTCGCCTGAATGAAACCGTGCGTTTTGCCATTGATTTATTGTCGAGGGAAATCAAGCAAGCCGGATTTGTCAGTAAGGCTGCTACTCTGCCTGAGTTCAATTTCTGTTCTACAGGTACAACAGGCACAACAATGGCAGGCGTTAACGATCCGGTGACTATTAATGCGACGCTGGCGGGCACGAATTTCAGCGGTGCAGGGGTGACTGTTGCCAATTTGAGCGATGCGATACGCGTACGCTATTACGGCGATGATAGTGGCGCAGGAGGCGTGTCTGGCAGTACGACGTCGAGCTCGGATTGCCTTGGAAATATAGTGCCTAACGGCCGGTTAATTGAAGATACGCTGTATGTTGCGGTGGATCCGAATAACAACAACGAACCGGCGCTTTGGTGTCATACCAGCAATCCTCCGCCGGCCGGGGAGGCTGCTTCACAGCCCATGGTGTCCGGCGTTGAAAGTCTGCAGATACTCTATGGGGAGGACACTGATGCCGACGGCATTATCAATCATTATGTTCCTGCTCAATTGGTCACAAACTTCGATAATGTCTTAAGCGTTAAGGTTTCTATCGTTGCGCGAAGTGCCAATACGGTTTCGGCAGGGGTTCCTGCGGGTAAAACCTATTATCATTTTGGCACGCCAGCATCGACAGCGGACACTTATGTCGATCCGGGCGGCACGGCGGGCGCACAATTTACGCCTCCTGCTGACAACCGGCTCCGTTTGCCGCAACCGCTGTCAACTGAAATTGCTATCCGGAATTTCAGTAATTGCAGCGTTACATTTTAGACTGAGCATGCGATGATCCGTTTGAAATTGAAGCCCGCAGAATACGGCGTCAGGCAACAGGGGTTTGTGTTGTTGACGGCGCTGGTTTTCATGATAGTGCTGACCGTGATTTTGCTTAGTACGGTGAATATATCGACCTCGGATGAGAAAATTGCGCGTAATTCACGTGACAAGGATGTCGCTTTTGCCGCAGCGGAAGCGGCGATGCGCGATGCGGAGCTCTATATATCCGGCAGTTACCAGTTTCCCTATACGCCCAATAACAATCCTAGTGCCTATCAGAGTGCGTTGCTGGCACCTGAATTAAGCGATTTTTTCAATACCGGGAATGCCAACTATCCGTATACCTGTGCCATAGGTGCGAATGGTCCCGGTTGCACGCCTGCTAATAACAACATTACCCGGGCACCGCAGATCTCCGGGGTCAATGCACAGCCAAGATATCTGATTGATATTGTTAAATACAATGGCACCGCATGCAACAATACCAGCTATTTGTTCCGCATCACGGTTCAAGGCGAAGGGCGTTCGGCAGATACCCGGGTTACCTTGCAAGAGTTTTATTGTCCGCCTTAAATGTATCAGGAACAGGATCTGCTTCGCCTGATCAGTTGTCTGGAGGCTTCTTGCGTACTGCATGTCTTTGCCCTGTCACTGGTCTGGCATCAGCCGCATCCCGGCGCAGCTGATACACCTGCCCCGCTGATCGTCATATTGACCGGCAAACCCGCCATCATCTTGCGCGTGAACGAACATGCAACTGTTGCCCCCGTCGCTCGCAGCAGTTCATTCAAGAAACCCGCAACGCGGGTCTATTTTACGGCCAGTGCATTGACGCGCAGGCCTGAAATGATAGGTTCACCGCCGCTTGCGATGGAAATCGCGCAAGGTATCAACGGCGAGGTGGTATTCAGACTTTCGATCAGTCGCACGGGTGAAGTCACTAAAGTCGAACGACTGTCTTCCACTTTGCCTCATGATCTTGAAGGGCAGTTGGCTTTCAGTCTTTACCGTAATCAGTATCGTGCGGGTGAAATTGACGGGGTGGCCGTTAACAGCGAAATGATGGTCGACTTGAAGTTAGATTCCAGCGGCTGGATTTCCGACAATATTCCTGTGTTGGGGCAACCTGACCGTGTTGGATTACCAGCAAGGTGAAGCATTGCCCAGCGTGCTGCCTTTGTTCCCCGCGTTGTCCAGCGTCAATGTGCCGCATTGCGTATCCGAAAAGCCATTCGACGGTGTGGCCGTGATGATGTAAGTCGCAGGAACCGTAGAGGCGCCGGCTGTTGCAACCGACAGGTCATAAGTGCGTGCAGCCATGCTGGTGCCGGCATAATTTGCCCAGCCTTGCGGTTCGGCTGTCGGTGGTGCAGTGCTGACTGTATAGTAAGTATAGTTGTTGGTGTAATAGCGCTCTTCCATCTGCGATAAATTCAGCATGACTGCTTTGGCCTGGTTGCGTTTGGCTTTTGTCGTGTAACTGTTGTAGGCAGGCAAGGCGATGGCTGCGAGTATGCCGACAATCGCGACAGTAATCATGAGTTCAATCAGGGTAAATCCGCGTGCTTTCATCAGAACTCCTGTGTTTAATTAATTTGCTTCCATGACAGGCGTCCGAACTGCCCGGGTCTGAGTCTGGGAGAACAAGACATCCCGCCTGTTTCTGCATTGGTGCAACTGATGCTGATTCTACCTGCCGCTGAAGCGGGACCATAGCTTTGATTCATCAAAAAGCCCCATCCGGGGATATAGTAATTGGCCGTTGTGCAGTTCCCCGCCGTGCATGCTGCAGGTGCTACTGAAGGGGTGCCCGCAGGTACCGGAATGGTCACGGCACCGCTTTGTGCTGCTTGTGTGGTTGCATTGAACGTAATGGGATTCTGTGCCGCACCGCCGCTTAGCGCCTTTCCGCTCAGCACCATATTTACCGGTGTTGAGGAACCGGGCAGTACCAGGGAAACCTGTCCTGCGGCAGTCAGTGAAGTTGTACCCGGCAAAAGATAAATTGGCGAAGGTGCGCCGCCCGTCAGGTAGGAGAAATCATATTCAAATCCCTGGGTGTTGCCGGTGCAGGGATTGGTGGAAGGGGTCAGTGAAGTAAACTGGATATTGCTGCCGATCAGCGCGGGAGGATTGGAATGAGAACGTTCGCCATTGCCCGGCAGATCAAAATACCAGCCAAACTGTTGACCTGTGCCAGTTGCCGAGGCCAGTAACGTGCTGGTATAAGTGCTGTACGAGGTGGCTGGCGAAGGCACATACTGCGGGCAAAGATTGCTCTGATTGCCGGTCAGTCCGTTGCCGGGGTTGGCCAGTGCCGTGGTGGTGTAATTCGGCAAACAGGATGACTGGACTGTATATTTAGTGCAGTTGGCGCCGGTTGTGCAGATAGCGCCTGTTGCATCAATTACATACGATGCAATGATAGCCTGGCGTTGCAATACGCTTCTTCCGGTTGCAGGGGAATTTGAGGCGCCGGTGTTCTGATCCCAGATGCCGTATAGCGTATCCGTGTTAAACGTGGAGCCGCTTTGCGGGTTTGTGTCGGTGGTATCAATCCATGAACCCGTGCCGAAGGTGATGATATAGCCGCCATAAGGATCGCTGCCGACCTTGGGAGCCGTGGTGATTTGTTGCCGGTTTCCGGCACTGTCGGTCGCGCTGAATAGCGGTTGACCGGAAAATGCCGCTGTCCAGGATGCCGGTGTGCTGCTGGTCAGATCAATCTTCCACAGATTGCCATTTCTGTCGCCGGCGTAGACCAAATCGACCGTACCATTCTGGTTTACGTCTACACTTGCGATCCCGCTCAGGCCATTCGAGGCATTATTCGGTGCGCCGGGACTGGTCAGGGCAATCTTGAAATAATTGGTATTGAGTACCCAGGGCTGGGAGCTGCTCAAATTCGGATCAACATACAAGATAAAAAGATAAGCCTTGTTGTTGCCTGAATTACCTGTTGCATCCACGCTGTTGTAGCCATTGCCAAAAATAACCGCCCAGCGTCCGTTGTTGAGTTTTGCAACTACCGGTTGACTGAAGGTGTAACCCAAATCAGCATCGTCCAGACTGGTGAATTCCCACAGTATATTTGCCGCGGAGAAACTACTTGCCGGATCGGTAATGTCCAGCGCGTAAATGCCTTTGCCGCCGGCATTCATCCCACCGGTAAGGATGGTTTTCCACAGGTCGCCGGTACCGTTGCATGCGGTGTGCGTGCTGTTCATGCAGGCATCTGCCGCTACCGGACTGCCATCCACATAAAAAGTATGGAGATAATTGCTGCTCATCAAATTGCTCAGCGCGGGATAGGCCGCATACGGCACATAGGCAAACACTTCAGCCGCGCTGCTGGTGGTATGGGTAGGCAAGCCGGAGGAGCTGATCGTGTACGAGGCATTGATCGCATGCAACATACCGTCATTGCTGCCGACATAGACCATTGGTGTGCGCGAGGCGTGCGCCAGTGAGAAGGCTTTGTAACTGGCGTCAGGGAAAGGCTGTGCAGGCGGACCGATATAAACAGGGTTGGAGTCGATGATGTCGCCCAGTTGGCCTGTCGGCCCGTTAATATAAGAGGCCGTGGTGTAAGCCGTGGCGACCCCTTCTGCCAGCCTTGAACGCCAGCCGTGATTGGCCAGGGTATTAGCAAATGAAGCGCCGGTTGCACTTGGCATGTATGCCTCGTTAGTCATGTCGCCTCTGATATATTTGACGCGATCAACACCAAAGGAGTCCAGAGTGCCCAGATTGCTGGTGTTAAGCAGATTCTGCTGATAGGTGTCAAAAGAGGAGATGCCGCTGCTGGAATCCGGCGCAAACTGAAAGCCTGTAAAGTGATTGCTATCTCCTGAGGCTGTGCCCCGGCTGAAAGAAAAAATATTGCGAGCGGCGGGATTGGGCAGATGCTGCGAGGCCATCCAGTCTGGCGTAGTCGAGGCATTGCCTGAAGTGTTAATCACAAAGGCTTTCAGATCACCTGTCCAGCCGCCGGAGTTATAGCTACCCTGATAGATGTAAGCACCAGTGCCGGTATTCAAGGCGCCGGCGGATTGGGATAGCGCCGATTCCGCACCCTGCTCAGCGGCTATGTTTTGCAGCGCGCTGTTAACCGAGCTTATCATGGCTAATGGATTGCCGGCGCGGAGCAGATCCTTTGGCCAGTTCATTAGTGAACCGCTACCGTAATTGGGTGGATTGTCGTATGAGCAGCTGATGCTGTTGCCAAGTATCGCGTCATACCAGGAGCCACTGCCATTCCATGTGGAAGCACCAGTACCCGGGTCAAATATATAATTACCGGGATCGCCATATTTGGCGGACAGCCAGTAATGCAGCTGGTACGCACAGTCGCCACTTTCCTGGACATCAATGACATACGTCTTGACATGCATGGGTGCTGTGCCCGGTGCCAGATCAGGGCGGATATTGTTGGTCGCAGCCCAGGCAGCCAAACCCGACATCGAGTAACTGGCACCGCCGGCGCCGGTCTGCACGGTAGCCAGGCTTCCCATACCCTCCATGCTGGCCACTGCATTGATTGCGGTGGCCGTGCCTGTGATGCTCGTGCCGTTGATGCTGCCGGTAATGCCGGTATCTCCGCTTAACGAGCCGAGATCAGACGGATGACTGTTGCTGTTGCTGTCTGTATAGGCGTTACACACCGCGCCTCCATTGCTGGTATAGGCACCGCCGGGCAGGCGCTTGTCACACCAGGTATGTACGTCGCCCAGGCTGATAATGTAATTTTTCTGGCAGGAATACTGCACCGGATCATCCCAGCTGCTGATGACCGGGAATCCGTCGTTATTGCTGCTTTTTGCACCGTCATAAAAATCGATAGTTGGCCCTTTGCCACCGGATATGTTGTAGCCACCTCGTAAATAGCGCAATGTCTCATAATACAATTTGCCAATGTCATCATAGGTCTTGTAACCCTGTGAAACTGTGCCGAACTTGTTGATATAATTGACAACTCCGGAATTGCTGCCCGCTACAAACCAGCTGCTCGAATCCCCGCTGTCCGGATTATTGACAAGTATTCCGTTCGTAGCCGACCATTCCGCAGCCAGATTGGGGGTATAGGTGCCTGCTGATAAGTACTGCTGGGGTGACAGGTACTTTGCCTTTGCCCGCAGCACGGCATTGTCGATATCATTGGCATTGAAATATGACGTCACGCCAAAACGCATGTTGTTATTATTCTGCAATACGCCAGTCGGCTTATAGGTTGCACCATCGCTATACAGGGTGCAGTTTCCCTCAATGCCAATTGTGCTATTACACACCTGGACATTGACATTGTAGGTGGCGCTTGAGCCATAGGTGGTCGAGTAGGTCGAATAGTAAGCCGAGCCGGGCGACCCGTAGAGGCCCGTATAGGGGGTGCTGTAGTATATTTGTCCTGTGGAACTTGTCGTGCCAACCATGTTGTACTGAGTGCAGTAATACATGCCTGATACTGTCGTTGTGTATCCCGAAATGCAGCCTATCCCGGAATAGGTTGTCGCCGCCGTACTGAAACTGTTGCACATATAAGGGCTGCTGCTGGTGCCGCTACCCGTGTAAGTGCTGCATGTCGCTGTCACATTGTTGCCGCTGCCTAACGTTGCACAGGTAGTTGTATGGGGGCTGGCAGTCCCGACTGTGCAGGATTCATTGGAGTTGCTGTAATTGGTGCTAACCATTCCGCTAAAGGAAGCCGTTGCCGTCGGAGAGCTCGTGGTATTGAACACCAGGGTTGATGCTGGCGGGGTAAAACTGCCAAATGAATTGCAGCTATAGGGCGAGGCGGAAGTCCCTTTGCCTGTCCATGAGTTGCAGGTGGTCGAGCTCGCTGCCGGCGTGCTGGATAAAGTAAACGTGCAGGATGGGCTGCTACTGTACATGGAATTACAGGAAGCCGTCACCGTGCCGTTTGTGACGGGGGCGGGCGTTGGCATGGTATAGCAGGCTTTCGCCACACCGGGAGCCGGATCACCCGGATCGCTGGAATTCGGCCAGGTAATGGCAGGATTAACTGTCTGATACCAGGTGTTCGAACAATAAAGCGCTGTCCCTGCCGGCACGTTCAGTACGGCCCAGGTACTGCCTGCACCAAAAAATACCATCTGCGAAGAGGTCGTCGTGGTATAGGGTGAGCCGTGAAAGGTCGAGCCATTGCCATTGGAAGCCCAGTTATAGGCTGTGTACGATCCCGGCCAATATTCGCTCGCTTGTGAGCTGGCCGCTGCGGGCAGCGCGCCGTAATACATATAATTGCCGGTGCTTGACAACAGGCTGGCACCGGCCGGCATTATTGAGACTGAGCCTGGTGTGGGCGGATTGGTTAGCGTCCTGTAAGGATCACTGAATGCCGTGCATTGATAGGGAGAGGCGACGGTACCAGACCCTGTCCAGCTGCTGCAAGTCACCGGGTCGCCAGAATTTACCATCTGAAAACCGTTGCACCCGTAAGTCCCGCCAGGTGTTGTGCAGACCGCAGTATCTGACGTTGGCGTACCGCTCTGACTGATAATCATTTGGGTACCATTGCCTGAATTGGTAATGGTCAACACCGTCCCGGACGAATAAGCTGTCGTATAGCCGTCTTCCGTATAGGTTTTGGTCATGAAATTGGAGCCCTGGCCACTCTGATAGCTGCGCTGCAAGACGGTTAATCCGCCGGGATAACCTGTGGAATTGGCCAGATCTACCACCCGGTTACCGCCTGTCATGGCATAACGGAATTCATCCAGCCCCGCCATGGATACCCAGTTGAGAAAATTACCCGACCAGCCGCTGGTGCAGGCGTGCGGAGAGCCATTGCTGGTCGTGCCTGATAAGTTGACGGGATAAAACCAGCCTGCGATTGATCCTGAACTCAGCGAGCTGCTGTAATAGTAGCATTTGGCATTGTCAAAATAACCCAGATAGGCATTGTTGCGTGAATAGCTGGCAGCATCCTGATAGGCAGGCGTAATTGCAGTCGGAAATTCCACCGAGAGTGCAAACATGATGTTGGGCGGTACGCCGCTCTTTAAACTGAGTGGCAGATTGGATAAAGTGCCGGCAGATGCCGCAATCGACGTTATCACGGTCAAAACTGCGATTAACTTCATCAAATTTCGCATCATGATAATTTCCTCTTTAACGCGCATGTCAAAGTGTAATTGTTTTGAAAATCAAGTCAATCTGAAACGGTGTCGGGCGAGCGACAGGCAATCTGGCGGGGGGGATCAGTCTGGCGCGAAAGTGTAGCCATCGTAGCGACGCAGCCGCTATAATAACCCAATCGGATGACGGTGTTTGTGTGTCCGTATAATCTATCACCGTAATGCAGGCCGGTCCGAAGCTGCTGAATTTTATGACTATCGTTCGTGTTGCCCTGGATGTTCCTCTGCCCACCCTGTTTGATTATACGGTGGATGAAGCCGTAGTAGCAGGCCAGCGCGTGATCGTGCCGTTCGGTCGCCGTCAGTTGACGGGCGTGGTGATGGTGTGTGCGGATAGCTCACTGCTTGCAGCGGATAAAATTAAACCCGTTGTTCAGGTATTGCATGACAGCGCGCCGATTTCAGCTCACTTGCTCGATTTACTGCGATTTTGTAGCGATTATTATCATTATCCAATCGGGCAGACGGTGTTGCCGGCGTTACCTGCTCGACTACGCTCGGATAAGCCGATCACACTTAAAGCCGTGCTTCATTACCGCCTCATTAAAGGCACTGTCGACTTCGTGCCGAAGCGTAAGGCTCTTGCCCTTCGCATCATGGAAATGCTGCACCAACAGACTTGCAGTCTGGCTCAACTAAAAATCCTGTCCGCAGCGGTCGGCGTGCAGTTGAAATGGCTGGAAACGGAAGGATTCATCGAACAGTTTGTGCCGGCAGCAATTCAGTTGGCAGTTCATACGATGCCCGTACTGCCTCATACGTTTGCCAATGCCCATCAGCTAACGCACGAGCAGCAAATGGTGGTGGACAGCGTGACCGGGGCTAGCGGTTTCAACTGCTTTTTATTACACGGCATTACCGGCAGCGGAAAAACAGAAGTCTATGTGCACCTGATGGATTTTATTTTGCAACAAGGCGGGCAGGTGCTGTTGTTGGTACCCGAGATCAACCTTACCCCCCAGTTGGAGCAGTATTTTTTAAGTCGATTTCCTGATGCGCTGCTGGTGAGCTTGCATAGCGGCTTGTCGGAAAATGCGCGCCTGGCAAACTGGCAGCGCGCGCAGACAGGCGAAGCGCAAATCATCCTTGGCACGCGTTTGTCTGTTTTCGCAGAAATACCCAGGCTCGCCTTGATCATCGTCGACGAAGAGCACGACAGTTCGTTCAAACAGCAGGACGGGTTGCGCTATTCGGCCAGAGATGTGGCGATTTTTCGCGCCAGTCAAAGCGCGGTGCCTATCGTGCTGGGTTCTGCTACGCCTTCGCTTGAGAGTTACCACAATGCGCTAAAAGGGCGTTATCGAATGCTCAAACTGACAGCGCGCGCACAAGTTGCTGCCAGTTTGCCTGCCATCAGTTGCATTAACATCAACCAGACGGTGATGACGGAGGGTATCAGCGGGAAGTTGCTGCGCGAAATCGGGCTGCGTATTGAGCGTGGCGAACAGAGTTTGCTGTTCATCAACCGTCGTGGTTATGCCCCTGTGTTGATGTGTCAGGAATGCGGCTGGCTATCCGATTGCAAGGATTGTGCCGGAAAGATGGTGTTGCACCTGAAAGACCACAAGTTGCGCTGTCATCATTGCGGATTTCAGATCAGAATGCCAAGGGCATGCCCCGATTGCGGTCATAAGGAGCTGGTTCCTGTTGGCAGCGGCACACAGCGCATAGAAGCGGTGTTGCAGACGCAATTCCCCGCAGCGCGTATCCTCCGGGTCGACAGAGACAGCACGAAAAACAAGCGTGCCTGGCAGACGATGCGAGAACAGATACACGCGAATGAGGTTGATATCCTGGTCGGTACGCAAATGCTGGCCAAGGGGCATGATTTTCCGGCACTGACGCTGGTGGGCATATTGAATCCGGATAGTTCGCTATACAGCAGCGACTTTCGTGCAGCCGAAAAATTGTTCGCACAATTAATGCAGGTTTCAGGTCGTGCCGGACGGGCGGATAAATCCGGTGAGGTGCTGATACAAACGGCTTTCCCTGATCATCCCCTCTTTCGCTGTCTGATAAGTCACGATTTCGAAGGGTGGGCAACCTCACAGTTGGCAGAACGGGCAATGGCCGGCTTTCCGCCTTTTGTCTTTCAGGCCATGTTACGTGCAGAAGGCATGATTGAAGAGGACGTTTATAGTTATCTGAATCAGGCGAGGCAGTCGGCAATCGAGTTGCATCATGTTGTTGATATAATGGGTGTGATTCCCGCATCGCTTGCACGCCGGGCTAACCATATTCGGGCGCAGCTATTGGTACAGGCAGTTTCGCGCCGGGATTTGCAGCAGTTTTTGCGTGCATGGCAACCTCATTTGCGGGCTTTATCGTCACGCAATCTGCGTTGTTCGCTGGACATTGACCCGTCGGAGTTTTAAAGTCGCGGCACGCAGGCTTTGGTTCGCATCATATTAAGAGGAAAAGCTAATGTCGCTTGATTTTTTACGTGCGTTAAGATCAGTTGGCGCAGAGGTGCTGACTGACGAAGCGGCAGCACCCTATTGCACTGACTGGCGCGGACGTTATTCCGGCACTGCATTGGCCGTTGTTTTTCCGGCTGACACCAGCGAAGTCTCCCAAGTCGTTAAGCTATGCGCAGCACATGCAGTATCCATCGTGCCTCAAGGCGGCAATACCAGTTTGTGCGGCGCGAGTGTCCCCGTGCAGAGAACGGCGCAAATCGTATTGAACTTGTCGCAAATGAATCAGATACGCGCGGTTGACGCGATCAATTACACCATGACCGTTGAGGCGGGCTGCAAGCTGGCGGCCATTTATCAGGCAGCTGATCGTGTGCGCCGCTTGTTTCCGCTGGGCCTGACGGCGATTGCAACGCATTGCGAAATTGGCGGTAATTTATCCACCAACGCAGGCGGTATTGGCGTGTTGCGCTACGGCAGCGCGCGCGACCTGGTGTTAGGTCTGGAGGTGGTCTTGCCTGACGGGCGCATCTGGAACGGGCTGCGCGCCCTGCGCAAGGACAATACCGGCTATGACCTTAAACAGCTTTTTATCGGTGCTGAAGGAACACTGGGAATTATTACCGCAGCGGTATTGAAGCTGTATCCGCGTCCTCAGTTTACCGTGACGGCTTGTGTGGCGATTGCCAGCCCCGAGGTTGCCGTGCGACTGCTCTCGCATATTCGCGGAACTTGCGGGCAGGCCCTGAGTGCTTTTGAAATTGTTTCCCGCAATTGTCTGGATCTGGTATTTAAACATATTGCAGATACGCATGAGCCGTTCAATAACAGCTATGACTGGTATTTGCTGATAAAACTGGACGATATGGTGTCGAATGAAGCTGGCTTACAGGCATCTCTGCTGAACTTTGGCGGGGAAGTGCTGGACATGGCTATTGCCGGCGATGCAGAGCAAGCCGAAACATACTGGATGCTGCGTAAAAGCATCAGCGAGGCACAAAAAACAGAGGGTATTAGCATCAAGCACGACATCGCGGTGCCGGTCAGCCGGGTTGCAGATTTTATTTCGCAGGCTGATGCGACATTAAAGGCACGTTTTGCGGGAATACGCATTGTGGCCTTCGGGCATATGGGCGATGGCAATATTCACTATAATGCTTCAATGCCGGACGCCTCTGCCAACCCCCGCTTTATTGCGGAACATGAGTCTGAAGTCAATAGCATCGTGTATGACATCGTCGCGCAGTTTAATGGCAGTATCAGCGCTGAACACGGACTGGGGCAACTCAAGCGGGTAACAATAAACGATTACAAAGACCCGCTGGAGCTGGAATTAATGCGCAGCATCAAGCGGACTCTGGACCCGGAATGGCGCATGAATCCTGGCAAGGTGATTTGACAGCAAGCACACTACTTACCACTATCAGGGGTTTATATGGCATCGCAATCTGAAATTACTAATATGGCGTTATTTTGCGACTTTGAGAACGTGGCGCTCGGAGTGCGCGATGCGAAGTATGCGCAGTTCGATATCAAAAAAGTGCTGGAACGCCTGCTGCTCAAAGGCAGTATTGTGGTCAAGAAGGCTTATTGCGACTGGGAGCGCTACAAGGAATTTAAGGCGACCATGCATGAGGCGGCATTTGAGCTGATTGAGATCCCGCATGTGAGGCAAAGCGGCAAGAACTCGGCCGATATCCGTATGGTCGTGGATGCGCTGGACCTGTGCTATACCAAGGCGCATATGGATACTTTCGTCATTATCAGTGGCGACTCTGACTTTTCCCCCCTTGTATCGAAATTGCGCGAGAATAACAAATATGTTATCGGAATCGGCGTCAAGGACTCAACGTCGGATTTGCTTAGCGCGAACTGCGACGAATTTATTTTCTATGATGATCTGGTGCGTGAACAGGAAGCGAAACAAAAGCGTGCTGAGAAAAAGTCTCCCGTGAAATCGGGTAAGCCTGCAGCGCCGGCGTCCAAAAGTGAGGACGACAAGCGTCAGGATGCGCTGGACTTCATCGTTGAAACAGTCGAGGCACTAATTATTGAGCGCGGCGCGGATGAAAAAATATGGGGATCAATGGTCAAGACTACCATGCAGCGTCGCAAACCCGGATTTACCGAGTCCTCCTATGGTTACCGCTCATTCAAGGAGTTGGTTGAGGACGCTCAGCGTCATAAACTGCTGACGGTGGTGCGAGACGAAAAATCAGGCCAGTACACACTGCGTCTGCCTGTGTCAGAATAGTCGCTTGCCAGCCGGGCGAAAAAAGTACCGTAATATGTCAAAACAGCCCCGCTGTGTAGGGTTGTTTGTCAATATATTAAATATTGCCGATGACGGAATAGTTTGTGGGGCACAGCACTCTTTTCAGGCACAACACACAGGCTTCGCAAGGCCTGTGTGTATGGGCTTAATGTAATCTCGGCAATACGTTGGCGGCAAGTGCGGGATTGTTTCTCAGCATATCAACTTCATCGCCCAATATGTGTGCAGCTTCATCAAGCAACACATCCTTGGCATTCTTTCTGGCCTTTTCAAGGGCAAGATCAGTGGCGAGATTGCGTTCGCTGGATTGCAAGCCGTCGTCCTGAATCGACGGGTTGTCCGTATCAAGACCCTGTGCTTTCCCTCGCAATTTAATTCTCGCTTCTTGCATTGCGCGTTCACGACGACGATCCTCTTCATTCAGAGAAATCTGGTTTGTTTGACGTCGGGTATTGAGTTCATCAATGTCTTGCTGCAAGTATTTGAAATTCTTGTCACCTGACACGCGCAGGTCATGCCGGGCAATCAGTCTGGGCAGAATGCCGGTCAAATCACCAACCGGGGTATAAACGGCGGTCTTGATTTGTGACCAGGGCAGCGCGTTATCGTAACTGGATTCACCGAAATCTTCCTCATCCGTCATCGAGGGTAAACTGATGTCCGGCGTTACGCCGCGCAACTGTGTGGTGCCCCCGTTGATGCGGAAAAACTGCGCGATCGTCATCTTGAGTTCACCATACTTGGGTTTCGCGTTGTTCACCAGTTGATCCAGATTGATGACAGATTGAACGGTTCCTTTGCCAAAACTGGTTTCGCCGATAATCACTCCCCGACCATAATCCTGTATAGCCGCAGCGAAAATTTCAGAAGCAGACGCTGAACCCCGATTGATGAGTATGCCCAGAGGGCCTCTCCACGCAAGACCTGCATGCGTATCACTGCCAACGGTAATATGGCCTTTGGAATCACGTTCCTGTACTACCGGGCCTTTATCAATAAATAAACCGGTCAGATCAATCGCTTCATCCAGTGACCCGCCGCCGTTATTGCGCAAATCAATCAGCACGCTATCGACTTTGGCTTTTTTGAATCCCGTTAACAATCGTGCAACATCCCGTGTCGCGCTTTTGTAATCCTTATCGCCGCGCTGATGAGCGGCAAAATCCTGATAAAACCCCGGCAGGGTAATCACGCCGATGCGTCGGGTGATACCGCCTTCCTTGATGTTAATGACAGATTCCTTCGCCGCCTGTTTGTCCAGGCTGATTTTTTTCCGGATCAGTGAAATGAGCTTGTGTTTGCCATCCAGGCTCGCTTCAGCAGGTAAAATATCCAGTTGCACCGTGGTGTTTTCAGCGCCACGGATCAAGGCGACCGTGTCATCCAGGCGTTTGCCCAGCACTTCGACTACCGAGGCACTGCCTTGTCCGACACCCACGATACGGTCCCCGACATTAAGTTTTCCTGACAGGGCTGCGGGTCCACCGGCGACGAGTTCACGGATCGTGGTGTATTCATCCTTGTCCTGAAGTACCGCGCCGATTCCCGTCAGGGAGAGTTTCATCGAGATGTCAAAATCATCGGCTGCACGCATGCCAAAGTAATCGGTATGCGGATCAATTGCCATCGCATAAGCGGTCATAAAATATTGAAATACGTCTTCGCTTTTAACTTTGGCCAGACTGTCCAGGGAATTGGCATAACGTTTATTCAATGTCTCGGCGATGCTTTTATCATCCTTGCCAGCCAGTCTTAGACGCAGCCAGTCATTTTTGACACGCAGGCGCCACAGGTTGTTGATTTCGTCAGCCGATTTTGGCCATGCTGCATGCTTGCGGGTATATTGATAGTTCTCTTTTTGGGTAAAATCAAACCCCTTGCTTAACAACGTTTGAGCATATTCAATGCGGTCGGTGACGCGTTGCTGATATAAATTGTAAATAGCAAAGGGAATGCTCAGATCCTGTTTGAGTATGGCATCGTCAAGTTTGGTTCGCGCATCCGCAAAGTGGTCAATGTCTGTCTGCAGAAAAAAAAGCTTGTCGCCGTCCAGTGCTTTGAGATAATTGTCGAATATTTTGGCAGACGCGACATCGTCAAGCGGAATTTGCTTGTAATGATGCATGCTCAGCACTTGGGCGGATAATAGCGCAGCCTGAGCCTCTTGTGGCACCGCGGTCAATTCAGGTGCCGCTAATGTTGTATTCAGCGTAAAAGAGGCAAACGCCAGCACGATCCAGAGTAATTTATGCTTCATTTTTATTCCCGGTAAACATCTTTAGGATTATATCTTCCAAATTGTCTGCCCTGCAGCTTTATTTGCATCCGGCATTGATTGACGCATAGACGCGGTCAAACGAAAATAGTTCCTTGTTGACCTGAAACAGCGCGGTCTCATTAGTAACATTCAGCAAAGCTTTGTTAGGCTGAGTAATAATGCCGGCGCATGTTCCAGGATTTTTTGCCTTGATCTGTGATTCATCAGGCAACGGCTTAGACATTTGGCGAGTTTCTTGAGTTGAGGTAAACTCTTCAACAATTGCCGCAGCATCAACCTGACCGGAACACACACATCATGCTTCTGATGATCGATAATTATGACTCTTTCACCTATAATCTGGTGCAATATTTTGCAGAACTGGGTGCGGAGGTAGAAGTCCATCGCAACGACGAAATCACTGTCGAACAAATCGAACAGAGGAATCCGCAACATATTGTGGTATCCCCCGGCCCTTGCACGCCGAATGAAGCCGGTATTTCCGTGGCCGCCATAGCGCACTTCGCCGGGAAAATCCCTCTGCTGGGTGTTTGCCTGGGCCATCAGAGCATCGGCCAGGCTTTCGGCGGCAAGATCATACACGCCAAACAGCTGATGCACGGCAAGACGTCCCTGATCCATCATACCAGTCGCAGCGTGTTCACCGGTGTGCCCAATCCGTTTACCGCGACGCGTTATCATTCGCTGGTGATCGAACGCGCGAGTCTGCCGGAATGTCTGGAAATTACCGCATGGACTGAGGATGGCGAGATCATGGGCGTGCGCCACAGAACGCTTGCAGTACACGGCGTGCAGTTTCATCCCGAATCCATCCTCACCGAACACGGCCATGCGCTGCTGAAAAACTTTCTGGAGGGATGCCCGTGATAACACCACAGCAAGCGCTGGTACGGCTGATCGATCAACGCGAAATTTTCTATGATGAGATGCTTTCGCTGATGCGCCAGATCATGCGCGGCGAAGTCTCCGCAGCCCAGATTGCCGGCATTCTGGTAGGCTTACGGGTTAAAAAGGAAACTGTCGGGGAAATTTCTGCCGCAGCGTTTGTTATGCGCGAATTTTCCACCAAAGTCCCCGTTCTCAACCGGCAATACCTGGTCGATACCTGCGGCACGGGAGGCGATGGCATCAGTACCTTTAATGTCTCGACCGCCAGTGCCTTTGTCGCAGCGGCGGCAGGTGCGCGTGTCGCCAAGCATGGCGGGCGCTCGGTATCTTCAACCTGCGGCAGCGCGGATGTGCTGGAAAAGCTCGGTGTTAACATCAATTTAACCCCTGAGCAGGTCGCGCTTTGCGTGGACGGCATCGGCATCGGCTTCATGTTTGCGCCCAATTTTCACGGCGCGATGAAGTATGCCGCACCGGTGCGCCGTGAGTTGGGTGTAAGAACGATGTTTAACGTACTCGGGCCGCTGACGAATCCGGCCGCAGCTGAGAATCAGGTACTGGGCGTATTTCATACCGATCTGGTCGGCATCATGGCACGCGTACTCCAGCGATTGGGCAGTCGTCATGTGCTGGTGGTTCACGGCATGGATGGCATGGATGAAATCGCCATCAGTCGTGAAAGTGCTATTGCCGAGCTCAAAGACGGCGAAATCAGCGAGTACAGCGTCAGTCCTGAGCAGTTCGGCATGAGCCGCGCCTCGAACGAATTGCTGCGTGTGGGAAATGCAACGGAAGCCTGTGCCATGCTCTGTGGCGTTTTAGACAACAAGCCAGGTGCTGCTCGCGACATCGTACAACTGAATGCGGGGGCTGCGATTTATGTGGCGGGGCTGACTGCTACGCTGAGCGATGGCATCGCGCGTGCAGCCGAAGTGATCAGCGATGGTTCGGCCAAAGCACGTTTGGCGCAACTCATCGCATTCAGCGGGCAGTTTTAAAAGTCGTCATGCTTTGAAACTGCCGATACTGTATTCGTTTCGTCGCTGCCCTTATGCCATGCGCGCACGGATGGCGTTACATGTCAGCGGCATTGCATATGAATTACGTGAAGTCGATTTGCGCTGCAAACCCGCCGGCATGTTGGCAATCTCTCCGAAAGGCAGCGTGCCTGTTTTAGTTCTCGATGATGGTCGCGTTATCGACGAAAGCTGGGGCATCATGCAATGGGCTTTGCACCAGTATGACCCGGAAAACTGGTTGGGCGAACACGATAGCTATCTGGCCGCAGCACAACCTTTGATACAGCTTAACGACACCCGCTTCAAGCTGGCTTTGGACTGTTACAAATACGCTGACCGTCATCCAGGGCGCTCACGCTTCGACTACCGCCGGGACGGGGAAGTTTTCTTGTTGCAACTGGAACAGGCCTTGAATGCAAGGCGCTATTTGCTGAGCAATACGCTATCCATCGCGGATGCCGCCATATTTCCCTTCATCCGCCAGTTTGCCGGCGTCGATCCTGACTGGTTCGCTCAGTCACCTTATCCTGCTTTATGCGTTTGGCTGGCTGAAATACAAAATTCGGCGCGTTTCGCCGCAATCATGCAAAAATCCTGACAGGGTACAGGGGCGTTGAATCTTGCTCCTTAATTTTATGCTCTTGAAATTTTGTTAATCTGCTCCATCTATGGCGCACTTTACTAAAACACCAAAAGGACGGACATGACTGCAAGCACAAATCGCGAAACGATGGGATTTCAGACTGAAGTAAAACAACTTCTGCAACTGATGATCCACTCCCTGTATTCCAACCGTGAAATTTTCCTGCGCGAACTGGTATCCAACGCATCGGATGCCTGCGACAAGCTGCGCTTCGAAGCACTGCACAATGATACGATGTTCGAGAACGACACCGAACTGAAAATCCGCATTGGCTACGATAAGGAAGCCCGCACGCTGACCATCAGCGACAACGGCATCGGCATGAACCGCGACGAAGTTATCAGCAATCTGGGCACCATCGCCAAATCCGGCACGCGCGAATTTTTCTCCCGTCTCTCCGGCGACCAGCAAAAAGATGCCGGGCTGATCGGTCAGTTCGGTGTGGGCTTTTATTCCGCCTTCATTGTCGCCGACAAAGTGTCCGTCACCACCCGTCGTGCCGGTGAAAATACCGATCAGGGCGTGTTCTGGGAATCGGATGGCGGCGGCGAGTTCACCATTGAGATGATCGAAAAAGTGGAGCGCGGCACCACCATCACCTTGCATCTGCGTGAAGATCAGGATGACCTGTTAAGCAGTCACAAGATTCGCTCCATCGTCCACAAATATTCCGATCACATCATCCAGCCTATCGTGATGAAGAAAGAAGAATGGAAGGACGGCGAGCAGCTCACCACCGATGAAGATGAAACGGTCAATCAGGCTTCCGCTTTGTGGGCGCGCGCCAAGAACGAGATTTCAGACGACGAATACAAGGCGTTCTACAAGCATGTCGGCCACGACTACGAAGATCCGCTGGCCTGGTCTCATGCCCGCGTCGAAGGTCGTCAGGAATACACCCAATTGCTTTATGTCCCGGCCCGCGCGCCGTTCGATCTTTGGGATCACAATGCACAGCACGGCATTAAGCTGTATGTGAAGCGCGTCTTCATCATGGACGATGCAGAACAATTGCTGCCGTCTTACCTGCGTTTCGTGCGCGGGGTGGTGGATTCAAACAATCTGCCGCTGAATGTGTCGCGCGAAATTCTTCAGGAATCCAAGGATATCAAGGCGATCCGCGAAGGCTGCACCAAAAAAGTACTCGGGCTGCTGGAAGATCTGGCCGCGAATGACGCTGATAAATTTACCACCTTCTGGGGCGAATTCGGTCAGGTATTGAAAGAAGGCGTAGGGCATGATTTCGCCAATAAGGATCGCATCGCCGGTCTGTTGCGCTTCGCCTCCACCCACAATGACACTACTGCTGAAACCGTATCGCTGGCTGATTATATCGGGCGGATGAAAGAAGGTCAGGACAAGATTTACTACATCACCGCTGATACCTTCAATGCGGCCAAAAACAGCCCGCATCTGGAAGTGTTCCGCAAGAAGGGCATCGAAGTGCTGCTGCTGTCGGCTCGCGTGGATGAATGGGTCGTGGGTTCTTTATCTGAGTTCAAGGAAAAGTCGCTGGTATCGGTTGCCAAGGGCGGTCTGGATCTGGGTGCGCTGGAAGATGAAGCCGAGAAGCAGGATCAGGAAAAACAAGCAACCGATCATAAGGATCTGACTGAAAAGATCGAAGCCAGCTTGTCGGGTCGCGTCAAGGAAGTTCGCGTCACGCATCGCTTAACCGATTCACCGGCTTGTCTGGTTGCCGACGAAGACGAAATGAGCGGCAACATGGCGCGGATGCTCAAAGCGGCAGGTCAGAAAATACCTGAATCCTTGCCGATTCTGGAAATCAACCCGCAACACCCGGTTGTGATCCGTCTGAAAGCGGAAGCCCTGCATTTCGATGATTGGGCTGCCGTTTTGTTCGATCAGGCTTTACTGGCCGAAGGCGGTCAGCTGGATGATCCTGCCGGTTTCGTTAAACGCATTAATCATCTAATGCTGGAAATGCGCGCCAGCTAACAATTTTGCCGGTGGCAGACCGGCTGCTGCTTACCTTCTTTTGCGTCGCCAGGAGAAGGTAAGCGAAGAAAAGGCGACCCCGGTTTGCCGCCCCGGTGGGGTTCTCTCGATAATCGCAAACATGCGGGGCTGTGCAACTCGCACGATCCGCTACACGATCACGTGCTCAAACAGTGCGCGCCCAACATCACCGCTTGTTTGCGCCTGTCTTCGGCAGCGCACAGGGGCTTTGCATTTACGCAATAAAATCCGCTACAGTCGGATAACGCAACCTCACTTTCAATTCGCGCTTCATACGCGTATTGCTCAATCGCTTCGATTCATTCATAAACGAGTACATCATCGGCGACACGGCGCGTTGTACCTCGTCTCTGGCCAATCGCGGCGGGCGTGGCAATTCATACGCATCCGCCACTGCATCAAAATAGTCACCCATTTTCATCTCATCGTCATCACTCGCGTGATATATGCGGCAGGGCTTCCCGCGCTGTAAGGCCGCAACGCAAATGCGCGCCAGGTCATCTGCATGAATATGATTACTGTAGCCATCTTCACCCGCCACAATCGCCGGCATACCGGCATGCAGTCGCTCCAGCGGCAAACGTTCTGCCGCATAAATTCCCGGTACGCGCAGGATGCTGGCACGCACGCAGCAGCGCCTGGCCCAACTGCGTATCTGCCGCTCAGCATCAACTCTGAGTTCGCCGCGCGCAGAACCCGGATTCACGGCTCGGCTTTCGCTCACCCTGTCTCCTGCGCAATCGCCATATACGCCACTGGTGCTGATATAGATCAGACTTCCGGGGGGCGTACCGAGGGACAACGCAGCGAGCAGATTATGCGTGCGAATATCGGAAAACTCCCGGAAGCCGGCCTTAGCCAAAGGGGAATTTGCTGGCGGCGCAAAGTGCAGCACCAGATCTGCCAGACCTGGAATTCGCGAAAGGCTGATTCTGTCATCCAGATCACCGATCAGTGGAATGACGCCTGATTTACGCAGATTTTCAACATGGGCAGGATTGCGCACCAGCGCATAGACCCGATAACGGGGCGTGAGCTGGGGAATGACGCGCAGCGCAATATCTCCGCAGCCGATGATGAGTATTCGTTTCATCAGTCGATTATGCGTTAAAATCCACGCTCTCGCAAAATACTGTACCATTCATCATGACATTTCAAGTAACCATCCAGCCCAGCGGTCACCAATTCCCCATCGACGCTGATGAAACTATCCTTGAAGCAGCACTCAAACACGGGTTTACCCTGCCCTATAGTTGTCGCGACGGGGTTTGCGGTGCATGCAAGGGGAAAGTGTTGCAAGGCCAGGTGGAGTATGGCGACGGTGTCGCTTTGACTGAGGTTGAAAAGGCCGTTGGCATGGCGCTGTTTTGCTGTTCGAAACCTCGCAGTAATCTGGTGATCGAATCGCATGAAGTCAGCGCGATCAAGGATATTCAGATTAAAACCATGCCTTGCCGCGTGCACAGCATGGAAAAACCGGCGGCTGACGTGATGGTGTTGAAACTCAAACTGCCTGCCGGGGAACGGCTGCAATTTCTGGCCGGCCAGTATATTGATATTTTGTTAAAAGATCAGAAGCCGCGCAGCTTCTCACTGGCGAATGCGCCGCACAACGATGAATATCTGGAATTGCACATACGCAATATTGCGGGCGGCGAATTCACCCGGCACGTATTCGAGGTAATGAAGGAGCGCGACATCCTGCGCTTCAAGGGACCGCTGGGTACTTTTTTCCTGCGCGAAGACAGCGAAAAACCGATTATTTTTGTCGCGTCCGGTACCGGTTTCGCACCGATCAAGGCGATCATCGAACACGCGCTTTATATCGGCATCAAACGTCCTATGCATTTTTACTGGGGCGCGCGTCGATTGTCCGATCTCTACATGCTGGATATGGCAAAGCAATGGGAAGCGCAAGGTATCGCGTTCACGCCTGTGCTCTCTGAACCATTACCTGAAGATGAATGGTCAGGCCGTACCGGCTTTGTGCATCTGGCCGTCATGGAAGACTATAGCGACCTGTCAGCTTACGAAGTTTACGCCTGTGGCGCACCCGTCGTGGTTGAAGCCGCTCACACCGATTTTACGACGACTCGCGGCTTGCCGAATGAAGCATTCTTCTCGGATGCCTTTACCTATGCCGCCAAAATAGCTGTCTGACCTGCTGAAATAATGTGCGATTAAAAAGGGAGACCGCGGTCTCCCTTTTTAATTACCTCGGGCTATTCGCCCTGTTTACCACGACCAGCCGGCGCCGATACCTGCTGAAGTAGGACCGCCACTGGGTGAAACAGCGATACTGGCTCTCAATACGGCATCCGGCGAGAAGCGGTAACTGGCACCGATAGAAATAGCCTGTTCTCCGTTAAAGGTACCGACACCCACACCGACCATCGCCGTTTTACCATCGGGAACCTGCGGGATATTGGTCATCGCAATCGCGGAGGCGACGCCACGCGACACTTGTTGCAGTTGCTGGTAGTTGACCGCATCATACGGGTTGCTGCCGTCTGCCACCCCAGTCACTCTGACCGGGCCACCCGTTGAGGTATTGGCAAAGGAAGCACCACCATTATTCAGCGTCATGCTGGTCGAAGTCGTACCACCTGAAATCACCGTCTGCGAAGCGGTTACCGCAATACCATGTCCCGTACTGTTGAGTAAAGAAGCATTCGTCCCGGAGAGCATTTCCGTTGCCGTATCTGCACCAACGGTACCGCTCAAGGAAATTCCGTTGGTGGTACCGGTACCTGTTAATGCCGTACCTGTCGCCGAGGCTGCCGCATTCGTCACGACTGTATTCATCCCGGCACCGGAACTTAACGTATTGCTGCCGGTTGTGGCGGAGATGACGTTGTTACCTGTCGTTGCCGTCACATTGTTACCCGTGCCACCGGTGATATTATTGGTGGTTGCGGCAGTTATCACGTTGTTGGTATTGCTGGTAGCGATTGAACTGGTGCCGGAAATCAGCGTAACCGCGCTGGTATTAGCTGCAGAACCTACTGTTGTTGCAGCTGTACCGGTAGTGTTGATGTTGGTCGTGCCGGTCACCGTCGTAGTGCTGGAAGCGTTGCCAATGTTAGTAGCAGATGCCCCGGCGGTGTTGATGTTGGTAACTCCGGTTACCGTAGTCGTACCCAGGATCGTATTGGTCGAAGTTCCTGAACCGATATGGTTACTCGAGGCACCCACTGTACCGATACTGTTACTTGAAGCGGCTCCACCTATAATGTTAACTGCGCCATTGGCGGTTAAGTCACCTGTTACAGTGGTGCCTGTTGCCGTATCAACTGCCACGCTGTTTGCACCGCCCGTGATCGTCGTACTGGTCAAGCCCGTAATGGTATTGGTAGCACCTGTCACGATGTTGGTCGATACGCCAACATTACCGATGGTATTTGTTGAAGCTTGCGTGGTACCGATATTGTTGACGGCGCCATTCAGATTAGCATTGCCTGACGCGGTCAAGGTGCCGGTCACGCCGGTATTCCCGACGATAGCCACGCCTGCATTTGTCAAAGTGGCGCTGCTGGTGCCACCGGCAATGGATGACTGAGTTGCACCTGTGATGGTGTTGCTAAGACCCGTTATCGTATTATTGGACACCCCTGCCAGACCAATAATATTGGTGCCACCTTGCAGCTCGACCGTACTAAGCGCATTGCCCAGCGTGGTTTGGATGGTACCGGTTGTATTGATGTTAGTTGTGCCGGTCAGCGTAGTAACACCCGTTACAGTCAAGTTCCCGGTGTTGACAATGTTCCCGGTGTTGGTGATGCCATGAGTGATGGATGCGCCAGACACTGTCAAGGTATCGGTAGTCGTGCCGCCGGTGATATTGGCACCGCCTGCCGAAACCGTAAGGCCGTTGGCGATTGTTGCAGCACCGGTGTTACTCACAGAAAATGTCGTACCGTTGATACTGTCAGACAGTACGGCGCCGGTATTGCTCAACGTCCATGTGGTTGATGCCGTTCCGCCGGTCATTGTGGCGCTGGTCGTATTAGCGCTGATGCCGTTGGTGTGGCCTGCAGCGTTGGTTACACCAAATGCTGCGGTGCCGCCGCCCGTTTGAAGAACACCATCGCCAGTAGCTACGCCAGCCATGGAAATCGAACCGCCGGTCGCAATGCTTAGTGCCCCGGTAGAAATACCGGCAGAGCCGATAGTGGTAGAACCAAGCGGATCCGCCGTAACACTAGTAGCAACGTTGCCCGTTGCCGTGTTTATGCTGGCTGTACCAGTCAACTTATTAAAACTCAAGCCGGTGGAATCCAGCGCCACCGAGTTGCCGCTAACTGTGCCCGACGTAGAGGTGCCGGCAAAGGTTGCCGTATAAGCCCCCGTTTGGTATGCAGGAGTGCTGCTGGTTACCGTTACCGCACCACTGGCCGTCGGTGAAACGGTGTCAGTTACCGTCGTTGGCGTTGCAGTTGAGGTAGCGGTGGCGCTTGCGTTTAAGGCGGTATTAGCCGAATCCACATAGGTGTAGGCCAATGGACTAGGCACACCTGTAAGCGTGCTTGTTCCCGGTGCTGTTACGGCAACGGATCCGCTTACGACAGAACCGGCACCCAGTACAGAACTTACGATAGGCGTAGTGTAAGACGTTCCACTCTTTGCTGTTGTCGAAGCGACCCCTTCGCTCAGCGAAGGGGCTGGCGAGGCGGCAAAGCTGACATTCTGCTGGCTTGAAGTACCCGCATTAAGTACAAAAGATCCTGGCACGGGAGCTGGCGGGCTGCCGGCATATACTTGTGACCATCCGGCAAGCGTAGCCGCAGCATCCGGAGCCCATACTGCACTGGCTGGACTATAAGTGAAATGGCCTACTACCGTGCTGGCGCTGTCCTGAACGGTGTAGGTAACAACGCCGTCTGCCGGGATCGTGGGTGTTGTGGCAGAAGCCCCGGTAGTGGCAGAAGCATTAATCGTATCAGCGTAGGTGACATTTGCGAGCGCAATTATTCCGCTGGTAATAAGCAGACCAGCCAATAAACGTGACACACCCTTATTTTTACTTTTCATTTCGTTTTCCTTTGTATACGTCATGATTGAATGATGGTTATAAATTAACTTTATGTAGCCATTGCAAAAAAACCGTACTTGAACAAATACACCGTAGAATTAAATTGAAAAAACTGTTTTTGTGTTCTGCCTGAATATTTATGGTGCGATATATATGAAAATAAATTCAGCTTGCTATATCGAACTTAAAATATTCGTGTGAATACATTTGTGGCAAAGACAAAGCGAGTCAGGGCGAAACATACACCAGTTATTTTGATATTCATATAGACCATAATATATAGATACTTTGGCCTATATAGCGCGGTCAAATTAATATCAGCAAGTAAATTTCAGTATGTAAATATAGCTGTTTATTAATGTAACTAGCTGAATTAATGATAATTAATCCATATAATTTTATTGAAAATAACGAGTTTAAGTCATAATGATCGCAGGGGTGGCGGAGGCTGTTTGCGGTATAAAATATTTTCAGGGTGATAATTAAATCAATTGTTATTGCCATCAATAACAATGATTTTTGGACAATTTATTACCTTAATAAATTTAAATAAAATATTGATAATTTCCTACAGGTCATAGGGAATTATCAATAAGACATCAGTAGCTTTGTAATTTTTTTGCAGAAAATGGGCTTTGACGGAAAACTGCTGGAAATTGATCGTTGAGATAAAATTCTGATTTAAAAAAATGCATAAACGTATCGGCCGGCCTTTTAAAATCAGGACGAATGCGCTATGTAATTTTTAACGGGTAATTTTAGCGTGGACAGCTAAAGTTCAGCATGGAGTAAATCCTGAAATAGCAGGGGAAAAAGGGTTTTGGTTTACAGGCCTGGCTTTAACCGTCCTGTGCACATACCGCTTCAAACAGGACGGTTTCCATTTGTACTATGATGTGCTCCCGGCAAAGATTTTGTACGCTATGGCGCGCGGCTTCACGTAACCGCTGTATCTGGGCCGTGTCGCCAATCAGTCCGCTGGCCTGTGCGATAAATGACCGCGTATCGCTGAACGGAGCCAGCAATCCATTCGTCTTATGGGTGTTGACGTGCGGCCGCATAATCGTAGGCTATGCTAGCCAGGCCGCTGGCCATTGCCTCTATGGTGACATTGCCATAGCTCTCGGTCAGTCTTGGATAGACAAAAATATCGCCGGAAGCGTAATGTTCGGGCAATCCCCGTTTGTATGCCGGCAAGCTGTTTTTGCCACAAGCGCAGTAATAAGCCTTTTGCAGGAAGACCTGACTTGAACCCTGAATAACCTGCGGCATGCCTGCAACCAGCGTTTCATGGTAGTGCTGTTTATCAATGGCCACATCCAGTTTATTGCATGGGTGGCAGTAGTACCAGCAACCAGATAATCATGGTGTTAATCAGGCTGACCAGTACCGCAGCGCTGCCAATATCTTTGGCGCGTTTGGCCAGATCGTGGCTGTCCAGTGAAATGCGATCTACCGTGGCTTCAATGGCAGAATTAAGCAATTCGACTATCATTACCAGCAGGACGCTGCCTATCATCAGCGCCTTGCCAATCGGGCTAACCGGCAACCAGAGTGCCGTCGGAATGAGGAACGCGGCCAGCAGCGCTTCCTGACGAAAGGCGTCTTCATGTTTGTAAGCGGCACGAAATCCGGCCAGCGAGTATCCAAAGGCATTGAATAAGCGACGTAAACCGGTTTTTCCTTTGTAAGGGCTTTCCATGACATAACTCCAAAAGAAATGTACTGAGTATACGGCAGGGATATGACAACTTCGATTCAACACACGCGCACTGCATGTGTTGAATAGGCTGAGTAATTACGATGCAGTCGCCTGACGTAAAAAGTGTTTGGCAAAACGCGCAGACATACGGGATATCGGCAGCAAAATGAAAAGATCCGCGCAATTGAACTCCGGGTCCCACGCCGGTTCACCGGCAACATACGCACCCATACGCAGATAGCCCTTGATCAGCGGCGGGATAATGACATCCAGGTCGCTGTTAAGCGATTCCAGCGGCAACCGGTTATGCGGAATCACGGTAAACTCAGCCGGTGCAGCATGCAGTTTATAAATCTTTTTAAATACGCTTGAGGCGTAGTGCCCGCCATCCGACATGCTCATACTGGCACAGCCGATTAAATATTCATGGCCATTTTTCGTGATGTAGTCTGCCAGCCCGGTCCATAATTGGGTGATGGTCGCACCGTCGCGATAATTGGCATCCACACAGGAGCGTCCGACTTCAGCCATGCGGTCACGCAAATGCGCCAGTCTGGACATATCAAATTCAGTTTCTGAATAATAGCCGCCTGCCATGCGCGCTTGTTCCGGCGGCAGAATGCGGTAAGTGCCGACAACTTTGTTATCTGCGTGATCACGCACCAGCAGGTGATCGCAAAACATGTCGAAACGATCAATATCAAGACCGGTTGCTGCACTGGGCAGCTTTGCGCCCATTTCTTCGCCGAACACCCTGTAGCGAATGCGTTGGGCGGCTTCCATTTCGGCATGCGTTTTAGCCAGATCACAGCTTAAGCGGCGTACGGGATTGACTGCGGGTTGCGGAATCAGGTCTAGCATGAACGTATCTCCTGTCGGGTTAATACCAACAGCATAAGATTTGCACATTGCGGAATTGTTAAAGATATATGAAGAAAAGATTAAAGGTTCTGTCTGAGGCAGGTTTACAAGCGAAGCCGCTTCCGGCAGATCCGCTAATGTTAAAATAGCGATGCCTGACGCCAGACTGGTTGATGCCACTGCGGATTTGCCCGGCCTGACAGATGTCACGAAAAGACTTGGGAGCCGTCACAAAATTATCAATGGCATAATCATATTTACCACATGGTGGTGAAGCGCTACAATCGGCACGGTAAATTTTTTTATTTTGCCGCCTTGCATGTCGCCTTAACACAAAACTGCTTATATCATGTTAAAACCGCAAACCAAAGCGCTCAGTATTGCAACAACTACAGATCAGACTACCCTGTCCAAAGGGCAGAAAACATTCAATAATCTGATCAAGAAAATTGAAGTCAGGCGCAGCAAGCTCGCCGCATGGCAGGAAATCGGTCCCCTTTATCAGCAAAGATATAACAGCGAATTGCTTCCGCTGGTTGAAATAGAGAAAAATCTCAAAGTAGAGTTCGTGTATTTACTCGATAGTGCCTGTGAGCAAAAAGGATTGACGGCTGCTGAGCGTCGCAAGGTTGCGGATATCATCACCGAATTGGCAGCGAGCCTGACAGCCAATCGGGATGATGACGAATTAAAGGAAATTTACAATAAGCATAGTGGCTTTGACTTTGATAGACAGGAATCTGAAACAGCTAACGAGATAATGTTCGAGGCGATGACGGGCGTTGATCCGGGCGATGATTTCAACGATTCTACACTGGAAGAATTTATAAAGCGTGCTCAAGAGCGCATGCAAGAGCACGAAGCCGGGCAAGAAGAAATCCTGCAGGCACAAGCTGCTCAGCGTGCCACAAGAAAAAAAACAGCCAAACAGCTTGCCAAAGAAGCGCAACAAAAGGCAGAAGAGCTGGAGGTCGACCTTTCCATTCGAGAGGTCTACCGTAAATTAGTCAGTGCGCTTCATCCTGACCGGGAAACAGACCCGCGGGAACACGAACGAAAAACGGTTTTAATGCAGCGCGTCAATCAAGCCTATGACAAGAAAAATTTGCTGCTATTATTAGAGTTGCAGCTTGAACTGGAACACATCGACCAAACTACGATTAGCAATCTCTCAGAAACCCGCTTAAAGCATTTCACAAAAATATTGAAAGAACAGCTGGCGGAGCTGGAACAAGAGATTTTATCTACCGAAGATATGTTCAAGGCGCGATATGGTATCGAACAATTTGCCCAGTTGTATCCAGACACGGTCATGCGTCAGCTTGAAGCCGACATCGCTGACACAACGCTGACGATCGACGATATAAAAAGAGATTTAGTCAACATGCAAGATATCAAGATGCTCAAGGTGTTGCTCAAAAGCTTCCCGTCTCGACGGAAAACAGACTTATGGGATTCCCCCTTCTAATATTCAACGGCCTGTTAAGGTTTAAACTTCAGTATTTCAATAGAAACAATCGACTAAGATGAGTGTGAAAAACAAGCACAAGACGACTAAAGCGCATGGATTAAGCATCATTGATGATATCGATTTGGCGGTCCATGCTATCGTGTCAAACATGTCGCCTCTGAAAATTGGCAGAATGCTTCACCCGACAGGGATAGTGGTCGCACTTTGTGATGTTCCGGAGCAAGTTTTTACTGATCACGCAAGCAGATAATCACAAAAAGAACTGGAAGCCGGACAGTTTATTGCAAGAGAAATATACTTTTATCATGGATAAAAAGGCCAGGAAAGCAAGAGAGCCTTAATACGGTAAACCTTATCTGAGACTCGATAATCTTAACGCTTTTGATGCATTTCCCAGTGCTTATATTAAAAATCAATTCCTGATGCCAGAGCAGTCATAAAGACAAACAGGATCCCGATATTCAAGCGGGACAGGGCAGGACTTCAGGTGATGCAGTAAATTTTGATAACCAACCAATTTAAGGAAATTTAATGGGCTCAATGATCAGTTATAAAAGACCGGATGGACAAACTGTTAATGCTTATCTTGCCAGGCCAAAGGCGATTGATAATGCGCCGGCCATCGTAGTGATTCAGGAGTGGTGGGGTTTAAATGATCAAATCAAGGCGGTTGCTGATAAATTGGCAGGCGCGGGCTACCAGGCTTTGGTGCCTGATTTATACCGTGGCAAATTGGCGCTGGAAGAAAACGAGGCCAATCATTTAATGAACGGGCTGGATTTTGGTGATGCTGCCGGTCAGGATATTCGTGGTGCAGTTCAATACCTGAAGGCGGAGGGAAGTTCAAAGGTCGGCATTACCGGATTTTGTATGGGAGGTGCGTTAACGCTGCTTTCCAGTGTTTTTGTGCCGGAGTCGGATGCTACGGTGATCTGGTACGGTTATCCACCCCTGGAATATATTGATGCCACGAAGATTAAAGCGCCCGTCCTGGGGCACTGGGCTCTTCATGACGATGTCTTCGCCATAGCAGGCGTTGACGAGTTGGAAAAGCAATTGGCGGCGGCTTCTGTTCCTTTTACGTTTTTCCGTTATGACGCAAAGCATGCCTTTGCCAATGAAGAAGCCGATACAAAAAACCTCGCCTATTTAAAATACGATGCCAGCGCTGCTGAGCTTGCCTGGACAAGAACCATGGCCTTTTTCAGAGAAAATCTTTAAGTTGAATAGAATGGTTCAGCAGGGACGAAGCAAAGATTAAAGCACCTATGCGACGCCCGATGATCAAGGTCTTGAGCCGTCTGAAACTCGCGTAGCGGTTCATCTGCCCATACTCCCTCGCTACGCTCTTCCGTGCCTGCGTGGGGAAAGGGTAAAAGAGGAAATCGTTCGCATTATCAGGGATGGCATCATTACCATGCTCGTTAGCATAAGTCATTCAATTTACCTCTATTTCAATTCCTTTAGAAATTCTTAGCTAAAAATAAGAATTTTTTTATATCACTAAACGTATTCCCGATGGATATTGCAAGGCAATAATATCTGGCATCTTGAAAGCCGATCACAAACATAAGACTGAATCAAACGGATGTTCATGCATGACTGTTGTGTGCCCAAGGACTAAACCGCCGGGAGTTTAAGAAACCAGCCTGCGGTGGCCTACGGCGCAGAACTGCGCGTCAGCGAGGTGGTCGCCCTGAAGGTCAGTGACATTGATAGTCAGCCGCATGTCGAACAGGGCAAAGGCAGCAAGGATCGCTACGCGATGCTTTTCCCGGTGCTGCTGGAGAACCTGCGCACCTGGCACCGCCCGTGCCAATGGCTGGATGCTCAATAACTGCTTCATGCGGTAAAGCGGACATTGGATATTCGGTACTGAATAGCAGGGGGAAAATAGCTATTGTTTAGCAGGTTCTAGTCAATAACCTGATGAATTGACTAGAAATGGATCGGTTAGAATGTTACACGAACTAATAATCCTGCGCTGTTATCCGGCGTGAGTAAAGCAATCTCTGCCTTATGAATACGGACTATATCGTTGACAATGGCTAAGCCCAATCCACTACCGAATCCCTTGGCATGCAGACCACGGAAGAAACGTTGCAGCACTTTTTGCCGTTCATGCTCTTCAATTCCTGGACCATCGTCCTCTACTTCGAGAATTGAATGAGATTCTGAAGTATAAGTTTTTACAGTAATCTGAGCATTTTTCCCCGCATGTTCAATTGAATTATGTATCAGATTGGATACCAGTTCCTGAAGCAGAATGGCTTGACCATTAATGTACGCAGTTTCGAGTTGAAACCCCAGATCAACACCTGCTGCATAAGCACGACTGGACCACTCATTTGCCGCGTCGATGCCGACGTCTTTTAAGTTTATGCGACTAAATCCCGCATTCCGTTGACCGTCCTGATCGGTGCGTGCGATCACCAGTAACTGATTTGCAAGCTTTGCAGCACGGCAGGCGGATTGATGCATGCGTTGTAACGTTGGATGCAGCGATTCGGGATGAGGCTCCAGTAATGACAGTTCAGATTCTGTTTGCAGCGCAGTCAACGGGGTTCGTAACTGGTGAGCGGCATCGGCAAGAAATGAGTTCTGCAACAGTGTCGCATTAGCCTGTCGTTTGAATAATTGATTCAAGGTGTTAATCAATGGCTGTAGTTCAGCGGGCGCATGCGGTAAATCTACCGGTTTAAGATCATCTAATGGCCTGTCAGCGAGTTGGTTACGCAGATCCTGAAGTGGTTTTAAACCATGTCTCACGGCTATCAGCATGACAATTGTGCTGGTCAAACCAAGTAACAGTATTGACAGTAGCGTGGTGGTTAATGCATGAAGATGAACTTTGTTGCGTTTAATTTGTGTCTCAGCCATACGTATCTGGCAAGGATTTTCACCACACGCAACCCCGTAGAGCACCATGCGCACCATGCGACTGTTGATCTTGCGATCGACATAGTGCATTTCACCTGCTGCAACTTTAGTTTCTGGTGTGTTCAGTGTGGTATCTCCGGCAAGTCGCTTGCCATCCGGCGTTAACACCAGAAAAAATTCCTCATCCAATTGATCGGTACGAAGCAGGTGTTCGGTTTCATCGGTCATATTGAAATGAAAATTATTGCCCTCCACTTTCAAAAAACTGGCCATTGCGATGGCAAAATCACCCAGTTGATGGTCAAACTCCTGTTTTGCCGGTGAAATCACCAGCCAATATTGAAGTGCGGCTGCCACAGGGGCAATGATCAGCATGGGCACTAGCAGCCAGAGTAATAACTGCTGTTTAAGGCTGGATGCCATTCAATTCCTCTACAAGGTAACCAAATCCTCTAATGGTCCGGATGGAAATACCTGCTGGAGCAAGTTTGCTCCGTAAGCGCGAGACATAAACTTCAATGGCATTGCCCGAAGGCGCGTCATCCCAACCGGAAATCGCTTCAAGAATCTGTTCTTTACTGACGACTTTGCCTGCATGATTTAAAAAATAAACGAGCACAGCCCATTCCCGTGGTAGAAAATCTACTGGAACGTCTGCCATAAAAGCGCGTTTCGCCGTTAAGTCGATACGTAAGTTGCCGAGTAGTATTTCATTGTGCTGGCGAGTATGCAGACGCCGGGTTAGCGCCTGAATGCGCGCCACCAGTTCAGTCAAGGCAAAGGGTTTAATCAGATAATCGTCAGCACCGAGTCCAAGTCCGTGAACACGATCTTCAATGGCATCACGAGCCGTCAACATCAGGATGGGCATATCCAGTTTTGCTGAACGCAGGCTGCGCAATACCTCGAATCCGTCCATGTCAGGCAGTCCCACATCCAGAATGATGACGTCATAGGAACTCAGCTTGACCGCATTTAGCACTGAATCGCCCTCGGTTGTCCAATCTACAGCCCATTTTTGAGATCTCAGCGCGCGAGCTGTGGTTTCACCCAAGTGAGCATCGTCCTCTACCAGCAATATCCGCATGACACATTCACCCTTAGTTTTACCGGTCAAGTTTAACTCAGCCCTCAGATATTGTCAGTGGCCTGAAATGTGTTGCAGCGATGATTTTAAAAATATATGCCCTGTCAGCTTGCTGACAGCTTCCCGACACATTGCTGCAAGGTTGCCAGCGTATAGTGCGCCGCGAACCACTCAATTTACTCACCTTAAAGCGAATGATCATGGACATCGACACTCAATCCGTAAAACCCGCGCATAAAATTCTATCTGTCAAAATGCAACTACTTGCCGTGCTCGGCATGATTTTGCTGCTGGGAGGTGTCGCTTTGGCAGTTCATTATTTATCAAATAAACCCCAGGTGAAAGCCCTTAAGCAGGAAGCGTCCGGCACCTTTAGACCAAGCAAGGCGCAACTGGAAAGCCTGGCTATTTCTCCGGTTCAACAGCTGAATTTCCGGGGTGAGCAGATTACCGATGGCAGCATCGCTTATAACGATGACACAATCACCCAGGTATTTTCGCCTTATTCAGGGCAGGTAACACGGCTAATCGCAGAACTGGGCGCAGTGGTTAAAAAAGGCGATCCGCTGATGGCGGTGGCGGCGACGGAGTTTGTACAGGCGAAGAGTGCGCTGATCGCCGCTCATGCACAAGTTGTTCTTATGACTTCGACAGAAGCGCGACAGCATGCGCTTTATCTGGCAAAAGCCGGCGCGCAAAAGGACTGGCTGCAAAGCCAGGCTGATCTGATCACAGCACAAGGTAATCTGCAGGCTGCTCGCAATCAATTGAGTATCTTTGGTAAAACTGAACAGGAAATCAGTGCAATTGAAAACGGCGTAAAAGTCTTGGAGGTGAATCCGGAAGTGCTGGTCAGAGCGCCGGTATCCGGCACCGTAACACAACGACAGGTAGGCGTCGGTCAGTATCTTCAGAGCGCGTCTGGCGGCGCCAGTATTCCGGTGTATACGATAAGTAATTTGTCAACGGTATACCTGATTGCCAACGTGCGTGAGAGCGATGCACCGCTGGTACATGTGAGTCAGCAGGTTGAAGTGCATGTACTGGCATTTCCGGATCGTCTCTTCACGGCCAAATTGTCCTGGGTAGCACCGGCAATGGATATCAATACGCATCGCTTAGCCGTACGCGCGATCATCAATAATCGTGAGGGTATTTTAAAACCGATGATGTTTGCCAGTTTCAGTATTGTCACCAGCGGTGACGTAAAAGCCGTTGCTGTCCCGCAGAAGGCGGTGGTGTATGAAGGCAGTGAGGCGCATGTGTTTGTTGCAAATAGCGACGGCACGCTGGCGATACGCCCGATTCGCATTGGACACATTAACGGCGATTTTATTGAAGTCACTTCGGGTCTGGCTGCCGGCGAGAAAATTGTCACCCGTGGCACCTTATTTATTGATCGCGCAACGGGCGGAGGTGCATGATGAATAAAGTGGTTGCCTTTGCTCTTAAGCAGCGATTAATCATCATGATCATGATGGCGACGCTTTTTGTCGCCGGTATCGTCAGTTTCATTAAACTCAACATCGAAGCCTATCCTGATCCGGTGCCGCCGCTGGTCGATATCGTGACTCAAAGCACAGGCCAGTCTGCCGAAGAAATAGAGCGTTACATCACCATTCCGCTTGAGGTTCAACTGGCCGGCATTCCGCATGTCACAACGGTGCGCACGATTTCATTGTTCGGCTTGTCCGATGTCAAGGTGCAATTTACCTACGATATCAGCTACAAGGATGCCGAGCAGCAGGTGATCAACAGACTGTCGCAACTATCCCCGTTGCCCAATGGCGCGATTCCCGGCATTTCACCTGAGAGTCCGATAGGCGAGATTTTACGTTACCGGGTTTATGGCCCCCCCGGCTATTCTGTGCAGGATTTAAAAACCATAGAAGACTGGATGCTGGAGAGGCGCTTCAAGGCTGTGCCCGGTGTGATTGATGTCAATGGTTGGGGTGGAAAAACCAAGGATTATGAAATCAGTATCGACCAGTCAAAACTGATTCGTTATGGACTCACTGTCCCGCAAGTATTGCAGGTGCTCAACAACAGCAACCTCAATGTGGGCGGTCAAACGGTTAATTTCGGGCCGCAAGCGGCGGTGGTGCGTGGTATTGGTCTGATTCATTCCATTGATGATATTCGCAATACCATGCTCACCGCGAGCAATGGTACACCGGTGCTGGTCAGCGATATCGCCAAGGTGAACGTGAGCAATCTGCCGCGATTGGGGATTGCCGGGAATGATCAGGATAATGATATCGTGCAGGGTATCGTGCTGATGCGGCGCGGTGAACAAAGCACACCGACCATCAAACGGGTCGAAGCTGAACTTGAAAAGATTAACGCATCCGGAATTTTGCCACCGGGCGTGCACATCGAGCGTATCTATGACCGCAGTGAGTTGATCAACGTGACCACGCGTACGGTCCTTGAAAATCTGTTATTCGGTATTGTGTTGATTTTCATTGTGCAGTGGGTTTTTCTGGGTAATTTACGCAGTGCCATCATCGTGAGTGCCACCATTCCCTTCGCGATGTTTTTTGCTATTATCATCATGACCTTGCGTGGAGAATCCGCCAATCTGCTATCGGTAGGCGCCATCGATTTTGGCCTGATTGTCGATGCGACGGTGATTATGGTGGAAAATATTTATCGCCATCTTTCTGAAAGTAAAGAAAAAACCCACGCAGAAGCGCCGCTTTTCATGCTGCATGTTCGTCCTGACAGTTCGCTGCACGGAAAACTGGCACACATTGCCTTTGCGGCAACCGAAGTCAACCGCTCGATTTTTTTCTCCGCTACGATCATCATCGCAGGTTTTATTCCGCTGTTTACATTGAGCGGCGTGGAGGGGCATATTTTCGGACCGATGGCCTCCACTTATGCCTATGCCATTATTGGCGGACTGGTCGCGACCTTCACGATAGCCCCTGCATTAAGTTCGTTGTTGTTGCCGGCACATGTCGCTGAGACTGAAACCATAGCAGTGGAATGGATGCGGCGTATTTACACGCCGGTAATCGGTTTTTCACTCGCCAATCGGGTATTGATGTTAGGTCTGGCCGCGCTGCTGATGGTCATGGCTGGCTTCGCTGTGCATTCGCTGGGGATGGAGTTCATGCCAAAACTGGAAGAGGGGAATATGTGGATCAGGGCGTCGATGCCGGCCTCAATTTCATTGGAAGAGAGTAATGCGTATGTCAACCGGATGCGCACGCTGATCAAGCGTTATCCTGAAGTGCAAACCGTTATCTCGCAAAATGGCCGCCCTGACGATGGTACCGATGCAACCGGCTTTTTCAATGCTGAATTTTTTGTACCGTTAATTCCCTTCGATACCTGGCCCAAAGGCGTTGATAAGGAAAAGCTGACTGAAGAAATCAGCGCAAAGATGCAGGCCGAATTCCCGGGTGTGGAGTTTAACTTTTCGCAATACATCGAAGACAACGTGGAAGAAGCCTCCTCCGGTGTGAAAGGTCAGAACTCGGTAAAACTATTTGGCAATGATCTGGAGGTGCTTGAAAAAACGGCGAATCAGATTCAGAAAGTGATGGCAACGGTGCCGGGAGTTACTGACCTGTCCATCTTCAGAGCGCTTGGGCAGCCAACAGTCAAGATCGACATTGATCGCGCAAAGGCGGCACGCTACGGTTTGGCACCAGGTGATATTAACGCGACGGTACAGGCCGCCATAGGCGGGCAGGCAGCTGGCAACTTGTATGAAGATGGCAGCGACCGGAATTTCCCCGTCATTGTGCGACTATCACCACATAACCGACAGAGTCTGGATGCGATTAAACGGATCACCATTGGTGCACAAGGCCAAAACGGTACGATTCAGATTCCGCTTGCCGATGTTGCAAGCGTTAAACTGGTTTCCGGCGCCTCTTTTATCTATCGTGAAGGACAAGAGCGCTATATTCCAATCAAGTTTAGTGTACGCGGTCGCGATTTGGGCAGTGCGGTGATGGAAGCGCAGCAAAAGGTGGCGGAACAAGTAAAGTTGCCCGGTGGTTACCGGATGGAATGGGTAGGTGAGTTCGGCCAGATGAATGAGGCGATGGATAGATTGAAAATCGTCGTGCCGTTGAGCCTTGGACTGATTATGTTGCTGCTGTTTTTCAACTTCAGTTCGATTACCGATACGCTGCTGGCCGCCAGCGTAATGCCGATGGCTCTGATAGGCGGGATTTTTGCGCTCTATGTGACAGGAACTGCCTTCAGCGTGTCGGCGGCGATTGGCTTTATCGGGCTGTTCGGGATTTCTGTGATGGAAGGCATTATTGTACTGACGTATTTTAATCAGCTCATCGAAAGCGGCGAAGAACGTTCGCAAGCCATTCAGAAATCCTGTCAAACCAGGTTGCGGCCCGTGATGATGACCTGTTGTGCTGCGTGTGTAGGTCTTTTGCCGGCCGCATTTGCAACCGGCATCGGCTCACAGGTGCAAAAACCGCTGGCTTTGGTGGTGGTCGGCGGAATTTTGTTAGCTCCCATACTGGTGTTGATCATATTGCCGCTGCTGATTGATCTTTTTTCCAAACGTAAATCGCCATTGAAAATGCTCGACGTCGCTTCGACAGGAGACGCATGATGAAAACTTTTTCAAAATTACACACTGCCCTTAAAATCGGTAGCCTTGCTTTACTCACCCTGGTCGCAGGTTGCGCGGTTGGCCCCGATTTCAAACGACCTGATGCGCCCAAGGCTACCGGTTATGCACCGACTAATGCCCTTTCTGCTGCACCTGTCCTGGCAGGAGCGCTGCAGCAATTCGACATGAAAGCAGATATTCCCTTTGATTGGTGGACACAGTTTGGCTCGCCTGAGCTTAACTCACTGGTAGAACGTGTCTTCAAGGCCAATCCGGATATCGCTTCTGCCGAGGCCGCCTTGCGTGGCGCACAGCAAAATGTAGTTGCACAGCAGGGTTTTTTCTATCCGACGGCCGGCTTAAGTTATTCGCCATCACGCAATAAATTGGCCGGCAATTATGGTGGGAATTCACCTGGGCCACAGGGTAATGGCGACGTCATTTCAACGACTACAAACCCCGTGGGCCCGGCTTACTACAATTTTCATGTTGCGCAATTAACCGTAGGCTACGTGCCGGACGTGTTCGGGCTTAACCGCAGAATGGTCGAATCGGCTCAAACGCAGGTAGAAGTGCAAAAATTGCAGCTTGAAGCGACCTGTCTTACGCTCGCATCGAACGTCGTTGCTGCTGCAATACAGGAAGCCGCGTTGCGCTCGCAGATTTCCGCGATGGAAAAAGTGGTTAGTATTAATCGGGAAATACTTGATATTTTGCAGACTCAATACAAGTTAGGTGATGTATCTAATGCCGAGGTAGCCGCACAACAAGCTGCGCTCGCATCGCAGGAACAGTCCTTGCCGCCACTTCAGGCCCAGTTGCAACAAACCCGCGATTTGATACGCGCACTGGCAGGCAATACGCCGGATGTCGATGTGAATGAGAAGTTTGAGCTCTCAAATATTCATCTGCCCGCTGAATTGCCGCTCAGTTTTCCTTCCAGAATTGTCGAACAACGACCGGATGTGCGAGCAGCTGAAGAGCAATTGCATTATGCCAGTGCACAGGCAGGTGTTGCCATTGCCAATCGCTTACCGCAATTTGCGCTGACAGCGGCAATCGGTGGGATGGCAGATAGTCCTGCCTGGATGTTCCGTTCCGGCGGAGGATTCTTTAATCTGGCAGCCAGTGTCAGTCAGACGATTTTTGACGGAGGGACGTTAAAAGCCCGTTCACGCGCGGCTGAACAGGCATTGATCGGTGCGGGTGCGCAATATCGCAGCACGGTGATTGCTGCATTGCAGAACGTGGCAGACACTTTATACACGATACAATCGGATGCCTCGGTGCTCAAAGCCGCAGCAGCAGGCGCACAAGCGGCAACGATTTCGGCTGAACTTGCACGCAAACAATATCAGTTGGGCGCAGTCAATTATCAGGCGCAGTTAATGGCTGAACAAAATGATCAGTTGGCCGCAATTCATCTGATACAGGCTCAGGCCGGACGACTAGGCGTGACCGTTGCGCTTTATCAGGCGCTGGGCGGTGGATGGTGGAATAGACCTGACTCGATGCTCGTTATCAATCACGCAGAATAATACCCTCAAATAATTACTGAATCGACTTAACGATGAGCTCACTCCCCGTAATACAGCGCATGATGGCCGAACAATTCGACCTGAAACTTGAAAACCTGGTTCCTGATGCTACGCTAGAAAGTTTAGGCTTAGATTCGCTTTCTGTTATGGAATTCATGTTCAATCTTGAAGATAAATTCACCATCCAATTTCCGGATGAACGCATTGAAATCAAGACGCTACAAGATGTGAGCAATTTAGTCGATAGCATCGTTGCTTGAAAACCGACTTAATCCTGGCTGCGTATTCGTTTTTTTCTGATCATGCCTGTTACTGCCTCTCGAATATTGCATACGGCTTTATTTTTACAGGGAGAAATGGTTAATTGAATTAATAACTTAGATGTAAAGTGCTATTTCGACATCCAAGAGGTCATCAGTTTGAATCTGATCGTTCTGACAAAATAAATAATGACTTACAGTTAATTCGGTAAGCCCTTTTCTGCGCTACCCCTGCTGCTTCAATCAATTTTGATGGTAACTACCCACCCCATCCTTTTAAGCTGGATCGGGTGTAAAGGGTGTGCCTGTCACGGGCTTAGCGCAAAGTAGTAATGTCCGCTTTCTCCCAAGTAGAAATGTCCGCTGTTGATTAAAATCACCGCGGTTAAAAACAGTGGCGGACGGCAGCCCGCATGATTGGTTTGAAGGGCGCAGTGCGAAATGCACGCTGCTGGTATTCACGCTGGCGGGTTAATGAGATAGCCAAGTAAAGCTGATAAGTTTGCTACAATGGCAAAAATAACATACCGAAGAAATCCCCGATGACCACCACGGAAAGTCATATTGAAAAAGACTTTATAGAGAAACTTGCGCAACTCAAATACACCTGCCGCCCCGACATCCGTGACCGCGCTTCGCTGGAGCAAAACTTTCGCAGCAAGTTCGAGGCGCTGAACCGCGTCCAACTCACCGATGCCGAATTCGCCCGCCTGCTCGATGAGTTCGTCACGCCTGCGGTTAAGGCTATTGTCGATTGCATCCACCAGAACCGCGGCAATGGCTATATCTGGCACACCACCGGCAGCGGCAAGACGCTCACTTCGTTCAAAGCCTCCACCCTGCTCAAAGACAACCCCGATATTGAAAAGTGTTTGTTCGTGGTTGATCGCAAAGACCTTGATCGCCAAACCCGCGAAGAATTTAACAAATTCCAGGATGGCTGCGTGGAAGAAAACACCAATATCGAATGCTCAAAAAATTAGCTCAGGGGCGCGAGATTTCGGGATTGAATGTGTATAGTGAAGAAAAAAACAGCGCAAGAGATTAAGGAGTACACAATGATTTTACCCAATAAGTTGCTCATCACAAATCAGCTTGAATTGAATAAAGCCGAAGAGAAAATCAGCAAGAAAAAAGCCAAACAGTTATTTGAAAGCGGGGAAATCGACCGCATGGAAGTCGGCACGTTCAATGGGTTGGCGCAGATACATGCTTATTTGTTTGGTGAAATTTATGATTTTGCAGGGCAACTGCGCGATGTCAATATCGCCAAGGGCACAACCGCTTTTGCGCGAGTAATGTACCTTGAATCATCGTTAAAACATATCAGCACCATGCCGCAACAGACTTTTGAGCAAATTATCGAGAAATATGTAGAGATGAATGTTGCCCACCCTTTTCGTGAAGGTAATGGTCGCACTACGAGAATATGGCTGGATTTGATGTTAAAAAAAGAGATCAAGCGTGTGATCGACTGGAACGCGGTGGATAAATCCGATTACCTGTCCGCAATGGAGCGCAGCGTGGTGAAGGATGTCGAGATCAAGCACCTTCTGCAATCGGCCCTCACCGGACAAATCGACGACCGTGAATTATTCATGAAGGGTATCAATATCAGCTATTACTACGAAGGTTATAGCGAATTTAAAGTTGAGGATTTGTAACGTGCGCAGCAAAGCCGAATTGGCCTTGATGGCAGACCTGTTGCCACTGCTCAAAAAATTAGCTCAGGGGCGCGGGATTTCGGGATTGAATGCGTATGAATAAGGACATGAAAAAGGTGGTGGTGCCGACGTTGAGATTCCCCGATTTTCAGGATGCGGGGGCGTGGGATACTAAAGCATTAGGAAAAATAGCGGCATTGATAACTGAAAAGGCCGGAAGCAACCGTTATACATTAATGAGCGTTACTGCGGGTGTAGGTCTGGTTACTCAGATTGAAAAGTTTGGTAAAGAAATTGCTGGCGAGGCGTACAAAAATTACTACGTTATTAAAAAAGGCGATTTTGCCTACAACAAAAGTTCAACAAAGCAACATCCAGAAGGCCAAATGGCTCTTCTTGAACGTATAGAACAGGGTGCCGTTCCCAATAGCATATTTACATGTTTTAGCGTAGATCAAGAATTTGTTTCACCGTATTTTTTGAAATACCCATTTGCTACAAACATTCACGGGAAATGGCTCCGAAACTTTATAGCAGTCGGCGCAAGGGCAAATGGAGCTTTAAATGTTGACTCAAAATATCTGCTAACACGTCCAATAGTTTTTCCTTCTTTAAAAGAACAGCAAAAAATCGCCGATTGTCTGTCCAGCATTGACGAACTGATCAGTGTGCAAAGCCAAAAGGTCGACGCCCTCAAAACGCATAAAAAAGGCTTGGTGCAGCAGCTTTTTCCACTGGCTGATGGCAAGGAGTAAATCATGAAGCTATATCTTGATAACGGCATGTTTAATCGGCCATTTGACGATTAATCCAACATTAAAATATTGTTGGAAGCCGAGGCGAAACTAAACATACAGGAAAATATCCGCTCTGGCTTATATGAGCTTGTCTGGTCTTATATGCTGGATTACGAAAACGAGAAAAATCCTTTTCGGAAACGGCGGGAACAGATAGCAAAATGGAAGAAATACGCCTGTGCTGATGTTGAAGCGGAGAATGGCATTATTCATCTTGCAAACTCGCTCCATCAGTCGGGGCTAAAGAAATTTGATGCTTTGCATATTGCTTGCGCCGTTGCAGCACAGGGGGATTATTTTCTGACCACTTGTATCCGCTGATTTGCCTCACTTTGACCATCCGCTGTACGTTTCATCGTTGTCTGTCACCATCAAATATAAATCACGCTCTGTGCGGTGCAGAGCGTGATCATTGTTTGCGATTAAATTCCGAAAGTATGGGTTTTCAAATCCCGACGGTGATTTTTTGTACCGGGCTGAAGATATTACCTGCTTGATCTTTGTCATACCAGCATAGTTGATATTCGCGAATTTCCGGCATATTCGCCACCAGTAAAGGTCTATCATCATTCCATGGACTTATCGTGGCATTCATCAAATGCTCCCAATCCCCTCCGTTGCGACGGCTCTCGATAATCACCGCATCATGGCCATACTTTTTAAACTTGATCACAACACGATCATTATTTACACCATGAACAGTGACCAGAGAAAATTCGGTATAAGCATGAGTATCCACTTTTTGGCTGCCGATAATGCCGAGATCTTGCCCGATAGATTCGCTGTAACCGTCACTTAACTTGATGCGCTGCACTTGTGTAAATAAACGAGTCAGGATGCCGGACGGGCGGATGGCGGGCATATCCTCAAAAACAGCAAGTACAGGTAAGGGTTGAAGCCCGGCTGAGGGGTCGTTAGCAATACTGTTGCGTAAAGCAGTTACTTCCAGATCGTATTTTCGAGCGGCCGGAACTAAATCTTGTGATATCCGTTTGTAATAATTCAAATCGAGTATGGTGCCGGAAACCTCATCCGGGCTCACTCCCAATCTGGAAGCATGGACAGGCAATTTTGCAATGTAATGACCGAACCAGATAGTGCGTTGACTTTCAGAAGTGGGGAAGTAGGCTTGCTTTAACACGATAGATCTCCTTATTAAAATATCGAATTGAATTTTTCAGCTGGCAAATGACTTCAGACAGCGAAGATATTGTACCGCTGACTATTTAGTTAATGTAATCAGGCAATGCTGAAACTTTCTAAGTATTAAAAGCCGGTCTAAGTAGTCATATTCTGAGGTCGTCGTAATTTTGCTCAATTCAGATCAATAAAAACAGGATTGCCGATCCGGGAACCCGTTTTAGCAAGCATAAAGATGACTTCTTTTAACAGGAAAGTGAGTTTGCGTAGCAGGGGAGCCATTCTGTGTAGCAGGTCAGCGTCTCTGTGTAGCAAGCCGGCATGATTCTGTAGCCAAAAAACATCTGCCATAAGCAAGAAAACCTCTCTCGCAAGCAGATCAGCCTGATTCGGTAGCAAGAAAACCTCTCTCGCAAGCAGGTCAGCCTGATTCGGCAGCAAGAAAACCTCTCTTGCAAGCAGGTCAGCCTGATTCGGCAGCAAGAAAATCTCTCTCGCAAGCAGGTCAGCCTGATTTGGTAGCAAGAAAACCTCTCTCGCAAGCAGGTTAGCCTGACTCGGTAGCAGCCGAGCACCTCCCCGGCTGCTCAGGCATGCTGGCCTGCTTATGGCAGATATTTTCCCGCTTGTGGCGGATTTTTTCTTGCTTATGGCAGATGTTTTTTGGTTTACGGCAGATATTTTTCTGCTACAGAATCATGCCGGCTTGCTACACAGAGACGCTGACCTGCTACACAGAATGGCTCCCCTGCTCATAAGAATTGTTTCAGGCAGCAAGTCAGTCAACTTTGTGTTCATAAAAGTGAAATTTACCGGCTATAAAGTCACTTTTAACCTGAAGCTTACGCAAGTGTTGGCAGGCTTTTTCCCCTGCCTGCGGCAGACAGGCCCGCTTCTGGCTAATCACTATTGTGTGTGAATGATGAACGGTTCAACCTCATCCGTTTTTGCTGAGAACAGCAGCAGATCGTAAATTCCTTCTCTGTTTTCCTCCGCCGGCTGAACGGCGCGAGGATGCGCGTGCATCACGATGAGCGCCTCATTGATCTGCTGATACGCTTGTCGCGTCAGGGTGCGTCTATCGCTGGCCGCCGCATTTAACGAGGGCGTGGCGGTCAGTTGCACATGTAGATTGCGACAATTGAGTATGTTCCACAGCGAAGTTGCGAAGGATAAGTCGTCGATGTAGGCAGGGGCCGTGCAATGCGCGCCCTGCGCATCCTGATAGCGGATGGCGACAGGATGTATCAGTACGGCCGCATCAATGGCAGGTTGCAATAGTGAGGCATGAAAAGCCGCTATAGCGGTGCCGTCGGTGGTCGTGCCTTCAGGAAATACCGCCAAACTATCGCCGCCTTGCAGCAACTCGACTATCTGTTTGTTGATGCGCGCAGCATCGCGAGCTCGACCCCGTTCGATGAACAGGGTCTGTGCCCTGCCGCAAAACCAGCCTATGACCGGCCAGCTTTGTACTTCGGCTTTAGCGACGAAGCGCATGGGCACGACGGCATTCAAGATAAACACATCCAGCCAGGAAATGTGATTGGTGACCATAATGCCTGATTGTAATCGGGCAATATCCGAGGCCATGCTGATGCGTATATTGAGTATCGTGAGCATTTCGCTGCACCAGCGCAGCAAAATACGACGACGTAAAGTCTGGCTAAAGCGCGGGAAAATAATAGCGATCGACAAGCCGTAAGCCAGATGCAAAGATAAACGCAGCGCCCGGAAAACGGCCCTGACTGGTAGCGATCTCATGAGTTATCCTTCAATCCGCGCAGCGACATAGGTATCCCTCGCCCTTCGGGAGAGGGGGCGCAGGAACGATCATGACGAATTTTGCCATCAAGGGTGGTTTTCTTCTCATGATCTGATTCTGCGTTGCTCAAGGAACAGACTGTTGCCAGCGACTTTTTTAGCCATTTTTTTAGCCGCATTCATGGCGGCAGAAACTTCGTGATGAGAGCTGAATTGTCCGGGTAGTACGGTAATCGCACCGATGGACAGACTGGTCAGCGGATGGAAGATCAGCTTCCCGTCGCGTCCTTCACTCGAATATTCACCATTGAGGATATGTTCTTCCTTGAACAGCAAGGAGGCTGCCTGTTCGAACGAGCGCAATGCCTGTTCGCAACGCGATTTCCAGTCACGGCTTTGCATCAGCAAAATAAAGTCATCGCCGCCAATATGGCCGATAAAATCCATGGTGTGATCGCAGGCCCAGCCCAGCAACCTTGCGACGAGCTGGATCATTTCGTCGCCCTTGCCATAGCCGAAGTTGTCGTTGAAAGGCTTGAAATGATCAAGATTGCAATGACAGGCAATAAATTTTGTATTCATCTGCAGCAGGCCTTCAATGTGTTCAATGACAGGCACATTACCCGGCAACAGACTGAGCGGATTGGCATAACGCGCTGACTCCTGTTGCATTCTGGTTAATTCGCGCAACAAGTCCTGCAGGGTAGCGACGCCGATATAACGCCCCTGTTCGGTGATAATGAAACCATCGGCAAAATGCCGGGTTGGCGTTTCTGCCAGGAAGGAACTGAGCTCTTCTACAGGCATACTTTTTTCTACCAGCAGCGGATCTGTCCGGATAAAATGCTGACAGATTTGCTTGCCCGTTAGCTCCCGCTGTCGCGGTTGGCTGAAGGTGTCGATGAACTGATCGCGATTGATTAATCCTGTCGGCAGTCCGTTTTTCACCACAGGGATAATATGCAAAGCGGCATTGCCGGAAAAGCGCTCAAAAATCTGTTCATTTGAAGTTTCAAGTTGCGCGGGTTCTACATAACTCAACAGCTTTTCAGCTGTTATTTGCCTGCGATGGCTCATGCCGTTGACAGGGAATACGCCGATATTTTTCGAATTGATGATGCGGCAGGTCTCGTTCGAGGCCAGCAAGGGCGGGGTAGGGCTGGGATGGGCGATAAAGTATCCCTGGCCCAGCGCAATGCCGATATCTTTTACCACGCGCAGCTCGCCTTCCGTCTCAATCCCTTCGGCAATGACGCGGGTGCCGCAACTTCCGGCGATCTGCTGTATGGATTTCAAAAACTGTAATTTGACAGGATCGTGATCAACACCCTGTATGAAATGCATGTCTATCTTGATGTATTCCGGACGCAGTTCAGACCATAAACGCAGACTGGAAAATCCTTCGCCCAGATCGTCAATCGCGGTCTTGAAACCCATCTGACGATAGTGAAACAGCGCACTGCGCATTTCCTCAAAATCGTAGGTCGGCTGGTTTTCAGTAATTTCCATGACCACGCGGGCAGGATCAATACCCAGCGAACTCATGAATTCCAGTGTCCTGCCGTTTTTGAAGCTGGGCAGCGACATCGTCTCAGGGCTGATATTAAGGAACAGATTGCCGGGTAATTTTTGTCTGGAAAAACTCTCCAGGACGATCTGGCGCGCCAGCATTTCCACTTCCAGTGAAAGGTTCTGTTGCAAGGCTGCACCGAACAAATTGACCGGCGAATGTAAGGTACTGTCCGCCGGGCCGCGGATCAATCCCTCAAAACCTATGACTTCGCCGCTCTGAAGGTCGATGACAGGTTGAAACAAGGCGCTTAATTTGCGTTGCGCAATGATTTCCTGAAGCGGTGTCATGGCTGCTGCCGGCACACCCGGACCGTTATCGTTTGAAAACCGGAGATTCGTTTGAGCTGGCTCATTTGGCTGTGACGCGAGCATGTCAATTTCCATAAACTATCTTAAGCATCCTATGTTAGCGGGATGTTATGACAAGGATATGACAGGGCGTGATAATCGTCCTGCGCTATGCAATCAGTTAAGGAGTCGCTAGAATTCGTCCTTGCGACTTATTTGGATTCTATATATGTCTAATTTGCCCTCACGCAAATCATTCTTCTTCACGCTGGCAGGTCTCATTGTGGCTGCCCTGTTGTTCAGCTGGCAGGTCATGCCGCGTATTTTGCAAGCGCAAGCGGAAAAATATATTGCCGGTGCCGGCGCTCATCATCTCACCATGAATCGCCCTGAGTTCAATCCTTTTGAATGGCGGTTGCGCCTGTCCGGATTGCATCTTACCGGGCCTGACGGCAAGCCGCTGCTGAGCTTTAACGAACTGGTCATTGATTTATCCTCTGCCAGCCTGTATCGACGCGCACTGGTATTTGATGATATCCGGCTGGAGGGACTCAAGGTGCAGGCTTCATTGCTGGCCGATGGCAAACTTAACTGGTCGGCGCTGATCTCGGCCCTGCAAGACCCGAAAAAGACGCAAACGCCGGATACCGCTTTGCCCCGATTTCTTATCCATCACTTTGCATTGTCAGGCACGGTACTCAACTTCGCGGATCAGCGCATCAAGCCTGCCTTCATCACGCAAATCAAACCGCTTGATCTGACGCTGACAGAACTGTCCTCCTTGCCGGGGAATAAGGGGCAATATACCATCTCCGCATTGAGTTCCTTCGGCGCACAGCTGGCCTGGCAAGGTGTGGCAAGTCTGAATCCTCTGGCAGCGAGTGGCAGTTTCAAACTTGACAATTTAAACGTCGCAAATTTTGCGCCTTATCTTAATCTGCCGGAAGGGGTTAGCGTGAAGGGCATTGCAGGGTTGTCCGCGCATTACCGGCTGGACTATGCTCAGGGAAAGCCTGCGATCAAGCTGGCGCAGATAGCCGCTAAACTTGCTGGCGTTCAATTAAAGCCGGCAACAGGACCTGCCGTTACAGTAGACGCCATTGAAGCGGTGGATGGCCGCTTTGACCTTGCGAGTCAAATTGCGCAGCTTGGCAAGCTCAAGGTGATAAAGCTGGCTTTGCAGACAGAACCTGCCCCTCAAGTCGTAGGAACAGGCAGTGTGGAAGATGTTCACGTCAATCTGAATAAACATCAGGCCACCGTGGGGCGCATTGCCCTGGATGAGGGGCAGCTGCATATTGCACGCGATGCTCAGGGTCACATCGACATTCTGCAGGCCTTGCCCCGGACAACAAATAAGCCGGAAAAGCCGCAAACTGTGCCGTGGCATTATCAGCTCGCCAAGCTGCAACTTCAGAATTTTGATGTCGTGCTCAAAGATCAAGCGGCGCAATTGGGGCTTAAGAATATCGCCGTTGAGATAAACAACATCAGTGATGATTTGAACATCGCATTGCCCTTGACGGCGTCCTTTACCAGCGCAGATGGCGGCAGCTTTACAGCAGAAGGTCAGGTGATTCCCGCCAAGCCTGCGGTGGATCTTCAAATCAGGCTGGCCGATCTGAGTTTACTGCCTGCACAACCCTTATTGTCCCGACTGGCAAAGTTAAAGCTGGTCAAAGGGCAACTTTCCGCAGCCGGTCATGCCAGCTACGGGGCGCAGGGCGCGAAATTCAGCGGTAATTTTGCGCTGAGCGATTTGCGGCTGGTCGAGGCGGATACCGGTAATCTTTTTCTGGGTTTGAAGTCCTTGTCCAGTCGCGCATTTGACGTCACGCCGTCTGAACTAGACATCAATGAACTCGTCATCAACGGACTCGATGCGACACTGATTATCAATAAGGATAAATCGCTCAGTTTTAATAAGCTACTGCTGCCTGTCGCAAGTACCGGGCAGCAAACCATTAAATCTGCGCCGTTCGGTGTCAACATAGACCGCTTGCGTCTGGTGGCAAGCCAGATGGAATATGCCGATTATTCGCTGGCGCTGCCCTTTGGCACCCGGATTCATGATCTGAAGGGCATCATCAACGGGCTGTCAACCCGCAGTGATGCGCAGGGTCAATTGACGCTGGACGGTCTGGTTGATGAATACGGTACAGCCCATGCGGCAGGTCAGCTCAATTTAAGCAATCCTGCCGATATGACCGATATTAAGGTGATATTTAAAAATATTGAAATGGCCAGACTCACGCCTTATTCGGCGACTTTTGCCGGACGGCGCATCACTTCGGGTAAATTGTCACTGGATTTGGAATACAAGCTGAAGCAGCGTCAGTTAGCGGGGGACAATCAGGTGGTGATGAATCAGTTGACGCTGGGTGAGCGCGTGTCGAGTCCGGAGGCCAAAGATTTGCCGCTGGATCTGGCGATTGCCATTTTGCAGGATTCGGACGGAAAAATTGAATTAGGGCTGCCTGTCTCCGGCAGTCTGGATGATCCCAGGTTCAGTTATCGCAGTATCATCTGGAAGGCGTTCAGCAATGTCCTTGGCAAGATAGTCACCGCGCCTTTTCGTGCGCTGGGTGCCTTGTTTGGCAGCGATAAAGCGGTTGAAAATATCGTGTTCGAATCAGGCAATGCGCAGCTCTCGCCTCCTGAACGGGAAAAGCTGCAGCATCTGGCGCAAATGCTGGTCAAACGTCCCAGGCTGTCTATCGCTATACACGGCGTCTATGCCGAAACAGATCGTGTCGCGATTGCCGATTTGCAATTACGCCGCAGCCTTGCACAAGGCATCAATCAGCATCTGGAGGCCGGCGAAGACCCGGGCCCGCTTGCCAGCCATGACCCGAAAGTCCAGCATGTGCTTGAAAAACTGTTTGCCGCGCGGTTTGATGACGGGGAATTGGCTGCGCTCAAACAGGGATTCCGGCAGGCGAATCCGGGCCAGTTGACGGAAAGCACGATTGGCAAAGTGCTGTCCGGTCTGACGCTTCATAAAAAACGCACACTGACTGAACAGGAAGTCAGTCAGCTCAAAGGCATTGATTTTTATACCCTGCTGTTTGAACGTTTGCGCAGTAAAGTCGTCGTGGCTGAGTCACCATTACAGGAACTAGCCGGTGCGCGCGCCGCAGACACGGAAAGCACGCTGAAAAATGCCGGCGTGCCGGCAGACAGGCTGACAATACTGCCCGCTGAAAAAGTGGATGCACAAGGAACTGATGTGCCGGTTAAACTCATGTTGGGCAACAAGTAATGAATCAGGATGCCTGGCTGCGGCCGTGAATTTTAATCGCGGGAATGCGGTAAATCAGCCAGAAACCAAGCAATAGCAAGGCCGCAATTAAACCCTGACTGGTATGTACCGCTTCAACCAGACAATTGCGTGCCGCGCTGAGCGTCATCCGGGCTGCGCCGGCTTCAAGAAACTTCGCTGCACGCAGACCATCCACCAGGATCTGCGGATCATCCAGCCAGGCTGTCCATTTTTCCTGATTGACCAGCATCAGGTGAATTTTTGCGACATATAAATTCGAAATCAGCGAACCTGCCAGCGCGGTGCCCAGCATGCTGCCCACCATGCGCATGGTCTGTAGCATGGCGGTTGCGATGCCCAGTTGCGTGCGCGGACTGCTGATCTGCACCAGCAGGGTGAGATTCGGTAGCATCAGGCCCAGTCCCAGTCCGCCGGTCATCATGGCAAGCGCAATTTTCATCGGTGAGGTGGTAATACTGATCTGCGTCAATGACAAGGCAGCAAGCAGAAACAGCGTGAGGCCGATATATAAAATCCCATGCGGCGACTCAAGGCGCGTGACGATGCGCCCGTTGATAATGCTGCCTACCGTGATGGAGACGGCCAGCGGGGTGATCAGCAAGCCCGCCTGATTGGGCGACAGGCCAAAACCGCCCTGAAACATCAGCGGCGCGTAATACATGATGGCGAACATGCAAAAACCGATCATTAACGACAGCATGAACAGGGGGCGTAAAACAGGGTGACTGAACATCGCCAGCGGTAATACCGGATTGTTGCAGCGGCCCTCCCACCAGATCAGCAGCATGGCACTGGCGGCGCCCAGTAAAGCTAATGCAGCCAATAGCAAGGGCTGTTTATGCTGGGGCAACCATTCCACCAGCAGTTGCAAGCTGCCCAGCGTCAGGGCGACCAGCAAGGCGCCGAACCAGTCGAGTTTTTCAGGCGGATGTTCGGTGTGACGTATGCCGGGCAGATACAACCAGACAACCCCCAGGCTGATGATGCCGACAGGCAGATTGACAAAGAACACCCAGCGCCAGCCCCAGTATTCTGTCAGGTAGCCGCCCAGTGAGGGACCTACCGCATTCGCCAGGCCGAAAGCCGTGCTGAACAGAATTTGCCAGCGCAGGCGTTCGTATGATTCCGGAAAGATGTCGGGCACACTGGCAAACGTAGTGGCGACCAGCATGCCGCCACCGATGCCCTGTAAGGCGCGTGCCAGGATCAGTTCCAGCATGCTTTGCGCCGCGCCGCACAGCATCGAGGCCAGCGTGAACAGAATAATGGCGGCAATGATGAACGGTTTGCGACCGTATTCATCGCCCAGTTTACCGAACACCGGCACCGTAATCACCGAGGTCAACAGATAGGCGGTACCCGCCCAGGCATACAGGTCAAATCCGTTCAGTTCGGCGACCACGGTAGGCAGCGCGGTGCCTATGACGGACTGATCCAGCGCCACCAGAATCAGCACAAAACAAAGTCCTAGCATGGCCAGCAGTTTTTGCCGGAAATTCCGTGGTGCAGCGCTATGACTTTCCGCTTTCAATGGCGATCCCTATTGATTAAGTGGGCTGATTATCCTACAAAAAACTTTTTCATCCCCGTAAAGATTTTTGCTATGGCTCAAGGCAGTAACGCGCAAAAATACACAATTCACGAAATAAACAAATGCTTTGAGAAAAGCTAACCCGCTTCAGTAACTAGTAGCGGGCTATATTTTATCCATAATAGTGATATTATACCCATAGGGGGGTATATGTTATCTATAGAAAATTTTGGCGTCAGTTACGCCAGGACAAATCTCGCTGATCGGGCGAAAGCACGACGGCTTGCGCTTAATCTGTCCAGAAAGACACTGGCGGAACGTGCTTGTGTGGCGGCGTCCAACATAAAACGTTTTGAATTGACGGGGGCGATTTCGATTGAAAATTTATTGAAAATCGCGCTAGTGCTGGAGTGTCTCGGAGATTTTGACAATCTGTTTCAGCCTTCACAGGCCTTTCATTCTCTTGATGAGTTCAGCAAACCCGAACGAAAGCGAGGCAGAGAGTGAGGCCGGTAAAGAAATTGCAGGTGAAATCGGGATTGCTCACAGTGGGTGAATTGGTTCTGGGAAGCCGTCAGCGTATTGGTTTCCAATATTCAAAGCAATGGCTGGAAGAAGGCTATTCCCTGTCTCCTTTGCGACTGCCTTTCGATGGCGCGGTACATGTCGCTGATACCTCACTTTTTGGCGGCCTGTATGGGGTTTTCGCCGACTCATTGCCTGACGGCTGGGGTTTGTTGTTAATGGACAGATTCTTTAAGCGTAATGGCATGGAACGTTCTGAAATCGGGGCGCTGGATCGACTGGCTTATATCGGCACAAAAGCGATGGGGGCGCTGGAATATTACCCTGAAAGTTCCCCTCACCAGTCAACAACAGAGGATCTTTTTGCCCTGGCTGAATCAGCCCGAAAATTAGTTACAGGAGAAACAGAAGACGTGTTGGATGAGCTTATGGTTGTTGGTGGATCTCCTGGCGGCGCACGCCCCAAAGTGACGGTTGCCTTTTCGGCAGATTTCAGTCATTGTATTTCCGGAGTTGATGTTATTCCTGATGATTATTCGCACTGGCTGGTCAAATTTCATGCAAAAAATGATCACCTGCACGCAGGCATCATTGAAAAAATATACGCCGATATGGCCAGGCTGGCCGGCTTGGAAATGCCGGAAACTCGACTTATTGATGTCGGCGTGCAGCGTTTTTTTGCTGTGCGGCGTTTTGATCGAAGCAGAAATGTCAAAAAGCATATTTTAAGCATGGCGGGCTTAATGCATGCCGATTTTCGCGCGCCTTCCATGGATTACGAAGCGATACTGGGTGCAACGGCATGGCTGACCAAAAATCTCAATAATATCGAACGCGCATATCGTCTTGC
>Ga0316225_1000277_pt1 | contig 70820 bp, 58 predicted proteins | sample TBH18015metaG_FD_206010 | JGI IMG/M metagenome (GOLD analysis project Ga0316225, IMG submission 206010) | Freshwater microbial communities from Trout Bog Lake, Wisconsin, USA - TBH18015 | ecosystem: Environmental > Aquatic > Freshwater > Lake > Hypolimnion/Profundal zone | place: USA: Wisconsin... | reverse complement strand
TTCGCGCTTTTCCACACCGCCCCTTACCAAAAGATCAGCATCAGCAGCATTTACTAAAATTTCAACAACGGGTACGGCTGCGCTTCGCTGGCCGCTCTTGTTACACCACTTGACGGGACTCAGGCAAGAACAGCCATGCCAGGCTGACCAGATTGAACGTGAAGAAGACCTGCCAGGCAGCCAGCGCAGGGCTCCCGGCGAGGCCAAGGGTCGCGTGCAGTTTCTTCTGGCGGGACTTGTAGAACAGGGAAACGCCCAGATAGAGCCCGTGGAGGCCGCCCCAGATCAGGAAGCCCCAGGTGGCTCCGTGCCAGAGCCCGGACAGAAGGAACGTCACCAGGAGGGCCGCCGCGGAACCCCATTTCCCTCCATCCCGCCATTGGATCTGCAAGGGCTTGAAGATGTAGTCGAGGATCCAGCGGGAGAAAGAGATGTGCCACCGACGCCAGAACTCGGCAATGTTCCGTGCCATGTAGGGGGCGTTGAAATTGGGCGTCAATTCGATATTGAACAGCCGCGCCGTGCCCAGGGCGATATCGGTATAGCCCGAAAAATCGAAATAGATCTGCAGGGCGTAGCCGTAGATGGCCAGGAGATAAATCGGGCCTGAATAGGCCCGGACATTGAGGAAGACCGGGTCGACCACCAGCCCAAGGCGGTCGGCGATGACCATTTTCTTGAACAACCCGCCCACGATGAGCATGATGCCCGACCGGAACCGGTCAAGACTGGGCACTTCCAGCGACTTGAGTTGGGGAAGCAAGGATCCGGCCCGCTCGATGGGTCCTTGGAGGAGTTTGGGGAAGAAGGCCAGGTAGAGGGCGAAGTGGCCGAAGTGCGGTTCCGGGGGCTCGACCTCCATATAGATGTCCACGACATATGAGATCGCCTGGAACACGTAATAGGAGACACCAATGGTCACCAGGTGCCTGCCCGCCGGCCACGCGCGTGCGGTCAGCAAGGGCAGATATCTCATCAGGAACAGCAGCAGCAGGTTTGCGGCGACCGCCGCCTGCATGATCCGGCGCCGGTGGGACCCGCCCGCATGCGCCATCCGGCGTCCGGCCACGTACGAGACCACCGTCACCCCACCCAAGGCCCCAAGCAGGTAGGGCGCCTGCAGGAAGGCGTAGAAGATCAGGCTGACGAACAGCAGTACCAGCCATCTGTGCCGTTGGCCCACCACGAAGTAGGCCAGGAAGGCGACGGGAAGAAAGATCAAATACTGGGGGGAATTGAACAGCATGATTGGTTCCTGATTGTGTGACTCCGTTGCGGGCCCCCGGGAGCCCGGGAAGTCCAGGGCAGACCTTCCAGACATTTAAACACTGTTGGAAAAAGGAACGGGAGATGCAAGCATGTATTCTTCCATGAGGTAACTTCATGAAGGAATCTTTATGGGCGCAATGGGCGGCTCTCGCTGAGACGGGGCCTTCGGTCGAGGCCGTGATCCACTGGGTGGAAGACCGCCCCGACCAGCGCTGGACCCGCTCGGAACTGCTCCAGGAAGCGGTCCAGGCCGCGCATTGGCTCAGGGCGAGCGGGGTGCGCCAGGGGGAGGTCTGCGCCCTGGTGGTCCGCCATGTGCCCCAGTTCTACCCTCTGTATCTTGGAGTGGTCCGGCTGGGCGCGATTCCGGCCGTGCTTTCCTACCCCAATTCCCGGATCCACCCGCAGAAGTTCATCGACGGCCTGGTCGGCATGAGTCATCGTTCCGGTCTGGACTGGGTGTTGACGGAGCAGGACCTCGAACCCGTCGTGAGGCCTCTGGTGACCATGCCGGAGAGCACCGTCAAGGGAGTCCTTCTGCCGCCGCTCGACCGGGCCTGGCCGGCCTCTGGTCCCGAGCCCCTTCCGGAAATCCAGGTCGATCCGGCCTCCCCCTGCCTCCTGCAGCACTCCTCCGGCACCACCGGCCTCCAGAAGGGGGTGATCCTGTCCCACGCAGCGGTGCTTGGCCATGTTGAAGCCTACGCCGAGTCGATCCAGTTGCGGCCAGGCGACCGCATCGTCAGCTGGCTCCCGCTCTACCACGACATGGGCATGATCGCGGCATTCCAGATGGCTTTGGCCATGGGCGTGCCATTGGTCCAGATGGACCCGTTCCAGTGGGTCTCCGCCCCGGGCCTGCTGTTCACGGCCATCAGCCGGGAGCAGGGGACCCTGGCCTGGCTGCCCAATTTCGCCTACAACATCCTCTCCGACCGCCTCCACGAGGAGGATCTGGAAGGGCTGCAGCTCGGCACCATGCGCATGTTCATCAATTGCAGCGAGCCGGTCCGGGAGGAGAGCCATCAGCGGTTTCTCGCCAAATTCCACGGCGCCGGGGTTCGGGCGGAAATGCTGGCCGCCTGCTACGCGATGGCAGAGACCACCTTCGCAGCCACCCAGACGGCGCCTGGCGTGCCCCCCGCGCTATTCCTGGCCGACCGCGACGATCTGGCCCGAGGTGTCGCCCTGCCTGCCCAGCCCGGACCATCCGCCCGCGTTTGCGTCTCCTCCGGGACCCCCATCCGGGGGTGCGAAATGTTCGTGGTCGGAGAGGGCGGCGAGGACCTCCCCCCAGGCCAGGTGGGCGAACTGGCTATCCGTTCCGAATGGATGTTCGATGGCTATCGCAACAACCCGGAGGAAACGGCCCTGTGCCTTCGAGACAGCCGGTACTTTACCGGCGACTATGGGTTCACTTTGGACGATGAATGGTATGTCATCGGCCGCAAGAAGGACATCCTCATCGTGGCCGGCAAGAACCTCTATCCCGAAGATATCGAGGACGCCCTCCGGGGCGTGGAACACCTTGCGCCAGGCCGCATGGTGGCCTTCGGCCTCCCCGAGGAAACCACGGGAACGGAAAGTGTCTGCGTCGTCGCCGAAACCGATCTGGAGGGGGACAAGGAGCGCCGCGCACTGCGGACGGCCATCCTCAAGGCCGGCATGGCCATCGATGTGACGATCGCCAAGGTGTTCCTGGTGCCACCCCGGTGGCTGATCAAGAGCTCCGCCGGCAAACCCAGTCGCAAAGCCAACAAGCAGAGGGTCATCGAAACGTACCTTACGACGGAAGGATCCACCCATGATCTCTGAGGCATTGAAGGGCGTCATCCTCGGCGCGCTGGACCTGGATGAATTCGACCTGCGCGCGGAGACGGTCGCCAGCGAGGTGCCGGGTTGGGATTCCCTCAGTCACGTCGCCGTTCTGTGCGCCATCGAGGGCGCCTTCAAGGTCCGGTTCGGCACCCTCGAAGCCCTCCGCCTGAAGAATGTCGGCGACCTCCAGGCACTGGTCGACGCCAAGCTCGGGAAGCCCACGGCCTGACCCGGACTATCAACCCCCGCCCTTGAGCAGCCGGCGCACTGCGACCGCGCTCTTGCCAAGCAGGGACACCCCGACCATCGCCTCGTACTCCGTGACCCGCTGCCCACCATAACATTCCTTGAAGCGGTTGATCGCCAGCCGCTGGGCGTCCTCCGTCCCGCTGTACCAACCACCGAAATCATAGATCTCCGCCCCCCTGGCCTTGAACCAGCAGATGTCCTGCCAATGCAGACGGCGATTGGCCTGGCCGATGAGCGTCCGCCGCTCCGGATCCTCCTCCTGCAGCCTGCTGGAGCAGGAATAGAGCGCCCGGACCCGGGCGCCATGGACATAGGTGGCATGCAGAACCAGGGGGTTCGGGGCCAGTCCGCCGGGCCCTTCCTGCGCAAAGCTGAGCACCAGGGCTCCCTGGCCGGCCATTGCCTCCATGAGAATTCTATCTAAGGTAGGTAGGTTCTTTGTGGTAGCAAATTCATCATAAAAATCATAAAATTTACGGCGAGTGGCATAATCAGGTAATTCTATGATATCACAAAATATAGACTCTTTGTGAAGGGCATTCCTGATTTTAGCTCGGTCGGCTTTTTTCATTTCTCCCAGAAGGGTTTCTTCGGATTTTTTCAAATCCAGAATAATCGTCATTTTTTCCGCCCACTTGATCCCAGGCCAGGGGCAGGTGGCCTGATTGAATACCGCCACATCCACGCCCCGAGTGGGAGGCGGGTCCTCGAACCAGAGCTGGGCGATCCTCAAAAAGCGTTTCCGATAAGAAAACATGGGGCTTCCCGGGAAGGGTGGGGGATTGGCTGGCAACTCACGCCGGGGCGATAGATGCCCTGGCGATCCTGCTGGTCTTCAAACTATCATGCATCAACCTGCTGTTTATCACCAATCTGGCACACGCCCCGGGTATAAACCGCGGTGTGGGTCTCCAGGGATAAACACCATCCACTTCATTCGGGGTTCGGGTCCGGGATACCCCATCCTGCCCGCGAGCGGGGGCGGCTGGTTTGGAAGGCGAGATTCGGAAAATATTTTTAATTAATTTATGAACCACAAAAATACAAGTTAACTAAAACATTACTTCATTTGCGTTTGGGAATTCCGCTATTCATGAATAAAGTCAACAATTCATGTGAATTACTCACATGTTGTATTATATTGAACAATAGCACATGAAGGCTTCGCCGGCCTTAAAACAGCAACCAGCCAACCGGGTTCCGTCCCGCCGACTTTGCAGCTCTGCTTGAAAGGTAGGAACGTGAGAGGAAAATTCCTGCAGTTCAGTCCCCCCTCTATTGGTGAGGGAGAAGCGGCAGAGGTTCTCGACACCCTCCGGTCCGATTGGATCACCACCGGCCCGAAGACCCGCCTTTTTGAAAGCCGCCTGAAGGAAAGCCTCGAAGCCCCCGCGCTTGTCGCATTCAATTCCTGCACCGCCGGCCTGCACGTGGGCCTGGTGGTGCTGGGTGTCGGCCCTGGGGATGAGGTGATCGTCCCCAGCCTGACGTTTTGCGCCACCGCCAACGTGGTCGAGCACGTGGGCGCGAAACCGGTGCTGGTGGATGTGGTGCCCGGGACCCTGACCCTCGACCCCGAGGCCGTCCGACGGGCGATCACGCCGCGCACCAAGGTGATCATGCCGGTCCATTACGCCGGGCATCCGGCCCAGTTGGATCCCCTTTTCGACATGGCCGATCAGCACGGGCTTCAGGTCCTGGAGGATGCCGCCCACGCCCTGCCCACCCGCTACAAGGGCCGGCTGGTGGGCTCCCGTGACAACCTCGCTTCGTTCAGTTTCTACGCAACCAAGAACCTCACGACCGCGGAAGGCGGTTGCCTGACAGGAGCTCCCGAGCTCCTGGAGAAGGCCCGGATCATCGGTCACCACGGCATGGACAAGGAAGCCTGGAAGCGTTTCGACCAGTCCGGTTCCTGGTATTACGAGGTCGTGCTGCCGGGGTTCAAATACAACATGACCGACCTCCAGGCCTCGATCGGCCTTGAACAACTCAAGCGGCTTCACCGCTTCCAGGCCCGCCGCCGGGAAGTGGTCGATGCCTACAACCGGCGCCTGGGGACCTTGGCCGCGCTCCAGATCCCTGTCGAGGAACCTGATTCGGAATCGAGCCTGCACTTGTATGTGCTTCGCCTGCGTTCTGAACGCCTTCGCATTGAACGAAATCGGTTCATCGAGGAACTCAAGGAACGCCAGATCGGAACATCCGTGCATTACCTGCCCGTCCATATGCAGCCCTTCTACCGGAACAAGTACGGGTACCGTCCGGAGGACTGCCCGGTATCGGCCGACGCCTTCTCCCGGATGCTGTCCCTGCCCCTCCACCCCGGCCTTTCGGATCAGGACGTGGACGATGTTTGCTCGGCCGTAGAAGAAATCGTGCACCTCAACCTCGCCTAGACCATGGTCCGCCTATTCGATCTGATCTGGTCCTGCGCTGGCTTGGCGCTCCTTTCGCCCCTCCTCCTGCTTGTGGCGGCGGCGATCCGGATCGTGGATGGCGGACCGGTCTTCTACCGGCAAGTGCGGGTCGGACGTGGTGGAAAGACATTCAAGATCCTGAAATTCAAGACCATGAACACCGGGAGTGACGGGGCTGGGCTGCCCCTCACCGTCGCCGGTGACCCGCGCATCACCCCGCTCGGAAAATGGCTCCGTCGATGGAAAATCGATGAGCTACCCCAATTGCTCAACGTCCTCACCGGCGACATGGCCCTGGTTGGGCCTAGGCCGGAAGTGCCTAAATATGTGGCTTTCTATACCGGGACGCAGGCCCAGGTGCTGCAGTTGCGCCCCGGGATCACGGATGCGGCCTCCATCACCTACCGGTGGGAGAACGAGGTCCTGGATCGTGCGGAGGACCCGGAGGCCTTCTACATCGAGCACGTCATGGCCAACAAGATCCGCATCAACCTGGAGTACGCCGCCAAGGCCTCCCTGTGGACCAATTTCAAAGTCATCCTGGCGACCCTGGGGCTGCTCCCACCGCCGGAGCAGGTTCGCCAACCTGGCGACCTCCGGGCCTTTGACCGGGTTCCCCTGGCAGGCCCGGTCCAGGTTCTCGCCCCCGGCCAGCCGGATTCGGCCGCCAGGCCAATCAACCTGAGCCGTGGCGGGATACTCCTGGAATCAGCGGACCGGCTGCCGGTCGGCAGCGCCTGCGATGTGGTCCTGCCACCGGATGACGGCAATCCGGAGGGAATCACCACGAAGGGTGTCATCCTACGCTCAGACCCGGCGGGAACCGTCGTTCGTTTCACCCACCCGTTGGGGAACGCGGCCCATGGCTCCCTTGATGGAAGTGACAGGAGGGCGGATGGCGGCGACCAGCACCTTCGACCCCAGTGATCCTGCAAACGAACGCCTGCCCCTTAGGGTGTTCGCACTGTGCCTGTGCATGACGATCATCCTTTCCGGGACCCTGTACACCCTTTCCTATTTCGTCCGAAGCGCGACCTGGCTCATCTGGCTGATCATCTTCTACCTTCTGTTCCAGTTCCGCAGGGAATTCCGGCTCGGGCGGCTGATGCTTCCGCTCCTGCCCTACCTGGGTTGGTTGTATTTCTACTTGATCTGGGCGCTCATCGTCGCCCCCTACCCGGATATCCCATTCGCACTCAAGGTCGCCACCACCACGACCACGCTTGGCCTCTGCATGGCTGTGCTTACCGCCAGGCCAAACTATTTGAGGCTTTTCGCTACCTTTGCGCAGATGACGGTCGTTCTGAATTTCGTCATTCTATGGCCATTGCTCCACTCCCCCAAATGGACGGCGATCATCATGGCGGCCAATGGGCATTCCGAAACCTACGCATATGGGGTCGGCTTGCGCTATGGCGGCATCTGGGGCAACTCCAACATGGTCGGTTATATGTGCCTGATCATACTCATCATGGGATTCCTGGCGGCGCCCTGGGCGGCCTGGGCGGGTCGGATCACGGCCATCCCGCTCCTCTATCTGGCGGTAAGCCGTAAATCTATTATTTTATTAGTTTTAATTATTTTCATGTACCTGCTGGTGGTCAAAAGGAGGGAATTCAAGTTCTGGCTGATGGCCTTCGTGCTGGTGGTCGCCGGAGGCATCACCCTGACCCTCGCGGATGGGCTGAGGGCCCAATCCAAACAGGCAAACGAAAATCCCATATTCGCACGGCTCATGGACCTCGAGGAGAAGGACACTGCCATGCGGGGCGGGGAGACCCGCAAGGACCTCCTTCACCACTGGGTGACCATCATCAACGAGGAGCCATGGTACGGCTACGGTCTCCATTCCATGGCCGGCAACCTTTTCGATGAGAACGATCCGGAAAAGGTCCTGTTCAGGGGACGGTTCCCGCTTGGTACCCACAACACCTACCTGGGCGTCTGGGTCGAGACGGGGCTTGTGGGCCTGATCGCCTTCCTCGCGGCCATGATCCATTACGTCCGGAAATGCCTGACGTCCGGCAAACTTCCCATCACGAAATGGGTCCTGATCTCCCTTATGCTGGTGAATCTGATCTTCCTCATGGTCAGCCACAATCATCTGTTCTGCTTCGAGGGCAAAATCATTTTCACCATGTTCTTCCTGCTTCCCTCAAGCTATGGCCTGAAGGCCCTTGGCAGCCGCATCAGCCAGACCGCATAAATCCATTTCCTTCACTTCCCACACCTCCGGAACCGGAATCCACCATAGGATGAACTCATGCGCGTGGGCCTCTGCAATCGAATGGCGGCCGGATGGACCGAAGAAATCGCGCGATCCTGCGACGCCTTGGGACTGGACCGAACGTTCATCAACATAGGCGCCGACGACTGGGCCGAACAATTGAATGGCGTGGACATCTTTTTCTGGCGCCTGACCATGGGCGATCCCAGTTGCATGGCCGAGGCTCGGACCAAGGTGCCCCTGATCGAGGCCATGGGCGTCCGCTGCTTCCCGAATTCGATGATGCTATGGCTTTACGACGACAAGATCCGGGAGACCTTTTTCCTGCGCCAGCATGGCTACCCCGCGCCCCGGACCTGGGTGTTCTTCGACGCCAAGGAGGCCAGGAACTTCGCCGCCCAAGCCTCCTACCCGATGGTCGCCAAATCCCATTGCGGCGCCGGGTCTGGCGGCGTACAGCTCATGCATTCCCCCGAGCAGGCTCTCCGTTTGCTCGACCGGATTTTCCGAAAGCCTTCCCTGTTTTCTGAATTGATGGAGAACTATTACTATATCCCCCGCATGGCCAAAGGGGACATGGTGACGGAGCTGGCCTACCGTTACCGGGACGCTTGGCCCAGGTATGCCTACTTCCAAGAATTCCTCCACCTGGAACGGGACTGGCGGATTACCACCCTCGGCCGGGACCTGGTATCGGTATTCACCCGGAAGAATCGCCCCGATGACTTCCGGGCGAGCGGCAGCGGCATTTGGGAGAAGGTCGCCGCGGCCGACGTACCCGCCGAGGCCTGCGACCTGGCGCTGAAGATCAGCAACACGCACGGTTTCACCAGCATGACCTACGATTTCATGCGGGAGAAGGACCACTGGGTGATCGGCGAGATTTCCTATGCGTTCGTGCTCAATGCCGTCTACACCGATACCCTGTTCCGGCCCGGACCGGACGGCTACCAGCGCGCGGAGCCCATCCCCATCGGGGAAATGCACCTGAAAGCGATCATGGGACAGCCGGCCGAGGTCATTCATGCCCGCAACCGCTGAGCCGCCCCCGACGGCCGGGACCGGGCCGGCGGCGCCCTCCCGCCTTGAGGGGCTTCGGAACCGCTGGCTGAGCCTCACCTCGGGTTCCGTGAACCGGCGGGTCTTCGGCGCGGCCATGGTCGTCGGCACCATGACCCTCGGCATCAAGTTCGTCTCCCTCCTGAAGGAATCGTTTGTGGCGGCCGCGTTTGGGACCGGATCCGCGTACGATGCCTTCATCGTCGCCCTGCTGGTCCCCACGACGATCGTGAGCATCCTCTCGGGATCCCTCAACGCCGCCCTGATCCCCACCTATATCGAGATCCGGGAACGGGAGGACAGCGCCGCCGCGCAGCGGCTCTACACCACCATCCTGCTATGGAACACGGTGCTGCTGGTGGCCCTGACCCTGGCGTTGGCCGGCACGGTCCGGCTCTGGCTGCCCCTGATCGCCTCCGGGTTCGACGAACCCAAGCTCGCCCTGGCCCGGAAACTGCTCTACGGGTCGCTGCCGATCGTCGTCCTCACCGGCTTTTCCACGACCTGGGGCGCCCTCCTGAACGCCGGGGAGAAATTCGCCCTGGTCGCCATCGCTCCGGCCCTGCAGCCGCTCGCCATCATCCTCGCCCTGGGCCTGTTCTGCCGGACCTGGGGAATCTATTCGCTGCTGGGCGGCACGATCCTGGGAGTCCTGCTGGAGACGGTCCTGCTGGGCTATGCCCTGGCAAAACGGGGACATTCACTCATGCCGCGCTGGCATGGGATCACCGAAGCCTTCCGCAAGGTGCGGGCCCAGTACGGCGCCTGCATCGCCGCCTCCTTCATGGTGAACGGGATGGGTCTGGTGGACCAGGCCTTCGCTTCCACCCTCGGACCCCGCAGCAACTCATCCCTCAACTACGGCAGCAAGGTGGTGACCCTCGTGCTGTCCCTGGGCGCCACCGCCCTGGGCACGGCCATCCTGCCCCAGCTGTCCAGGATGGTCGCCCTCAAGAACTGGGATGGCATCCGGAAATTCCTCCGGTTCTATGGCGGCGTGATCCTGGCTGTGACGGTCCCCGCCACACTCGTCCTGATCCTGATCTCCTCCCTCCTGATCCGGGTCATGTACCAGCATGGCTCCTTCACGGCGGCCGACACCGACCTGGTGGTCAAGATCCAGATCTTCTACCTGCTTCGGATCCCCTTCTCCACGTGCCTTGTGCTGGTCACCCGCACCCTCACGGCGCTTCGGGCCAACCACTTCCTCACCATCATGTCCGTCGGCAGCTTCACCCTGAACGCTTTACTCGACTGGCTCTTCATCAAACGATTCGGAATTGGCGGCATCACGCTGTCCACGTCCGCCTGTAGCGTGGTCATCGTGCTCTGCCTCGGGATAGCGATGTACCGCCTGCTGGACAGGCGCGCCCGGGAGGTGACGGAATGACCGGTGTCAGGCTCCTCATCGGCGGCGATCTCTGCCCGGTCAACCGTTACGAGGCCCTTTTTCAGCATGGCGGCCCGGAGGAGATTTTGGGCCCGTTCCTGGCCCACGCCCAGGCAGCCGACTTATTCGTGGCCAACCTGGAATGCCCACTCATCGACCAGTCCAGTCCCATCCTCAAGACCGGCCCCGTTCTTGGGGCAGCGTCCGGTTGCGCCTTCGGGTTGAAGGCCATCGGCCTCCATGCAGTGGGACTGTCCAATAACCATATTATGGATCACGGCGTCCAGGGCTTGGCGACCACCCTCCAGGCCTGCGCTGGCGCTGGCGTGCAATCCTTCGGGGCAGGCCCGGATGTCACCGCCGCCCGGCGGATCCTGGTCCAGGAGGTCAAGGGGCTCCGGATTGGCCTGCTGGCCATGGCTGAACGGGAATGGTCCATCGCCACTCCCGCCCAGCCAGGGGCCAACCCCCTTGATCTCATCGAGTTCGTAAGGCAGATGAAAGAGCACCGACGGAACCTGGATTTCCTGGTCGTGCTCCTGCACGCCGGCAGCGAAGGCTACGAACTGCCCAGTCCCCGCCTGCGCAAGGTCTGCCAATTCCTGGTCGAAGAGGGTGCGAATGTGGTCGCCTGCCAGCACTCCCATTGCGTGGGCAGCTACGAGACCTACCTCCAGCAACTGATCGTCTACGGGCAAGGCAACTTCATCTTCGACTACGCCTCCCACGGCTCCAAAGGAAGGGAGGGAATATTCATCAACCTGGAGATCCAGCCCGATGGCCGGACCGCTTTCGACCTGGTCCCCTTCACCCAGGAGACCGCCCGGGCCGGGCTGGCGGCCATGGCGCCCGACCAGGAAGCCCAGTTCCGCGCCGGCCTGGAGCGCCGGTCCCTGGCCCTGGCCGAGGCCGGCCAAGTCGAGGCCGCCTGGGAGGCCTATTGCCGAACCCGGAAGCTGAGTCTGCTCGATGAGGTGCTGGACCATGGGAGGGTGATGCGCAGGTTGAACCGCAATGGCGCTGTCCTGGGCTGGCGGGGCCGCCCCTACTTCAAGAACCTCCTGAGCATTGTGCAGAATGAGGGAATGGTTGAGACCTTGGATACGCTGCTGAGAGATCTGCTCAAGTGACCGGCCCCGTGAACTTGCCCCAGGAGGGCCCAGCCTGTGACCAGACGGTCTGCCTGCCTGGGCACGTGCGCACCACGCGCTGGGCCGGCAGGATCCGCGTCCTGGAAACCTGGTACGACGAGGACCCCTCTCCCCAGGAGGACTACGACTTGTGGATCAGCCACCAGCGGACCCGCCCGGTCTCCCGATGGCGGTGGCTCTATTTCTATACCCTCCACGTGGATCTGCGGCTGCCGCAAGAGCAGATCCTGGCAAACATGCGTAAGAACTACGTCCGCGATATCAAGGCCGGCGAGACCAAGGACGGCCTGGTCTGCGAGATCAATCCAGCGCCCACGGAACAGGACCTGACCGACTTCACCCGCTTCTACGATGCCAATCCCGGTTCGCCGGACCAGCAGCCGGCGGCGCTCGAACGCTACCGGGAATTCTGGGGCGCAGGCCTGATCCATCTGTCCCAGGTGCGCAACCCGGAGGGCGGGATCCTGGCGGCGCACTGCCTCCTCTGCCTGAAAGGCTCCCGTACGATTCAACTGTCGGCGCAGGTTTCCCTCCGCAGCGGCGACCAGCAGAAGTCCCTGGGCACCGCCGTTGGCCGGGCCAACCGTTGGCTGTTCTACAGGGAATTCCTCTACTACAAGGGCCAGGGCCTTGAAACCTACGACCTGAATGGCTGGTATGCCGGTGTCACCGACCAGAAGCGCCTTCAGATCAACCAGTTCAAGGAGGGATTCCGGGGCCGGCTCCTTTATGGCTTCGACTGCGAGGAGCCAAAAGGCCCCATGGGATGGCTCTACGTGATCCTGCGCGCGATCCAGGTCCGCCTCTTCCATCCCGACCGGATGCGCGACCTCCGCCGCCGTCGCAAAAAGGCGCCCCGGCTGCCGGAGCCTGAGTAGTCAGGACACGCCCATGAAATCCAGGATGTCGGCCGAAACGATCCGCACATCGAACAGGGCCTCGGCCATCCGCCGGCTCTCCGCCGCCAGCCGGACCACCCGCGGGCGGTCCAAAGCCAGATTCTCCATGGCCAAGGCCAATGCCTGGGCGTCGCCCACGGGAACCAGCAGGCCGTTGCAGTCCTCTGTGACCGTCTCCCGGCAGCCTGGCGCATCCGTGGTCACGATGGCCCGACCCAAGGCCATGGCTTCCAGCACCGACCTTGGGGTGCCCTCCCCGTAGGAAGGGAGCACAAGCACATGGGCGTCGGCCAGGAACGGCCGGACATCGGCCGTCTCGCCAAGGTACTCCACGGAACCTTCCGCCACCCAGGCCTCCAGTTGGCTGGCCGGGATGCCATTGGGGTTCGGATCCAGCGGCCCGAGGATCCGACACTGGGCGGGCACGCCGCGCTGGGCCAGGATCCGGCTGGCGGCCACGAACTCGTAGAGCCCCTTGTTCCGGAGGAGGCGCCCCACGAACAGGAAACGAGCCGGGCCCTCCGGCAGGGGGCATTGCGCAAAAGCATCCAGATCGACGCCCGACCCGCGGATGATCCGCCGCGGCACCGAGGCCGGAAGCATCCCCATCTCACCGAAAAAGGCGCAGTCATCCGGGTTCTGGAAGAACACCCCCTGGGTCATGGGCAGCGCCAGCCCATAGAGGCGGGTAACGATCCACCTGACCAGCCTCTCCTTTGGGCCCTGGGGCTCGCCCTGGAGCGTGGTGCCGCGGCCGGTGATCATGGCGAACCGCCTGGGCACGGGCACGAACCTGGCCGCAAGGGTTCCGAATACGACGGATTTGAGTTCGTAGCAGAGCAGAACATCCAGTTTCAGGCGCCGGAACAGGCGCCAGAACTGGATCACCGTCCAGACTTCCCGGAACGGGTTGAGGCCGGTTCGGTCCAGGGAGATGGGCACGAAGGTCGCGCCCCGCGCCGCGAGCGCCGCGGCGATCTCCGGCGAGCCCTGGGGCGCGATGCCATAGGCCGTGTGGCCGGCCTTGGCCAGCTCCGCCAGCAGGTGGCCGCGGAAATTGACCAGATCCCTGGCCTGGGTACCCAGGACGGCGATGCGCATCCGGGGCCCGTCAGGCCGGGGTCTGGCGGGCGGAGAACCAGGGGACCAGCTCGTCCAGCCCCTCGGCCACCGAATGGGTCGGTTGGTAGCCCAGCAGCGTCCTGATCTTGCTCAGATCGGCCTGGGAATGGCGGATATCGCCGGGCCTGAACGGCGTGTACTGGGGATCCTGGCGCACCAGGTCAGGCCTCAGCGCCGACAGCCGGTCCAGGATCATCCAGTACAGCTGGGTGAGCGTGGTGGTGCCGCCATAGGAGACGTTGAATACTTCGCCCAGGGTCTCCTCGGCGCCGCAGGCGGCCAGGAGGTTCGCCTGGACCGCGTTGGCCACGAAGCAGAAGTCCCGGCTGGTCTCGCCGTCGCCATGGATCAGGCAGGCCTGGTTCCGGGTGAGCGCGGCGATCCACTTGGGCATGACCGCGGCATAGGGGCCGTCCGGGTCCTGGCGCGGGCCGAAAACATTGAAGTAGCGCAGGCCGGTGACCTTGAAGCCGTAGGCGCGGCCGAACACCGCGGCGTAGGCCTCGTTGATGACCTTGTTCACGGCGTAGGGGGACAGTGGGTTGCCGGTCCGGGCCTCGACCTTGGGCAGCCCGGCATCGTCGCCGTAGACCGAACTCGAGGAGGCGTAGACCATCCGTCCCACCTTGGCGTCCCGGGCCGCCACCAGCATGTTCAGGAACCCGTCCACGTTGGACTGGTGGCTGGTGATGGGATCCAGGATCGAGCGCGGCACCGAGCCCAGGGCGGCCTGGTGCAGGACCACGTCCATCCCGGTGCAGGCCATGTGGCAGGTCGCCAGGTCGCGGATGTCGCCCTCATGGAAGGTGAAGCGCGACCATGCCTGGGGGCCGACCAGGTCGCGGACATTTTCCAGGTTGCTCCGGTGGCCGGTGGAGAAGTTGTCCAGGCCCACCACCACCTGGTCCAGCTCCAGAAGCCGCTGGAGCAGGTTGGAGCCGATGAAGCCTGCGACGCCCGTGACCAGCCAGGATTTCGGGTTGCTCCGGAGCTCGGCGCACAGGTCCAGGTAGCGGCTCATCAAAGGCTCCAGTAGATCACGTGTTCCGGGAAGACGGCGGGCTCGTAGCAGGATTTGACGTCGATGAACACTGCCTTCGAGTTCAGCCGGGCCAGGAGGCTGGGCAGGCCGGCGTCCAGGAATGCGGCATGGTTGACCGCCAGGATCATCACGTCCAGCGCCACCATTTCTGAAAGCGGGGTGAGTTCCAGGCCGTACTCGTGTCGGGTCTCGGCCGGGTCGGCCATGGGATCGTGGATCATCGGGGAGATTCCGAATTCCCCCAGCTCGGTGATGATGTCGGGCACCTTGCTGTTGCGGATGTCGTGCACGTTCTCTTTGAAGGTGAGGCCGAAGATGCCGACCCGGGCGGTCTTGACCTTCATGCCCCCCTGGATGAGCAGCTTGACCAGCTTCTGGGCCACATAGGCCCCCATGCTGTCATTGATGCGCCGGCCGGCCAGGATCACCTCGGGGTGGTAGCCCAGTTCCTCGGCCTTGGTGGTGAGGTAGTAGGGGTCGACCCCGATGCAGTGGCCGCCCACCAGCCCGGGGGAGAAGGGCAGGAAGTTCCACTTGGTGCGGGCCGCGTCGAGGACCTCCTTGGTGCGGATGCCCACCTTCTCGCAGATGATGGCCAGTTCGTTCATGAGGGCGATGTTGATGTCGCGCTGGGTGTTCTCGATCACCTTGGCGGTCTCGGCCACCTTGATGCAGGAGGCCTGGTGGATGCCGGCCGAGATGACCGCGCCATAGACCCCGGCGATGATGGCGGAGCTCTCCCGGTCCTGGCCCGAGACCACCTTGACGATCTTGTCGACGGTATGGACCTTGTCGCCCGGATTGATGCGTTCGGGCGAATAGCCCAGCTTGAAGTCCACGCCGCAGACCAGGCCGGACTGCTTTTCCAGGATCGGGCCGCAGATGTCCTCGGTGACCCCGGGGAAGACCGTCGACTCGTAGACGACGATGCTGCCCTTGCCCAAGACCTTGCCGACGGACTCGGAGGCCTTGATGACCGGGGTGAGGTCCGGCCGGTTCCAGTTGTCGACCGGGGTAGGCACGGCGACGATGAAGAAGTCCGCCCCGCGCAGGTCCTCCAGCTGGCAGGTCATGGTCAGGGTGGTGGATTTCAGGGCTTCCGCCGCGACCTCCCGGGTCCGGTCGTGGCCGCCGCGCAGTTCGGCGACCTTGGCCTCGTGGATGTCAAAGCCCAGGGTCCCCGGAAATTTCTTGGCAAGTTCCAGGGCCAGAGGCAGCCCGACGTATCCAAGTCCCACGACGGCGATTCGCATGATGGTCCTCAAGAGCGGTAAGGGTGGATGACGGTGCCCGAAAATTTTGTTCTTGATTATCTCACTACAAACGGTGCCAGGATAGGATTTTTACGAGCAGAGGCCCGGCCCGGTCGGGTTTCCGCCGCTGGCGGAGGATCAGAATCCCCCCTCCGTCGCCAGAGCATTCTCGTAGGCGTCCCCCATGTTCATGGGCAACACGCCGAAGCGTTCGCGCAGGTCCGCATGGTAGCGCAGCAGCTGTTCCAGGATCGCCAGGTTCTCCTTGAGGTTGACTCCGAAGTTGTGGGGGTGCCACCAGAGGTGGAAGCTTTCCCCCTTCTCGGCCGCGGCCAGCATGGCCCGCTGGATCCGGCGCACCCGGAGCGCTTCGATCCCCTTGAGTTCCGGGTAGTAGGGCCGCAGGAAACGGCTGGAGGGGCAATTGATCAGGTCGCAGTCCAGGAAGCGCCGGGCGAAGAAACCGTGGTCCCCGGTCATGTTGACGTAGTTGTCCAGGAGGCGGGCGCCGCGCCGGAATTTGGACTGGTCCTCCTCCATGGATTCCTCGTACATCCACGAGTTCTCGTTGCCCCGGAAGACCTTGAATCCCAGGCTGGCGCAGACGGTCAGGTACTCGAAATTGTACTGGTTGCGGGGAAACACGAAACTGATCGGACGGGTCGAGAACCGCTTCGAGACCTCGATGCAGGCCTCCAGGTCGGCCTTGAACTCGCAGGAGGTCTGGCCCTTCTCCAGGCAGTAGTAGTGGGAGAAGGTATGGCTGCCCAGTTCCATCCCCTCGCAGTCCAGGATCTGCTCGACCAGGGACCGCCCGAAATGATACGGGTCGCGCTTCTCGTCCTCGCCGATCTCGTCCAGGGCGAAATAGGGATTGAGATTGGTCCGCTGATAGGTGGGCCGCATCTCGGGCAGGTTGGCCAGCAGGTCCGATCGGCGCTCGAACAGGGTCATGCCCACCGCCGCCCAGGTGGCCTTGACGCCATACTTCCGGAACAGCGCCAGGATCGCCGGAATCGCCTGGCGCTCGCCCAGGATGTTCTCCCCGTAGGACTTGATTGTGCGCTTGTCGCGCATGCCCCACATCAGCTCGAAATCCATGGAGATGAAGAACCCCGGTGGCGACACCTTGCGCCGTCGGTTGGCATCCAGGTCCATGACCTCCGTGGTCGGGCTCTCCTTGCGGCGCTTGCCGCCGGTGGCCAGGATTGTGCGTTCGATCATGGTCTCCCACCGGTCCACGACCCGCTCGTTGTCGAAGGTCTCGGCGATCCGGCGGCGCCCGGCCTCACCCATCCCCGTGCGCGCCCCCGGCTCCATCGCCATCATGTGGACCATCTTCCCCGCCAATGCGGCGGGATCCCGGATGGGCACGATGAAGCCGGTGAGCCCATCCCTCACAAGTTCCCGCACGCCCCCGGCATCCGTGCTCACCACGGGTATCGCCGAGGCCATCGCTTCCATGACGGTGTTGGGCATCCCCTCCCAGGCCGAGGACAGCACGAAGGCATCGCAGGCCCGCAGGAGCCTGGGAATGTCGGCGCGGGAGCCGAGGAAATGCACCTTCTGCTCCAGGCCGTGGCGGGCCACGTCGGCCAGGCAGGCCTCCAGTTCCTCGCCCTCTCCCGCGATCACCAGATGGAACTCGGGACAGGACTGGGCGCATAGCCGGGCCGCCTCGAGCAGGGTCGGATAGTCCTTGGCCGGCCGCAGGTTACCCACCGCAAGCCAGATGAAGGCGTCGGCCGGGAAGGGGAATTCGGCCCGCGCCTCCGCGCGGGCCAGATCGACAGGGAAGGCCGAGGCGATGATGCCGTTGGGGATGACCATGGTCTTCATCGGCGTCAGGAGATCCCGGGAGACCATGTAGCTGATGGCGGCATGGGAGTTTGACGTGGTCAGATCAATCAGCCACTCGGTATTTCGGTAGAGCTTCTCGCGGAAGCGGGTCTTGACGTAGGCGGTCCGCTGGGAGGCGACGATGGCCCGCACCCCGGCCATCCGGCCGCAGATGCGCCCGGAGATGTCCCCGAAGAAGTTGAACGTGATCAGGACCTTGGGCTTCCAGATCATGAGCTTGAGAATCATCCGGACGGACATGAGGATCGGCAGCCAGTTCACCGCCGGCATGCGCTTGGAGCACTCGTAGAGCGGAATGTCGGCAGCCTTCAGGTCCTCGAGGAACTCCACGGACGGAAGCATGGTGATGATCCCGACGGTCCAGCCCCGCCGCTGGAGGGTGGCGGCGATCCGGGTGAGCTGGGTCTCAGCACCGCCCCGGACCAGATGGTCGGTAAGGAAGACGATGTCCATTCAGGGGCCCTCCAAAGGCAGATCGGCCGGCGCCGGCGCGAGGGGGGTTTCGATCAGGCTGAGGATAATCCGCTCCGTGTTCCGGGCCAATGCCTCGACGCTGAAGTTGGCCGAGATGTGGCCCCGGCACCCTTCGGCCCGGGCGGCCCGCGCCGCCGGAGCCTCCCTGAGCAGGCCGGCCAGGGCCGCGGCGATGCCCGGCGCATCCCCGGGCGCCACCACCCGGCCCCAGGGACCGACCAGGATGGCCGCGTCCCCCACCCGGGTGGTCACGCAGGGCACGCCGCAGGCCATGGCCTCGCCCAGCACGTTGGGAAAGCCTTCGTCGGTCGAGGCCAGCACCAGGGCCGTCAGGGCGGAATAAACCGCGGGCATGTCGGGACAGGCCCCGGGCATCAGCAGCCGGTCCGGCCCCAGTCCGAGCTCTCCCGCCAGGGCGACCAGCCGGGCCCGGTAGGGAGCCGGCCCACCCCCCACGCAGACGAATCTCGCCTCCGGCCACTGCCCGGCCAGGCTGGCTGCGGCGCGGAGGAAGGTGGGATGGTCCTTGACCGGATTCAACCGGCCGACCAGGCCGATCAGGGGGGCTTCGGCCGGAATCCCCCAGGCGGCCCGGAGCCGGGCCCCGCGTCCAGGTTCGGGTTGGAACCGGCCCACATCGAAGCCGTTGGCCACCACTTCCAGGCGCGTGCCGGTCATGCCCATGGCGATATGGTGGCTGCGCCCGGCCTCGGAGTTGAAAATGATGAGATCGGTGAACGGGGCCAGGCGGAGCAGGACTTCCAGGAGGAAGCGGGACAGCCGGTCAAGCTTGGACAGATCGCGACTGGTGCGCCGGATCCCCCAGGCCACCCGCCGCCGCAGCAGCTTCCCGGCCAGGAGCACCGGGAGGTTTCCATCCATGTAGCCGTGGACCAGGGCCGGCTCCAGCCATGAGATCAGGGCCAACAACCGCGGCATGGCGGTCAAGTAGCCGAGGGGACCCCGGCGCTTTCGGAGCCAGTGGACGGCCACGTCGGGGACCGCGGTGAGCTCCGCCCACAGGTCCCCGTCCTCCGTCTCACCCGGCCCGTAGAAGACCGCGACGTGCAACTCGAATCGCTCCTGGTCCATGTGCCGGACCAGTTCGTAGAGCTGCCGCTCCGCGCCATGGGCGACCAGGGAGGGGATGAGGAAAAGAACACGGACGCGGCGAGGCTTGGAAATATGATTCATTTCGTTGGGAATGGTAACGTAACAGTCTGGCGCCATCCCGCAAATTCCGCCCGGGTTCGGGACGGGAAATCCCACTTGACACTTTCATTGATTATTCACAGCATGGGGCATGCTCCATCCACCCAGTCATCTGATTCAAACGACCCGGCTGGGCACGCGGGTGCGCACCCTTGAGGTCTGGTTTGATGAGGATCCGGGCGATGTTTCCGGATACGATCTGGTGGTGTACCATCAGCGCAGTACCCCTATCAACTCTATTTACTGCTTATTTTATTACACAATTCTGATCGATCTCGATCTGGCGCCCGAAGCCTTGCTGGCGCAGATGGGCAACGGCAACCCCCAGCAGATCCGCCGTGCGCTCGGAAAGGACCGGATCGTCTGCTCCTTCTCCTTCCCCCCATCCCCTGAGGAGATTGAAGAATTCCTGGCATTTTATGATGACGGGGCTGCACCCGGGGGCGAAGAGGCGGACCGAGGGCAGATGGATCTGCTGGCCAAGGCAGGCCTGCTCGCCCTTTCCGCGGCCCGGGGACCCGATGGCCAGGTCCTGGCCCGCCATTCCTATGTCTGCCATACGGGCCAGCAGCGCGCGCGCTGCGACCTCTCCAAGACCCTCCAGACGGACCCGCGGGATTCCGAAGTCCGCAGCGCCCTCTCCCGCGCCAACCGCTTGCTCCATTATCAGGACATGCTGGCCCTCCAGCATTTGGGCATCAAGACCTATGACTTCGGAGGCTGGTACTCCGGGAAGGAGGATTCCAAGCGCCTGAATATAAATCGATTCAAGGAGGGATTCGGGGGGCGGATCGTCCGGGAATTCGAGAATTCCGAACCGCTCACACTGGCCGGAACGGCCTATCTGGACTTCCGCCTCCTCAAATGGATCATGGCCGATAAGAAAAATATGAAAGATTTTATTCGTCGGGTCCACTGGCGGAGGAAAAACAAGCCACAGGTCCGTGTCTAGCCGTATCTGTTATTATTATTTTATTTTTTGTTTCATAATTCTAAAAACAATTATTCGTAATTCACCTAAAGCCATGGCGCCAATTGCCCGATACAGCGAACATAAGGGCGGAGGAGCCCATGAACGGTATTGGTCTCCAATTTCGGGTTCTGGGTCTGCTCGCAATTGGAACACTCTGTTCGCTCATCGCCTGTGGCGGCGGTGGGGGCGGCGCCAGCTCCTCACCCGCATCGACCGCCCAATCGAGCACTGCCCCGATCGGCCCGGTGGTGCTCTCCCTGGACCTGGAATCCACCACCATCAACGCCCAGGATGCGGTGGCCGCTTCCGTTTCGGTTTCGGGCACCACGGATACAAGCCTGACCTGGATGGTGGACGGGGTCGCCAATGGCAATGACTCGGTCGGCACCATCCACGGCAGTGGCACCAGTGTCACCTATACCGCGCCAGCCACGCCCGGCACCCACACCCTGGTCGCTGTGAGCGCCGTCGACAGCTCCGCCAGGGTCTCCAAGACCGTCAACGTCAGCAACCCGCCCATGGCCGTAACCGTCACCCCCACCTCCACGCTGGTTCCGGCCGCAGGGGTGGTGTCCCTCAGCGCCACCGTCACGAATTCGACCCATACCTCCGTCCTGTGGTCCGTCGATGGCGTCTCCGGCGGCAACGCCAGCACGGGCACGATTTCAGGAACAGGCAATACAGTGACCTACACGGCCCCGGCCGACGCCGGCAGCCATTCGGTCCAGGCCACCAGCGCCGTGAATGCCAGTGTCAGCGCCTCGGCCGCCGTGACGGTCCAGGCCCCCATTCCGGTCCAGGTCGCCATCACTCCGGTCTCCACCACCCTGGCCAGTTCAACCAGCCAGGTATTCTCGGCCACCGTCACCGGCGCCACCGACACTTCGGTGGCCTGGACCGTCGACGGAGTCCTGACCGGGAACGCGACCACCGGAACCATCACCGGATCCGGCAATACCGTCTCCTACACGGCTCCGGTCGCCGGGGGCAGCCACACCGTCACGGCCACCAGCAACGCCACCCCCTCCGCCAGCGCCGCAGCCCTGGTCACGGTCCAGGCCCCCGTCCAGGTATCCCTGAACCCCGCCTCCGCCAACGTCGCCAGCGCCGGAACCCAGTCCTTCACCGCATCGGTCACGGGTACCGCCAACACCGCCGTCACCTGGTCGGTGGACGGAATCGCCAACGGGAATGCTTCCACCGGCACCCTCTCCGGGTCCGGCAACAGCGTCACCTACACCGCCCCCGCAACGGCTGGCAGCCACACCGTGAAGGCCACGAGCATCGCGAACGCCTCAGCCAGCGCCCTGGCAATGGTCGCGGTCGCCGCGCCCATCCAGGTGGCCCTGAATCCCGCCTCCGCCAGCGTCGCCAGCGCCGGCACCCAGTCCTTCACCGCCACGGTCACCGGGACCTCGAACACCGCCGTGACCTGGTCGGTGGACGGCGTGGCCAACGGCAATGCCACGACCGGCACGATCGCCGGCTCGGGCGGCACCGTCACCTACACCGCCCCCGCCGCCGCCGGCAGCCACACCATCACGGCCACCAGCAGCGCCAACCCCGCCGCCCTCGCCGCGGCCACGGTCGCAGTCGCCGCGCCCATCCAGGTGGCCCTGAATCCCGCCTCCGCCAACGTCGCCAGCGCCGGCACCCAGTCCTTCACCGCCACGGTCACCGGTACCTCGAACACCGCCGTGACCTGGTCCGTGGACGGCGTGGCCAACGGCAACGCCACGACCGGCACGATCGCCGGCTCGGGCGGCACCGTCACCTACACCGCCCCCGCCGCCGCGGGGAACCACATCATCACCGCCACCAGCACCGCCAGCCCCACAGCCCTCGCCTCGGCGACGGCGACGGTCGCCGCCCCCATCCTGGTGACCCTCAGCCCAGGGACCAGCACCGTCGCAACCGCCGGATCCCTGTCCATGACCGCGGGAGTGAGCGGCACTTCCACCACCTCCGTGATCTGGACGGTCGACGGCATCACCAACGGCAACGCGTCGGTCGGGACCATCACTGGCACCGGCAGCACCGTCACCTACACGGCCCCCGCCGCAGCCGGCACCCACACGGTCAAGGCCACCAGCACCGTCAGCGGCACGGCCAGCGCGTCCACCACCATCACCGTTCAGGCTCCACCCACGGTGACCCTGAGCCCGGCCTCGACCTCATTGGCCACCTCGGGCGCCATGGCCTTCACCGCCTCCGTCACGGGCTCCGCCAGCGTCTCCATGACCTGGATGGTCGACGGCATCGCCAATGGCAATGGCGCCGTCGGCACCGTCACCGGTGCCACCGGGGCGACTGCCACCTACAACGCCCCTGCCGCCGCCGGTTCCCACACCCTGACCGCCACCGCCACCACTTCGGCCATGCTCAGTGGTTCCGGCTCTTCGGTCATCACGGTCCAGGCCCCGGTCCAGGTGACCCTGACCCCCGGCGCCACCACCTTGGCCAGCGCCGGCACCCTGTCCCTGACCGCCGCGGTCACCGGCACCTCCACCACCACCGTCAACTGGACGGTGGACGGTGTAGCCAACGGCAACACCACCACCGGCACCCTGACGGGAACCGGCAACACCGTCACCTATACCGCCCCCGCCTCGGCCGGAAACCACACCATCACCGCCACCAGCACGGTCAGCGGCACGGCCAGCGCCTCCTCGGTCGTCACCATCCAGGCCCCGGTCACGGTCGCGGTCAGCCCGACCTCCCTGAGCATGAACACCGGTTCCACCCAGTCCTTCACGGCCACCGTCGCCGGCTCCTCAAACACGGCCGTCACCTGGACCGTGGACGGGACCGCCAACGGCAGCTCCTCCGTGGGCACCATCACCGGGACCGGAAGCACGGTGACCTACACGGCTCCCGGCACTGCCGGCGTCCATGCCGTCAAGGCCACCAGCTCCGCCAGCAGCTCCGCTTACGCGGCGGCCGCCGTTAGCGTCCTGGCCCCGGCACCGCCGGTGGTCACCGCCACCCCGTCGGCCTCCTCCGCCACGGTCTCCACCGCGATCACCATCACCGCGGCCGTCACGGGCACCACCAACACCGCGGTCACCTGGACCGTGGACGGGGTGGTCAATGGCAACGCCACCGTCGGCACCATCACCGGCAGCGGCGGCTCAGTCACCTACACGGCCCCCACCGCGGCCGGAAGCCACAACATCACCGCCACCAGCGTCGCCGATCCCACGGCGAGCGCGTCCACCATGATCACCGTCCTGGCCCCGCTGACCGTCAGCGTCGCCACGGTCCCGACCGGAACCATCAACATCAATGCTTCCGGATCGCTCTGGTTCACCGCCACCGTCACCGGTTCGGCCAATACCGCCCTGACCTGGGCCGTGGACGGCGTGCCCAACGGCAATGCCACCGTGGGCACCTTGTCGCCCGCCGGGGTTGGCGCGGTCTACACGGCTCCCGCGGCCACCGGCAGCCACACCATCACTGCCACCAGCGCCGCGGATTCCCGGGCCGTCAGCACCTCCACCCTGGAAGTGCTCACTTCCTGCGCCCCAGCCCCCACTTCCAGCACCGTCGTCAACGTCAAGAACGCACCCTACAACGCCAAGGGCGACGGCGTCACCGATGACACCGCGGCCATCCAGGCGGCGGTCAAGGCCGTGACCGGCACCGGCGGCACGGTGGAGATCCCCGCCGGCACCTACAATATCAATCCCGTCCTGAACAACAACGCCGGGATCCGCCTGGGCAGCAACATGACCCTGCTGATGGACTCCGGAGCGGTCCTGCAGACCCTACCCACTTCCACATCCTCCTATGTGGTCCTGCTGGTCAGTGGCATGCAGAATGTCAACATCATTGGCGGAACCCTGATTGGCAATGTTTCCAACAACACGATTACCGATACCAATGAAGCAGGGTTTGGCGTGGAGATCATGAATTCCTCCAATGTGGTGGTGCAAGGCGTCACTGCTGAACAGTTCTGGGCCGATGGATTCTATGTCGGCAATTCTTCTCAGAATGTCACCCTTTGCAGCGTGGTCGCCAACGCCAACCGCCGGAACGGGATGTCTGTCACCAATGTCAATGGCATGGTGGTCAGGACATCCACCTTCGAAAATTCCACGGGCTGCATCGAAAGCGGTTCCTTTGCCAATGGCAACGGGGTCGACCTGGAACCCAACAAGGGCGATACCATCGCCCATATGCAGTTCCTGGGCTGCACCTTCGCAACCAACCAGGCCATCGGCATGGGTTTTGGTCCTGCGGTCAACAACACCGGATTGGCCTGGGTTGAAAACATCATCGTGGACGCTTGCACAGCCAACGGTAACGGGATCATGAAGGGTGGCGCCGGGATCGATGTCAGCAACACCAGCGGCAACCAGATCAGCAACAACATCGTGACCAGGAATTCTGGCGATGGCATCTACCTTCATTCCGCCGCCGATTCCAATCTGGTAATCAATAATACGGTATCCGGAAGCGTGGCCGCGCCCCCTGGCGGCGATGCCGGGAATGGCATCCTGCTGTACCAGACGCAGGGCAATACGGTATCCGGAAACACAGTGACCGGGTGCGTTGCCGCAGGATTGCGGGATGCGACACCGACCGGGGCGAACACCTGGACCAATAATTCCGCATCGGGCAACAAACCGGATACAAGCCTGTGACCTGGTTCCCCACATGCATGTCGGCCCAAGGTCCGCGCTCGATGCCGTGCAGAGGCTGTTCCGCCGCCGTGCTGGTCATCTTGATCCATGCCGGCCTGACCGGTGGAGAACCCCCAGGTCGCAAGCGGGTTGCCCTTCCAGCAGGGCAGACAACGGCGGAATCGCCAGGAAAAGGACCATGCGCGCCCAGTCCCTGGTCCCCAACCGTCGTCAGCGTTCGGGACCAGCCTTTCGAGGCATTGGGCGATGGCATTTCGGATGATACGGCAGCCATCCAAAGGGCCATCAACTATGTCGCAGGGTCGGGTGGGACCCTGTTCATTCCTGATGGCACATACATGATCAATCCCAACGCCATTGATGGCAGGAAGGGCTTGATCCTGGGCAACCGGATGACCCTACGGATGGCCAAAGGGGCTGTTCTCAAAGCCCTGCCGTCCTCATCCGAGGGCTATGCCCTTCTCGAGGTGGCATCCGTTTCCGATGTAAATATCATTGGCGGCACCTTGCTGGGTGAACGGGACACGCACAGAGGCACTCGGGGCGAATGGGGGATGGGCCTTGACATCAACCACGCCACCAACGTGGTCGTCCAGGATGTCACAGCCAGGGATTGCTGGGGCGATGGGTTCTATATAGGCCTTGCGTCCAGGAACATCACCTTTTGCGGCGTGATCGCCGATCGCAACCGCCGGCAGGGGTTGTCGATCACAGGGGCCGATGGGGTGATAATCAGCCGATGCACATTCAAAAATTCAGCTGGAACGCCAATGGAAATGGGCCTGGATATTGAACCCAATCGAGGCGAAACCGTATGCAACGTGCTGATCACCGGATCCACCTTCGCGCACAACGCCGGAGAGGGCCTCGCCAGTGGCGTCCCCGGAGCCCACTCAGGAAGGGCCTTTGTATATAAAATTACAATTGAAGGCAATACCATCCTCGAGAATGGGTCCGGTTCAGGATCTCATTCCATCCATAACGGCATCGAAATTTCCAACTCAAGCGGCACCAAGATTCTCAATAATGTCCTACGGGGAAACCACGGCCGCGGCATCCTTCTCCGTTTCAACGCCGACAATTCCTATTGCAAGGGTAATAAGATTTTCGGGACGACCGGCCCCCCGGGAGATGCCATCGCAGAGGACAGCTGCATGGGTAACACCATTGTTGACAACCAATTTTCCGGGAATGCGGGTCGCAACGTCTATTCTGCCGGATGCCGTCAGAGCACCATTCGGGACAATCTCAACGTCAAGAATTAGGTCATCTACGGCTGGCCCGCCCTATCGGGTGGCTTTCGCCCGAAGCGCCTTGAACAGGGCCAGATCGACGCCAGGCTGAAGGACCAGAAGCCAAAATGCTCCGTAAATAAAGCAAATTGCGATCTTCGACCAGTCAGGAATGGCCGGGATATGGGCCCGCAAGAGCCAGACCGGCAAAACCGCCACCGGGATGCTACCCGCGAAGGTGGTCGTGGTGATCTTCTTGAAAGTCTGGCGGGAGATTCCAAAAGCCTTCTCGCAATCCGCGCCCGTCTTGCTCTGACTGACCTTGAAATAGCTCATATAGGCATGCGCCAGCGTATCGGTGGCGAAGGTCGAGACGGGCTTGGAAATCGCGTCCAGGGTCTTGTCGCCCAGCATCCGGGTGAACTGGATGGCCGTGCCGCTCTCACCGCTGCGGACGATCTTCCCCTGGGCCACGAACGAGTCGCTGCCGCTACCATCCGGAAGGAAGATGGCGACTTCGCAGGGACTGCCAACCGGAAGGGCGGCTGCCGCATCGACGTAAAGGCCACCCATACTAATATTTACGGCAATAGCAGCGAGGATCACCCGCCCTTTGACCATAAGGTTGACCCGATTCTCCACGGGTATGCGTTCGGCTGTCCTGGAATCCCTCGTGCCCATCTCGGTCCTCCTTCGTCGGAAGATTGCCGTAATTCTACATTCCAAGGGTCGGCAAATCAAATAATCCAAAAGAATCAGGGCAAATTCCTGCGGGCTGGCGTCCTCCTGTAGCTTTTATCGGATGGCCCGGCCCCCCACTTGAGGGGGTGTTCATCACCGCCTACCTCAGATGGATTCCAAAATCCAGCCGGTTCGCCTTATAATCCAGGCTCCAGGCCAGAGATTTCAGCCAGGCACCATCCACAAGGCATGTAAAAACCATCACGAGGTGAACCATGCCGAAGTCCTCAGGACGTTTACCAGGTCAAGGGGCGACCCCAAGCCAGGTGGAGCCTCGGACGCTCGATGAGCGTGACAACATGCGGGCCCACCCCTCCTTCCGTCAGATACTTTTCGTCCTCCTGGCTACGGTTCTGGGTTGTGGGGGAGGGGGTGGGGGTGGGTCCAGCCAAGCCCCCCCTGCCACCGTCCAGGTGTCCGTGAGCCCAACCTCCGCCTCTCTGCTCGGCGGCGCGGACCAACTCTTTACGGCGGCGGTGACCGGCAGCACCGATCCCTCCGTCACCTGGACCGTCGATGGTTTCATCGGTGGCAACGCCCAGGTCGGCACCCTCGCCGGGACGGGGACCAGCGTCCATTACACGGCCCCCATCTTGTCCGGGACCCACCTGGTATCAGCCGTCAGCTCCGCCGACCCCACCAAGGGCGCGGCTGCGACCGTATCCGTTCAGTCCCAGGTTGCCATTCTCCTGAACCCCACCTCGATTTCCTTGAATATTGGCGGCACCGCCGCACTGGCGGCCTCCGTCACCGGGACAGCCAATACGGCCGTCAGCTGGTTCGTTGATGGCATCCCGTCAGGAAACGCCTCGGTAGGGACGGTCACAGGTTCCACCGTCGCAACTTATTCCGCCTCCTCCACGGCGGGCACGCACGCCCTGATGGTCGTGAGCGCGGCCGATCCGAGCCGTTCCGCGTCCTGCACCGTGACCATTCTGGCGCCCACATCCGCAACCTTGACGTTGAGCCCTGCCGCCATCTCAATGAGCAGTTCCAATACTTGCACATTCACCGCCACCCTCGTGGGCGGTTCCAACCCCGCCGTGACCTGGGACGTCGATGGCATTCCATCCGGTAATGCGGTCGTTGGCTTGCTGTCCGGAACGGGTGCCACCGTGACCTATACGGCCCCGGGCAGCCCCGGTAGCCATACGCTCACGGCAACCAGCGTGGCCGATGGCACGTTGAGATCCAGCGCCACCATCACTGTCCTCCCACCTGTCACCGTCATGGTGAGCCTCACCCCTTCAGGTTCCGCCAACCTGACAGCCACAGGTTCCATCTGGCTTACGGCGGCCGTTTCCGGCTCGGCCAACACCGGGGTGACCTGGAGCGTGGATGGCTTCCCGGGAGGGAACGCATCGACCGGGGTCCTAACGGGCACGGGCAGTCAGGTCCAGTACACCGCGCCGCCCACGGCTGGAGTCCATACCATCACAGCCACCAGCGTTGCGGACCCGAGGGGCCTGGCATCCCTCACCATCACGGTCCTCAATTCATGTGCACCCGCACCCTCCTCTTCCCTGGTGGTCAACGTCAAGTCTCCGCCATACAACGCTACGGGAAACGGCGTCACCGACGACACCCAGGCCATCCAGAAAGCCATCAACGCCGTTGCCGGAACGGGTGGGACGGTCACCGTGCCTGCCGGGACCTACCTCATCAACCCCGTCGTCAATGACCACGCCGGAATCCGTGTCGGTGGCGGGATGACTCTGAGCCTCGATCCGTCCGCGATCCTCCAGGCCCGGCCCACCAGCACCTCGGACTATGTCGTCGTGCTCGTGAGCGGGGTCCAGAACGCCAATGTGACCGGGGGGACCATCATCGGCAACCGGAACAACAACACCATCACCGATACCGTCGAAGCGGGTTTCGGCCTGGAGATCGTCAACTCTGCGAATATCGTAATCCAGGGCACCACGGCCAAGCAGTGCTGGGCGGACGGCTTCTATGTCGGGGTGGGTTCTTCCAACATCACCTTGTGCAATGTTGTGGCCGACGGCAACCGCCGGGACGGACTGTCCATCACCAGCGTCAACGGCATCCTGGTGACCGGGTCCACCTTCCAGAACACCACCGGCTTTTTCGAGAACGGCAATTTCACCAACGGGTTCGGCATAGATGTGGAGCCCAACTCAGGCCAGACCGTCGCCAATGCCCAGATCCTCGATTGCGTCCTGTCCGGCAATGCGTCATGCGGCCTCACGGCAGGGCCACCCACGGCCCTCACGGGGCTCGCTTTCCTGTCCAACCTGGTGGTAGCCGGGAATTCCGTCACCGGGAACGGCACTCAGCCAGGTGGAGCCGGCATCACCATCACCAATACCAGCGGCCATCAGATCACCGGCAATCTTGTCGCGGCCAACCTCGGGGACGGGATCTACCTCAGCAATTCCGCCGACAATAACCTCGTGACGGGTAATACGGTGACCGGGACCCTGGCCTCGGCTCCGCCCGGGGATATCGGCTATGGGATCCTCCTCTACCTCACGGGCGGCAACACCGTCACTGGCAACACGGTCACAGGCAGCGCCGCCTGCGGCATCCGCGACGCCTACCCGAACGGCGCCAATATCATCACTCCAAACACGCTGAGCGGGAACAATCCGGACACCTGCCACTGAGCCCATGGCCCCTCCCTGATGGGCATGGAGATCAATCGTAAAAAAACCATGCCGACCAGGGCCCGGGCTCTGGAATTGATCAACAAACCGGCCCGCCATGCGTCTAAGTGAATTTACTTAGCTTGAATCCATTCATCTTACGGAAGGGATTTCAAGCTTGTTAAAAACAGGCACGAAAAAGTGTCAAAAAAATCATGGCCTTTCGCGAACAGGGTCCGATACTAATTACATCGGGTCCTCTGATCACCATTCGCAGAGAGATCGGGTCACCTACCAACCCAATAAGAATTTTTCGCAAGCCCATTGTCTCCGGGCCTGCCCCCCCAAAAACGTCCCGGCTCACCTGTGTTCCAGGCCGACCGGGGTGATGGAGTCATCATGCGCGTTACTGAGCTTGCTCGACGTTGCTTCCAGTCCCTCCGCCAGTTGCGACTCCAGGGCGTCCTCGCCTCCTCGATCCTCATGGCCGTCGCAGGCATCAGTACCGCCATGCCTCTGGGTGCGACCGCGGCCTTCACCGTGACTCTGACCCCCGGCGCGACCAACGTGGGCAGCGGGGCCTGTCTGCCCTTCGCGGCCTCGGCCTCCGGCAGCTTGAGCGTATCCATGGCCTGGACGGTCGATGGGGTCGCCAACGGCAACGCCACCGTCGGCACTCTCACAGGCAGCGGCGGCCACGTGTTCTATCTCGCCCCCGCCACGGCCGGCACCCACACCGTGACCGCCACCGGCACCAACTCCACCGGCACCGCCTCCGCCTCCACCGTGGTCACCGTCCTCGGCCCGGCACCCTGTACTGTCACCCTGGCCCCCGGCGCCAGCAACCTGGTCGCGAACGGATCCCTTGCCTTCAGCGCCGCGGTCTCCGGAAGCACCAGCGCGACCGTCACCTGGTCCGTCGACGGGGTCGCCAACGGCAACGCGACCGTCGGCACCCTCACCGCCAGCGGCGCAACCGCCACCTACAAGGCTCCGGCGGCCGGTGGGACCCACTATGTGACTGCCACCGCCACGATCAACGGCGCCAGCAGCAGTGCCGACACCGCCGTGACCGTGCTGGTGCCGCCGCCGGTGACCCTCACCCCCGGCACCTCCACCCTCGCCCCCACAGGGTCCCTTTCCTTCAGCGCCGCGGTCGGCGGGTCCGCAAGCGTAACCCTGGCCTGGCTGGTGGACGGGATCACGGGCGGCAGTGCCAGCGTCGGCACGATCACCGCCGGCACCGGTTCCACCGCCACCTACAAAGCGCCCGCCGTCACCGGTCCGCATACCGTCACCTGCACGGCCACCACCTCCGCCAAAATCAGCGGCAGCGGATCCTCCACCCTCAGCGTCCTGGCCCCGGCCACTGTCGCCCTGAGCCCCGCATCAGCCGCCCTCAACCCCAGCGCCACTGTGGCCCTGTCCGCCACCGTCACCGGCCCCGCCAACACCGCGGTCACCTGGACGGTCGACGGCATCGCCAATGGCAATGCCACCACCGGCACCCTGTCGGGCACCGGCAACAGCGTCACCTACACCGCACCCGCCACCGCCGGCTCCCACGCCGTCGTGGCCACCAGCGTCGCCAACCCCACGGTCAGCGCTTCCGCCCCGATCAGCGTGGTGGCACCTGTGGCCCTGGTCCTCAGCCCCGCCGCCGTCACCATTCTGCCTTCGACCACCCAGGCCTTCACGGCCAGCGTTTCCGGCTCCGCCAACACGGCCGTCACCTGGACCGTGGACGGGATCGCCGGGGGCAACACGACCGTCGGCACCCTGACCGGCACCGGCAACACCATGACCTATACGGCGCCTGCCACCCTCGGCAACCACACCGTGGCCGCCCAGTGCGTGGTCAACACGGCCGTCACGGCATCCTCGGCCATCACGGTCCAGAATCCCGTGGCCGTCGCCATCGCGGTTCCCCTGGCCGCTCCCACCTATGTCAACACCACCGGCGCCCTTCTGATCAGTGCCAAGGTGACCGGTTCGGCCAATACCGGCCTGACCTGGTCGGTGGACGGCATCGCCGGCGGCAACAGCGCGGTGGGCACCATCAAGGGCAGCGGCAGCACGGTCATCTTCACCGCTCCAGCGACCGCCGGCAGCCATACCGTGACCGCCACCAGCATGGCCGACACCAGCAAGTCCGCATCCACCACGCTGACTGTGGCCGCCACGACCGTCCAGGTGGCCAACCCCAACCTGGTCGTGAACGTCAAGAACGCCCCCTACAACGCGGCCGGCAACGGCATCGCCGACGACACTGCGGCCATCCAGGCAGCGGTCAAGGCTGTAGCCGGCACCGGCGGCACGGTGCTGGTCCCGGCGGGAACCTACATGATCAATCCCACCGCCAACAACAACGCGGGGATCCGGCTGGGCAGCAACATGACCTTCTCGATGCAGACGGGCGCCATCCTCCAGGCCCTGCCCACCTCGACTTCGAACTACTACATGGTCCTGGTCAGCGGCATGCAGAACGTCAACATCACGGGTGGCACGGTTGCGGGCAACCGGTACAACAACACCATCACCGATACCACCGAAGCCGGAATGGGCATCTATATCATCAATTCCCAGAACGTGGTGGTGGAGAATGTGGTCTCGCAGAACTGCTGGGCGGACGCCTTCTACATCAGCAGCTCGACCAACGTCACGCTCTCCGGGGTCACCGCGAACAACAGCCGCCGCAATGGCCTGTCGATCACCAGCGGCACCGAGCTGGTGGTGCGCGGCTCCACCTTCGAGAACGCCACCGGTTCGCTGGAGGGCGGTTCCATGGCCAACGGCAGCGGCATCGACGTCGAACCCAACAAGGGCGATACCGTCAACTACCTCCTGGTATCGGCCAGCACCTTCAAGAACAATTACGCAGAAGGCATCGCTTCCGGAGTGGGGATTGCCAACACCGGGCTCGCCTTTGTGTATAACGTTTTCATCGATGACAACACCGTGACCGGGAGCCAGGGGCGGGGAATCGATGTCGCCAACTGCTCGGGCACGGTGGTCACCGGCAACACCTGCACCGGCAACAGCTGCTACGGAATCCTGCTCCACGAGAACGCCCTCGGCGTCACCTGCACGGGCAACAACGCCTCCTCGACGATTGGCAAGCCTGGCAACGGCATCACGGTCGATACCTGCGCCAACGACCTGGTCACCGGCAACACCTGCACCGGCAATGCCGGCTACGGGGTCTACGTGGTCGCCAGCACCGGCTGCACCGTCGGCGGCAACAACCAGTCCGGCGACGGCGTCGCCCCTTGACCGCAGCAAGTCCCTGCTTTCACCCACTGGCCCGCCGCAGCGGCCCAGTGGGTGAACCGCTTTTCCCCGGGATTCCCGCCAGGGTGCCTCGGGCCAGACAAATAAGCCACCGTGGCGGCATTTCCTTCATGTTATTGTCGATTCAATTCCATGGCGACGGAGGCCTATTATCACGACGGCTCAGCCAGAAAAATCCGTTTCAGGCTTGACCTACTTCCGGCCTGAGATCCCGATCGTCCGAAGGTTCATCAAGCAGTCGCTTGATGCACTGCTGGCCGGCCTGGCCTGGCTGGTGGCCGATCAGGTCTGGTTCCAGTCCCCCGTGGATATCCGGAGCACCGCCCTGTGGATGGTGGTCGCCTTGGTCGCCAGCCTCATTTTCTCGCTCACCAGTCCGCTCTACCGGCTCACCGGCTTCCGGGATGGGCTCCGCCTGGGCATGGCGACCCTGGGCCTGATCGCCGCGAGCTTCTGCATGAAGTTCATGCCCGAAACCCTGGGTTTCGATCCCCAGATCGCCAGTACGGCCATCGGCGCCAGCCTCCTGACCGGGATGTTCTGGGCCACGATCCGGATCGGCCGGCGGGTCTTCTTCGAAACGTCCCTCAAGAACCTGGTGGCCGCCTCCCGCGGCGGTTCCCCCGCCCACCGGACCCTGCTGGTGGGCGCCGGCAAGGCCGGGTCCATGGTGGCCCAGGAACTGATCCAGCACCCGGAACTGGGTTACCAGGTGGTGGGCTTCATCGATGATTCCGCGGAGAAGCAGCGGGCCCGGATCAACGGCATCCAGGTCCTCGGCACCTGCGCCGAGATCGCCATGGTCATCGAGAAATACACCGTCACCCACGCGATCCTGGCCATCCCCACCGCCTCCGGCCAGATGGTCCGCCGGCTGGCGGGGGATTTCCAGCGCCTCCACGTGAAAGTGAAGACCGTTCCGGGGATCTTCAATCTCCTGGGCGCCCGAAACTGGAAGCCCGACATCCAGGAGATCTCCATCGAGGACGTGCTTCGGCGGGACCCGATCCAGCTGGACCATGGGGCCATGAGTCAGGTTGTGGACGGCAAGGTGGTGCTCATCACCGGCGCGGGGGGCTCGATCGGCAGCGAACTCACCCGTCAGCTGGCCGCCCTGAAGCCCAAGCACCTGGTCCTGGTCGGCCGCGGGGAAAACAGCCTCTGGCAGATCCAGCGGGACCTCCAGAGCCTCTTCCCCGCCCAGCCGTTCTCCCTGGAACTGATGGATATCCGCAACCGGGCCGGGCTTCGGGAGGTTTTCGAGCTGCACCGCCCCGACATCGTCCTCCATGCCGCCGCCCACAAGCATGTGCCCTTCCTCGAGACCCACCCCTGCGAAGCGGTGGAGAACAACATCTTCGGGACCCTCAACGTCGCCGAGGCGGCCCTGGATTTCCGGGTGGAGCGGCTGGTCAACATCTCCACGGACAAGGCGGTGAACCCCACCAACGTCCTGGGGGCCTCCAAGCGGATCGCCGAGTGCATCATTCTGGACATGGCCGAGAAGGCCGGCCCGGATGCGCGCTACGTCTCGGTGCGGTTCGGCAATGTGCTGGGCAGCCGGGGCAGCGTCGTGCCCATCTTCAAGGAGCAGATCCAGGCGGGCGGGCCGATCACGGTCACCCATGCGGACATGACCCGCTTCTTCATGACGATTCCCGAAGCCAGCCAGCTGGTGCTCCAGGCGGCCCTGTTCGGAGAGACCAGCCGGGTCTACGTCCTTGACATGGGCGACCCTGTGAGGATCCTGGACCTTGCAGTCGACATGGCCAAATTGTCCGGACTCACGCCCGGCCGGGATATCCAGATCGAAGTGGTGGGGCTCCGACCGGGAGAAAAAATCCATGAGGAACTGTTCCTGAAAGAGGAGCGTTCCCTGACCCAGGTCCATCCGAAGCTCATGGAAGCGAATCCGCAGCCCATTCCAGCCGCGGCCCTGGCGGATAGCCTTGAGCAGTTCCGTTTGGCCATCAACCTTCCACTGGAGGCCCGGCAACCCGAGATCGTGAGGATCCTGAAGGAGATGGTGCCAACCTACGTCCCTTCCCTGCTCGGCGTCGGCAAGTACGGAGGCCACGTCAAGGACCGCCGCCACGAGACCCTGTCCTTCCCGCCCGAGACCAACCGACGCCAGCGCTAGGCCTGATCCCGGATCGCCGAGATGGTCACGTCCCGGACATCGCAGAAGGCCTTCCGGAACAATCTTGGCAATCGGATCCGGCGCAGCAGGGCGGCGTAGCCCCCGGGCATGAGCTCCAGGTAATCGACGGTCCCGCACTGGAAGTCGTGGAACCCGGACGCCAGCAGGTGTTTCCGGTATCTGCGCACCGGCCAGTAGTTCAGGCTGTTGCGGCAGTAGTCGAGGTTGGACTGGTAGACTTTCCGCCAAGGCAGGCCCTTCTGGTTCTGGCTCCGGATGCCAAGGATGGCCCAGAGTGCGAGCCACCAATCAGGCAGGTGTGGAAGCAGGAAATTGACCAGGGGTACCCGGATATGCGTTTCAACGGGAAGATACTTGCTGCCAGGGAAACTGCTCAGCAACACCCCGCCGGGCTCGAGGACCCGGCCGACTTCACGGAAGAATGTCTCCTTGTCCATCACATGCTCCAGGACGCTGGTGGAGACGACGGCGGAAAACATCTGGTCGGGGAACGGCAACCGGTAGGCGGACAGGACCCGGTAGGATTTCCGGCTGTCCTGCAGCAGGGTCACTTCGATGGGGAGCAGCTGGCTGGGCCGGGGCTCGGGCAGGGATTCCGGGAAATCCGCGCCGAACGCGTCGAATCCCAGGGATCCCAACTTCGTGACCAGCTCCCCCTTGCCACAACCGATATCCAGGACCTTGGCCTTGGGAGGGAGCCCGAACCGGGTATTCAACAGGTTTTCCATTCGGCAGGGGTCCCTTCTGAATCTGGCATCAATATTGATAACCTTATCCTCAGATGCACGAGTCGAAAAAGCATCTATCATTTTTTTTCACCCAATCCTGCCCTTCGCCGGGCGGCACTTCCCACTGGAGCCACCATGCGCCGTTCCTACCTTCTCCTCGCCGCCGCGGCGATCACCCTGGCGATTCCCGCCACCGCCAAGCCGACCTTCGTCAAGGCCGCCAAGGAAGCCAAGATCGAAGGCGTCACCAGCTGCGTCGCCTGCCATGTCGGCGTGCCCAAGAAGGGTGGCGAGATGAACGAGCGCGGCAAGTGGCTCATCGCCCAGAAGGCCGCCAAGAAGGCCGCCGAAGTCGACGTCACCTGGCTGAAGGACTACAAGGGCAAGTGAGCCTCAAAAGCTCCTGCGACCGGCCCGCTTCGCAGCGGGCCGGTCTCTTTTTATAGGGCCAGGAAGGCCGGGCCGACCCCGGTGATGGTGCCGGCGCCCATGGTGACCAGCAGATCACCCGGACGGACGAGCGTGGCCAGGGCCTGGGCCATATCATCAATCCGCGGCACATAGCTGGCCTCCCGCTGGCCGTGGGCGAGGATGGCGTCGACCACGGACTGGCCGGTCAACCCGGGCACGGGCGGCTCGCTGGCGGCGTAGATGTCCGAGACCAGGACCACGTCGGCGTTGAAGAAGGCCCGGCCGAACTCCTCCAGGAGGGCCTGGGTGCGGGAATAGCGGTGGGGCTGGAAGGCCACGACGATCCGGCGCTCGGGGAAGCCGTCGCGGGCGGCGGCCAGGGTGGCGGCGATCTCGGTGGGGTGGTGGCCGTAGTCATCGATGACCAGCACGCCGTCGCGCTCGCCGCGCTTCTGGAAGCGCCGGTCGGCGCCGGTGAAGCTGGCCAGGCTCGCCCGGATGACCTCCCGCTCGACCCCCAGTTCCAGGGCCACGCCGATGGTAGCCAGGGCGTTCAGGACCATGTGGTGGCCGGGGACGCCGATGGCGAACTCGCCCAGGTCCTCGCCGAAGGCCCGCACCCGGAACCGGCTGCGCCAGCCTTCCATGCGCAGGTCGAGGGCGCGGATGTCCACCTGGGGGTTGGTGCCGTAGGTGCGCACCTGGCGCTTGAGCCGTGGCCGCAGGGCGGCCACGTTGGGATCGTCCATGCAGACGAACACGGAGCCGTAGAAGGGCACCTTGTTGCCGAAGATGGCGAAGGCGTCCATGATCTCGCCGAGGTCCTTGTAGTGGTCCAGGTGCTCCCGGTCGACGTTGGTGATCACGCCGATGGTGGGCGACAGCAGCAGGAAGCTGCCGTCGGACTCGTCGGCCTCGGCCACCAGGAACGGGCCCTTGCCCAGCTTGGCATTGCTGCCGATCGCCCCGAGCTTGCCGCCGATGACGATGGTGGGATCGATCCCGCCCTGGCTTAGCACCTGGGCCACCATGCTGGTGGTCGTGGTCTTGCCGTGGGAACCGGCGATGGCGATGCCGTACTTCATGCGCATCAGCTCGGCCAGCATCTCGCCCCGGGGGATCACCGGGATCTTGGCGGCCCGGGCGGCCACCACTTCCGGGTTGTCGCCCTTGACGGCGCTGGAAATCACCACAACCTGGGCATTTTCGATGCATTTCGCATCATGGCCGATGGCCACCTGGACCCCCAGGCCGGCCAGCCGCTCGGTGACCGGGCTCGAACGGAGGTCCGAACCGCTCACCTGGTAGCCCAGGTTGACGAGAACCTCGGCGATCCCGGACATGCCGATGCCGCCGATGCCGACGAAATGGATTTTCTGGATTTTCCCGAACACCTGGCAACTCCCGGATGAACTTCCAGGATACCTGCATGCGCCCTTCAACCATCGGATCCAAGCGGGACTCTGTAATTTCGGCGGCGGATCCGGGCGTCCCCTCCGCCCCCGGGAGGCCCATCATGCGCAACTCCACCCGCTCCATCCTCACCGCCCTGGCCCTGGGCTGCCTGGCCATGGGCCTGCGGGCCCAGCATCCCCTCACCCGCCCCAGCCCCACCCCCACCCCCAGCCCCAGCCCCGAACTCGGCCGGACGGGTCCGGAGGTCCGGCCGGGACCGGCCCGCGAAGGCGGCCGCGGCCTCGTCCAGTCGCTCGCGCCCGGGCTGGGCCACCCGATGCGGCCCGCCAATCTCATGCCGGCCCTGTCGGACAATGTCTTCATGCCGAGGGCGACCGCACGCGCGTCCATCCTGCCGACCCCCGCCTTCTGGGGCCAGCGGGACCTGTCCGCGGAAATCCGGATCATGGCCCGGCGGGGCTTCATCCCGGTGCTGCCGGCCCGGAACGTGCCGGAATTCCAGGGCTACAGCTACGTGCCGGCCGGCTGGATCGCCTACGGGTTCGTGGTGCCGGGCAAGCAGAAGCTGCACGTGCGCCTGTACCACCCCAACACCGGCTGGTTCCGGCTGGCCATGGTGGACAAATGGGGCTCGGCCGCCCGCGAGGGCATGCTCTACAACCGCATCTACACCGGCAACCCCGAGGTGACGTACGACAACCCCAGCAAGCTGGCCATGGCCGTCTACGTGATCGTCGACGACCCGGGCTGGCTGTCCACGCCGCAGAATCCCTTCACGCTGAAGGTGGACCGCAGCTGGGACCCGCAGGCGGACGCCCCGCAGCTGCCGGAGGTGCATGGCATCTGGGCCAAGGTCCAGCCTTCCGAAGTTCCGGCGCCGGCCCCGGCCCCGGCCCCGGCCGGCTGAAAATGTTAGACTCCTCTCTAAGGGGAGGAGTTGCATGCATTTCTGGCGATCCTGGGGACCGGCGGCGGCCCTGGTGGCGATCCAGGCCGGCGCCCAGGGCGTGGCCTGGAACCAGGCCCACTACGCCAAGCAGGAAGTCCGGATCCCCATGCGCGACGGCACCCGGCTGTTCACCGCGATCTTCACCCCCAGGGACGCCGTGGCCGCCTACCCCATCCTCCTGGAGCGGACCCCCTACGGCAGCTTTCCCTACGGCCCGGAGGCCTACCCGGAGGTGCTGGGGCCGGGGGAACGGTTCGGCAAGGAAGGGTTCATCTTTGTCCAGCAGGATGTGCGCGGCCGGATGATGAGCGGAGGGACCTTCACCGACCTGACCCCGGCCCGGGACGGGGCCCAGGGCGTGGACGAGAGCACCGACACCTGGGACACGGTCGAGTGGCTTCTGCGCAACCTCCCCGGCCACAACGGCCGGGTCGGCCAGTGGGGGATCAGCTACCCGGCCTTTTACGCCGCCGCAGCCCTGCCCGGGGCGCACCCGGCGATGAAGGCGGTCTCGCCCCAGGCGCCCATCGCCGACTGGTTCGCCGGCGACGACTTCCACCGCAACGGCGCCCTCTGGCTGCCCCACCTGTTCAATTTCACGGCCGTGTTCGGCCAGCCCCGGCCGGCGCCGACCCCGCGCTGGCCGGAACCGTTCCGCCACGGCACCAGCGACGGCTACCAGTTCTTCTTCGATCTGGGCCCCCTGGCCGGCGCCAACGCCCGCTATTTCCGGAACGCCATTCCGTTCTGGAACGAGGTGCAGGACCACGGCACCCTGGATGCCTTCTGGCGGGCCCGGGACCTGCGGCCGCGGCTCCGGGACATCCGCCCGGCGCTGCTGACCGTGGGCGGCTGGTTCGACGCGGAGAACCTCTACGGCACCCTCCAGGTGCACCGGACGGTGGCCGAACAGAGCCCGGGCACCGAGCAGGTGCTGGTGATGGGCCCCTGGATCCACGGGGGCTGGGCCCGCACCCCCGGCGACCGGCTGGGCGACGTGGCGTTCGGCGCCGCCACCTCCGAGTTCTACCAGGCCAGCATCGAATTCCCCTTCTTCATGCACCACCTGAAGGGCGCGCCCGACCCCGGCCTGCCGGGGGCGTACCTGTTCCAGACGGGCGCCAACCGGTGGCGGCGCTTCGACCGCTGGCCGCCGCCGGAGGCGCGCCCGGTGGAGCTCTGGTTCCAGGGCGGGGCCCGGCTCGGCTTCACCCCGCCGCCCGAGGCCGGCGAGGCCTCCTGGCTCAGCGACCCGGCCCATCCGGTGCCGTTCTTCAACGGGATCCACATCGGCATGCCCCCGGAATACATGGATGCCGACCAGCGGTTCGCCGGGCGCCGCCCGGACGTGCTGGTGTTCCAGACCGGCCCCCTGGAGCGGGACCTGACGGTGGCCGGACCGATCCGCCCGGACCTCTGGGTCCGCACCACCGGCACCGACGCCGACTGGGTGGTGAAGGTCATCGACGTCTACCCGGACGGCTCGGCCCGGGATCCCATGGCCGGCTACCAGCAGCTGGTGCGCGGCGAGGTCATGCGCGGCAAGTTCCGGAACAGCCTTTCGGACCCCGAGCCGTTCGTGCCCGGGCGGCCGACGGAAGTGGCCTTCGCCCTCAACGATGTCTTCCACACCTTCGCCAAGGGCCACCGGGTCATGGTCCAGGTGCAGGCGTCCTGGTTCCCCCTCATGGACCGCAACCCCCAGGTGTTCACCGACATCTACCACGCCCGGGCGGAGGATTTCCGCCCGGCCCGGCAGAGCCTCCTGTATGGCCCGGACCGCCCTTCCCGGCTGAGCCTGCCGGTGCTACCGTGAGGGCCGCCCTGGCCCTGCTCGTGGCCGGAACCCTCGGCGCCCAGGGGGCTGCCTGGATCGGCTCCCACTATGCCAAGACCGAGGCCATGGTGCCCATGCGCGACGGCATCCAGCTCTACACGGCGATCTACGCGCCCCGCGAGCCCTCCGGGCCCCTGCCCTTCCTGCTCAACCGCACCCCCTACGGCTGCAGGCCGTACGGGCCGGACGGGTTTCCGGACCAGCTCGGCCCGGCCACGGCCCTGGCCCGGGACGGCTTCATCTTCGTCTACCAGGACGTGCGCGGGCGGATGATGAGCGGCGGCGCGTTCCTCGAGATGACCCCGCACCTGGACGGCCGGGGCGTCGACGAATCCACCGACGCCTACGACACCCTGGAGTGGCTGCTCCGGCACGTGCCCGGGAACAACGGCAAGGCCGGGGCCTGGGGCACCTCCTATCCGGGCTTCTACGCCGCCTCGGCCCTGGTGCGCCCGCATCCGGCCCTGGCCGCGGTCTCGCCCCAGGCGCCCATCGTCGACCTGTTCGAGGGCGACGACGACCACCACAACGGCGCCCTGTTCCTGTCCCAGGCGTTCTGGTTCCAGGCCGCCTTCGGCCGGATCCGGAAGGGGCCCACCCCGGCCTGGAACTGGAACCCGGGGTTCTCCCCGGGCCACCCGGACGGCTACCGGTTCTTCCTGGAGATGGGCGCCCTGCCCCACGCCGACGCGCGCTTCCTGCACGGCGCGGTCCCGGCCTGGCTGGACGAGATGGCCCACGGGGTCAAGGACGGCTACTGGCAGAGCCGGGATCTGCGGCCGCACCTCAAGGACCCGCGCCCGGCCGTGCTGACCGTGGGCGGCTGGTACGACGCCGAGGACCTGTTCGGCAGCCTGCGCCTGGATTCCGGCCTGGGCGGGGGGGCCGGGCGCGGGCCCCGAACCCTGGTGATGGGGCCCTGGAGCCACGGTGGCTGGGCAGGGGGCTCCGGGCGGCAGCTGGGCGAGGTGGATTTCGGCTCGGACACCGCCGACTGGTTCCAGGACCGGGTCGAGACCCCGTTCTTCCTGCACCACCTCAAGGGCGGCCCGGACCCGAGGCTGCCCCGGGCCATGGTGTTCGAGACCGGCCGCAACGTCTGGCATGCCCTGCCGGCCTGGCCTCCGCCGGGGGTCCGGAAGGTGGAGGTGTTCCTGGAGGCCGGCGGCGGGCTCGGCTTCGCCCGGCCCCGCGAGCCCGGCGGCGCCGACCGCTTCACCAGCGACCCGGCCCGGCCCGTGCCCTACACCGCCGACACCGAGCCGCAGGTCTCGGACCATTTCATGACCGGGGACCAGCGCTTCGCCGCCTGGAGGCCGGATGTGCTCACCTACCGCACCCCGCCCCTGGACCATGACCTGACCCTGGCCGGCCCGGTCCAGGCCCGGCTGCAGGTGAGCACCACCGGCACCGACGCCGACTGGGTGGTCAAGGTGATCGACGTCTATCCCGATGACTTCGGCGCGGTGGCGGCGGTGGCCCCGGATCCCTGGCTGCCGCCGGCCAACCCCATGGGCGGCTACCAGCAGCTGGTGCGGGGCGACGTGATGCGGGGCAAGTTCCGCAACAGCCTGGCCGTCCCCGAGCCGTTCATGCCGGGCCGGCCCACCGCGGTGACCTTCACCCTGAACGACGTCTGCCACACCTTCCTGAAGGGACACCGCCTGATGGTCCAGATCCAGAGCTCCTGGTTCCCTCTGGTCGACCGCAATCCGCAGGTCTTCGAGGACATCTACCAGGCCCGGGACGAGGACTTCGTGGCCCGGGAGCATACCGTCCACCGCGATCCGGCGCACGCCTCCAGCCTGCTCCTGCCGGTGTGGGAGCATCCCGCCCCATGACCGGCACCGGGAAGGACCACGGGTTCCTGGCCGCCCTGGCGCTGGCGGCGGGGATCGTCTGCATCGGCTTCTCGGCGATCTTCGTGCGGCTGGCCGGGGTGCCGGGGCCGGTGTCGGCCTTCTACCGGGTGCTGATCGCCGGCGCCGTGGTGGTGCCCTGGTGGCTGGCGAGGAGCAGGGCCCTGCCCAATGCCCGGGACCTGCGCCTGGTGACCCTGGCCGGCGTCTTCTTCGGCATCGACCTGGGCCTCTGGAACACCAGCATCATGTACACCTCGGCCGCCACCGCGACCCTGCTGGCCAACAACTCGCCGATCTGGGTCGGCCTGGCCTCGTTCCTGCTGTTCCGCGAACGCCTGCCCTGGCGCTACTGGCTGGGCCTGGCGGTGGCCCTGGCGGGGATGATGCAGCTGGTCGGCTTCGCCGCCATCCGCGAGCTGCGGCCGGGCTACGGCCCCCTGATGGCGATCGCCGCCAGCGTCTTCTACGCCGCCTTCATCCTCACCACCCACCGGGCCCGGGGTCGGATCGACTTGCTGGCCGTCACCGGCGTCTCCACCCTCAGCAGCGTGATCACCTTGCTGGTGGTCAACCTGGCGCTCGGCACCACCCTCACCGGCTACCCGCCCCGGGCCTGGGTGGCCCTGGCCGCCCTGGGCCTGATCTCTCAGCTGGGCGGCTGGCTGGCCATCAACTACGCGCTCGGCCACCTGCCGGCGGCGCCGGTCTCCGTGTGCCTGCTGGCCCAGGCCGTGGTGACCGCGCTGCTGGCGATGCCGATCCTGGGCGAATACATGAAAGTGAACCAGATCATCGGCGGGGCCCTGGTGCTGGCGGGGATCTACCTGGTGGTGCTGCGGAACCGGACGGTGCAGGAGAACGTGGCGGAGGGCTGACGACCAGAACCCTCATCCCACTTTGTGTTTGTGTACCACTTTCATAAGTTCACGGTCCATTCGGGTCTGCCAACCGTCCCCCGTCGCCCGGAAGTATTCCACCACTTCTGGAGACAGCCTGAGGCTGACCCGCACCTTGGTGGGAGCCTTCTGCGGCCCACGCACCCCTAATATTTTCCTTAATGAATCAGGCAAGCCTGCCACATGGATTGGCTTGAATTGCTTCATATCCTCCAGGGTCAGTTCTCTGACCTCGCCTTTGGCATCAATAAGTGGCTTGCGCTTGCTCATAAGCACTCCTTTCCCTGGCATTCGCCTTGCGAAAGCTGATCACTCGGATGCCTGCCTCCGTTTCGCTGAAGACCAGAACATGCAGGCGTCCATCCAGGAGTCCCAGTGCTACCCATCTCGGCTCACCGTAGTCGTGCCGATCATCGAGGCGGATATGGGTAGAGTCCCAATCCAGGTCACCGGCCCTGTGGAACGGCAGCTTTCTCTCCCTTATGTTCTTTGCATTCTTTACGGGATCGTAGGCAATGTCCACCATCTGATTGTCGGCACAAAAAAGTTTCTGTCAAGGGCCATTTGAACGGACCTCGATCTCGTCCTGTCCGAGGGGAGCCTGTATTCAGATCCTCAGGTTCGCCAGATGCTCGGCCGAGCTGATCGGTTCGTTGGGTTCGTCGTGGATCACCTGGCCGTCGAGCAGCTTGATGATGCGGTGGGCGTGGCGGGCGATGTCCTCTTCGTGGGTGACGAGAATGATGGTGTTGCCGGCCTGGTAGAGTTCCTCGAACAGGGCCATGATCTCCACGCTGGTGCGGGTGTCCAGGGCGCCGGTGGGCTCGTCGGCCAGGAGGATGGAGGGGTTGTTGACCAGGGCGCGGGCGATGGCGACGCGCTGGCGCTGGCCGCCGGAGAGCTGGTTGGGCATGTGGTCGGCGCGCGGGCCCAGGCCGACGTTCTCGAGGGCCTTGAGGGCCTTCTCGTGGCGCTCCCTGGTCTTGATGCCGCCGTAGATGAGCGGGAGCTCGACGTTCTGCAGGGCGGTGGTCCGGGCCAGCAGGTTGAAGGTCTGGAAGACGAAGCCGATCTCCTCGTTGCGGATCTTGGCCAGCTCGTCGTCGGACATGGCCGAGGCGAGCTTGCCGTTCAGTTCGTACTCCCCGCTGGTGGGCGTGTCCAGGCAGCCGATGACGTTCATCATGGTGGACTTGCCCGAACCCGAAGGGCCCATGATGGCCACATACTCGCCGCGGTGGATGTCCAGCGACACGCCGTCCAGGGCCCTGACTTCCATGTCCCCCATCTGATAGAACTTGGTGATGTCGGTGAGACGGATCAGGGGGGATTCGGACATGTACGACCTCAGGGAAGGGAATGCCTCGTATAAGGATGGCCAGAACGGGGCGGGATTACTACCAGTGTTCGGCCCGGGGCCGTTGCTGGTTTAGACCCCGTCCCCGCCGAGGTGTTTAAGGTACAGCAGGAACTCCATGTTGCCGGCGCCGCCGAGGATCGGGCTGACGTCCCAGGCCTGGGGCCGGAGCGGGGTCTCCTGGAAGAAATCCCAGATCTCCCGGCGCACCCGGTCATGCACCAAAGGGTCCCGGACGATGCCACCCGCCCCCACATCGTCCCGGCCGGCCTCGAACTGGGGCTTCACCAGCAGGATGGCGTCGGCGCCCGGGGCCAGGGACACCAACACCGGAGGAATGGCCAGGCGCAGGGAGATGAAGCTCAGGTCGGCGACCAGGAGGGAGCAGAAGTCGGGGATCCGCCCGGCCTCCCACAGCCGCAGGTTCACCTGCTCCATGGACACCACCCGCGGGTCGGTGCGCAGTTGCCAATGCAGCTGGTTGGTGCCCACGTCCACGGCGTAGACCCGGGCCGCGCCGCGCTGGAGCAGGCAGTCGGTGAAGCCGCCCGTGCTGGCGCCGGCGTCGAAGCAGGTCCGGCCGGCGGGATCCACCTGGAAGGCTTCCAGGGCATGGGCCAGTTTGAGCCCGCCCCGGCTGACGAATGGCAGGGCCTCCCCGCGCAGGCGCAGGGCCGCGTCCTCGGCCACCTGGGCGCCGGCCTTGGTGACCGGGCGGTCCTCCACCAGCACGTCGCCGGCCATGATCAGGGCGGCGGCCCGCGAGCGGGTCTCGCACAGGCCGCGCTGCACCAGGAGGAGGTCGAGCCGGACCCTAGCCATGGCCCAGGGCCCGCTTCTGCCGGCGCACTTCCTTGCGGTAGGCGCCGACGTTGCGGTTGTGCTCGGCCAAGCTGGGCGCGAAGCTGTGGCCGCCCTTGCCGGTGGCCACGAAATAGAGATCCTTGCCCATGTCCGGCAGCTTGGCGGCGGCGATGGCGGCGGGGCCGGGGATGGCGATGGGCGTGGGCGGCAGCCCGGCCACGGTGTAGGTGTTGAACCGGCTGGGGCGGTGGATGTCCTCGGGGCCCGGGGCGGTGAACCGGAGATCGCCGCCGGCCCAGCGGGCGTAGAGCGCCGTGGGGTCGCACTGCAGGCGCATGCCGATGCGCAGCCGCTGGGCATAGACGCCGGCGACCTTGTCCAGCTCCTCCGGCACCCGGGTCTCCTTTTCGGCCATGCTGGCCAGGATCAGGGTCTGGTAGGGCGGCAGGGCGCCCCCGGACAGGGTCGGCAGCACCTTCTCCCGGAACGGCTCGACCATGGCCAGCATGATCTCCTCGGGCTCCATGGCGTGGTTCACCCGGTAGGTGGCCGGCGCCACCAGGCCCTCCAGGTCCTCCGCCTCCGGGAACCCGGCGGTGCGGGCCAGCCGCGGACTCCTCCAGAGGGTCCAGAAGACGTCCTCGGGGATGAAATCCCTGAGCCGGTGCTGCACGGCCCAGGCGTGGGCGCCCACCGGCACGGTGATGTTGGTGAAGTGGATATCGGCCCGCTTGAGCTTGTTGGCCACGTCCGAAAGGGAGGCCCGGGGCTCCAGGGTGTATTCGCCCCGGATCAACTGCAGCTTGCGCGCCCGGGCCCAGAGCTTGAACAGCGCCGCCGAGCTGATCAGCCCGTCGCGCTCCATCTGGTCGGCCAGGGCGTCGATGGTCATGCCCCGCTTGACCAGCAGCGTGGCCTGGGTGCCGGAAGGGCCCTGCCGCTTCCACAGCCACAGGCCGGACAGCGGCAGCAGGCTCAGCAGCGCGATCGCGGCCAGGAGGCGGGTGGAGGTGTGCGAACGGGCCATCTATCCCTGCAGTTCCCGGTGGTTCAGGACCAGCTTGGGAATGTCCCGGCGCAGCCGCTGGGCCAGCATCTCGACCAGGGCGACGCTGCGGTGCTGGCCGCCGGTGCAGCCGATGGCGATGGTGTGGTAGGCCCGGCCCTCCTGCTGGATGTAGGGCCAGGCCCAGAGGATCCAGTTCTCGGTGAGGGCCAGGAAGGTGCCGAACACATCGGATTTCATCAGGAAGTCCCGCACGGGGATATCCTTGCCGGTCAGCGGTTTGAGTTCGGTCACGTAGTGCGGGTTGGGCAGGAAGCGGGCGTCCAGGACCATATCCGACTCGGGCGGCAGGCCGTGCTTGAAGCCGAAGCTGATCAGCCGCAGGGTGGTGCCCTCCATGGGCAGGTCCGGCAGCAGCTCCTGGATCCGCTTGCGCAGCTGGGAAAGGGTCAGGGTGCTGGTGTCGAGGATGGCCGTGGCCATGGCCCGGATCGGCGCCAGGGACCGGCGCTCGGCCTGGATGGCCTCCAGGAGCCCGCCGTCCTTGGCCAGGAAATGCGGCCGCCGGGATTCCGAGAACCGGCGCAGCAGGATGTCGTCCTCGGCCTCCACGAACACCACGTAGACCGGGATGCTGCTGTCCAGGAGCCGGTCCACCAGGGCCGGGACCTCCTCCGCGAATTCCGGGTGCCGGTTGTCCATGCCCACGGCCAGCCGGGGCCGGCTGGGGTTGAGCTTGGCCTCGAGGTCCAGGAGCGGCTCCAGGAGCCGCGCCGGCACATTGTCCAGGGCGGTGCAGCCGGCATCCTCCAGCGCGCTCAGCACCGATCGCCGACCCGCCCCGGACATGCCCGTTACAATCACCAGTTCCATGGCACTAGCCAATCACGAAGGCGGCCCGATGTCAGCCATTAATTATTCGTCTTCCAGGCCGCCGGCCGAGAAGCGCATCACCCGCTTGACCACCTCGCCGGGCAGGCCCATCTCCACCAGGGAGCCGAGCTCGTCCGGACCCAGTTCATGGATGTCGGAGGGCTCGCGGAAGAAGGCCTCCTCGTCGGGGATGTAGGCGGGCTGGGGTTCGACCCGGTAGAGGTAGCTGACGATCTCGTCCTCGTAGCCGAAGCGCATCTGCTCGAAGTATTCGTAGCTCTCGCGCTTGTATTCGACCAGGGGATCCTTCTGGCCGTAGCCGCGGAAGCCGATGGCCTCCTTGAGATGGTCCATGACCAGGAGGTGGCGCTTCCAGGCGGAATCGATGATCTGCAGGATGGCCACCCGCTCGTGCCAGCGCAGAACGTCCTCGCTGCCCAGGCGGCGCTCCTTCTCCTCGTAGGCTTCCTGGACCAGGGCGGCCAGCTGTTCGGCGGCCTGGGCCTGGGGGAGCCCGGCGATGGTGTCCAGGTCCAGCCCGCTCAGGGCGTAGAGCTGCTCGAAGCGCTCCTTGAAACCGGCCACGTCGCGCTCGCCTTTTTCCGGGAGGTAGTCGTGGGCCAGGCCCTCGACGATCTCGGCGGCGATGCGCAGGACGTATTCCTTGGTGTTGCCCTTGAGGATCTCGCAGCGCAGGCCGTAGAAGAAGATGCGCTGCTTGTTCATGACATCGTCGTATTCCAGCAGGTGCTTGCGGATCTCGAAGTGGTGGGCTTCCACCCGCTTCTGGGAGCGCTCGATGGCCCGGGTGACCATGCCGGCCTCGATCGGCTCGTCGTCGTTCATGCCCAGGGTGGACATCATGTTCTTGATCCGCTCGCCGCCGAAGATCCGCATGAGGTCGTCTTCGAGGCTCAGGTAGAAGCGGCTGGAGCCCGGGTCGCCCTGGCGGCCGGCCCGGCCGCGCAGCTGGTTGTCGATGCGCCGGCTCTCGTGCCGCTCGGTGCCGAGGATGTGCAGGCCGCCGGCGGCGATCACCTCGATCTTCTCGGCCTCGGTCTGGCGGGCCATCTCCTCCACCAGGGCGAGGAATTCCGGGGTCTCCCGGCCGTCCTCGGTGTAGATCTCGACCTTGCGCCTGCCGGCCTCGTACTTGGCCATGCCCTCGGGGTTGCCGCCAAGGACGATGTCGGTGCCGCGGCCGGCCATGTTGGTGGCGATGGTCACGGAGCCCTTGCGGCCGGCCTGGGCGATGATCTCGGCCTCCTTGGCATGGTGCTTGGCGTTCAGCACCACGTGGCGGATCTTGGCGGCCTTGAGGGCCTCGGCCAGCTCCTCGCTGCTCTCGATGCTGGCGGTGCCGACCAGGACCGGCTGGCCCTTGCCGTGCAGGTCCTTGATCTCCTCGATGATGGCGTGCTTCTTCCCGGCCTTGGTGGCGTACACCGTGTCGGCGAAGTCCGAGCGCACCATCGGCATGTTGGTCGGCACCACGACCACTTCCAGCTTGTAGATCTGCAGGAGCTCCCGGGCCTCGGTCTCGGCGGTGCCGGTCATGCCGGCCAGGACCTTGTACATCCGGAAGAAGTTCTGGAAGGTCACGGTGGCCAGCGTCTGGTTCTCGGCGTTGACCTCGACCCCCTCCTTGGCCTCGATGGCCTGGTGCAGGCCGTTGGACCAGCGCCGGCCCGGCATCATGCGGCCGGTGAACTCGTCGACGATCACCACCTCGAGGCCCTTGCCGTCCTCCTTGTCGCGGACCATGTACTCCACGTCCCGCTTGTACAGGTTGTGGGCCAGCAGGGCCTGGTTGATGCCGTGGAGGGTCTCGATGGCCGAGGGGTCGTAGAGGTTGGCCACGCCCAGGAGCTGCTCGGCGTGGCGGATGCCCTCGTCGGTCAGGGTCACCTGGCGGTCCTTCTCGTCCACCTTGAAGTCCACCTCGAGCTTGAGCTTGGGGACCACGGCGTCGATCCGGAAGTACTTGGAGGTGTCCTCCTCGCTGCTGCCGGCGATGATCAGGGGGGTGCGAGCCTCGTCGATGAGGATGGAGTCCACCTCGTCGACGATGGCGAAATGGAAGCCCCGCTGGGTGAAGTCCTCCAGGGCCCACTTCATGTTGTCGCGCAGGTAGTCGAAGCCGATCTCGTTGTTGGTTGCGTAGGTGATGTCGCAGCCGTAGGCCTCGCGGCGCTCCTCGTCGGAGAGGCCGTGCTGGACCACGCCCACCGACAGGCCGAGCCAGCCGTACAGGCGGCCCATCCACTCGGCGTCGCGCCGGGCCAGGTAGTCGTTGACGGTGACCAGCTGGGCGCCCTTGCCGGCCAGCCCGTTCAGGTAGAGCGGGAGCGTGGCGGTGAGGGTCTTGCCCTCGCCGGTGCGCATCTCGGCGACCTTGCCGTTGTGGAGGACCATGCCGCCGATCAATTGCACATCGAAATGGCGCATGCGCAGAACCCGCCGGGAAGCCTCCCGGACGACCGCGAAGGCCTCGGGCAGGATGTCCTCGAGGGTCGCCCCCTGGGCCAGCAATTCCCTGAAATACGGGGTCTTGGCCTTCAGCTCGTCATCGCCGAGGGCCTGGATCTCCGGCTCCAGGGCGTTGATCTCCTGGACCTTGGCCCAGTAGCGCTTCAGCTCCCGGTCGTTCTTGGAGCCGATGATTTTCTTCAGGAGATTGTCAAGCATGCTGGGTTCCAGTTCCGTCAAACCATCCATTCTACCTGCGGAGCCACGATTTTCCCACCCCGCGTATGCAAAACGGCCCCAGCCTTCAATGTTGACCATTCCGCTTGAGCCACGGCCCAGATTGGGGCAAACTATCAGATTGTCCATGGGGAATAAATGAGCGTCGAACAGACCTTTGCAATCATCAAGGCGAACGCGGTCCAGGACGGCAACGTCGGCAACATCCTGGCCGCCATCGAAGCGAACGGCTTCACCCTGCGCGGCATGCGCATGGCCCGGCTCACCCCGGCCATCTGCAAGGGCTTCTATGCCGAGCATGTGCACAAGGGCTTCTACCCGGAGCTTGAGGCTTTCATGACCGAAGGGCCGGTGGTCCTGCTCTGCCTGGAAGGCGAGAACGCCATCCTGCGCTGGCGCGACCTGATGGGCGCCACCAACCCGGAGAAGGCCGCGGAGGGCACCCTGCGCAAGAAGTACGGCGAGTCCCTCTCCCGCAACGCCACCCACGGCTCCGATTCCCCGGAATCGGCCGCCCGCGAGGTCAGCTACTTCTTCAGCGCCTTCGATCTGATCTATTAGATCTGACTCCTCGCGGAATAGCGGGGGGGGCCATTGAATCTTCTTGCTGGGATCCTCAGCGAGATCCATGAAGAAATACTAATTGTGTCTAACCCATCTCAGGATAGAGGTTACGCGCGCACTCCGGACAGATGCCGTGGGTGAACCCGGCGTCCGAGTGCTCTTCGATATAGGCCTCGATCTTGTTCCAGTAGCCCCGGTCGTCCCGAATCTTCTTGCAGCATGAGCAGATCGGCAGGAGGCCGGAGAGGCTGCGGACCTGGGCGAGAGCGGTCTCCAGGCTCCGGCGCAGTTCCCGCTCCCGTTCCAGGCACTGGCGGAGGCCCACATGGGCCCCCACCCGGGCCAGCAGCTCGCCGCCCCGGAAGGGCTTGGTCACATAGTCCACCGCCCCGATCCGGAAGCCCTCCTCCAGATCCTGAAGTTCCGCCCGGGCGGTGAGGAAGATCACCGGCACGTCGGCGGTGGTGGGGTCGGCCTTGAGCCGCCGGCAGACCTCCAGCCCGTCCATATCCGGCATCATCACATCCAGCAGCACCAGATCCGGCAGGTCCTGGGCGATCATGGCCAGGGCCTGGGCCCCGCCCAGGGCCATGGACACCCGGTAGCCGGCCTTGTCCAGGAGCAGGGCCAGGACCTGCAGGTTCCTGGGCAGGTCGTCGACGATGAGCACATGGGCCCGGGCGGCAGCTGACACGGCGGAATCCTTCGTAATTGGCCTATTATACGGGGTCCTGGGAGATCCTGCGGATCGCTTCCAGGACCTGGGGGAAGCGCCGGAAGGTCGCGGGCAGCCGGTCCATGTCGAAGGCCCGGGTCTGGGCCTGCACCTGGGCGGCCCAGGCGGCCAGGCCCGGCTCGCCGAATTCGGCGGCCAGGGCGCCCATGCGGTCCGCGAAGGCCGCCATCCTGTCCATGAAGAAGGAACTCCGGAGGGTCTCCCATTCGGGCAGGCCGGTCCCGTCCAGGATCGCCAGCAGCTCGGGCAGACGCCCGGGCGAGGCCGCCGGGCCGGTCCCCGGAACCGGAACGTCCGCTTCGGGGGCCGGATCCTCGGGCGCGCGCAGGACCTCCCGGAGGATGAGGGTGAAGGTACTGCCCTCTCCCGGTCGGCTGTCCACCTGGATCGAGCCGCCCATCCCGTCCGCCAGCCGGCGGCAGATGGCCAGCCCCAGGCCGGTGCCTCCGTAGCGGGCGGCATCCTGGCCCGGCACCTGCCGGAACGCCTCGAAGATCGGCTCCAGCTGGTCGGCGGGAATGCCGATGCCGGTGTCCTGGACCGCGAACGCCACCTCCACGGTGAGCCCGGCCCGGGCCCGTTCCCGGACCGACAGCCGGACCGAACCCTGGTCGGTGAACTTCACCGCATTCCCGGCCAGGTTGAACAGGATCTGCCGCAGGTGGACCTGGGGCAGCATCAGGAATTCGGGCAGGAGCGGATCCACCTCCACCTGGAATTCCAGGCCCTTTTCCCGGCAGCGCAGGGCGAAGGTGCGGGCCACCTCGGCCAGCAGGGCCCCCAGGTGCACCGGCGTGTTGATCCCTTCGGCCCGGCCCGCCTCGACCCGGGACAGGTCGAGGATATCGCCGATCAGGCTCAGGAGGGCCCGGCCGCTGGCGCTGATGGCGGCCACATGGTCGCGCAGCCTCGGCTCGGCCAGCTCGGCCCGCAGCAGGTCGGAGTAGCCCAGGATGGAATTGAGCGGGGTCCGGATCTCGTGGCTCATGTTGGCCAGGAATTCGCTCTTGGCGCGGGTGGCCGCTTCGGCGGCGGCCCGGGCCTGCTCCAGCTGGCCGGCCCGGATCCGCAGCCGCTCGGTGCGCTCGGAGACCTTGCGGGCCAGGAGCCGCCGGACCGCATGGACCCGGGCCAGCCGCCAGCGCACGAACAGCTGGCCCGCCCCGGCCAGCGCCGCCAGATAGACCACCAGGGCCCACCAGGCCCGGTAGAAGGGCGGCCGGACCCGGAACGCCAGCTCCGCGTCGGGGCTCACCTGGCCGTTGCCGTTGCGGGCCCGGACCCGGAACCGGTAATGGCCCTCCCCCAGGTTGGTGTAGTCCCGGAACGGCTCGGCCTGCCAGGGCGACCAGTCCCGGTCGTAGCCGTCCAGGCGCACCTGGAACCGGGTGGCAGCCTCGGGACTGCCGCCCGGGGCGGCGAAGGTGAAGCGCAGGGTGTTGGCGGCGTAGGGGAGGCGCTCGGCGCCCGCCCAGGTTCCGGCCCCGCCGAACAGGACCTGGCCCGCCGGGCCGGAAACCGAACGGACGAGAGGCGCCGCCGACCAGGGCCGGGCCCGGTCCAGACCCGGGTCGTAGCGCAGGAGACCCTCCGGTCCGCCCAGCCAGAGCGCCCCGTCGGATTCGGGCAGCAGGGCATAGAGGGTGGTGTCGGCCAGCCGGGTCCAGGGTCCTCCCTCGAAGGTCCAGCCATTGGGGCCGGACGTGGCGACGCCGGTCGCGCGGGTCCCGCCGGCTTCGTCGAGGGCCTGCAGCCAGAGCCGGCCGTCGGCGCCCTCGCGCAGGCCGTCGACGTAGCGGGGCCCGCCCGGGAACAGATGGGCGAAACGGGGGTCCGGCATGAACCGCCGGGTGGCCCCGTCGAACCGGTAGAACCCCTTGTGGGTGGTGACCACCATGCCCGTGGCCAGGTCCCGGGTGAAATCGTGGAGCGGGGAAGGCAGCCCCTGGTCGGTGCCGAACCGCTCCACCTGGGCGTCCGCGCTTGCGGCGTCCGCGCTTGCGGCCACCCGCAGCACCCCGTTGACCATCGTGCCCAGCCACAGGGAGCCGTCCGGATCCTCCACCACGGTGCGGACTTCGCCCTTCACCCCGGGGACCTTGCCCTCGTCCTTCCAGCCCCGGCCGGTCCAGCGCAGGCTGGCCAGGCCATTGGACAGGCCCACGTGGATCCGGGCCGGATCCCGTTTCGAGGGGGTCAGGCAGAGAGCGTCGCGGTCCTCCCCCGCCGGCCGCACCAGGACGCCCACGTCGTTCTGCAATTCATAGACTCCGTGCGCATTGGCCACCAGCAGGCGGCCCTGCGCCTCGGCGAAATTCCAGACGCCCCCGACCAGGCCGGGCACCCTGCGGAACCGCCAGAGGGAGCCGAAGGCCGGGCTTGGACCTTCCTTTCCCGGGGCCGGTTCGGCCGGCCTGGGTTCGCGCACCAGCTGGAACAGCCCCCGGCTGGTGCCCGCATACAGGGCGCCGCCGTGGCGGACCAGGGCGTTGACCGTGCCTTCCAGGCCGGCCTCCTCGCCCAGCGAGGTGAAGGCGGCGGGCCACTCCACCTGGGCCAGGCCCCGGTTGAGCCCGAGCCAGAGCCGGGCGTTCCGGTCCTGGTAGAGCCGGTTCACCTGTTCGTCCAGGAGCCCGGCCCGGCGGTCCAGATGCATCTTCATCCGGCCCTCCCGGTCGAGGATGAAGCAGCCGCCGTACAATCCGCCCACCGCCAGGGTGCCATCCGCGAGGAGGATCCCGTGGCTGATCGCGAGGGTCCGGAAGTACGGGTCGGCCTCGGTCGGGAACGGCCGGATCCCGGCGTCGTCGGCCACGAACAGCCCCTGCCGGGCGCTGCCCAGGAGGAGGCTGGCGCCGTCCCAGGGGAGGATGAAATTGACCAGGTCCTTGGCGAAAAGCTCCGCCCCCGGCAGCGGCTCGAGCCCGCCAGGTCCCAGCACCACCGGGCCGATGCCCCGTTCGAACAGGTAGATCCGGCCGCGCACCTGCCAGGCCAGGGTGAACGAGGTCGCCGCCTTCCAGCTCCGGACGGCCTGGCCGTCGTAGCGGAAGAGGTAGTCCCGGGTGGAGAAGTAGACGCCGTCGGCGGCGGCGAGGACCCCCCAGACGTCCGCGAACTGCCGGGCGGACGGTTCGACCAGGTCCTCCAGGGGCAGGTAGCGCAGCTGGCCGCTGGCATCGGCGGCCAGGGTGCCGAATTCGTTCTTGGCGCCGACGAAGATCCGCCCCTGCCCGTCCCGCCCCAGGGAGCGCACCACGGTCTTGTTGCGGGTCGGGATCAGCCGCCAGCTCTGGCCGTCGTGCTCGAGCACGCCGGCGTTGTTGCCGACGAACAGCACGCCCCGGTCATCTTCCGCGAAGGCCCAGTTCTGGGTGGCCCCGGCATATTCCTTGGGGCGGAAATTGCGGATGAACGGGCCCCCGAGTTCAGCGGGCGTGCCGGCGGTCAGGGCCATGGCCGCCCAGACCAGGGCCAGCCAAAGCTTCAAGGCTCCTCCCCAAGAAACCAGGGATGCGCCCGGTACTGCTCCAGGACGGCCTGCCCCAGCACCTTCACGACGATCATGAGCGGCACCGCGAAGATCAGCCCCACCAGCCCGAAGGCATAGCCGAAGCAGAGGATGGCCAGGAGCACTTCGAGGGGGTGCAGGCCGCTGGCGCGGCCCACCCAGACCGGGGTGAAATAAAGGGTCTCCAGCTTCTGCACGGCGGTGAAGACCAGCGCCATTACGAGCAGGCGGCCGCCACCGGCGCCGTTCACAGAAGCGAACAGGAGGGCTGGCGGCAAGGCGGTGACATAGGGGGAATAGGGCACCACGTTCGAGCAGCCGGCCACCAGGCCCAGCAGCCACGCGTAGGGCACTCCCATGATCTGGAAGGCCAGGCCCTGCAGGAACGACATCACCAGGGACACCGCCAGCTGGCCACGGATGTAGCCGCCCAGGCGCCGGTTGATGTCCGCCGCCAGGGCCTGGCAGCGGGCCAGGTGGCGGGGGGGGACCAGGTCGTCCAGGGCGCGCAGCAGGCGGTCGCCTTCCATCAGGAGGTAATAGAGGATGAGGGGCACGAGGATCAGGGTGATCAGCTTCAGGAACCCGCCGAGCAGACCGGCGCTGGCCAGCCCGGCCTCCCGCACCAGGGCCATGGGATCGAGCCCGTCGAAGGCCCCCCGGAGCTTGGCCTGGACCGCCGGGTGGGCGGTCAACCAAGGCTGGAACCGGACCTGGGTCCGAACGCCCAGTTGTGGCAGGGATTCGATCAATCGAGCGGCCTGGTTCCAGAGCAGCGGGACCAGGCCCCACAACAGCAGTCCGCCCACCAGGACCGTGGCCAGGATCACCAGGACCGCGGCCCATTCCCGGCCGATCCGACGGGCCAGCCGGGCGACCACCGGTTCCAGCACATAGGCCAGCACCAGGGCCAGGAAGAACGGCGCCAGGGCGCTTCTCAGGAGCCACAAGGCGATCAGGCCGACGGCAGCGACGACCAGGAAGGCCAGGGGGATCCGCGTCCGGACCGGCGCGCCCGGCGGGTTCAAGCGGCCTCCGCCGAGTGGGTGGCCCGGAAGAAATAATGGACGCCCGAAGCCACCACCATCGCGGCGATGAGGTAGAAGGTCCAGGGGCTCAGGAACCGGTACCAGGGCCGGGGGCCCATGTAATTGAACAGGAGGGCCATGGAGATGGCCAGGATCTCCAGGAAGGTGGTGGTCTTGCCCAGCCAGGACGGCATGAACTTGCTCGGGTCCAGGCGCTCGTAGGCGAGCAGCGCCACCAGCGAGATCAGGAAGTCGCGGCTGATGGCCAGGATCGCCACCCAGGCCGGGATCCGGATCACCGTGGCCTCCCGGGGGAAGGCCAGCAGCACGAAGGCGGTGGTCATCAGCAGCTTGTCCGCGGCCGGATCGAGGATCGCGCCCAGGGTGGACTTCTGGTTGAAGCGCCGGGCGATCCACCCGTCCAGGAGATCGGTCATCCCCGCCGCGGCGAACAGCACGCAGGCCTCGGCGGTGCGGCCGTACCAGACCGAGATGGCAAAGAACGGCACCGCGCAGATGCGCAGGAGCGTCAGGATATTCGGGAACGTGATGACCATGGCCGCCATTGAGTTAGTGGATTGTAGCAAGGGCGCGCGCCGCGCTTGTGATATGTGTCGCTCTATTCCCGCTTGTTTCAGGCGGCCGATGATCTAGACTACATTTGGGGTTGAGAACATGTCTCATATTCAAAACAAGGCGCTTAGCGACCTCCAGCCGGGGGCCGAAGCGGTCGTGACCCAGGTGCTGGCCACGGGCAAGATCCGCCATCGGCTGCTGGAGATGGGCTTCGTCCGCGGGGCCCGGCTCAGGGTCGAGAAACTGGCGCCGCTGGGCGACCCCATGGAACTTGTGATCAAGGGTTACCACTTGTCTTTGCGACGGGAAGAGGGGCAGTGCATCCTCGTGGCCGAGGAGATCTGATGACCACCCTGGCCCTGGCCGGCAACCCCAACTGCGGGAAGACCACGATCTTCAACGCCCTCACCGGCTCCCGCCACCATGTCGGCAACTGGCCGGGGGTCACCGTCGAGCGCCGCAGCGGGACCTTCGATTCGCCCGCCGGGCCGGTCGAAGTGGTGGACCTGCCGGGCACCTATTCCCTCTCCGCGCGCAGCGAGGACGAGCGCATCGCCTCCCAGTACGTCGCCGACCCGGCCGTGGACCTCATCGTCAACGTCCTGGACGCCTCGAACCTGGAGCGCAACCTCTACCTCACCACCCAGCTCCTGGAGCTGGCCCGGCCGGTGGTGTTCGTCCTCAACATGATGGACGACGCCGAGACCAAGGGCCTCAAGATCGACCTGCCGGCCCTGGCCAAGCTCCTGGGCGGGCCGGTGGTGCCCACCGTCGGCAACCGCGAGGAGGGCATCGAGGCCCTCAAGGCCGCGATCCTCCAGGCCGCCGCCGCCCCCCCCCAGCACCTCGCCACCGTCAACTACGGGTCCGACATCGAAGGGGAGCTGCACAAGCTCGAAGCCGAGATCAGCCGGGACGAGGAGCTGGCCCAGACCCAGCCTCCGCGCCGGCTGGCCCTGCTGCTCCTGGAGGGCGTCCCGCATGCCCTGGAGGCCATGGAACGCTGCCACGCCCGCAAGGCCATCGGCGCCCAGCTCGCGGCCAGCCTGGCCTTCCTGGAGAAGCACCTGGGCGCCGACGCCGCGACCCTGGTGGCCGAGCGCCGCTACGGCTTCGTCCACGGACTGGTGGAGGAGGTGGTCGAGCGCTCCGCCCGCAAGCACGCGGACGTCACCAGCCGCATCGACACCCTGCTGACCCACCGCTACCTCGGCATCCCGATCTTCATCGCCATCATGATCGGGGTCTACACGCTCACCTTCGTGGTGGGCAAGGTGCCCCAGGACTGGATCGCGGCCGGCTTCGGCTGGCTCCACGACTATGCCGGCGCCCGCCTGCCGGCCAGCGAATTGAGCAGCCTGCTGGTGGACGGCATCATCCCCGGCGTCGGCGCGGTCATCGTGTTCGTGCCGGTGATCATGCTGCTCATGGGCTGCATCGCCTTCCTGGAGGACACCGGCTACATGGCCCGGGCCGCGTTCATCATGGACCGGCTCATGCACCTCATGGGACTGCACGGCAAGAGCTTCATTCCGCTGATCATGGGCACCGGCTGCAACGTCCCGGCGGTGCAGGCCACCCGCACCATCGAGGCCCGGGAGGACCGCTTCATCACCATCCTGGTGGCGCCGCTGATCTCCTGCTCGGCCCGCCTGCAGATCTACATCGTCATCGCCGGCACCTTCTTCAAGCCGGTGCAGGCGGCCTTCGCCATCCTGGCCATGCACTTCCTGGGCTTCTTCCTGGCCATGGGCATGGGCAAGCTGCTGCGGCTGTCCCTGTTCCGGGGCGAGAACGCGCCGTTCGTGATGGAGCTGCCGCCGTACCGGCTGCCGGTCCTGAAGAGCACCCTGATCCACATGTGGGAGAAGGGCAGCGTGTTCCTGAACCGGGCCGGCACGGTGATCCTGGCGGGCTCGACCCTGGTGTGGTTCCTGTCCCATTATCCCGGCATCGCCAACCGCGCCTGGAACGCCGAGCTGCAGACTCAGCAGGCGGCGGTGCGGGCCCGGAACCTGCCCCACCCGGAGCAGGCCGCCCAGCTGGCCGCGCTGGAATTGACCCACGAAAGCCGGGTCGTGAACACCAGCTTGGCCGCCCGCTTCGGCAAGCTCATGGAACCGACCCTGGCCCCCATCCTGGACCCCTACCACACCCGCCCCGAGGCCTGGAAGGACACCGTCGCCCTCACCGCCGGGTTCGTGGCCAAGGAGATCGTCGTCAGCACGATGGCCGTGATCCACCAGGCCAAGGCCGCCGACGGCGGCGAGGAGCGCGAGGCCAGCGCCCTGCAGGAGGCCCTGCGCACCCGCTCCGGGCTGACGCCGCTCACCGCCCTGGCCTTCATGGTGTTCACGCTCATCTACACCCCCTGCCTGGGCACCGTGGGCATGATCATGAAGGAGACCCGGAGCTTCCTCTGGGCCGGGTTCACCATCGTCTACGGCTCCGGACTGGCCTGGCTCATGGCCTGGCTGACCGTCCTGGGCGGCCATCTGCTGGGCTACGTGTGAGGTTGCCATGACGATCCAGCACCTGATCATGCTCGTCCTGGCCGCCCTGGCGACGTTCTACATGGTCCGCACCCTGGTCCGTTCCGCCTGCGGCTCCGGCTGCGGCAAGTGCAAATCCAAGGGCTGCCCCACGCGCAAGCTGGAAGCCATCCGCGCCAGGGTCGACGACTCCCGGGGCTGAAGGACCCCGCCGGGCCTCAGGTATTGGCGCTGTCGGACAGTTCCCCGGCCTCGATCTGGTTGATCAGGAAGCGCTGCAGTTCGTCCGAGCCCAGGATGCCCCGGCGCTGCAGCAGGGTGGTGAGCCCCAGGACCAGGGTGCGGGTCTGGAAGCTCTCCAGCGGCCGCACCTGCTCGCTCTTGGCGGAGCGGGCGTGGATGATCAGGCTGCCGCTGTCGGTGACCTTCTGCTCGGGCGATTCGGTGAAGAAACTGAACGGGCCCGGCGCGGCCGGGAGGGGCGCCAGGGGCACCGAGTCGAAGAAGGGATCCCGGGGGAAGCCCGGCCTGGGCGGCAGCGGCTTCTCGACGATCAGGGCCGGGATCTCGAAGGTCACCGGCAGGCTCTCGTCCAGGGGCATCCGGGGCACCTCGATGGTCACCCCCATGTTGGCGTTCTCCAGCTTCCGGTACTGATCGGAAATCGCCAGCCTGAGCGCGGAATGGGCGGCCACCACCGGCTCGATGTTGAGCCCCGAGGCGAACCGGGCGCTGTCCACGGCGTTGAGGTCGGAGGGATCGGCCATGGCCAGGACCATGGACTTGGGTTCCTTGAAGGCGACCGGGAGGATGGTCATCTGCTCCGCAAGGCGCCGGGGGATCCGCTCCAGGACCGAGGGCGGCACGTCCAGGTGGCGCACGTCCATGCGCGGAACGCCGGTCTGCTGGGCGAGGAAATCCATCATGGACTCCTCACTCAACATGCCCGTAGCCACGAGGTTGCTGCCCATGCGACCGCCCGAGGCTTTCTGGAAGCGCAGCGCTTCGTTCAGCTGGGCGACGGTGATAAGCCCGGCTTCGACGAGCATTTCACCCAGCTTTTTCGTCTCGGGGTGCATATTCCGGCGGCCTTTCCAAGAATCTATTGTTGCAGTCTAATCAAACCATAGTACCTGTGCCAGAAAGATGCGGAGCATGGAAAAAGAATCTGAATTACTCATCAGGTCGGCCCTCCATGACCTGGCCAATGTCCTGGCCGGGGTCCGGGGCATCCTGGAGCTGGCCGACCCCAGCCGGCCGCTCAGCCCCCGGGACCGGGCCCGGCTGGACGCCGTGGTGGAGGAGGGCCTGGCCACCCTGGTCCGGACCCGCCATCTGGCCATGGGCACCCTGCCCGAGGATGGCGAGCAGGAAGGCCCGGACTGGCGCGGGCAATTGGCGGACGAGCTGCAGCCCCTGGGCACCCTGTTCCGCTGCGCCTTCACCATTACCCTGGGCGCCGGGGCCGGCCCCGACCGGTGGCCGGGCACCCGGCTCCGCAGCTACGTGCGGGCCGCGGTCCGCCAGGCCCTGCCCTACTGCCGGGGCGGCGCCATGACCATCCTGTGCGAGCCCGAGCCCCGGGAGTGGCGGCTGCGCCTGGCCCCGATCGACATCCTGCCGGAAGGCCTGGCCGCCCAGGCCATCGAGGGTTCGGGGGACATCGGCGCCCGCTGGGCCCAGCACCTGGGCCGGGCCCAGGATATCGGCCTGTCCTGGCAGGACGGGGAACTGCGGATCCGGGTGCCCAGGGGCTAGAACCGGGCCGTGATCTTGGGCATAAATGCCCCGCGCCGGCCGCCGGGGCCCGGTCCATCGTCTAGAATGGATGGATCGAATGACAAGATTGGAGCCGCTTGTGCTGATACTCGTACTGAACGCTGGGTCGTCTTCCCTCAAGTTCAATCTCGTGAACATGGAGGAGGAGAAGACCCTGGCCGAGGGCATCGCCGAGCGCATCGGCCTCTCCGAGGGGTTCATCCGCTGGACCATCCAGGGCGAGAAGGGCCGGCTGGAACTGGACATGGCCAACCACAAGAAGGCCCTGTCGACCATCATGGAGCGCCTGCGGGAATCGGTGCTGCACGAGGACCAGGACGTGGCCGCCATCGGCCACCGGGTGGTCCACGGCGGGCCCAATTTCAGCGCCTCCGAGCTGATCACGCCCGCCGTCCTGGCGGAGATCGAGGCGGCGTCCTTCTACGCCCCCCTGCACAATCCGCCGGCGATCTCGGGCATCCACACCGCCCAGGAGCTGTTCCCGGGCGTGCCCCAGGTGGCGGTCTTCGACACCGCGTTCCACCACAACATGCCGGAGTACGCCTACACCTACGGCCTGCCCTACGAACTGAGCGAACGCCTGGGGCTCCGCCGCTACGGCTTCCACGGGACCAGCCACCAGTACGTGGCCGAACGCACCGCCCTGCTCATCGGCAAGCCCTTCGGCGAGGCCCGGATCATCACCTGCCACCTGGGCAACGGCAGCAGCATCACCGCCGTCCACAACGGCCGCAGCGTCGATACCTCGATGGGCCTCACGCCCCTGGAAGGGGTCGTCATGGGCACCCGCAGCGGCAGCGTGGATCCGGGCGTGATCACCACCCTCCTGGAGCAGGAGAAGATGGATGGACCGGCCCTGGCCTCCCTGCTCAACAAGAGGTCCGGGCTTCTGGGCATCTCCGGCGTCTCCTCGGACTGCCGCGAGATCGAGGAGGTCATGGACCACAACCCGAGGGCCAGGCTGGCCCACGAGGTGCTCGCCTACGGCGTGCTGAAGTACATCGGCTCCTACGCCGCCGCCATGAACGGGGTCGACGCCATCACCTTCACCGCCGGCATCGGCGAGAACTCCGCGCCGCTGCGCTCCTGGGTCTGCCAGCGGCTGGCGTTCCTGGGCGTGGAACTGGACGAGACCGCCAACCACACCCGCAGCAAGGCCGACCGCACCATCTCGGCGCCCGGTTCCCGGGTCCCCGTGGCCGTGATCCCCACCAACGAAGAGCTGATGATCGCCCGCGAAGCGAAGCGGGTGACGACCAGTACCGAGGCCTGCCCGGTCATTTGAAGACGACCGTCCGGTTGCCCTGGAGCAGGATGCGGTCCTGGACGTGGTAGCGCACGCCGCGCGCCAGGACCACCTTCTCGATGTCCCGGCCGTAGGCCACGAGATCCTCGGCGGTGTCGCCGTGGTCGATGCGGATCACGTCCTGCTCGATGATCGGGCCTTCGTCGAGTTCGGCCGTCACGTAGTGGCAGGTGGCGCCGATCAGCTTGACGCCGCGCTCGAAGGCCTGGTGGTAGGGTTTCGCGCCCGCGAAGGACGGCAGGAAGCTGTGGTGGATGTTCAGGATCCGCCCCGGAAGCTGCCCGCACAGCCAGGACGGCAGGACCTGCATGTAGCGGGCCAGGATCATGGCGTCGCCACCGGCCTCCCGGTAGAGGTCCAGGATGCGGTGGAACCCGGCGTCCCTGGTCTCCGGGGTCATCGGCACGTGCACGAAGGGAATGCCGTGCCATTCCACGAACGAGCGCAGATCCTCGTGGTTGCTCACCACCAGCGGAATTTCGAAATCGAAATCCTGGCTCCGCCAGCGGTAGAGCAGATCGTTGAGGCAGTGGTCCTGGCGGCTGACCAGGACGACCAGCCGCTTCTTCACGGCCGAATCGGCCAGGGACCAGCGCATGCCGAAGGGCCCTGCGATCTCGGAAAAGCGCGCGAGGAATTCGTCGAACCCGAAGGGCAGGGAGCTGGCGAGGATCTCGTGGCGCATGAAGAACCAGCGGCTGACCGGGTCGGCGTGGTGGCTGGCCTCCAGGATCCAGCCGCCGTGGCCGGCCAGGAAGCCGCTGACGGCGGCCACGATGCCGACCCGGTCCGGGCAGGCGATGGTCAGGGTGAAGCGTCGTTCCTTGGCGGTCATGGTCGTCCCTGCGGAATCAAGGCTTGAGGAAGGCCAGGACGGCCCGGTCGAAGGCGGCGGGCGCCTGCACGTGGGGGATGTGGCCGACGCCGGGCAGTTCCAGGAGATCGGCGTGCGGGATGGCGTCCCGGGTGGCCCGCCCCAGCCGGGGGTAGTCGCCGGCCAGGGCGCGGACGGCGGGCGCCATCTGGGCCTTGCCCAGGGCGGTCCGGTCGGCCTGGCCGATGATCAGAAGGGTCCGCGGCGCCAGCCGGGGCAGCTCGTAGACCACCGGCTGCTCGTAGATCATGGCGTAGGTGAGGGCGGCGGCCAGGGCGGCCCGGGGGAATTCGCCGTCGGCCAGGATCGCGGCCTGGTCGGCCACCAGGGGCTCGTACTCCGGCTTCCATTCCGGGTAGTAGGTCCGCTGGTAGTCCCGCATTCCGGCCTCGGTGGCGGCCATCTCCCGGGCCACCAGCTGGTCCAGGGGCGCGAACGGCGCCAGCGGCCGGTAGTCCTCCAGGCCGATGGGGTTCTCCAGGACCAGGGCCCCCACCCGGTCGGGATACATGAGGGCGAACCGGACCCCCAGCATCCCGCCCATGGAGTGCGCCACCACCTGGACCTGGCCGATGCCCAGGGCGTCCAGCAGCGCCCGGGTGCTGGCGGCCAGCAGGTGGAAGCTGTAGTGCAGGTCGGGCCGCGACGAGCGGCCGAAGCCCAGCTGGTCGGGAGCGATCACCCGGTAGCCGGCGCCGGCCAGCACCGTCATCACCCGCTCCCAGTAGAACCCGGAGAAGTTCTTGCCGTGCAGCAGGAGCACCGTTCGTCCGTTGGCTTGTGCGGTCGGCGCCAGGTCGCGGTAGGCCATGCGCAGATCCTGGTTCTCCACCCGCAGGGCGAAGAACCGGGGCGGCACCTGGGGCGTGGGCGCGGCGCCCTGCAATCCGGTCAAGCCGCCAAGCAGCAGGGCCAGGACTAGGGTTCGGGTCATCATGGCCGGCTCCGGAACATAGAAACCAAGTGTAGCCGCCATCCCCCGGTGGCCGGCAGGCGTTGGCCGGCATTCCCCGGGCGGCCGCCGATTGGCTGGGCCCGGCCACCTAAACGGCCGGAAACTTGAAGCGTAATCCAGACACGACCATGAATGGTTCCAGGTTCATCGAAAAGGCAGGGGGTTCCATGAAAAAGCGCTGGTGGGTGGTGGGCGTCACGGCCCTCGGGCTGGTGGGGGGCCTGCTCTTGATGGCCAAGGGCACCCAGAAACCCAAGTCCAACCAGGACACTCCGTTCCGGCTGGGCAAGGTGCAGGCCGAGGACCTCCAGGTGAGCGTCCGGGAAGTGGGGATGGTCGATCCGTTCGTGAAGGTCGATGTCAAGGCCACCGTCTCCGGGCAGATCCTCTCCTTCAAGGTGCGCGAGGGGGACATGGTCACCAAGGGCGAAGTGCTGGCGGAGGTGGAACCGGACGTGACCTCGGCCCAGTCCCTGTCCGATGTGCAGGGCAGCGTCTCCCAGGCCCGGGTGGCCTTCCTGAACGCCGACAAGGATTTCAAGCAGCAGCAGGCGCTGTTCAAGGAGGGCCTGGTGTCCGACCAGGCCTTCCGCGGCTCCAAGGTGACCCGGGACCTGGCCGAGGAGACCCTCAAGGCCGCCCAGACCCGCTACCAGATCGTCGAGGACCGGGGCATCCCGATCGCCGGCAACGCCTCCACCCAGCACGCCAAGGTCATCTCGCCCATGAACGGGATGATCATCAAGAAGGGCATCGAACTGGGCGACACCATCATGTCCGGGGTCAACAGCTTCAACGCCGGCACGGTGATCTACACGGTGGCCGATCTCAAGTCGATGATCATCAAGGTCAACATCAACGAGGTGGACATCGCCAAGGTGAAGGTGGGCCAGCCGGTGCGCATCACCCTGGACGCCTTCCCGCAGCGCACCTTCACCGGCAGGGTGCGGTTCGTCGCGCCGGCCGCCGAGCTGGTGGAGAAGATCAAGGTGTTCAAGGTCGAGATCAACCTGGACGACCTGAGCGAGGCCTACCGCACCGGCATGAGCGCCAATATCGAGATCCTGGGCGACAAGCGGGAGAAGGCGGTGAGCGTGCCGCTGGAGGCCCTGCAGCGCCGGGACGGCCAGCCCGTGGTGTTCCGCCTCAAGGCCGGCCTGCCCCCGGACAAGCTGGCCGCCGCGAAGGAAGGCCTGGGCGGCCGGTCCAAATTCGTCTGGCTGTCCGACCACTGGCGGGACTACTTCGACGTGGTGCCGGTGCAGGCCGGCATCGCCACCCTGGAGCGCGTGGAGATCCTGTCCGGCCTGGCCAAGGACGAGCAGGTGAGCCTCGAGGATCCCACCCGCAAGAAGGTGGAAAAGGACGAAGACAACTTCTGATGATTGAGGGGGGACCGCGCGGTCGCTGCGCTCCCTCTCCGTCCCCCCTCAAACTCCCCCACTCGGCGGCTGGGAGACCCATCCGCCTCGTCTGACCGGAGAATCCATGACCCTGGTCATCGAAACAACCGAGATCACCAAGGTCTTCGGAGCCAACGGCACCGCCGTCCACGCCCTGCGCGGGGTGGACCTACAGGTCGAGCAGGGCGAGTTCATCGCCCTGATCGGGCCGAGCGGCTCGGGAAAATCCACCCTCATGGCCATCCTCGGCTGCCTGGACCGGCCCACCAGCGGCACCTACGCCCTGGACGGCGAGCCGGTCCAGGGGCTCACCGGCGCCGAGCTGGCGAGGATCCGCAACACCAAGATCGGCTTCGTGTTCCAGGCCTACAACCTGCTGCCCAAGGCCTCGGTGCTGCGCAACGTGGAACTGCCCATGCTCTACGCCGGCGTGGGCCGCAAGGAGCGCCGCCAGCGGGCCCTGGAGATGCTCGAGCGGGTCGGCCTGACCGACAAGGCCCACAAGCTCCCCGGCGAGCTCTCCGGCGGCCAGAAGCAGCGGGTTTCGATCGCCCGGTCCCTGGCCAACCACCCGGCCATGCTCCTGGCCGACGAGCCCACCGGCGCCCTGGATTCCCAGACCGGCGCCGAGATCCTCGAGCTGTTCAAGGATCTCAACCGCCAGGGCAACACCGTCATCCTGGTCACCCACGACCTGAACATCGCCGCCATGGCCTCGCGCCGGGTGGAGATCCGCGACGGCCTGATCGCCGTCGGCCAGGCATGAACTCCGGGGCCTTCCAGGAGCGGATCCGGGAAGCCTGGGTGGAGATCCGGGAGAACCTGGGCCGGTCCATCCTGCAGGCGCTGGGCGTGATCCTGGGGGTGGCCTCGGTGCTGGGCGGGTTCTCCATCTCCGACAGCATGCGCGGCCAGTCCGAACGGCTCTACGTCAAGCTGGGCGGGCTGGACAAGCTCAACGTCCAGCCCAACGCCATCGTCAAGGACGGCCAGCCCACCGCCATGCAGGCCGCCAACCTGGGCCTGCGCCACGCCGACGCCAGCGGCGGCGCCGCGATGGACCTCAAGAACGTGGCCGGCGTCAGCGTGCGCAAGAACGCCCGGGCCCGGACCCGGTCCCCCTACGCCGACCAGGACCGCCAGGTGATCGGCATCGGCGCCGACTACATCCCCATCGAAGGCTACGCCGTGGCCCTGGGCCGCGCCTTCAGCGACATGGAGCTGGAGCGCGGCGAGGCCGTGGCCATCCTGGGCGCCGAGGCCGCCCAGACCTTCTACCCCTCGGGCGACGCGGTCGGCCAGGTGCTCACGATCGGGGACCTGCCGGTGACGGTCGTGGGAACCTTCCAGGAGCGGGTGTTCCGCTTCAGGGCCGACCAGCAGAACATCTTCTACTGGCGCAACCGGATCATCGCCCTGCCCGCGGCCTTCATCCAGAAGCGCATGCAGGGCGACGCCTACCGGCGCATGGACCGGGTCACCTTCCGGCTGCCGGAGATCGGCGCCATCAAGGACTTCAGCCGCGACCTCACCTCCCTGCTCAAGGCCAGCCACCGCCTGCAGAACGATTTCCGCCTGGACGACGTGGCCGCGCGGATGAAGAAGCAGCAGAGCCAGGGCGCCGTCTACGACATCATCTTCCTGCTCTCCGGCATCCTGGCCCTGGTCGGCGGAGGCATCGTCAACGTCAACATCCAGATGGCCTCCCTGAAGGAGCGGGTGCGCGAGGTCGGCGTGAAGATGGCCATCGGCGCCTCCGGCCGGGAGGTGTTCAAGGGCTTCATGACCGAAGCGCTCCTGCTCACCCTGCTGGGCGCCGCCCTGGGCCTCACCGCCGGCGTCCTGTTCAGCTGGATCATCACCGTCAACCTGGGCGTGCCCCTGACCATGCGCGCCTCCAGCTTCCTCTGGGCGTTCCTCCTGGCCGCGGTGTTCGGCTTCGCCTTCGCGCTCTACCCGGCCTGGAAGGCCAGCCGATTGTCCCCAATGGAGGCCCTGCGCTATGAATAACGGCTTCCTCCCCGCAAGGTTACTCGCTCCCTGTGGGGCCCCGCTCCGCAGGCTCCACTGGAGCCTGCTCCACGACCCACATGGTCGCGAGCCGATGGAGGCCCTGCGCTATGAATAACGGCTTCCTGCACCGCACCGCCCTGGCCTGGGAAGTGGTCACCAGCGGCCTTGCCGAGCTCTGGGCGCACAAGATGCGCTCCCTGCTCACCCTCACCCTGCTTATGCTGGGGGTGTTCGCCCTGGTGGTGATGACCTCGGTGCTGGACGGCATCCTCGACAAGATCGGCACCGGCTTTTCCGGCATGAGCTGGGACGGCACCGTCCTCGTCGCCCCCAAGACCGCCGAGACCGCCGAGGACCAGAAGCGTTTCGCCATGAGCCCCGGCCTGCGCATGGAGGACGTGCCGCGGGTGACGGCGCCCTACGACAAGGTCTCGGCCTTCCTGCCCCGGGCCACGCGCCAGGCCAGCGTGAGGGTGGCGGGCGGCACCGAGCGGATCATGGTCACCGGCAACGTGCCCGACTACATCCCGGTCATGAACCGCAAGATCGCCTCCGGCCGCGGGCTCACCGAGGACGACCAGCGCCGGCGCTCCACGGTGGCGGTGCTGGGTGCGAGCCTGGCCTCCAAGTTCCTGGGCGGAGCCGACCCGGTGGGCAGGGACATCATGGTGGACGGCCTGCCGTTCCGGGTGGTCGGAGTCCTGGCGCCCATGATGATCTTCAACGACGACACCTGGATGGACGCGAACGGCATGCTCATCCCGCTGGAAGCCTACATGGACCGCCTGGAGCCCACCCACAAGCTCAGCCAGATCGGGGTCAAGCTCAAGGCCAAGCGGGACATGAAGGAGGTCTCGGCGATGGTCCTGGGCCGGGTCAAGCAGGCCCACCACGGCATCGCCGACGTGGAGATCGTCGACCTGGACGCCGAGGCCGCGCGGAGCTGGCAGAACTTCATGCAGCAGATGCACGGCTGGACCGTGGTGCTCATGAGCCTGGCCGGGACCGTGCTGCTGGTGGGCGGCGTGGGGGTCCTGTCGGTGATGCTGATCTCCTTCTCCGACCGCCGCTACGAGATCGGCCTGCGCAAGGCCCTGGGCGCCTCGGACCCGGAGATCTTCGTGCAGTTCCTGCTGGAGGCCGCGGTGCTGGCGGCCCTGGGCGCGCTCACGGGCACCGTGGCCGGGGCGATCCTCTGCAAGGCCCTCTCCTCCAATTTCCCGTACGGGCTGGTGGTGAACGTGCCCGGCCTGTTGACTGCCTGGGCGGTCGCTCTGGCACTGTCGCTGGTGTTCGGCCTGTATCCGGCCTTCCGGGCCATGCGCCTCAGTCCGATGGAAGCCATGCGCTAGCCCGAAACCGAAGTCCCGGGAGTGCAACTTTTGAAGCCGCCGGCCAGCCTGGAGGCAGCAGTGGCTTCGCGCGGGTCGGTGATGACTGTTATCTCCTGTGGGGCTTGAAACCAGTGAGAAGGTGGCTTATCTTGAGGGTGCCCGGATGCGGCGCGACGCCCAACTCCTCGTTCGAGGTGTGGCCCACGCAGAACGCTCCGGGCATTTCCATGTCCAGGCCCTCGAGGTGGTGGCCATAGTAATGGTGGCCTTCGCGGGTTGTGCGGACGACCATTCGGGCGCGGTAGATGGTGCCCCCGGCCTCCACGGGCGCGATGAAGGTATGGACTGCCAGGATGTCCTTTCTTCCCTTGTTATCAAGTTCTGCCTGGATTGGAACAGCATGACGGATCAGGTCAGGGATGGCGGCGATGGTTTGCCTGCCCACCTCCTTCGGCCAGCGGAGCTTGTCGATGGCCTCGTTGAGTCCTTTGGATGAAACCTGGATTTAGGCGTTGGTGGCCATGTTGCAGTGTTCCCCAGCAACATGGGCGGTGGCCCAGGCTTTTGTATCATGGGCGGCCTTGTGCGCCCCCGCCATGGTGTCCGGAACCAGGATGACGGGAACTTCCCTTCCTGGGTCCACACCGCCATGGCCCTCGAGGAGATATTGAACATCTTGTGGAGGGTCTTGGGAGCCTCGGCCCCGGATCGTCGATGTCATGGCAATGGCTTCAATGTTGCGATATTGACTCAATTTCAAATTACCCTAACTTGACTTCGGTTTTCCAGCAAGGGCACGGGCGAGACACTCAGGTCCGCCATGTCCCTCCACATCGGGGAACGCGCGCCGCGACCACCGGGAGCGGCCAGCGCCCGTCCCTCATTCGCCCGGCCGCTCCCCAGGAGGCGACATGAGCACCACCGCCACGACCCATAACGGCGTTTCCATCGAAGACCTCACCGGCCTCATGAACAAGGTCAAGGACAACCCCGCGATGGGCAAGCTCACCTTCCGGTCCAAGTCCAAATGGATCAACGGGGCGCACTCCCAGAGCACCTTCGATTCCCACTACGCCCTGGGCAAGGACCACAAGCGTTCCACGCCCAAGTTCCTCGAGGGGGATGAGCCCAGCACCCTGCTGGGCACGGATCTCGCGGCCAATGCCGGGGAGGCTGCCCTGCACGCCCTCAGCTCCTGCCTGAACGTCACCTACGCCTACAATGCGGCGGCCATGGGCATCGACATCCAGCAGCTCAGCTTCGAACTCGAGACCGACACCGATCTGCGCGGCTTCATGGAGCTCGATCCGAAGATCCGCCCCGGCCTGACCGAGATGCGGGTCAAGGTGAACCTGGCCTGCAACGGCACGCCCCAGCAGATCAAGGACCTGCACGAGGCGGTCCTGCGCACCTCGCCGCTGATGGACACGTTCAAGAACCCGGTGAACGTCAAGGTGAAGTATTGACCGGCCCCGGGCCCGGCCGGGCCGAAACAATTCCCCGTTCCTGAGGAAATGGTCTTGGCCGGGCTCAGGTTAGGGGGTAGGCTTGATGATTGGGCCTGGATGAGACCCCTTAGGAGTCGTGTCAACACATGAGCAAGCAGCGCGGCCTTGGAAGCCTGGCGGACCTCGCCAAGATCCTGGAAGAAGCCTCCGATCCCGAATCAGCACATCGGGAAGACCGGGAGGTCAAACCGAAGCCTACCGCCACCCGCAAGGGCGGCTCCATCAAGCAGGTCCGCGTCCTGGACCCCAAGCGCAAGCTCTGGTACGAAAAGCGCCTGCGCGAGCAGGCCGAAGCGGCCACCGAGAACGTCGTCGGCGGGGAACCCAAGGCTCCCGAGCGCCCGCACCTTCCGGCCATCACCAAGGCCGTGGCGACCCGCGTGGGCGGTGGCCTGATGGAATCCCTCGCCGCCGCGGCCAAGGAGGCCAAGGAGGCCAAGGCCAAGGACGGCGGGAAGAACCGCGCCGAAGCCTGGCGGCGCAAGCCGGGCGACCCGATCTTCTAGCACCGCACAAGCACCCCTAAGCGGAGCAAGCTCCGCAAAGGGGTGCTGGCACCGTAAGATCCAGGAAAATCCATGGCCCGTGCTGGGCACAAGCACCCCTAAGCGGAGCAAGCTCCGCAAAGGGGTGCTGGCACCGTAAGATCCAGGAAAATCCATGGCCCGTGCTGGGCACAAGCACCCCTAAGCGGAGCAAGCTCCGCAAAGGGGTGCTGGCACCGTAAGATCCAGGAAAATCCATGGCCCGTGCTGGGCACAAGCACCCCTAAGCGGAGCAAGCTCCGCAAAGGGGTGCTGG